>Ga0116226_10000050_pt1 | contig 80170 bp, 75 predicted proteins | sample S1TSphfallax_FD_89692 | JGI IMG/M metagenome (GOLD analysis project Ga0116226, IMG submission 89692) | Host-associated microbial communities from peat moss isolated from Minnesota, USA - S1T2_Fa - Sphagnum fallax MG | ecosystem: Host-associated > Plants > Peat moss > Unclassified | place: USA... | reverse complement strand
CGGCCGTGCCGGTCGCCAAAGTTACACTCGGCATGCTTGTCCTCCGGGCATCAGGGTGCGCTTCAAGCGACGCCTGATACTGTCTGTTTCCCTTACGCTGAATAGTCGAGAAGGGGCCGCCCCTGGCAAGTAACGTGATAGACAGTCTGCTATTTTGCGTAAAGAAAAATAGTTTTATTAACAAAAGCGAAATTTTACTTGAATTTAATTATTGATGTTTTGAGCAAAAATATTTGGTGTCGGCGCAGTTTACACTTTATTTTAGCGTAAGATGTAACGCGCTGATAAATCTAATTATTTTAGGTGGCCTCGAATTTGCTTTGCGATGATTGCCGTGGTCTCACGGCCACACCCCGAATCGCGGAGGAATCATGGCGCATTATCTGGTTACCGGCGGCTGCGGATTTATCGGATCGCATCTTTGCGAGCGTTTGCAATTGCTTGGCCATCGCGTCCGGGTGATCGACAACCTGTCGAGCGGACACCGGATAAATATTTCACCTGCCATCGAGCTGATGGTCGGTGACGTGTCCGATTCCGCGATGGTCAACCGGGCCATGCGGGGGATCGATGGATGTTTTCACCTCGCCGCCATCGCCTCGGTGCAGCGCAGCAATGAGGATTGGCTTGGCACCCACGCCGCCAACCAGACCGCCGCCATTACCGTCTTCAATGAGTCGCGGAGGAGCTCAATCCCGGTGATTTATGCATCGTCGGCCGCTATCTATGGCGACAATGAGATGGCGCGCTTGAGCGAGCAATCGACGCCGCGTCCGATCACCGCCTATGGCGCCGACAAATTGGGCTGCGAACTGCATGGAAGGATCGCGAGCCTGGTCCATGGCGTGCCGACCTGCGGCCTGCGCTTTTTCAACGTCTTCGGACCTCGCCAGGATCCGCTTTCACCCTATTCTGGGGTGATCTCAATCTTCATTCACCGTCTTCTGGCCGGATTGCCTTTGACGATCTTCGGACAGGGACGCCAGCAGCGCGACTTTGTCTATGTCGGCGACGTGGTCGATCATCTGACCGCCGCGATGCGGGTCACCGCTGCCGCCAAAACGGCAAAAATTTTCAATGTCTGCCGTGGGCGCGGCACCAGCATCCATGGGCTGGCCCATCTGCTCGGCGAGACGATCGGCATTACGCCGCACCTTACTTTCGCGCCCGCGAAAGAGGGCGACATCCTGACCTCGATCGGCGATCCCAGCGCCGCGATCGAGGGCATCGGCGTCAGGGCATCGACCGGGCTACGGCAGGGGCTGCGGCAGACGGTCGATTATCTGCGTCCAGCCATGGCCGCATGAACCGGAGGGGTATGATGCAAGACCTTTTATTCCTGTCGCAACGGATCCCCTATCCGCCCAACAAGGGCGACAAAATCCGCTCTTTTCATGTGTTGCAGGAGCTGACCCGACGCTATCATGTCCATCTTGGCTGTTTCGTGGATGATCCGGCCGATTGGCAGCATGTCGACAAGATCAGATCGATGGTCGCAAGCTGCTGTGTGCTGCCCTTGTCGCGTTCTTGGGCCAGACTGCGCAGCGCCCGCGCGCTGCTGACCGGCGATGCCCTCAGCGTCCCCTTCTATGCCGACCGCCGCATGGCGGAGTGGGTCCGCGGCACCGTCGCACAGCGGAAACCTGCCGCCGCCTATCTCTTCTCGTCTCCCATGGCCCAATATGTGATGGCCGGACCGCGACCCCGGCGGATCGTGATGGATTTTGTCGATGTCGATTCGCAAAAATGGTCCGACTATGCCGCTGGTCGGCCGGGCATGATGGCGGCGATCTATCGCCGCGAGGGGCGCAAGCTGCTTCAATTCGAGCGGACAGTGGCGCAATTCGCCGACGCCGGAATTTTCGTCTCGGTCCCCGAACGGGATCTGTTTCAAACCCTGGCGCCCGAGTCGGCCGACCGGACCCATGCCATCGGCAATGGCACCGATACGGAGTATTTCTCACCGGATCGGCCCTATTCCAACCCGTTCGACGACCGCGCCCCTGCCCTGGTCTTCACCGGCGCCATGGATTATTGGCCGAATATCGAGGCGATTTGCTGGTTTTCCCGTGAGGTGCTGCCTTTGGTGCGGCATCTGTTGCCGGCCACCCGATTATCGATCGTCGGGCTTAATCCGGCGCGGGAGGTCATCGCCTTGGCTGACATTGCCGGTGTCACCGTGACCGGACGGGTGCCCGACGTGAGGCCATTCCTGGCCCATGCCGATGCGATCATCGCGCCCTTGCTGACCGCGCGAGGCATCCAAAACAAGGTGTTGGAGGGTATGGCCATGGCTCGACCGGTCGTGGCGACCAGCCAGGCTTTCGAGGGGATCGACGCGGTGGCCGGCCGGCATCTGATTGTTGCCGACGGGGCTCCGGCCTTCGCCGCCGGGGTGGTTCGCGCGGTGATCGATCCCCTGGCACGCGACATGGGCCGGACGGCGCGCGAGCAGATCCGCCGGCTCTATGGCTGGGACAAGACCTTACCGCGTTTTCACACGCTGCTGGCAGCAAACGCCGAGGCCGGTGAAGACGTCGCGTTCGGCAAGCGCTCGGGATGGGCGGCGAAAGCGGCCTCGGCATAAATACAGGACGGTGTCGCCGCCATGCCCCCCAGTTCGCCGAAGAAAAACGCCAGATATTCCTCGATCCAGCCGATAAAATGATCGAGGTCGCGCTGATTGCGGACATAGGGGGTGTTGCCCGCTTGCAGGGACGGGCTGTGATAGGACAGGACGAAGACCCGCTGCCCGTCGCGCTGCATCCGGCTGCGAGTCATCCGTTTCGCCTCAAGCAGAGAGATGCCCTCAGGGGTCAGACGCACTCGGTCGAGCAGACCGAGGCGCGCCATGACCCCGGGCAGATGCAGGCGCTTGCCCATCGGTCGATCAATAAGATCATAGAGTTGGCGTCCCTGGCGCGCCAGACCGCCCATCATGCCGACCGTGACCGGAATTTCCAACAGACGATTGCCCGGACCAAACCAGAAGGGCCAATCGGCGCTGGCACGAAAATCCGGCCCCCCATCCGGGATGAAATTGTGAAAAGGCACAACGCTGCAGTCAATCTGATAGCCCAATTCATCGAGCATCGCGGCGCTGTTTGCGCCGATCCCATAGCGGCCGGCTCGATAGAGGCGCGGTCGGCAGCCCAATGTCTCTTCGATCTTATCGGTCAGCACCCGTAATTTAGCCGATTCGAGTGTCGCCGGCAGGTTACCGGGAAAGCTGTTGCGCGGGATCAATCGCTCCTCGATGGGCGGATTGATCCAGGGATGTAACTGCGCCCCGATTTCGCAGTGTCCGTCGGCCAGATAATCCCGCAGCGGTTCATATCCGTCGGGCTGAGCCGCTACCGCATAGTCGACCGCATAGGTGGGCACGATTTTATACTGCCCGAACAGGCGTTGCGCGGCGTCCTGATGGCGCATGGCCGCGACCCCGCGTGAGGCGAAGGGGGATACGCCCCAGTCGAACTCTTCTTCCGCATCAACGATCACCAGCAAATAGGGCGCGCCCGTGCCGAAATCGATCGACGCCGGTCGCTGCCGACCAAAGATCGACTGGTCGGCCATCGCGGCGGCGCTGGGTAAGGCGACCCGCGGCTGGCGGCCAAGTGCATCCCGCCTCGCATTGGCGATCGAGAGCGGCACATGCGCGACCAGCAGTTGCGCCGCGCGGGGGAGGGAGGGCTGCAGACGAAATGCCTGAAGAGAGGCGGACCGCGCCAGACCGACCTGCCGCTGATGGAAGGCGGAACGCCCCGCCTGTTCATAGATCATTCCCCGCTTGACGCGGCATTGCTCCGCGGACAGCCCCAATTGGGCGCCGATCAGGCGCAAATTTTCCAACTCGCCGGCCAGGCAGCCCGCGATATTGGCCGACAGACCGCCGGCCCGTTTATAATGGGTCAAGACCTCGGGATAATTTACCAGCCGCCAGCCATTCGCAGCCAGCCTCAACCACAAATTATAATCTTCGGCGCCGATCAGCGCCCGGTCCTCAACACAGCCGGCCACCGCTTCGAAGGCCGTGCGGCGAATCAGTACCGAGGAATTGACGATCCAATTGACCCGCCACAGCTGGTCGAAACTGAGATCGCCGGGAACCCGCGGACGGGAATTATTGACCAAGCTATGAATCAGCCCCACATCCGGCCGATCCGCCAGGGTCAATTGCTTGGCGAGCTTGGTCGGCGCCCACCAATCATCGGCGTCGAGCATGGCGAACCAGTCCCCCTGGGCCAGTCGCGCGCCCCAATTGCGCGCCGAGGCCGGGCCGCCATTCGGCTTCCGCATCAGACGGACTTTGGCGCCATAACCGGCGACAATCTCGCAGGTATCGTCTTGCGATCCGTCATCGATGACGATGATCTCGCCAGCCGGGCAGGTTTGCGCCAAGACGCTGTCGAGGCTCTGGGCGATCGTTTTTGCGGCATTGTAGGCGGGCATGATGACACTGACCGAGTGTTGCACTGCCATCAGACCTTCCCGGTGCCATCCAGCGCCGCGGAGAAGAGGGTCTGCCAACCGACCTTAGCGGTGCGGCAGCGCAACCATTGGGTAAAATGATGCAGCGCCAGAGCCGCCGGCAGAGTCGCGGTCAGGCCGGCCAGGATGGCCAGCGAGGTGGACGGAATAACCCGCGCCGCTCCGACAAGAAAAATGCCATGCAGCAAAAAGAAATCGTAGCAAAGTCCGGCGGCGCGCGACAGCAAGCGGGGCGAAAGGGCGCGAGCGGACTGCGCCGCCCAGAGAACCGGCAATGCTGCAAAAGCATAGAGGAAACTTGGCTGCAGCCAAAGCAGCGTCATGAAAAGCGCGCCGGTCGGCAAAAGCAGGATCGGATATCCGGTCTTGCGGAGAGCGGCCGCGAGGGCAAAGGACAGAACATGACGCGACAGGGCGATTTCCGTCCCGGTGGCTACCAGCAGGATCGCCGTCGCGGCAAAGGCGGCCATCACCAGACCTGGGTGCCGGGTCGACCGCGCAATGGCCGCCAACAGGGTGCACAGCAGGATCAAGGAGATGAACCAGGAGACAACATTCACCAGATCCCAGCCATGGGTAAAGAATCCGGTTCCGGCCATCTGCGACAAAAACAGCCCGATCGTCATCGGGCGATGCAGAATGATGGCCAGCGCAAAGGCGAACAAGGTGGCCAGCCAATAGGCTGGAAACAGGCGCGCCAGCCTGCCCCAGAGCCAACTTCCCGCGGGCCGGAAGCCGTCGAGGGCGAACCAGCCGGACAGGGCGCAGAAAATCGCGACGCCGAATTGGCCGATGGTGAGTCCGCTCGCGCTGATCCGGGTCCAATCATAATGACCGGTGACGGTCAGCCCATGCTGCGCGGCGACGATCACCATGGCCAGCAGCCGCGCACTATCGTAGCCGGCAGATCGGTCAGACATGAGTGATCCCATAGCGACGGAAAAATCGTCGGCCCGGCCGCTCGACCAGCCGATGCAGCGCCAGCGCCGCCACCAGGGTCGCCAGCAGATAGACCATGAAGGATAGAAGTCCGGCCCGATCGCCACCGATGAATTTCAGCCAGTCCTTGACGAAATAATGGATCATGTAAAGTGAATAGGAAATCTCGCCGAGCCAGACCAGAGGTCGGCAAGCGATCAACCTTCCAAATGGTGCACCATGATCGGCGAGCGCGAAAATCAGTGCGGCAAAGGCCGTCGGCAGAAGAAGAAAATCGGCGAGGCCGAGGGCCAGCGAAAGAAGCACCAGGCCGAGGGTGAGAGACAGCAGGACGGGCGAAAGGATCGGCGGATTAGCGGTCTGCAGCGCGAGACGGCAGAGACCGGCCCCGACCAGGAATTCGAGGAGACACCGCGCCAACCCTAATTGCGGAATATTCTCGCCGAGCGAGGAGACCCCGGCAATGGCGAAAAACCCGGCCAACACGGACAGCGTGGCGGCCAGCTTGATCAGCAGGATCCAGCCCTGATCGCGATTGCGCCCGATCCCGATCAGCAGAATGGGAAAGACCAGATAAGCGAACCATTCGGTACTGATCGACCAGGCGGGGATATTCCAGTCGAGCCGCGAGGTCAGCCCCCAATTCTGCATCAGGAGCAAACTCAGGCTGAAATAGCCGACCCCAAAATGTCCGGCCAGCTCGTGCGTTCTCGAGACCAGCAGGATCATCATCGGATTCAGCAGGAATAGCAGGGTGACCGCGAGATGGACCGGATAGATCCGGGCAAATCGGGCAATGATGAACTGCTTGCAGGCGCGGAGGGAGAGAGTGTCGAACATCCAGCGATAATTGAGATAAATGACATAGCCGCTCAGGATGAAAAATAGATCGACCGCCAGATAGCCGGCCGCCAGACAGGACATCACGCCCGCGGGTATCTTGCCGATCAAGGGATCGCGAAAGTGATAGGCGACCACCCAGACAGAGGCCAATCCGCGTAAGCCGGTGAAGGCCATGATCGGCTGAATGACAGGCTTCGCGCCCATTCAGCCTGGCCTGGGCGATAGGGTGATCGGCATGGCCTGCGGGTGCGGCAGCGGGCTGGTGCGTGCGACATAATTCTCGAGGCAGAGCGCCATCGCGAACCAATAATAGAAAAGCGGCTGGAAAGCGATGCCGACAAAGGCGCCGCCGGCCAGGTAGATCAAACTCGACGCGGCGACCGCACCGGCCAACCGCCCGAGCCAGGCATCTTTCGGACTGAGGCGCGATAATCGCACGACCCGCCGCAAGGACAGCAGCAGCCAGCCGATCATCGCGGCGAAAATCACCGCCCCCACAATGCCCTGCTCGCCCAAAATTTCGAAATAGATGCTGTGGAAGGCCCGCGCGTTGACGTCGAGGAAGCTTCCACTGTCGAGGATCGGAAGCCTGAAGTGATCGATCAGATAGACATCGAAGCCGCCGCCGAACGGGTGAGCGGCGGCGTAATCGAGGGTCCAAAGCCAGACAGCGATCCGGACCAGCGCGGAATCTTCCGTGCGAAAATCCGAGATGGATCCCATGCGGATGGCCCACAAAGCCGGCATGAAGGCCAGCCCGATCAGGATCGGGATCAGCCCCAGAACAGCATTGCGGAATTTATGCCGTGAGGGTAGCCACAGACAGACCCCGAGTACCGCCAGGGCGACAAAGCCGGTGCGCTCGAAGCTGCCCAGCGCGGTCAGGACACAGGCGCAGGCCAGCCCGACCCAGAAGCAATCGGTGAGACGGTTTCGCGGTATCAAAAGGGTCCCGCGCCGCGCGAAGAGGATCAAGGGTATGATCGCGACACTGACCGTCGCCAGGGTGCTGCCCTCGGCGAGTCCGGAATTGCCCGAAAGGAGCCCGAGCTTGAGCTGGTAACCACCGCCGGTTGCCAGGGTCCGCAGGCCGCCGGCGATGACGGCCCCCGATAAGGACAGCAGAATCGTGAGAATCATCGCTTCGATCTGTACCCGTGAGCGAATGAGAAAGGGCAGAAAGCCGGCGAAAACAACCGATTTGATAGCCCAATCCCACTTCTCCCAGGCGGCAATCGGCACCTCAGCCCAGAGCGTGGTCAAGGTGATCCAGCACGCCCAGAGCACAATAAGCAAAAAACCGAGGCCGACACGGGGCGGATGGCGGCGGTCGAACAGCAGATAAAAGATCACCGCCGCCACACCGATGATCAGAGAGAGCGGAACCTGATCGATGATGGAAAAGCTGACCTGTTGCGGCGCAAATAAATCCACCCAGATATAGCCGAGAGCCAGAACAAAAACCGCCGAACATCCCGAAACCAGGAAGAACAGATAGAGCAAGGTCAAAACAAGGCTGCGCATCGACTCTTGCGTCCGGAAAGCATGGCTCAGTCAACGAAGCTACGCCTGGAAGGGTGTCGCCGATGTGCAATCCTGATCACCGTTGGCCTGATCACTGATGGATAGCAAACAGAAATGACGTAATGGCGCCATCCTCCGTCGACCGATGATCGAGCTCGGCATTGAGCTTGTGCGCCAGCCGACCGATCAATTCCGGCAAAGCAGGCGGATGGGCGCGCACCGCGAATACCCCATGATCGGCGATCGACCCCAGCCAGTGGCTATCGGTGCCGCCGAAACTGATCGAGACAGACCCATCGGTCGGACGGACTCGCGCACGCGCGGCGATGTCGATGATCACGGCCGCCAAAAGAAGACCGACCAGGCGGCACTCCACCCCGGCCAGACGGCCACCACTCACATCAAACAGACAGGCGATGGCGCGTGGCGCAAGAAAATCCTGATCAAGTCTTTTGCAGAGCGCGAAGAGATAGCGGCATACATCCTCGGTCTCCTGAATATAGGGCAGATCGGCCGGGGCCTCGTGATAGGGAACCGGCTTCTGACGACGCGGCAGCAGGGTCAAATGTTTCATGGCGTCAGATCCGTCTCAGGGGTCAGACCGATCGCGGTCAGTGTGACCGTGACGATATGGGAAGCCATTGGCAGCAAAGTCACACCGACGATAGTCAAGGCGCTGCCGCCTTCAGCGACCACCGTCACCATCAGAGCGATCCAAGCGATGAAGACACTGATTGAGATGACGCGACAGGCCAATTTGGCCTTCCCTGCGCCAGAACGACAGTGCTCAATGGTTCGGAGTTCAATAGGGCAGGCTGGGGAACAGACTGGATTCTGGCGTGGGATTAAAATATCCAAAGATTCCATCGACCGCTCCTCATTCTGTTACGCTTCAACAAGACTGAAGCCGTTGCTGAATAATGAGCAAATTGCATGCCAGTGATAATAGGCGTCTCTTATCAGTATTTTAGGCGTGATTTGAAATACAAAATTTCATTCCACGTATTTCTTTCGGACATCATGCTTATCCCTAGTTCAATCGGGAAAACCCTGGAGCGCGGGCGATGATTTTTATGCTGAAGCAGCTTTTGCTCCCGCCAATTTTCCTGATCTTATCGGCGCTGCTGGGGTTGGCGCTGCTGCGCCGCAGGCGAGACGCTGGTTGGCTTATCGTCCTGGCTGCGCTGTCCCTGCTGCTGCTGCTGGCCACGCCCTTGGGGGTCACGCTGCTGAATTGGTGCCAGACCGTGCCGCCGGCCTTGATTGTCACCGATCTGCCGGAAAATCAGGCGCAGGCCCAGGCGATCGTCATTCTGGGCTGCGACAGCGAGTATCACGTCGAATTTGGAGGCGAGGATGTCGGCCCGCTGACCCTTGCCAGATTGCGCTTTGGCGCCCGGTTGCAGCGCAGGACCGGCCTGCCCATTCTCCTCTCGGGCGGCCGACCGGACGATTTGTCGTTGAGCCTGGCCGAAGTGATGCGGCGCAGCCTCGAAGCCGACTTCCAGCTGACCAGCCAATGGCTCGAGGAAAAATCCCGCGACACCTGGGAGAACGCCATACTGTCGGCCGCCCTGCTGCGGAAACAGGGCATCCAACGGATCTATCTGGTTACTCAAGCCAGCGACATGGCCCGCGCTCAATGGTCGTTCGAGCGCGCCGGGCTGCAGGTGATCGCGGCGCCGATCGGATTCGAGGGCCGCCGGCGGCCCGACAGCTGGCGTGATATTGTCCCCTCGGCAAAATCAATTCTGGCAAACTATTACGCACTCTATGAAATGGCCGGCGGCTTATTCTATAGGATTCGTCATTGTTGTACGAAATACGACATAACCGGCGCGAGTTAACCGATATAATTTCTAAACAATAATTCTCATTGCGAGAGTTATTATTTAGCACTGTCACAAAATTTATCATGAGCACATCAACGGTTGTTATCGACTCGACGGCGCAGATGGCCGCCAGTGTTGCGGCGCAGGATGGCGGCGCCCCGGTTAGCGTCATCGATAGCGCCATCAATATCGGAGCCAATTTCGACAGTCTGGAAACGCTGGCGGCCGCCGGCCAACTGGCCAGCATTTCCTTTACCGACACCGGTTTCGCCATTCTGCCGATCAGCGCCGGCCAATTGACCAGCGACGCGTCGGCCCTGGCGGAGCTTCGCGGAAATTTCGTCGTCGAGGAGAACGCCGACGCCGCCAATGTCACTATCGCCGGGTTGCCCGGCCACGGCAATATCGTGCTCCTGCCCAATCCAGCCAATGATTACAGCGTTACCGTGCCGGCCAAGGGCGCAAGTTTCGTCCTGACCGATCTGGCGACCGGGCGCGTCAGCAGCGACAGTCTGACCAACGTCAATGCCCTGCAATTCTCCGACCGTACCGTCATCATCGCGACAACTCCGGGGACCGGCACGGTTACCGATGGCAACCTCACCGAACTTTATGGCGCGGTCCTGGCGCGGCAGCCCGACGTCCCCGGCCTAGCCTATTACGACGCTATTCTGAGCGCCAATCCAACCCTGCCCCTGACCGTATTCGCCACATGGTTCTTGCAGTCGCCGGAATATCTCAACAATAGCGCGCATAATTATGCGCAAACGGCGGCTGGCGACGCGCTGTTCATCACCGCCTGTTATAATAATCTGTTGAACCGGGCGCCGGAAGCCGCCGCCATTCCCTATTATGCAGCGATCATCACTCAGATAACCCTCGGGCAGACACCCGGCACGGCCGGTTTCACCGCTGCCGAATTGCAGGCGCATGCGACGGTCCTGGTCGATTTCAGCGCCTCGACGGAATTCCTCTCCGACGTGCAGATCACGGCAGCCCATCCCGGCGACGCGACCCATTGGCTGATCCTCGTCTAACCAATATTCCTGACAATATGGGGCCCGACCAGATTGGCGAGACCAAGCGGCAGGCGCTGCCATAGGGCGATGAACAGCCGATATTTCGGATTGAGCGGATTGATCTCGGGGATCGGCCGGTTCTGCCTGGTCCGATATTCATGGCGCACCGGGACCGCTTCGAATCCCCAGTTCCGTTTGAAGGCGAAGGGACCGCTGCCGAGCTTGCTGCGGCCAAAATCGAAGCGCCCATAGCCCCGCGCCACGGCGCGGCGCATCAGACGCCAATACATGAAGTCGTTGGCGCCGGCCTCGCGGGCGCCTTCGCCGGCGCCGGCATAATAGGGCATCACCGAGTCGCGGAAATAAAAGCTCAGCACCGAACTGAGGGGCTTGCCTTCCTTCGTCACGGTCAGGATATCGCAATCGCCGCCGAATTCTTCCAGCAGGCGGCGAAAATAGGCCTTTCCAAAGACAGGCGTGCCGAGGCGATGCACGGTGGTGGCGTAGAGCGGATAGAAGCGGTCAATGTCGCTATCGAGGCTGTCGACCAGTCCGCCCTCCAGGGCTTTACGGAGGACAGCGCGCTGTTTGCGCGGGATCTGCTTGAGATTTTCCGCTTCCTCCGGCTCGATGTCGCGGGCAAAGGTGGCATAGAGATCGTCGCGGCTGACCCAATCCGCGTGCGGGCGGGCCGGGCGGCGATATTCGAGGAAATCGGCCCGAAGTTTTTCCATCAGGGCGACAGCCGCGTCATCCAGCGCGTCAAAGACGGCAGAATCATCGGCAATCGGCGCACCCCCCATGCAGCAGCCATTGGCAATCAAGCCGCGGCCAAACAGCCCGCTGCGAAAAAAGGCCAAGGGGAGGACACCGACCAGGGTACCGGCGCGCTCTGCGGCCAGGGAAAAGCATTCTTGACCGAAACTTTTCTCAATCACCCGCTTCCAGCCGGCACGGTGGAAGAAAGTCGCGTCCTTGCAGCCGGCGACATAGTCGTCCCAACGATCGATTGAGGAGTCCGACAAGGTTAGCAGCGAAATGGGATCATGCAGCGGATGCCTTGAGTCAGGCATCGAACACCAGCTTGTCCATGCGATCCCAAGCGAAATCTCGCAGCAGTCGGCGCAGCCGCGCCTCCATACCGGAGAGGTTGGTGTAGTGGCGAATCCGTGAACGGAGCGACAAACCCTCGATCCGCGGCTGCCCGTCATCGATCTCCCAGGGATGAAAATAGAATATGCAGGGCCGCCGTTCGACCTCATTCACCCGCTGCAGGGCCCAGCGCGAGAGACTGTAGGGCAAGAGCCGGAAATAGCCGCCGCCGCTGCAAGGCAGACTTTGGCCGGCAACCTTTACAGTGGTCATCGGATGTTCGACGAACCCTTTGCGGCCCTTGGGATAAAAGGTGAAGCGGGGAGCCGACGGCATGCCGTAATAGTCGCGACGGACTGGATAGACGCTTGAGCTATACTCATAACCCTCGTCTTCCAGAATATCGAAGGCCCACTGATTTGTTTCGCCGATCGAAAAGGTCGCGGCGCGATAGCCGGCCACCCGCACGCCGCCGACCTGTTCCAGCAATGTCTTGGTGCGCCTGATGTCGGCGCGAAAAGTCTGCCCATCCTGGCGATCGACCCGGGTGTGGTTCCAGCCATGGCTGGCCAGCTCATGGCCGTCAGCGACAATCCGGCGGATCAGGGCGGGATGGCGTTGGGCGACCCAGCCGAGAACGAAAAAGGTCGCTTTGACCTCGGCCTCGGCAAACAGATCAAGCGCTCGGTCGGTATTGGTCTCGACCCGGCGCGGCAGGCTCTCCCATTGTGCTTCGGTGATACGACTCGAGAGGGCCTGAGCATGAAAATAATCCTCGATATCGATGGTCATGGCGTTGACCGGTCCGATCAGTGCTGGCATGTCAGTGCGCCACCAAGTCGGCAAACAGGCCGAGAGTCCGCATCAGCGCGACATCATGGCGGAAAATTCGCGCATCGAGCGCCTGCAGCCGCTGATCCATATCGCAAGCTAAGTCCCCAGCTGTGGCGTTGGCGGCAGTGCCCGCAAAGCTGATCTCGGCACCCAGATCGTCGGCGACGATGTCGACCATCGCGGCGGTGAGGTCATGCAATTCCTCCAGGAACCCGAACAGCAGCAGACGCGACATCAGGGTGTTGACGCGGCGCGGAATCCCGCCGCTGCGCCGAAAGACCGCCGACAGGCAATCCTGCCCGAGCCTCGGGTCATGACGCCAGCCCGCCATTTGCAGGCGATGGTCGATATAGGCGGCAGTCTCGGAATCGCTCAACGGCCCGAGATGATATGTCGCGATCACTCTCTGCCGTAATTGCTCGAGATCAGCACTCGCCAAGGTGGCGCGAAATTGCGGCTGCCCCACCAGAAAGCTCTGCATGAGGGAGGTTTCGCCGATCTGGAAATTCGACAGCATGCGGAGTTCCTCAAGCGCCGCTATGGAGAGGTTCTGTGCCTCGTCGATCAGCAGCAGACAGCGCCGCCCGGCGCGATGGCTGGTCTCGAGAAAAGTTTGAATGGCGCCGAGCAGAGAGGCCTTGTCAGAGGTCGGGGTCACGCCGAAGGCCAGCGCCACCATGCGCAGCAGATCGTCGGCGCCCAGTTGCGAGGTTTCGATCTGCGCCGGGCAAAAATGATCTTTGTCGAGATGGGCCAGGAGATGGCGCAAAAGCGTGGTCTTGCCGGCCCCAACCTCGCCGGTCAGTACGACGAACCCCTCGCCCTGGTCGAGACCGAACAGCAGATAGGCGGCGGCCTTTTCATGCACCTTGCTGTTGAAAAAGAAGCTGGGATCGGGCGTCAGCTGAAAGGGCCGGCCCGTGAAGCCATAATACTTCTCGAACATGAAAATGCCGCCGCTCTGAAAAATTACCAACACCGCAATCAGCATTACGCTGCCTGGGATCCTACTTCTGTCCGGATTTGCACAGGTCAGAAATTCTTGCGGAGCGAGATAAACGCGGCATTCTCGCTGTAACTGGGCCCCAGATCATTGCGCAGGCTATAGCGCCGATAGCCGAGACTGGCCACCCAGCCAGGCGAAAGCGTGGTATCCAGGGTCGCGCCGGCACGCAGAATGCCATAGCCTCCCCCGACCAGACTGTCGAAATTGCGCCCCTGGGAGAAAAATAGGGTGAGATCGGAGCGATGGGTCAATTGCCTTGTAAGCGATGCGCCCAGTAACAGAGCGTTTTGTTTTTCCCCGTCAGCACCGCCCAGGGATGTGACGCCCAGGACCCGCTGATCATACTCGGCCGAGACCGAAAAGCTGGTGCGTCCTTCGGTGCCGGTCACTTCGGCGCGGCTGGTCTTGAGGGAAAAACTCTGGCCCGAGTAATTGAAGGCCGCCTGGTTGGGATTGGCGATGTCGCCGCTCAGGGGATCGGTAAGACGACCCTCCTCGTCGCGGATCAGGTCGGTCAGACTGGTGCTGGCGACATCCTGCTGGGTGGTCACAGTCTCATGATGGCTGGCGGAAAACAGCAGAGTCGGGCTTAGATGATACCGAAATTGGCCGGTCCAATAGGGACCGCCATAGCGCGCGCCGCCCTCCAGCAGCAGGTCGGTGCGCGGCCCTGGGGTCACTCTTACGCCCAGCCGGCCCGAGCCATGCACACTATCTGAGACCCGATCGGCCGAAATCCTATCGCCGCTGTCGCTGAAACTGTCGACGCCGATAACGGCGATCAGCGCGGTCATGCGGTCGAGAGCATAGTCGAAGGTGGCGCTGGCGGTCCGTTCGCGCACCAGCTCATGGTCCGGATAATCGCTATCGCTGGCCGAGCCTTCGACCGCCCAACGAAAGGTCGTGAAGCGCGGACCGGCGCGCAGAAAAGCACTGATCTGGTTGCTGTCCTGATCGCCCGGCGTTATCTGACCCAAACTCGACGCCGGTTGCGCCGTGCCGCTGGTCGCGCTGTAATCGAGCAAAGAAGCGCGATAGCGCAGCTCCGCGCTCGCCCAATTGCCAAAATCATGGGCGAGATAAGGACTGATCGCCCCATTGATCACTTCGTCCTGATTGCCGGGCAAGACGCGATCCAGCGCCGAGCCGAGGCCATTCAGGCTGATCGGCTGGACAGTGATCGCAGACCGAAAATCGACATAGGCATAGTGCTCGACGATTTCGCCCAGGCCATTCGCGAAGAGCGAGTACCGATAGCCGTCGAGATCGGCTGCGCGCGCATAGAGGTCATAGGAGACGGAACCGTCGAAGGTGAGCTGGAAACGGGGTGTCTTTTCCTGCAGCACCAGCCCGGGTGTGATGCTGGTGAGAAAGTCGCCCTCGCCCTGCGGCTGCAACCGGACATTATCGGTGTAGGCCTCGCGGATCGTCAGGGTCGGCTTTATCAGCCAATTGGGTGGGGTTGGACCGTCGTCTGTCGTGTTGACAATGTCGGCATAGGGCTGGGCCAGACAGGCAGCGGCTCCGCATTGGGCAAGCAGGGCCGCGAGGGTTCTAATGATAGGATCCGGCGAAATTACCGTCCCACCGATCGCCCCAGTCGGGGCCCACCTTATTCAGCACGAAATTGATCCTGCGGCAGGCGGCGAGGCGCGTCAGGGAGCGTTGCACCAGCCGCCAACCGGTCTGATTCTGCTCGACGACCAGAACGATCTGCCCGACATGGGCGGCCAGCACGCCCGCTTCGGTGGTCGGAAGAACCGGTGGCGCATCGATGATGATCACCCGGTCGGCATAGCGGGTCGCCATATCGCGCATGAGGTTGGCCATACGCTGGCTGGCGAGCAGCTCGGTGCTGTGTGGACGCTGCGGTCCGGCAGGCAGCAGGCTGAGCCTGCCGATCGTGGTCGGCAGCAGAACATCGCTGATGGTCATGGTCTCGTCGAGCAGAACATCGACCAATCCACGCGGCGCGGTGACGCCGAGCAGTTCCGGCAGGGACGGATGATAGAAATCGCCGTCGATGAGCACGACATGCAGATCATGTTCCGCGGCGATGCTCAAAGCGAGATTGAGCGCGACGAAACTCTTGCCTTCGCCCGGCCGGGCGCTGGTGACCAACAGGGCATTGCTGTGGTCTTCGGGCGCGCTGAAGGCCGCCTGGATCAGAGGCTGCTTGATCATCTGAAACTGATCCAGCAAGACCGTCTTGCGATCCGACCCGGGCCGGATGAAGCCGAGTTTTTCCAGCCGGTCGAAATCGATGATCAGGGGGCTCTTACGATCGCTGGGCCGGTCATTGGGCCGGATCATTTGGACTGGCTCATGCGCCGCTTCTGGCGGGGTGAAATGAGCGACATGCGGCTCGATCTTGCCCAGACGCTGGGCGTAGCGCTGGATCAGATCAAGCCGGGGGGGATCATCCGACATGGTTCTCTCCGATCCAGCTTTCAACAACCCCATGATCACCGAGCAGGCCCGAGCGATGCAGGGTGATCAGGAACAAACCGCCAAACAGCAGCAACAGGGACAGGGTCGCACCGGCAAAACGCAGATTCCAGCGGGCTTGGATGACCAGGTCCTCCCGAGTCGGGATCTTCGACACGCTGCCCAGCAGCGGCAGGCTGGAATGGCGCGCCAGATCATCGGCCGAGGTGACCGGGAGGGCGATGTGATCCATCAGGAACGCCAGACCGGGCCATCCTATCAGCGCCACCCCGAGCACCGCCGCCAACAGCAGAAGGCGCGGCGGCCCAAAGGGTTTTGCTGGAATACGCGGCGGTTCGACGACTCGAAACTGGATTTTCTGCGAGGTATTCTCCACTGCCTGCGACATCAGGGCGGACTCGCGCCGCAACAGCAATTCGTCATATTGCTTCTTGAGCACATCATATTCGCGGCTGAGATCGGTATATTGGGCGACGATGGTGGGGTTTTCCGCCGACATGACGTCCAATTGACGCTGCGCCGCCTGGGCAGCGGCAAGATGAGTGCGGGCCAGGCCCAATTGCTGTTCACCCTCGAAAAGACGCATCTGCAATTTCGCATAGACCGGGTTGGACAGCTGCGAGCGGAAACGCGGCTGATCGGTCTCCGGCGCGCCGCTTTTAGCACCCCGCATCAGGTCGAGCTGGCGTTCTGCCGCAATCACGTCGGGATGCTGATCGGTATAGAGCAATCTTAAATTGTCGAGAGTGCGCTGCAGGTCGGCGATCCGCGCGGTGTCACCGCGACTGTCATTCACGATGACCTGCGGCGCGTTATCGACGGTGAGAAATTGCGGTACGGTTCTGATCTGCTCGTTCAGCAGATCGATTCCGCTCCTGAGCTCGGCAACCTGCCCCTGGGCGACACTGACCGCCTCGCGCAGAGTATCCTTGCGTGCACCAAGATTGCTGTCGCTCGAGACCAGCACATCGCCATGCAGACGCTTGAAATCCGCCATGCGATTTTCGATGAAGCGCAATTTCTCTTCGTAGGTGGCGATCTGCTTTTCGATAAAAGCCAACGCCTTGTCCATCTCGCTGCGGTTCTGCAGGTTGCTGTTGTCGACCAGCACCGAGAGCAGCGCCTGCACCACATCGCGGGCAAGAACCGGATTGGCGTCGGTATAGGAAATCGACAGTAGGTTCGCGCCTTGCACGGTGATTTGGGCGTGACTTTCCATCCGCTCATAGAGATTGACCTCATCGACCGGCGATTGGGTGTCGAGAGCCAGATCGGTGGCCACCGCCACCTTGTGCAGATTGGGCCGGCTGAGCAGGGTGCGCATGATCAGGGGTACCTGATGCTGCATATCATTGGCGACGGTCAGATCTTTCAGCAGCGGTCCGAGCAGGGTATCCGTATCGACATAAACCAGCGCCTGCGAGCGGAATTGACTGGGCAGAAGCAGCACCACGGTCCAACCGATCAGACAGACGATCCAGACCAGCGCCAAGCCGGCCCAGCGGCGGCGCCACAGCACGGCAAGTCGCATCAGAAGGTCTCTGCGAAGATCGGTCATGGTCCATTTTCCTTGGGATCGCCGTCCCGGGCGCGCATCAGAACCAGGCTTCCGGGATGATCACGATATCGCCGGGCGCCATGGCGACATTGGCCGAGACATCGCCATCTCTCACCAGATTGTCCAATTTGACTCCGAAGGAACTCTCATGGCCATTGATGGTGCGGACGATGACGGCGCGATTGCCGGCGGCGAAATTGGTCAGTCCGCCGACTTCGATCATCACGTCAAGGACCGTCATATCGGAGCGATAGGCGAAGGCGCGCGGTTTGGCGGCCTCGCCGATCACGCGGATCTGGTGATCGAACGGTCCGCCGAACGAGACCACCATCACCGTTACGATGGGATCATGCACGTAGACCGCCAGTCGCTGGGTGATGTCGTGCCCCAGCATGGTCGGCGTGCGTCCCGCCGCCTGGATATCTTCGATCAGCGGCAGGGAAATCATCCCGTCGGGTCGCACGGTCAGAGTGGTCGACAGATCGGGGCTTTTCCAGACGAACAATTGCAACTGGTCGCCCGCGCCGATGACATAATGATAGGCCGGACCCTCGGCCGCGGATGGAGGCGGCGCCGCGCCTGGGCCGGCGCAGCCGGTCATCAGCAAAGCTTCGGTAATGATCGGCAGAGACCAAACATATCTCACCGCGGAAAGGCCGAACTTCATGGTCTTGCTCCTCTCCGGCAGGGTCCAAACCGGCATCATGGCGGGCACCGAGACCGGCCGCTGTCCGCTACTGAACAACACAATACCTAGAGTGATGCTGGCTGCCCTGTCGTGGTTTCCACGAATGTCGGCCGCGACTGCCGGATGGTAAATTACCGTCTATCGGTGGAGGATTTGCGTGAGCCCAGACTGGTCGCGCTCGACAATACGGAGAACGGACATGGCACGTAGTCAACCGCGTCAGGTCAAGATCGACGGCTTCGATCCGCAAATTTTTCTGAACTCGATCGGAGCGGGCGGCTCGATCCTGCATTTTCAGCCCGGTCAGATCATCTTTCGTCAGGGCGACCCAGCGCCGGCGCTCTTCTACCTGCAGCAGGGCCGCGTGCAAATCAGCATCATTTCCGATCAGGGCAAGGAGGGCGTCACGGCGATTCATGGCGCGGGCGAATTGTTTGGCCAGGAAGGAATGATGCGGCTGGGTATCCATCGCTCGAACGCCGTTTCAACCGCCGCCTCGACCATCCGCAAGATCGACAATCGGGCGATGATCCGGGTGATGCAGGCCGAGCCCTCCCTGGCGATCAGTTTTCTCTCCTTCGTTTTGTGGCGCAACACCCAGATTGAGGACGATCTGATCGACCAGCTGTTCAATTCGAGCGAGAAGCGTCTGGCCCGCCATCTGTTGAAACTGGCCGGCCTGTCGGAGATTGACATCTCGGACGACGGAATGACGGCCCACGTCATCCCCAGGACCAGCCAGGAAGCATTGGCTTCACGGATTGGCACAACACGCGGCCGTATCAACTATTTCATGAATAAATTCAGGAGATTGGGTCACATCGACTATGATGGCGAGATCACCGTGCGAGCGTCGCTGGCCGATATCATGTCTGATGATATTCCCTTTTATGAACGCGAGACTCCGCTGGCGGATCGGACACCGGCAGCTCCGGCGACCGGTCGTCGAGCGGCAGGAACCAGGGCAACTCTCGATCCAGTCTGATCGCGCGGCGTATCAGCATCACCAGCAGTCCACAGGACACCAGGATCGCGAGACCATCGATCACGACAGCGCTCCCCGCAAGGTCCGCAACCACACCGCGCCGTGGCGGGCGAACAAGAGAATTTCCAGCCGGAAGGGATGGCGAAGCGCAAACAGGCAGCCCACCCAGATCACGACGCCGCTTATCCCCGCCGCAAGCGTCTGCGGCCAGAAAAACGCCGGCGTGACGCCGAACCCGCAGATCAGCGCCACCGGAAGTCCCAGACAGAGTGCCGTGACGGCCAGACTTGCCCCCAGCGCGTGAGCAATCTGCGGCCAGGACGTCCCGACCAGATGATTGACCTGGTGGAGCGAAATGACCGCCAACGCCAGACTGCCCAGGACCGTGCCGACCGCGGCAGCTTCGATGCTGCGCAGGGCACCCAGGATAACCGCGCCGACCAGAAAGGGCACCACCGCCAACTGTACGGTAAAGAGACGCCGCGCCGCGCCCATCGCCGTGAATAAAGTGACCGCGACCCGGCCGAGAACGGCAATCGCCGCGGCAAGACAGAGAATTCTCGCAGTCCCGGTTGCCGGTAACCACTGTTCGCCGAAAGCAACGCGAATGATCGGCAGGGCCAGAAGCGCGATCATCCCGAGCAAAGGCCACGCGGTCAGGGTGGTATAACTGAGCAGCTGCAGGAACGGGCTTTTCAGATCCTTCTCGCTACGGCTGAGCTGCGCAAGGCTGCTGAGCGCAACCGGCGCGATGGCATTCATCAGGGACTGCTGAAACAGGCTGACCAGGCCATTGGCGCGGCTGAACAGGCCCGCGGCGCCAAAGCCCAGGAAGCGCCCGACGACCACGTCGGCGACCCGCTGGCCGACCTCCTGCAACAGATAGCCGCCGCTCGACAAAACGCCGAATCCCAGCACTCGCCGCCATTCGGCCAGATGGGGCACCAGCCAGAGATCACGCGCATAGCAGACATAGTTTCCGACCAGATAGACCAGGATTCCCATGACCGAAGCCCAGGCCATGCCAACCGCGCCATAGCCGTGCCAGGCCAACAGAATCGACGTGCCGGCATGAACCACCGCCGAAAGAATGCCGATCCTGAGCCCTGCCGTGAAATTCATATCGCGATGCAGGCGCGCCGTTCCGATCGCGGCGAAGGCGACAAAGATAAAATTCATGCTCATGATCACGATGACGGTCTTGAGGCGCGGTTCATGAAAGGCCGCCGCCAACGGGCCCGCAGACAGGAAAAACACCATGGCCAGGGTGACGCCGAGGATAAGAGAAATACCGAGCGCGGTCGCCAATCGCGGGCGGGTCAGTTCAGCCTCCTGTACAATGTAATTACCAACCCCGAAATCGCGCAAAGTCTGAGCGATATTGATCAGGCCGGCCGCGACCGAATAAAGACCGGTCTCGGCGGGCGTCAGAAGCCGCGCCAGGATCACCGTCGCCACGATATTGGTCACAAGAACGCTGTATTTCTCGGCGAAGGACAGCAGCAGGGATCGTCTTACGCCGGCCATCGCCCGTCCTATTGCTCAAACTGCGGGGAACCGCCGGCTTTGCCGCGTTGGGCAAGCAATTTGTGCGCGATGGTCTCGATTTTGGCGGCATTGTGGTCCCAGCTGAAGCCGCCGGACTCCAAGGTGCGAAGCGCGCCCGCGCCGAGCTGCCGCCGGAGACCGGGGTCGTCGCATAATCGTCTGATGACGGCCATCATCCCATGGGTGGCAAGCGGCGAAAACAGCAAGGCGTCGCGCTCATGACGCAGCACCTCCCTGATATTGGGCTGGTCGGGGGCGATGATGGCGCATCCCAGAGCCATATATTCGAAAAGTTTCAGGGGCGAGGCGTAAGCCACGACATGGGGCTGCAGGGCAATATCGAAAAGGCTGATATGGTCGCTCACCCGATCGCGCGCGACGACACCGGTAATGGTCACTTGGTCGGCTACCCGCAATTGCCGCGCCCGCTCCTCGACGTCACCGCGTCCTGGACCGTCGCCGACCACCAGCAGATGCAGATCAGGACGGTCCGCGAGGGCCGCAACAGCTTCCACCACGCGCGGCAAGCCATGCCATGGCCGGATGAAGCCGGTAAAGCCGAGCACCAGCTTACCGGCGAGGCCGAGGTCGCTTCTCAGGTGATCCGCGGCTGGCGAGAGCTGAAATCTGCTCCGATCGACGCCATTGGCGATCACCTGAATCCGTCGCCAGGGCACGTCCGCGGCGGTCAGGCTCTCTGCCAGAACAGCAGTGACGGGAAGAAGCATGTCGCTGCGCTGCCAGACATGCCGCTCGACCCACCGCGCGAGGCCCGGCCAGCTCAATCCGCCATGCAGCTTGCGCTCGTCACAAATCGGCGCATTGACCTCGAGCAGCATGGGAATTTTGCTGTGGGCGCGCAGCCAGACGCCTGACAGAAGCAGCAGATTATAGCGTTCATAGAGAATATCCGGACGATGTCTGCGCCAGGCCCGGCGCAGACGCAGATAGGCCGGAACGGAATATGCGAGCTCGAGTAATTCCGCGATCGGGCGGGGCAGCCATTGACGTAACCGCGATGTGTCCGGCGCATCAGAGCCCCGCGCCCGGGGTGGCGCCGGCGCGACCAGAATGACCTCATGGCCGCGCCGAGCCAATGCCGCGATCATTTCCTGGATGTGCACTTCCTGGCCATCGCGCGACAAGGTGCGGTGATGATAGAGAATTTTCATAGCGGGCCATTCTGCAGATCGCGCACGATCTGAGCGATCTCGGCGGAAAAGTGCGCCGGCGGTCGCCGGGCTGGCATATCCCCTGGCTCGACCATTGGCCGGGATTGCAGATCACGGACCGCGTGCGCGAGCGCCTCGATCGGCACGACCAGGCTGTTCTGCTGCCGCAGCAGGGATTCGTTCCGGCCAGCCAGCTCGGTAAGCCGCACGACGTCATCCTTGAGCTTCGTCATGCCGTGGGAAACGCATGCCATTTCGCTGAACAGCTGTTCGCGCCACGCCGGATCGTCGGGCAGACAGCGTTTCAAAGCCTGCTGCCATCGCCAGATCATCACCAGCAGCAGCAAAGTCGCAAGGGTCAATGCCGCCACGAGCAGCAAGAGAAGGACGCTCGCGTCCAAAGCGCCGACGCCATCGATCCAGTCGCCGATCCTTGCGATGCGGTCCGCGAGATTCATTTAAACTCCTGCGGCAAACGACGAGCAGCCATAAGAAATCGGTGATTTGAGAAAAGACCGCTGTGTATTTCTGCACACAAATAGAAAATCGACAGATAGGGGATCAGTTTTAATAAAATTTTTCTAAAAAAGTTGACGTAATATCTTACAAGATAGTGCGAGTTTTCTGGGTAGTATGTTGATAAATATTATAAAAATTACTTGGCATGGATCCTGCTTATCTCATAGTTGCCCGAACGGCCGGGTCATTCGGATTTGGAGATATCCCCATGCAACCTCCCCTGACACCGCGACTGAGGATAGTACTGGCGAGCGCTGGTATTCTGGCCCTGATCGGCATCGCTCCGCGCGCATTGGCCTACACCGTAACCACTGGCGGCGTTACAGCCGGTGATGGCAGCGGCCTGACAACCGCGGTCGGCTCGGCGACCGTTCTTACCTTCAATAGTCTCGCCGCCCCGACGGTCGGGACCGTCACCACCGATGGCGTCACGCTGAGCGGCAGCGGCGGCGTGGTTAGCGGTCCTTTGCCGGGCAGCACCGCCGCGCCCTCCGGGGACAGCACCAATTTTCTCGCCACGACCGGCAGCGAGACACTGACAACCACAAGCACGTCTAACAATTATTTAGGTCTCGACTGGGGATCGGTGGCCAGCGCCAACACCGTCAGTGTTCTGAGCGGCGGGGCGACAGTGGCCACCATTAGCGGCGGGGATGTCGCGGCCGCCAGCGGCACCACCAACTATGTGAATATCTATGACCTGCCGAGCTACGACACCGTGATCCTCTCGACCACATCGTCCAGTTTCGCGGCGGACAATATCGCAATCGGCACGGTTCCGGAACCAGGCACTCTGGCGCTGCTGGGCGCCGGCTTGCTGGGTTTGGGGATTATTCGCCGCCGGTCTGGACCGCGATTAGTGTCTATCAGGCCAGGAACTCCGGTGTTCCCCCGATAGAGCGATCAACTCACCCATGCTATCAAGGGAGTCGCCGCTATCTGAGCGGATTAATCCAGAGAGAAACCCGTCGCGGCCCCCCTCCGCCCCCCGGTAGACGCCGCGACGGTTTTTGTCTTTTCCCTGATCGTTTCCCCAGAGCGTGGTGCTACCGGATTGAATCGCTCCGCGATTAAATCTGTTCGCTGAATAAGTCTCTAAATCAATGATTTAGAGCGCGATCAAACGTGACAAGCGCTGACAGCGGTTTATGCTGGAGCGCCCAACCTATTGATTGAATGCCATGGCAGATATGCAGTCGATCCTCTTGGTGGCCGGGCCCTCGGAGCGGCGGGAATCACTTCGCACTCTGCTGGCGGAATGGCCGATGGTCACGGCTTCCTCGCCGCCGGCGGCAAAGGCGCATCTGGCGCGGCCGGACGTGGTGCTGATCGTCGCCGCCCTGCCAGGCGCGCCGAATCGCGCCTTGGCCGAGCTTCGCCAAATGGATTGCGAGCGGGTCAGACCGATTCTGTTTGTTACCAGCCACCTGCCGCCGGATCCACCACCGCCTCTGGTAGACTATATCAGCGCGCGGCAGGCGAAAACCGAGCTGCGCGGACGAGTCGCCTTCTTGCTGGAGGTCATCAACCAAGGCCAGCGGTCGCCGCAAAAATTATTGGAGTTTGCCCATGAGCTGAACAATATGCTGACCGTCACCCTCTGGAATCTTGATCTGCTGGCTCGCTCCGGCGGCGGCAGCGAAAAAGACCAGCAACGGATCGAGACCGCGATCGGCGGCGCGCTGCGTTGCGCCGGTCTGATCCGAACGCTGATACCGGCGCGGGAAGACGAGAAATGATTGTAAAATAAGCAGACAATAACTGCCTAGCCCCTTGCTCGGGCTGATTTTTGCTCTAACTCCTGAAAGGTCGGTTCGTATGTCGACGTCATGCTATTTTGGTGATGAATGACAAACGTCCGCGTCCTGATCGCCGATGATCATCAGTTGATCCGCGCCAGCCTCAAATCGCTGATCGGCGATTTTGACGGCGTGGATGTGGTTGGCGAGGCCCATGACGGTTTTGCCGCGATTGAAATGACCGCCAAACATCGCCCCGACGTGGTTCTGATGGACATCGTCATGTCGGGTCTGAACGGACTGGAGGCGACGCGTCGGATCGCCAAGGAACATTCCGATGTCCGCGTTATCGTCCTGTCCATGCATGCCGGAGAACAGTATGTGTTACCGGCCTTGCGGGCCGGCGCTGCCGGATATCTCCTGAAGGAGTCGACCCCTGGCGAACTCGAAATGGCAATCCAATCGGTCGCGCGCGGCGAGATGTTTCTCAGTCCTGCCATTTCGAAGCGGGTCGTCGATGTCTTTCTCGGCAATGTCGATCTGCAACGGACTTCGCTCGAGGCGCTGACCCCGCGGCAGCGAGAGATCCTGCAATTGATCGCCGAGGGACACTCCAGCAAACAGATTGCCCTCAAGCTGGGCGCCAGCGTCAAAACGATCGAATCGCATCGTTCCAGCCTGATGGAGAGGCTAGACATCCACGAGGTGGCCGGACTGGTCCGCTATGCCATACGCCATGGCCTCATTTCCAGCGAGACCTGATCCTGTCAGCCCAATCGGCTGCCAGGCCTTGCCAGCCGCGCTGCCTTATCCGCAACCAATGCAGCCGATCATCGCCATTGGCCAGGCTCGATTTGTAGCGGCTCTCGCCAGCCAGCAGGCGGTAGCGGTTGACCCCCCCGGCAAGATAGCGCTCGGCTGCCAGACTGTGGCAGACCAGCCCCGGTTTGCAGCGCGGATCGTCACGTGCGGCGAAACCGCTCTGATAGGCATAGGCGTCTCCCGCATAGAGGAAATTATAGAGGCACCCGATGACGCTGGAACCGACCTGCAGACGCAGTAGATCGATGCAGCCCGATGCCCACGCCTCCGCGATCAGGGCGCGGTGAAACCGGACGATAAACGGTGTGGCGAAAGCGCCGTTCTGACCGCGCGCTTGCCAGCTTTGCTGATGAAGATCGATCAGCTCGGCGAAAAAGGCGAGCGCCTCGTCGAGACTCGCGGCCACCTGCAGCACGACCGGCCCCTCCTCGGCGAAGAGACGCAGCGAGCGGCGGATCTGCTGCCGGCAATTGCCGCTCAGACCCTGCAAATAGCCGATCCCAGCCTTGCGAAGCGGCGCGAAATTGATGAAGGGGGCCCGGCGGCTGGCCGTCATCCTGACCGCGAAGCCTGAACCCTGCCACAGACCCAGCATGGCAGCCGAGACACCCGGCAGCGACAGGCATAACCAGCGGTTTGCTTGCGCGAAACTCTGCAGTCCCCGGATTGCCGCGGCTTCATGGTGCGCGGCGACCAGCAGGCCGTTATATTCGACAAAGACCGAATCGAATGGATCGGATCCCGAGGATGTGAGGTGGCGAACTCTCGCAAGCCCGCCCTCGCCCTGGAACAGCGCAAGACCGATCAGCTGGCCACCCCGGTGGATCAGCAGCAGATTCGGTGTCAGTCCGGTCTGGCGTAACCAGCAGCCAAGCCAATGCCACGACAGAAAGAACGAGCTTTCCGCCCGGCCCTCCAATTCCTGCCAGAGAATGCCGACCGCCTCGAGACTGAGGTCTGTCCGATAGGAGACATCGCAGTGATCCAGATCCATGGCAGGGTCAGGTTTCATATGTGCGGTCCTGCACGGTGATTTAAGCGAGCATACCGATGGATGGCACACAAAATGCCGCAAGACCGATCAAGACATTGCTGCACGCTTTTCCCAGTTTCGAGGTTGGCGGCTCGCAGATGCGTTTTGTCGCGACGGCCAATCACCTTGGCGACCGATATCGCCATCTCATCGTGGCGATGAATGGAAAGACCCAATGCCTCGATCGTTTGGGACATCACGTCGCGTTTGAGATGATCGATGTTGATCTGCCGCCGAAAAGCACCGTGCGAAATTTCTTTACCCTGCATCGGCTTCTGCGGTCGCTGCGCCCCGACAAGCTGATCACCTATAATTGGGGCGCGATTGAATGGGCTTTGGCCAATGTGATCCCGGTCTGTCGGCACATTCATATCGAGGATGGATTTGGCCCGGACGAGACGACGCTCGGCCAGTTGCCGCGGCGCGCCCTGTTCCGGCGTCTGGTCCTGTCGCGACGCTCCCAGGTCGTCTTGCCCTCCCGAACGCTGGCCGAGATCGCCGCGAGGATCTGGCGTTTGCCGCCGCAGCGTCTGACCTATGTGCCAAATGGCATCGATTGCGCCCGCTTCATGACATTGCCCGACCCAGAGCTCTCCTCTCATCTGCGGCACCGACCCGACGAGTTGCTGATCGGCACGGTGGCCGCCTTGCGGCCGGAAAAAAATCTGGCGCGGCTGATCGAGGCTTTTGCCCTCCTCGCGCCCAGCCTCCCTGCCCGCCTCGTCATCGTCGGCGATGGGGCGGAACGGGAGAGATTGCAGCAATTGGCCACCCTGCTGGGGGTTGGCGACCGGGTTGTTTTCATGGGCGCGGTGGCGAACCCCGAACTCATTCTGGGAGCGCTGGACGTATTTGCCCTGTCGTCCGACACGGAACAGATGCCGTTCAGCGTGCTGGAGGCCATGGCCGCCGGGCTGCCGATCGCCGCCGTCGATGTCGGCGACGTCCGCGCCATGCTGTCGCCCGCCAATCGCGATCTGGTGGTGCCAAAATCCACCACCTCGCTGGCCTGGGTCATCGCCGGATTGCTGCGCGACCATGCCGCGCGCGCCGAATTGGGTAGAAAAAACCGCGCCTTCGTGCGCCAAAATTATGACCAGTCGACCATGTTCGAACGCTATGCCGACTTGTTCGATAGTTAGAAATATATCGCCCTCACACGCCGGCATGATGCGCCAGAAACCCGTCTAACATCATCAGAGACCACAAAGCCGCGCCGTGATCCGCTCGCCCTGAACGATGGTCCGCGACCAGTGCACTGATGGTCGCGTCCTTGAAATAGCCGGACTCGCCAAGCCGGCGGGCGGCGTTTTCCAGGCGGGGGGCCAGAGGCCCGCGGAACCAAGCCGCCAAGGGCGAGGTGAAGCCCTGCTTGGAACGGTGCAGCAACTCCGCCGGGACTAATCCGGCAAGCGACTGCTTGAGCAGATATTTGCCCTGACCGCGCCGGATCTTCAGCCCGACCGGCAAGCGCGCCGCCCACTCGACCAGGTGATGATCGAGCAGCGGCGCCCGCACCTCGAGCGACACAGCCATGGCGCTGCGGTCGACCTTGACCAGAATGTCGCCCGCCAACCACATCTTCATGTCGGCATATTGCGCCTGCAGCAGCGGGTTATCGCTGTCCGCGTCCCGCATATGCGTCCTCAGCTTCTCGACCGCGCGGTAGCCCTGAAGCTCACCGCGGAAAGCATCGCTATAGAGATGCTGGCGGAGCTTCGACGATAACAGGGACAGGCTATGGCAATAGGATTCCGGTCCATCCATCGCCAATTCGCCAAACATGTTGCCGGCCCGCAGCCAGCGCGGCGCGCGCGCCAGACGGGGATAGGCGGCCGCCAGGGCGCCAAACAGCGGACGGCGCAGACCGGCGGGAAGGAGACGCCGCAAGGCTTCTTCTTTCTGGTGCCAATGATACCGGCGATAGCCGCCAAACAACTCATCGCCGCCATCGCCGCTCAGAGCGACCGTGACATCCCGGCGGGCCAGGGCGCAGACCTGTAAAGTCGGCAGCGCCGAATTATCGCCGAACGGCTCATCATACAGGCCGGCCAAACGATCGATCAGAGTGACGTCGTGAGGGTCAGCCAGCGCCACCTGATGATCTGTGCCATAGCGATCGGCGATGATCTGGGCATGGCCGGACTCATTGAAGGCCGGATCGGCAAAGGCGATGCAGAAGGTCTTCACTTTTGAGGCGGCCAAGCCCGCCATGGTCGCCACGACACCGCTCGAATCGACGCCGCCCGAAAGGAAAGCCCCGAGCGGAACATCCGCGACCAACCGCTTCTGCACCGCAAAGGTCAAACGCTGTTGAAGCTCGCTGCGCGCATCCTCGAGATCAAGCGGGCCATCTTCACCCATCTGCAGGCGCCAATAGGCGTCAAGGCGCGGCCGGCCGCCGCGTGGCCAGAGCAGCCGATGGGCCGGCGGCAATTTGGCGACCCCCTGATAGATTGTGCCGGGATCAGGGACATAACCGTAACAAAGATAATCCTCGATCGCGGTCGGATCGATCCGCCGACTGGTCTCCTTGCAAGCCAGCAGGGCCTTGAGCTCGGAGGCGAAGAGCAGCCTTCCATCGGCAAGCTCGGTATAATAAAGCGGCTTCTTGCCCAGACGGTCGCGGGCGAGAAACAAGGTCGAACAATTGCCGTCCCACAGCGCGAAAGCGAACATGCCCTCGAAGCGGGTGACGCAATCGGCGCCCCATTCCTCCCAGGCATGGACGATCACTTCCGTATCGCTATGGGTGCGGAAGCGGTGCCCCAGCCCCAGCAATTGGCGGGTCAGTTCGCGGTAATTATAGATCTCGCCATTGAATGTCACGGCGACCGTTCCGTCCTCATTGAAGAGCGGCTGATGGCCGCCATCGAGATCGAGAATCGCCAGACGCCGATGGGCCAGACCGATTCCTGGCGCGAGGTAGGCGCCGCACCCGTCGGGCCCGCGATGGATCAGCCGGTCGCGCATGGCGATCAGCAGCCTTTCCGACACTGGCTCAGCCGACCGGCTGTTAAAAATCCCCGCGATGCCGCACATGCCGCCCTCGATTCATCGGGTCATCGGAATTGCCGCCTGGACCACGCCGGCGAGAAACAGCAGAGTCAGCAATGCGGCCAACCGGCGGGGCCAGGCAATGGCGCAGTCAGTGCCGGAAAGATCCGGAACGGGCGGACCAGGGTCACGAAAGCGCAGCCCGACCAGCATGGCGGCGCCCATGGCGGTGCAATAGACCACCCAGCCATAGACCAGATGATCATTGACGATATCGATTCGGCGATCGGTCGCTTCCGCCAGCCAGATGATCCCGAAGACCCGCACCGCATTGGTCAGGATCGCCATCAGCAGAGCGATCAGGACGCAGGCGATCCGCTTGGTCGCGCCTTGATACAAGACATGCCCATAGACCAGCGAGAGAGCCAGAGCGGACAGGAGAAAGTTGAGTCCGGAGCAGCCCGGCGCCACCTCATAGAGACCATGCGGGACTTCGATGAGGTGCCCGCTGATGAACACGGGGATGGCGGCAAGCCGGAGCACCAGGCCAGCAAGCGTCGCGGTCAGGCTTTGCAGGGGCGCCAGGAGCACGGTCGCGGTTGGCACCATTAAAAAGAGATAGAGCAAAGGAAACAGGCACTGTTTGATCAAACGCCATCCGAACAGGCAGAGCAGCAAGGCCTGCATCATGCCAACCACGGCGAATTGACGAATTTCATTGATCAAAGCCGCCTGACCCAAAGACCACAGCGCCAGCCAGAAGAGAAACAACAGGCAGCCGGCCCCCGACAGTCGTACCCCGTCAAGACGCCAACCGGCGCGACCGGCATTGAGCAGCGCCAGAGAAATCAAGGGCACCAGCGGGCAATAGCCATAGGCGGAACTGCTGCGCCAGGTGGCCAATGCGGTCGCCCCGTCGCGCCAGAACAGCAGGATGAGGGCAAGGCTGGCGGTGGCCATGACGATCGGAACCGTTCGGGCCGCCGTGAAGGGGGATCCCTGCGAGACCGCCTGTTTGAGTGAACCGCCCATTCAAGCGGCGCGCGGGGCAGATCGGCCCCGCGCCGTCCTGCCGGACTCAAGAATGGCGCGAAATAGACTGATCTGACCGGTGGTCGTGGCATCCCAGCTGAACCGCTCGGCATAGCGTCTGGTGTCCTCGCGGGCGGGCTTGTCTTTGAACAGACACCGGACACCGGCGGCGATCCCATCGGGCGTGCGCGCGACCAGCCGACCGGCGGCGGGTTCGGTGACCACCTCGGCATTGCCCCAAACATCGGTGGCGATGGCGGGTGTACCGCACGCCATCGATTCCAACAGGACATTGGCCCATCCCTCGCGGCTCGAGGCCAGGATCAGCGCGTCAGCGGCGGAATAGAGCTCGGGCAGATCTTGGGGCGCGACCATGCCGCAAAATCTGACCCGGTCACCCAGCCCGCGCGCCCGCGCCAAAGCCTCGAGCGCGCCGCGCTCCGGCCCATCGCCCGCGATCATCAGGGAAAATTCCGGCAGGCGGGTCAGACTTTCGATCACCAGATCATGACCCTTGCGCGGGATCAGCAAGCCTACCGAGAGCAAGGTCGGGCCGGTAAGACCGAGGCGGCGGCGCGCAGCGTCGCGCGGTCGCGGTCGGAACCGCAGCAGATCGACACCATTAGAGAGAACATGGATCTTCTGCGCCTCCATGCCCAGGCCGATCATCGCCTGTTTGAGCGCCTGACAAACGGCGATCAGACCGCTGGCCCGGCGCGCCGCCCAGGCGATCTGGCGGCGCGGCAGGGTGAAGTCGGCGATCTGGCTGATGTCCGAACCGCGGGCGGTAATCACCACCGGTTTGCCGAGCCTTTTACCCAGCAGCATGGCGGCCACCCCATCGGGATAGAAATAATGCGCATCGATAAGATCGATATCGCCGGTGTTTGCCAGGATCGCGGGGACCGTCGAGCGCAGTGCGCGGTAGAGCAGTAGCGGCGCGATGCTCATGCCGACTTTCGGGATCACGCCAAAGCGGGGATGATGGATGGTCAAGCCAAAGCGATGGTCCAGCGCGGCAATTTTACGCAGATCGCCGTGATAGAAGGAGGGCGCCCAGGCGACCGGGGCGACGACCTTGCTGTCGACCTGTCCGCTTGCGACCAGATGACGCAGGCGATTTTCCACGAAGATGCCATGCGCCGGCTGCTGGTCATTGGGATAGAGCGTGCTGACGGTCAGAAGCCGGATCATCGCGCGAGCGCCCGAGCCTGCTGAGCCAGAGCGAGATGTTCGCTGATCGTGCTGTCCTCCGGGCTTTGCGTATGCGCCGGCCCGAGCAATTGCGCGGCTCGGGCGCTGTCGCCGCGCGCCAAGAGGACCTCGGCCAGACTATCCCTTACCTGCACCGATTGCGGGGCCAGCCCGAAGGCAAGATTGGCCTTGGCCAGAGCGCCGGCCGGATCGCTGGCGCGGGTCAGCCAGGCCAGATTATTGAGCACCGCGACATTGACGGGAAACCGCACCAACAGAGCTTGATATTCATGAATGGCGGCCGCGTCCTGCTTGTCCTCCATAAGAAGGTCGGCATAGGCGGCGCGGCTCTCTTCATCGTCGGGATGGGATTTCAGCCAATCGGACAGCAGCCGGCGCACGCCCTCATTGTCCTGCAGCGAGCGCCTGACCGCGACAGCGGCGTCGCGGCGCAAAATTTCGGCAAAGGCCGGATGCGCGGTCCGGATCAGCGCCAGACTGGAGTCCAGCCCGCCCTGCAAGGCCTGCATCGATGCCAGGTCACGCCAGGCCGCCCGGTCATTAGGGTCAAGCGAGACCGCCTTGTTCAGACAGGCCAAAGCGTCGTTGGGATGACCCCAGGCGGCCAGGGTTTCGCCCAATTGCCGTTGTCCGGCGGCGGCAACGGGTTGCAGCTCGGCCCAATGGCGCATCGAGGCGATGGCCGCCGTTTCCTGGTTCGATGCTCGCTGGCTGCGCGCCAGGGCGGCGACGATGCCCGGCTGATCCGGCGCGCCGCGGCTCAGGGCTTCGGCGATGGCCAGCGCCTGTTTGGGTTGTTTCTGCCGGAGCGCCAGATCGATCTGCGACAGGCGCACCTCCACCGAGTCGGGATCGCTGGCCAGAGCGCGGTCGAGCCATTGCCGAGCCTGCTCGGGATCATTGTCGAGATCGGCCGCGCGCGATAAAGCCAGGAGGGCCGGGCGGGCCGAGGGGCCTGGGTGCAAAAAGGGCGCATAGACCAGGTTGGCCTGGGTCGGCTGGCCCGTGACCTGACGCAGCAGCACAAGATCATTGGCGGCATCGATCGCTGTCGGCTGCTTGTTTAAGGCGGCCTGAAAATCAGCCTCGGCCGCCGTCCAATTGCCGAGCATCCAATGGGCGCGGCCCAACAGCCGATCGATCACTGCATCTTTCGGTTGCTTGCCGCCCAGATCAAGGCCCAGAGCAACCGCCTCATCGGTGCGTCCTTCGCTCAGCAGGGTGGACATCAACAGGATGCTGGCGCCGGTGGCGCCAGGATCGGCGGCCAGCAGCGCCTGCAAATCCCGGATCGCCTGTTCCGGCTGCCCGGCGCCGATCCGGCTGGCATCGAGACGGATGCGCAGGCTGGCGTCGGTCGGCTTTTGTTTCAGGGCAATGGCCAGGGCCTTGCTGGACTGATCGAAGCGGCCCATTTTGCCATAGACGTCACCCAGAATCAGTTCGACCTGCTCCGTGTCGGCCGGGCTGGCGGCGACCGGTTCGAGCAAGTGCAGAACCTTGTCGAAATGACGCTGCCGATCGAGGACCAGGGCGGTGAGAACTTTGGCGCTCAGCGAATTGGGCGCCAGGGATCGGGCGTGTTCGCCATAGGCCAGCGCCTTTTCATCCTGCCCGGCGCGGAGAGTAAGTTCGCCCAGCAGAATCTGCGCGGCGACGCTATCCTCGACCCGCTTCGCAACCGGATCGAGGGTCGCCAGCGCCTCCCCATAGCGGCCTTGGCGCTCCTGCATCAAAGCGCGCAGGTAAAGTGCGGCGGGCTGGTCCGGCGTGCGGCGCAGAACAAGGTCGATATCCTTGCGCGCCGCGTCATCCTGGCTCAAGGCAAGCAGGGCGGCGGCTTCACCCAGCCGTGCGGTATCGTCGCCGGGTGCGCTGACCAAGGCTTTACCATAGAGCGCCAGGGCCTGTCGCTGATCGCCCTGTTGTGCCCGCAGGTCGCCTTTGGCATCGAGCGCAAGAGGATTGCCGGGCTCGACCGCCAGGGCGCGGTCAACCAGATGCTCGGCCCCCCCCGGATCGCCCTGCTGCTGCGCCACCATCGCCAGGGTCAGCAGGGCATCGGGCATCTCGGGCTGGAGGATCAGGGCGGCATGGGCCTCGCTCTCGCAGGCGCTGAAATTCTTCTCGATCAACTGGGCGCGCGCGCGGATATCCAGGATTTGCGCCGCTGGTTTGGGAGGAAGATAGTCGGCGCTCATTTCAGCAAGAATCACTGAGGTTTTACCCTGGCGAAGATAGGCCTCGCCGAGCAGAGGCAGGATTTGCGCCCGCACGGTCAGGGAAGCGGTCTCCAGAGCGGTCTTGAGGGCCTGTTCAGCGGCAACCGCATCCCCCGCGCGGAGCGCCAGGCGACCCAGGATGATCCGCGCCTCCAGATCTTGCGGGTCAATCCGCAGCGCGTTTTTCAGTTGGATCTCCGCTTCTCTGATCTGCCCTTTGGCGAGATAGGCCTTGGCATCCTCGACATAATGCGACCCTGCCGGGGCCGCGACAGCGCCCGCCTGAGCCAAATCGAGCAGAAATGCCGCCAAAATGCGTTTTTTCATTCCTGTTCTCCCCGCATGATGCCAAGGGTCTTCAGTAGGCCGTAGAGGGTCGGCCGGCAGATGCCGAGGATTTTCGCGGCTTGCGACATGTTATTGTCGGTTTGCGCCAAAGCGCGGATGACCGCGCGACGCTCGGACTCCTCGCGAATCTCCCGCAAGGTGCCCGTGCCGCCGATTGGCTCTGCCGCCTCGCCCGACAATTCGAGATCATGGGCGGCGATCTGCTTGCCGTCGGCCATGACCACGGCGCGTTTGATGCGGTTTTCCAATTCGCGCACATTGCCCGGCCAGGGATAGGCTTCGATCAGGGCGACCGCCTCGGCGGTGAAGCTGGTCACCCGGCTGCCCAGCATGGTGCGATGCTTCTTCAGCAAATATTGCGCGATCAGCACCGCGTCGCCGGGTCGTTCCCGCAATGGCGGCAAATGGAGGGAGATTTCATCGAGACGATAAAAGAGATCCTCACGGAAGCGGCCGATTTGCATCAGCCCCTGAAGATCCTGATTGGTGGCGGCGATGATCCGCAAATCGACCTCGATCGGCTTATGGCCGCCGACCCGCACGATCTGCTTGTCCTGCAAAAAACGGAGCATTTTGGCCTGCAGGCCGGGCGCCATATCGCCGATCTCGTCGAGGAACAGGGTGCCGCGATTGGCGCATTCGATCTTGCCGATGACCTGACGCACCGCGCCGGTGAAGGCGCCGCGTTCATGGCCGAATAATTCGCTTTCGAGCAGGTTTTCCGGGATCGCCGCGCAATTGATGGCAATGAAAGGCTGCTCCCGACGCCGGCTGAGACGATGCACCGCGCGCGCCACCAGATCCTTGCCGGTACCGCTTTCGCCGGTGATCATCACGCCGACCGAAGAGCCGGCGACCCGCTCAATCATCCGGCAGATCTTGAACATCTCCGGACTGCCGGCGATCAAGCCGGCCAACGGTTCACTCTTTTGCGCTTCGCGCAATTGCTCGATTTCACCCTCCAGGGTCACCAGATTGAGCGCGCGTTGCACCACTGTCTTCAGGATCTGCTGCTCGACCGGCTTGGCGCAGAAATCATAGGCGCCGAGCGCGATCGCCTGCAGAGCGATGGCATGGTCCTCATTTCCGGTGGCGACAATGATCTTGGTCATTGGCCGCAGCGCGAGGGCTGTCCGGATGAATTTCAGTCCCTCGCTGGCGTCGTGAAGGGAGGGCGGCAAACCAAGATCCAGGATCACCAGCCGCACATCCTCCTTATGGAACAGCGCGAGCGCGCTCTCGCGGTCCTCGGCGACCAGCGTGTCGAAATCGGCCAGCAGCCAGCGCATTTGCGACCGCAGGCTGGGATCATCCTCGACGATGAGGATTTTTGCCCGCGTTACGGGGAGGGATTTCTCGCTGGTCGCGCGGGTCATGGTTTTCATGATCAGTTCAAGCCTTTCGCGGCGCTTCTGTTGCTTGCCGCCAGGATCGGCAGACGGACGCGCATGGTGGTGCCTTTGCCGGGAACCGAATCGACTTCGAGCTTGCCGCCCATGTCGCGGACCAGCTGACGGACCTGGAAAGCGCCCAGCCCCATCGAGTGCGGCTTGTCGCTGGTCATTGGCTTGAACAGCCTGTTCTGTACGAAGCTGGCGTCCATGCCGGGGCCGTTATCATGCACTTCCATCATGCCTTCGCGGCCATGCCAGCGCAGGCTGAGGGCGATCCGGCCCTCACTGCCGGAGGCCTCGAACGCATTCTCGATCAAGTGATCGAGCACGGAAACCAGTGCTTCCTCCCGCGCGTCGACCAGCATGGATCGGGCCCCGGAACGCATCTCGTCGGGTAGATCGAGCGAGGGTATCGAGCGCCGCCAGCGCTCGCCGACCTGGCGCAGCAGCGCCACGGCGTCCAGCGGCAGGGAGACCGCCCTTGGCGCGCTCGACTGGGCGGTCAGCAATTCGAGCATCTTGCGCATGCGGAGCACGGAATTGGCGACGGTTGCCACCACGTCGCGCTGAAATTCATGGTCATGGGCATGGCGCTCGGCATTGGTCACCAGCAACGACATCTGACCGACTACGCCCTTCAGATCATGCAGCAGGAAGGCCGACCAGCGATTGAGATCATCAAGCCGGCTGGCATCGACCAGCGCCCGCAGGGATTGTTCCTCGGCGAGGCAGCTGGCGGCGTGGACGCTGATGGTGGCGAGCAGATCGCGCTCTTCCCAACTGATCTCGACACTGGCGCGGGGCGTGCCGAGCAGCAGAAAGGCTTGCAGCCGGCCCTTATGGAGCAGGGGCGCCAGCAACCAGGCGCGGGGCTGAAGCATGAGCCAGGCGGGCAGTTTGACCCCTGGGTAGCGGCCGGGATTGCGGCTGAAATCGCGGATCGGGATGATCGCGCCATGGCGGTTCAAGGAAGAGATCAGGGCGCCATCGACCAATTCGGTCGGCAGGGCGTCGCCGAGATTCCAGCGCGCCGTCGGCAGGAAACCGCCGGCCTCCTCGTCGAGCACCCAGAGCGCGCCGGCCGGGCAGTCAAAAATGTCCGCGACCGCATGGAGAATCCGGTTCTGCAGATCGCCGCCCTCTTCATGCTGCGACAGGTCGCGAATGAATTTCAGCCAGACGGCGCGATAATCATATTTCAGCAGGAAGAAATTCTTGCCGATCAGGGCGCGCAATTTGGAGCGGATCGCGTGGGAGGAAAAGATCAGCATCATAGCGAGCAGCGAGCTGGCCAAAAAGAGCAGCTGCAGCGCCGGCGACCCGCCGACCCACCGCAGCGCCATATCCATAGCGGCGATCGCCAGGAGATAGAGGCCGCCGGCCAACAACACCGCCGAGTGGAATGCGACCCCGCGCGACAGGCTGAGATCGAGACGCCAGGCGTGACTGCGCCGTACCGACAACAACAACAGCGGCGCCGCCAGCGCATCGACGAAGCCGCGGCCCTGCAACAGACTGAGATCCGTGCGACCGGCGAACAGCGCATCGGCATAGACAATGAAATCAAACAGAAAGATCAGCCCAAGACCGACGCACAGGGCCTTGATGCCCCAGCGTGCGTCCATGGCAGAGTTGCGATAGAGATTTTCCAACAGGACCAGGATCAGGATCGCCAGGATCAGCTGGGGCGAGCATGCGGCGGCCCCGCCGCTGCCGATAGTCTGCTGATTGCCGGCCGCCAGCACAACGAACCCGGTGACCGCCGCAAGCGCCGCCAGCAGGGCGATCGGCCAAGTCCTGCCGGTGAGACGCTTGACCAGCCGGCCGACTCCCGGCATGGCCAACAGGAAGGCGACCCAGATACCGTCGCGCAAGATTTCGGCGGCGCTGGCCAAGGCCAGGCGATCAGGGGCGACCGCCGGATCCGCCTGGGTCAGGGCCATTGCCGCGGCCCATAGCGAGGTGGTCAGACAGGCCAGCAGCATCAGGGCCTTGCGCATGCCGGGGAGTGGGCTGAGCGCGCTCCAGCCGGCCACCGGCAGGAACATGATGGCGCATAGCCAGTAGCCGATCTGTTCCGGGGCCGCGGGGAGGAGGGCGGGGATGAGGGCGGGGATGAGGGCGGGGATGAGGGCGGGGATGAGGGCCAGGGTCATCGCGCACCGAACGGCCACAGCACGACGTGAACCGTGCGCAGCAGAATCAGAAAATCAAGAAACAGACTGCCATTTTTCAGATAATAGAGGTCATAAGCCAGCTTGTTGCGGGCATCCTCGACCGAGGCGCCATAGGGATAATTAACCTGTGCCCAACCGCTCAACCCCGGCTTGACCCGATGACGTTCATTGAAATAGGGGATCGCCTCGCTCAATTGCCGCACGAAATGGGGCCGTTCGGGACGCGGCCCGACAAAACTCATCTCGCCGCGCAGCAGATTGATCACCTGCGGAATTTCATCGATACGCACCTTGCGGATGAAACGTCCGATCGCTGTGACTCGCGAATCATTGGCTTTGGCCCATTGCGGCCCGGCCTTTTCGGCATCGACGGTCATGCTGCGGAATTTCAGCACCGTGAAGATCTTGCCATGACGGCCAACCCGCTCCTGGCGGAAAAAGATCGGACCGGCGCTGGTCAATTTGATCAGCGCCGCCGTCACCAGGGTGATCGGCGCCGTGACCAGCAGAAGCAGGGCGGCTATGGCATAATCGAAGCCGGCCTTGACGAAAAGCCGCCCCTGGTTCATCGAGAAACCGTCGCTATAGGTCAGCCAGCTCGGCTGCAGCGAATCAAGATCGAGATGGGCGGCGTGGCGTTCCCAGAAACTGGCGAAATCCTCGATCGTGGTGCCTGACAGGCGACATTCGAGCAGCGATTGATGCGGCAAACCACGCCTCTCGTCAGTGGCAATGACAATGGCGTCGACCGCCTGGGCCTTGATCAGAGCGAGAGCCGTCGCCGGCGTGGCGATCGCCGTGGCGGCAAACAGCGGCGCCGGAGCGACCTGATCACTTTCGTTACCGAAATCGACATAGCCGACCACCTGGAAGGGATAAAGCTGCTTGTGATCCAGGCGCGCGATTTTGGCGGCGCTGCGGCCACACCCCACCACCAGAACCCGGCATTTGCGACTCTGGCGGCGAGCCAGCCGGCCGAACAGTGCGCGGATGGTCAGGGACAGCAGGGCGCAGAACGGAATCAACAGGGCGGCGCGCGGGTCCTGCAGCAGGGAACCGATGGCGAAACGGGATAGGATCAGCGACAGACCGAACAGGACAGCGAAAGCGAGCGAAAAGCTCAGGGTCAGCCGGGCGACGACAGCGTCGAGATCAAACATGATTTCCGGATGATAGAGCCCGGTCGCCCCCATCATCAGGCTCGACACCAGCGCGATCCAGGCGGCCAAGGCGGCGGCGGCCGGCCAATCGACCGGCGCCAAAGTCGCACCGGACCAGGGACTGGACCAGGGGGCGGATGCCGCAAGCAGGATCAGCGCGAAAAACAATACCGCTTCCACCACCGCCAGAAGCAGGGATAATCGCGGGATATAATGATGAAAAAGCTTGATCAAGGGATCGAACTCCCACCTGGGTCAATCATGTCAGCCAAGCGAAGTGGCTATTCAGCGTTGCCCAGTGGTAGCAGCCACAAATATTTTCTGCGGTTCATAATTGCACTCATCAAGTAATCAATAAAATATCATCAGCTAATTTTAACAAGCACTGCTTGTGGAAATTACACTGTCGTAAATGTTTACAGTGTGAGTTTTATTACACTTATTAGTATTATTCCAACCGAAGCCGGCACGTAATCCGCCCTGTCCGGTTCGGGACGGCGATCCCGCGAGATTTCCGTCCATGCTGCGACGATGAAAAAACTGTTCCTCCTGATGACGATTCTGATCGTCGCCGCCCCGGGCGAGGCGCGGGCCGCAGCCCAGCCTCCCACCGGCGCGATTGTCGCGCTGCGCCTGAAGAATGACGGGGATGGCGACCTTCCCGCCCGCCTGGTGAGTTTCGGTCTGGTCTTCGTCGCCGGTGATCTGACCGAGGCAGCCCGCCTCGCGGCACGGATCGGCGGACGCCGGATTCCTCTGCAGATCGACGTGAAGACCCGACACTCCGATCACTCTGTCGCCTGGGCGATCATCACTCTGGCATCGCCACCCATCCCGGCCAGGCAGGAAATCGAGGTCGCGCTGAGCGGCGACGGAGATGGTCCCACTCCCGGAACGGCGATACCGGCCTTGGTGGACTTCACGCTAACCATCGTTCTGCAGAACGCCGATGGATCCCATTCCAGCCACGTCATCGATCTGGCGGCGCGTGTCGCGGACGCGCTCCACCAGCCGGCCCCCGACTTCTGGCTGAACGGGCCCCTGATCCAGGAGTTGCGCCTGCGCCTGCCTGTCGATGGCGCGCTCTCAGCGCAATTCGATGTGCGCCGGGGCAGCGACGGCGCCATCATGACCGATATCTCCCTGCAAAATGACGCCATCTTCAGCAAAGCCTTGCGCTTTCTTCGCTATGACATCAGCGCCACCAGCCACGGGGCGCTCGCGCTGGCGCCAACCAGCCTATCGCAAGCGCCAATGCAGGATTGGTGGAAGACGGTGCGGAACGATGCGCCTGCGTCGGCGCCGCGCATCATCTTCGACCTGGACTATTTGGAGAAGAGCCATTCCGTCCTGGATTACGAACACTCCACCCCGATCCTGCCGAGTATCATCGCCGCCGAACAGGGCCGCCTGGATCAGGCGGGCGACGACCCATTCGGCAATTCTCTGGTGATGCGCTACGAGCCAAGCACCGGCGCACGGTCGGATATCGGCCCGACCACCCAATGGGCGTCTGATTGGCTGACGTCGCAATCGGCCGGCGCTTGGCAGGTGATGCTGGCGACGGCTTTAGTATCGAGCGCGATCCCGATCCATGCCCGCGAGCAGGATGGAAGCCTGGTCATGCCGGCCAATCATCCGGACTTCTGGCTGGACCACCGCAATCAGGGCGAGAAACAGACCGTCGACTTTGATGCGATCAAGCAGGCGACCGGCTGGAGTCCTGATCCGGCGCACATGCCCGACCTCGCCTATGTCGCGGCCCTGACCACCGGCCGGCGGCTGGCGCTGGACGAGCTTCAGTCACAGGCAGCCTTCGATCTGTTGAGCATCGCCCCCGCTTACCGGGCTGCCAAGGCGCCGCTGCTCGGCGCGCAGCAGCGCGCCATCGCCTGGACGCTCCGCGATCTCGCCAATGCGTGGTATCTCACCCCCGACGGCACCGCCTTACGGGGCGCTTTCCGCCAGGAGCTCCGGGACTTGCTGGACAATCTGCGGCGTCATTATCTCGATGGGGCGGCAGGCAAGTCGCAAGGGGCCCTGGCCGGCTATGTGATGGGCGCTTTCGACAATAATCAGGTGGCGCCCTGGCAACAAGGCTATCTGGCGATTGCCCTGGCCCAGGCCGAACGTCAGGGGGTTGCGGGCGCGGGTGCTATCCTGGCCTGGATGACTGGTTTTTTGAGTGGCCTCTATCTGCAGGGAGCGGCTGGTTATGCTCCCCTCAATGGCAGCGCCTATTGGTTGACCATCGGTCAGGGTAGTCCGGCGGATTTTCACAGCTTGACCAGCTGGCGGGCTCTCTATCAGGCGAATTTCGCCAACCAGCCGGCGCCACTTGTCCTCAATGGCTATCCCGCTGATCCGCTCGGTGGCTTTTCGACGATCGCCCGCGCCGCGCTGGCGGAAGCCTGGACGGTGACAGGCGATCCGCGCGCTCTGGCGGCCTTCAGCTTCATCACCCAGCACAGCGCCGCGTTGATCAAAGATGCCATCGGCTTTCGGTCGGCGCAGACCTGGAATATCTCGCCCATTCTGCCCGACGGACATCTGCTGCAAAATAGCGAGATAGTCTGGGGAAGCGGCGGAGAGATCCGGGCCCGCAGCGATCATAGTCTGCTGGCGGCGGTTTCCGGCGATAATCGACTGCGGGCGGGCGAGCGCGATTCAATTCTGATCGGTGGAGCGGGCAGCGATACTCTCGAGGGCGGCGCCGGCGACGATTTTCTGTTTGCCGGCACCGGGCCGCAGACCCTGGCGGGTGGAGCGGGGCGGAATTACCTCGAGGGCCATCTGAATGGCGGCGATCATCCCACGATCTTTGTTCTCGTGCGCGAGGATCAGGCGCAGGATCGGATCGTTAATTTCCAACCCGGTCGCGATTTGTTGCAGATCGTCCCCGCCGGAAGCGGCGAAATTCTGGCCACGGCGACCCACACGGCGATGGGCGACCTTGTCTTACATCTAAGCCCGCAACATGCCGTGGTGCTGCAGGGAATTGGAACCCTGACCGATGCCTCCCTTAAGTAGTTTCCGAGCCTGCACAGGGCGCGAACCCTTACCCTAATCTCGGAACCGGAATTTATCTCAACCGCAGCAGGAGCAGGCAATGTTGTGGAATACATCTTCGATCGAGGGCTTTGGGTTGGCCGCGACCGACGGAGAAATCGGCACCATCAGCGATCTGCTGTTCGATGACGAAAGCTGGATGGTGCGCTGGCTGGTCGTTGAGACCGGCCCTTGGCTGTTCGGCCGCAAGGTTTTACTGCCCACTTTCAATCTGCGCGAGCTCGATGCCGTAGCGAGGGTCTGTTCGGTGCGGCTGACCAAAAAACAGATCGAGGACAGCCCCGATATCGATACGGAGAAGTCGGTTTCCCGTCAAATGGAAGCCAATGTGTTCGACTATTATGGCTGGAGTCCCTATTGGGGCAGCGGTTACTACACCGGCGGCTATTCCAATCTTGGCGCCATCGCCGCGCCGCCGACCGTCGATCCCGCCTGGCGGGAAGCCGACCGGCAAGCGATGCAACAATCGCCGGGCGACCCGCATCTGCGAAGCGTTGATGCGGTCAATGGCTATCACATCCACGCCCGCGACGGCGAAATCGGTCATGTCTCCGACTTCCTGGTGGAAGATGCGGATTGGAGCATCCACTATCTGGTGGTCGATACCAAAAATTGGTGGCCGGGTAAAAAAGTGCTCATCTCGCCGCGCTGGGCCCACAAGATCGATTGGGCGAGCAACCAGGTCGATGTCGCCATGAGCCGGAAGCGTATCAAGGAAAGTCCCGCCTACGATCCCGCCGTCACCGTCGATCGCGATTATGAACAGCATTTCCACAGCTATTATGGCGACGATCTGGGAACCGACTGACCACGCCCCACCGGAGAGCAAACAATGTCCGCAACCCCTAAATCCCTTCACGAAACCCATGATCTGGATGGTGATCTGGGCACCATCCGGAGCGACCTCAATACGCTCCGCGAGGATCTGGCGCGCATCACAAGTGGCTTGAATCACGGCCTCAAAGTTCGGATAACCGACGGCGGCGAGCGGGCAGCAAAGGCGGTCACTCAGCAGATTACGGAGCAACCGGTCATCAGTCTGGTGATCGCCGCGGCGCTCGGCTTCGTCGGTGGTCGTCTCCTGCAGCGTTGACAGGTATCTTGCCGCCATCCCCGCTCGCTCCCCTTGCCGCACCGATCGAGGGTCATGGCTGGACTGCCCGCTTTGTTGCGGGCGGTACGCTGGTTAGTCTTGAGGGGGACTGGATCGCTCGCGTCGATGGGGTCGAAGCCGGCGCTGCCGAGCGGATTCTGGCCCTCGGCGGCGCTAGGCTGAGCTTCGACTGCGGCGGGTTGAAACGCTGGGACACCGCCCTGATCGCCTTCCTGCTGGCCCTGCGGGACGCCGCCCTGATTTGCAACCTGCCGCTTGATGAGCAGGGGCTGCCTCTCGCCGCCAGGCAATTGGTCGGCCTTGTCCAGGAATCGCCACCCGGGCCTGAACGCCAGCCTGCCGGTCCGCTGCTGACACGGGTTGGCAGCGCCACCCTTCGCGGCATAGACGAAGTCCTCCAGGTCAACACGCTGATCGGCGAAACAATTCAGGGCGGTTGGGCTTCGCTCTTCCACCGATCGGCGATGCGCGGCGGCGATCTGCTTGGCTGCATGCAGGATGCCGGTCTGGCTGCCCTACCGATCGTCACCCTGGTCAATCTGCTGGTCGGCGGTATTCTCGCCTTTGTCGGCGCGGTGCAATTGGCCCGCTTCGGTGCCGATGTCTATGTCGCGAGCCTGGTTGATATCACCATGGTGCGCGAGATGGCCGCGATGATGACCGCCATCATCATGGCTGGCCGGACCGGCGGCGCCTACGCCGCGACCATCGCCACCATGCAGGGAAATGACGAAATCGACGCTTTGCGGGTCTTCGGCATACCCGTGTTCGACTATCTGATCCTGCCGCGTATCCTGGCCCTGACCCTGATGATGCCGATCCTCTATCTCTATGGCTGCGCCATCGGCATCATCGGCGGATTGGTGGTGACATCCGGGCTTCTGGCCATCTCGCCGATCTCCTTTCTCCACGAGACTCGGCTTGCCCTGTCAAGCAGCCAGTTCGTGTTCGGGCTCTGCAAGAGTTTGAGTTTCGGCGCGTTGATCGCCCTGGTAAGTTGCCGGGTCGGCCTCCGCGCCGGCCGCAGCGCGGCTGATGTCGGTCGAGCGGCGACGAGTGCGGTGGTGGCGAGCGTGGTCGGTATCATCGCGCTCGATGCCGCCTTCGATGTTGGCGCTAATGTCGCGGGGATCTGAGTCCATGCGAGCGGACGCGGCCAAACTGACCGTCGAGGCTTTGTCGATCGGCTTTGGTGAGCGGGTCATCCAGCGGGATCTGTCCTTTGATGTCGCCAAGGGCGCGATCTTCGCCATCATGGGCGGCAGCGGCTGTGGCAAAAGCACCCTGTTGCGGGCCATGATCGGTCTGATCCGCCCGTTGGGAGGTAAGATTTATGTCGGCGAGGAGGATTACTGGGCCGCCACCGAGCTGCGCCGCGCCGCCATCGGCCGCGGCTTCGGCGTGCTATTCCAGAATGGCGCGCTGTGGAGCTCCCTGACCACCGGCGAGAATGTGGCCTTGCCGCTGCAGGTGCTGACCGCTCTCGATCCTGCCTCGATCGCGGCCCTGGTCAAGGTGAAATTATCCCTGGTCGGCCTGGCCGGCGCGGCGTCGCAAATGCCATCCGAGCTGAGCGGCGGGATGATCAAGCGGGCCGGTCTGGCCCGCGCCATGGCTCTCGATCCCGATATTCTGTTCTTCGATGAGCCGTCGGCCGGACTGGATCCGATCTCCAGCCAGCGCCTCGACAGTCTGATCCGCCAATTAAGGGATGGTTTCGGCACCACCATTGTGCTGGTCAGTCACGAATTGCCCAGTCTGTTCGATCTGTGCGACAGCGGCATCTTCTTAGACGCCGACAGCGGAACCGCGATCGCCCACGGCGCGCCGCGCGACCTGCGCGATCATAGCGACCTGCCGGCGGTGCGCGCCTTCATGACCCGAGTTGCCCCTCCCTCGCGCGCTTCCGAGCAGTCGGGCCATCATGCCCGCGATTAGGCCAGCCCTGGTCGGCGGCTTCGTGATGAGCGGGCTCTGTCTCGGCATCGCCGCCCTGCTGCTGTTCAGCAATCGCCAATTTTTCAGCCCGACGGTCCATGCGGTGGTCTATTTCCCGGGATCGGTGGCCAATCTCGATGTCGGTGCGCCGGTCACCTTCCGCGGCGTCAGGGTCGGCACCGTGACCGATATCTCGGTGGCCATCAATATGGGCGATTTGACCGCGCATATTCCCGTCTATCTCGATGTCAATCCGAAACGGATCTTTCTGCAGGACAAGGGGCGCGAGAAAACCGAGGCCAGTTTCGAGCGCCTGCTGGGCGCCGGATTGCGCGCCCAGCTGACCATGCAAAGCCTGATCACCGGCCAATTGCTGGTCGATCTCGATCTGTTGCCGGAAACGGTCGGGCTGGCCGTGCCCGACGATAGCGGCCGGCCGGAAATTCCCTCGATACCGTCGAAGCTGCAAACCATCGAAAGCGAGGTCAACAAATTGCCGCTGAAAGAGATGGCCGACAATGCCAATCGGGCGCTGGACGCCATTCGGCGCCTCACCGAGACCCTGCCCACCATGATCGAACCCCTGGTCGGCAGCCTGAACCAGACCTCGGAAAGAGCGCAGTCCGCGCTCGCCAATATCGACCGCCTGGCGGTCATTGGACAATATCAACTGACCAGCAATGGCGATCAGTTGAAACAGGCCTTGACTTCGTCGGACCAGACTTTGCGGGACGCCGACGCGCTGATGCGGTCCTTGGCCGAGATGACCGCTGCGAACGCGCCACTCCGCGACGATTTGCAATCGACTTTGCGCGACCTGTCCGCCAGCGCCAGCGCATTGCGCGGCTTCACCCATCAAATCGAGCGCAATCCGAGCGCGCTGCTCAATGGCGGACCCCCCCGATGACTCGCTCTTCGCAAATTCTGCTCGTTCTTGGCGTGTTGCTGGCAGGGTGCAGCCTGGCGCCGATGCCGCGTATTTATATCCTCGGCGGACCGGCAGCGAAAAACGACGACAGACCCGGGCGTGGACTGCCGGTGCTGGAAGTGCGCACCGTCTCCGTGCCCTCCTATCTGGATTCGACGGATATTTTGCGCCGTCACGGCGCGAATGAGCTGGTCGCCAGCCCGACGGGCCGCTGGGGCGAGCGACTCTCCTACGGCGTGACGGACGCCCTGGCCCGCGCCTTGTCGCAGCAAAGACCGGACCTCGTCATCGATACCAGCCAGCGCACATCGGCGCAGTTCCGCCTTTTCGTCGAAATCAGTCAATTCGATATCAACGAAGACGGAAAGTGCCGGCTCTCGGCGCACTGGCGCACCACCGCCGGCGATGGCGCGCCTTTGTTCGCCGGGGATGAGACCAGCATCACGGTCGTTGCAGAAACACCCGACGACGCCGGGGTCGCCGCAGCGATGAGCGCCGCGGTCGACCGGCTGGCGGTGCAGATGGCGCCGACGCTGTAGACCATTGAATGAGAGACTGATTCAGCTCATAGATTTAATCGCAAAGCGATTCAATCTAATAGCATCAGGCTCTAGTGCGGCGGAACGACAACGACGGTGCTGCCAGGGCTGACACTGCCCTCGGCGCCAGTCGCGCCTCGGTTGCCCTGACGGCCCGCGCTACCGGTGGCGCCAGTGTCGCCCGTATTCCCGGTATTACCCTGGCTTCCGGTATCGCCAGTCGCGCCGGTCGCGCCAGTCGCACCGGTATAGCCGGTATTCCCGGTATTACCCGTCGCGCCGGTATAGCCGGTCGCACCCGTGTAGCCCGTGTTACCAGTATTACCGGTCTCGCCGCGCGGTCCGGCCGGACCCGTGCATCCGGCCAAAGCCACCGAGGCGAAAATCAGAAGCGCGGGTGTAGTATATTTCATGATGATACCTTTCAAGGCATTAGGGTGAATTCGCTAAACCGGTGTCAGTTGCCCTCGGGCAGCACTACACCTTGCGGCGACAGGGAAACGTGGGTCGGGCTGCCATTCATGCTCGCTTCGCCATGCCAGTAGCTGTCGCAGCCCTTTTTGAGGCCATGCACCTTCTGATAACCGGCGGCGTTCATTTTTTTACGCGCCCACGCCGAGCTGGAGTCGCTCACCTTGTCGTTCGCGTCGCAACGGATGGGTGGCAGGCCGCTGGCGAAGGCGGTTCCGGCGATGTTAAAAGAAGCCACGCCGGCCAGGATCGCGAGGCCAGCCCCGCGCATCAGCCAATAATTGCTCATAATGATCTACTCCTTGGATGGTCCGGCGATAAGAACCTGCCGACCACTCATCTCATCACCCTGAATCTAGGCGCGGCGCGCTGCTGTGACAGGGCCGGAATCTACTCAGGAGTCGCAAAATAAGTATTTTCCGAACCTGTTTTTAGACACTGCGGTCCAGTAATAAGAACCTCTAATCGGTGAGAACCGATTTCCTTGTTAAGACCCAATGAAGCGGAGAACAGCATGATCAAGGAAACAGCGCAGATCGTTGCAGCCTTCATGGTTGGCAATCAGGTGGCGGAAAGCGATATCCCCGAAATGATTCGCTCGACCTATCAGGCGCTGATGTCAGCCGGCCAGCCGCAGAAAGTCGAGGCCGCCACTCCCCCCGGCCCGGCCGTATCCTTGCGGAAATCGGTTTCGGCGGATGGGATCATTTGCCTCGAATGCGGCAAAAAGCTCAGCATGCTGAAGCGTCATCTGCACTCCGAGCATAATCTGAGCATCGATGATTATCGCGGTAAATGGCGTCTTCCCGCCGATTATCCGATGGTGTCAGCCAATTATTCGTCGGTCCGGTCAAACCTCGCCACCAAGGCCGGCCTCGGTCGGAAACGACTTACCCTGATCTAGTCCTTCCAGGCAGCGACGGATCCGCTATCATCGCCCGATCGGTAAGGCGGCGATGAAGGGCGGATCATGACGGGATTTGGAACAGGGCGTTTAGCAGTGACCGCTTTGCTGGCGGCGGCGCTCGGTCTGGTTTTGCCGGAATGGGCGAGCGCCGACGGTAAGATCTACAGTCTCGCCGCCACGCCGCAGACCGTCGCCTGGGGCAATTACAACGCCGCCGCGACGCCGGTGCTGACCATCGCCTCCGGTGACAGCGTGGTGTTCGACACGCTGCTCACCTCCAGCCCGACAGCGCTGGAAAAAGCCGGCGTCCCGCCCGATCAGGTCGAGCCCTCCCTACGCGCCGTCTATCAGGAGGTCACCGACAAGGGGCCGGGCGGCCATATCCTGACCGGACCGGTTTTCATCACCGATGCCGAACCCGGGGATATGCTGGAAATCCGCATCGAGAAGATCGAACTCGCAATTCCCTATGCCTATAACGGTTTCCGATATGGCGCCGGGCTGCTCACCGACCAGTTCCCTTATGCCCGGATGAAAATCATCCCGCTTGATCGCCAGCATAATGTGGCGCATTTCGCTCCCGGTATCACCATCCCGCTGCACCCGTTCTTCGGCAGCATGGGCGTGGCGCCGCCGCCCGATTTCGGTCGATATGACAGCACGCCGCCCTCCATCCATGGCGGCAACATGGACAATAAGGAACTCGTCCAGGGCGCGACCCTGTTCCTGCCCGTGCATGCCAGGGGCGCCCTGTTCGAAATCGGCGATGGCCACGCCGGACAAGGCAATGGCGAAGTGGATGTGACGGCGATGGAGACCTCGCTGAAAGGCACGCTCCGCTTCATCCTGCATAAGGGCGAAAAATTGGCCTATCCGCGCGCCGAGACGCCGACCCATTTCATCAGCATGGGTTTTGACGACGATCTCAGTATCGCCACCCATAAAGCGGTCGATGAGATGGTCTATTTTCTCGTCAGTCATCAGCATCTCAGTCGCGACGATGCCTACATGCTGGTCAGCGTCGCCGGCGATGTCGATATCACCGAACTGGTCGATCGCAACAAGGGCGTCCACGTCATGCTGCCCAAGGCGATTTTCACCAAGGAGTAATTAACTCACCGCCCAGCCCGAGCCGGTTTCCGCGCCATCGACCACCTGATGATATTCGAACTTGGAGGCGCCGCAATCAGGACAGGTCCAGTCTTCCGGCAAATTGGCCCAGGGCGTGCCCATGCTGACTCCCTGGGTGACATCGCCCTCGTCCTGGTCATAACCATGATCGCAGCGGGCGCAGGTCCACAAACTCATATCGATGATCCTTCTAGGGTCGCCGCCAGCGCCAGTCTGGTCAGGGCCGGCAGGGACTTCGAGCCGGATTTGCGCATGATCGAGGCGCGATGATTTTCTACTGTGCGCTGGCTGATTTGCAGATCGGCGGCGATATTTTTGCTGGGATAGCCGGCCAATACCAGATCGAGGACCTGTCTCTGGCGGGCGGTCAGCCCGGACAGACGGAAGCTGGCCTCGGCGCTCCCAACCATGCCGCTGCGCCGCTGGCGCGAGTGGGCCATTGCCTCGCCGACGGTCGCCAGCAGCTCGTCTGCCCTGACCGGCTTCTGCATATAATCGGCAGCGCCGGCTTTCATCGCCTGGACCGCCATCTGGACATCGCCCATACCGGTGATCATGACAGTCGGGAGTTGGATCCCCGCGGCCTTCAACCGCTGCAGCAGGACCAAACCGCTCATCCCGCCAGCCAGATTGACGTCGCAGACCAGGCAAGCATCGCCGTCGGGCCGATAGGCGGCGAGAAAACTCTCGCCACTGGCATAGATCTCGACGGTTTGTCCCTGCTGCTCAAAAAGATCACGGATATTGCTGCTCAGGTGGCTGTCATCTTCCACCACGAAAATCGACGGCAGGAGGTCATTCGACATCATAATGCTTCCTCCAGATTAGACCGGTGCCGGGGCGGTATGAGCTCAGCTGTAGTGCGAATGTCGTGACGGCATCTCGCCGGTGTGGCGCACACATCTCAGAATTTGCGCCGCCTCACGCAGCTGACCGATAAGATCATGCATGGTCGCGGCCATTTCGACACAGCCATTATAGGCATCGCGGCTGGCGACCTGGTCACCGCGTACCAACATCTCCGCCTCGGCGGCAAGGGTCAGTGCGACGGAATTAAGCTCATAGGCCAGAACCGCCACCGTGACTTCCGGCTTCAAGCGTGTCTGTTCTTGCTTCATCGCGGATCCCTTCAGTTCAAATTGCTCGGTCGTTGTTACAAATGTAACGAAGTGATCGGGCAAAAAGTACCCTCGGAAAATACTCAATTTGCCACAACAGCCCGCCCTCTATACTCAGGCGATCTCTCCGCTTGGCCCCGATTTGCCACTATTTTCGCTATGCACCATGGCAGCTTGTGTGCCAAAAAACGCCGAATGCCTGCCGTGGCTCTGGGCATAATAAGTTTCCAGCGCTGCTTTACTATGATCATGACGCTCATTGAATTGCACGGCATGGCCGTGGTGCCGCGCCGCCTGTTCGTGATGATGAGCGGCGGCGGCGTAATTCTCGTCATGCGCACGGGGAATGTCGTCATCAGTCCCGGGCGGGGGCGTGGCCCCGTGCGCCAGATAGAACTGCTGTGCCTGCAGCTCCTCGGCCTGCGCATGGCCGGCATGACCCTGGGCCAAAACTGCCTGATGGGCGGCATGCTCGAAATCCTTGCCGGTCTGAAAATGGCGCCCGGCCTCACGATAATGCCGGGCCGCCTGATGATGGTGGCGGGCGGCGGCCAGATGGTGATCTGCCGGCGCAGGACGATCCGTCATGATAAAATCCGATGGCCAAGATGCTGTTTGAGAAAGAAGGTTAAAATAATGCCGACGCCGGAAGTAGGTTCGGATACTACCTAGAGCGCGATCCATTCGCGTCAGGCTCTAAACCATTGAATTAGAGCTTCGCCAGCGCCACCGCGAGTTCACTGGCAATGGCGGCATTATTGAGCACCAGGGCTATATTGGCTTCCAGACTGCGGCCGTCGGTCAGCTCGAAAATCCGCTGCAACAGGAAAGGCGTCAGCGCTTTGCCGGATACGCCTTCCTGCCCGGCTTGCAGGATCGCCTCGGCAATCCGCGCCTCGATCACCGCCGGGTCAAGCGCATGCTCCAGCGGAATCGGATTGGCCAGCAAAATGCCATTTTGCATGCCTAGTTTTCGCTGGATTGCGATCACCCGGGCGACCTGTTCGACGCTGTCCATGCGATGATCAACCGGGAACCCGCTGGAGCGGGTAAAGAAGGCGGGGAACTCATCGGTTTGATAGCCGAGCACCGGCACCCCTTGGGTTTCAAGCACCTCCAAGGTCTTGGCGATGTCGAGGATCGATTTCGCGCCGGCGCACACCACCGCCACCGGCGTGCGGGCCAATTCGAGGAGATCGGCGGAAACATCGAAGGTCTGTTCAGCGCCGCGGTGGACACCGCCGATTCCGCCGGTGGCGAACACGCGGATCCCGGCCAGAGCGGCGGCCTGCATGGTGGTGGCAACCGTCGTGCCGGCCAGTTTCCCTTGCGCCAGGAGCGGCCCCATATCGCGGCGCGACGCTTTGGCGGCGGTTTTGCCTTCGCGGGCCAGGCGATCAAGCGCGGAATCGGTCATGCCGATTTTGATCTGACCATCCATCAGGGCGATGGTGGCCGGCACCGCCCCCTTGCCGCGCACCACCGCCTCGACCTGGCGGGCCATGGCAAGATTTTGCGGAAAGGGCATGCCATGGGTGATGATGGTCGATTCGAGCGCGACCACCGGCCCACCGGCGGTCAATGCCGCGCCCACCTCATCGGCGATAAGAATCAAATCTTTCATCGATTTTCCTTATGACAGGCCAAGAAAAAACCCGGCGATACAGGCGCTGGTCAGATTGGACAGGGTCCCGGCCAGCACGGCGCGAAACCCCAATTGGGCCACCTCGGCGCGCCGCTCGGGGATCGCCCCGCCGAAGCTTCCAAGCAAGACCGCGATCGACGTGAAATTGGCGAATCCGCACAAGGCAAAGGAGGCGATCGCCTTGGTTTTCTCATCGAGGATCACCGCGCCGGCATCGCGCAGATAGGGCGCAAGGCTGATATAGGCGACGAACTCATTGAAGACCAGCTTCTGGCCGATCAGCTGTCCGACCAGGCTCGCGCGGGGCCAAGGAACGCCGATCAGATAGGCGATGGGCGAAAATACCCCGCCGAACAGGCCCTCCAAAGTGACCGCGGGCAGCCCGATTCGGGCAAAAAACCAGGAAATCAGGCCATTCAGCAAGGCGATCAGGCCAATGAAAGCCATCAGCATGGTCGCGATGGCCAGGGCGATGCGCGCCCCATTGGTGGCGCCGATGGCGGCCGCCTCGATGATATTGGCCGGACGCGATTCCGCCGCCGTCATGATCCCGGTCGCCGCGCCATCTTGCGGCGTGGTCGGCATCAGCAGCTTGGCATAGAGCAGCCCGCCGGGAATCGCCATGAAGGAGGCCGCGATCAGATAGTCCATGCGCACCCCGAGTCCGGCATAGCCGGCCAGCATCGCGCCGGCGATGGAGGCGACGCCGCTCGACATGGCGCAAAACAACTCGGCGCGGCTCATCCGCTTAAGATAGGGGCGGATCGCGATCGGCAGTTCATTTTGACCGAGAAAAATCGTGGTCACCGCCGCGAAGGACTCGACCCGCGACACGCCAAGGAGCGCCGCGAATAGGCCGCCGACGATCAGCGCCAATTTCTGCATCAGGCCAAGGTGATATAGAACCGCGATCAGCGCCGATACAAAGATGATATTCGGCAGCACCCTCAAGGCGAAGATATAGGCGTGCTCGCCGAACAGCGCGCCCATGCGGTCGCCCACCAATCCGCCGAACAGGAAGTCGCTGCCCCGCTGGCCGTAGCTGAGTAGAATTTCCATGGAGTGGGACAGGGCGGCCAGACCGGCGACACCACCCGGGAGATAAAGAACCATCGCGCCGATGGCAATCTGACAGGCCAGGGCGGATGCCACCGTGCGTGCGCGGACACCGCGCCGGTCGGCGGAAAACATCAGGGCGATGGCCAGCATCACCGCAATTCCCAACACCGCCCTCACACCGTCCATGGAGTGTTCTCCCCCGCGACGGCATCCAGATTGGTCGGCACGCTGCCATCACTTTCCAGGGTCAGTTTCGCCAGGGTCCGGCCCATTGCCGCGGCCTCGACCAGTGAACGCCCGCGCAACAGGCCGAACAGGGTTCCCGCGACCAAAGAATCCCCTGCCCCGGTCACATCGATGATCTCGGCCGCCAGCGCCGGCAGATGAACAGGCTGATCATCCACTGCTACCAGCAAACCCTCGGCGCCCATGGTCAGCACCACGGCAGCGGCGCCGCGCGCCAGTAATCCGGCGACCAGGTCGCCTGGCGGCGCCTCGGTGCCAAGACAGGCGGCCGCCTCATCGAGATTGACGAACAGAACCGCCACGCCTGCGAGGTTGTCGGGCAAGCGCACCACCTTGGGCAAGGAAACCGCATCGACCGCGAGTTGGAATCGCGCACCCCGGCTGCGCTCGATCAAGGCGCCGAGCGTCGCCGCCGGCAGATTGCAATCGGCGAAAACCCAGGCCGCCGACATCAGACGCGGCCAATCGTGATTGAGTTTCTCGACGGTCAGGGTCTCGAAAATGTCCATATCGGCGATGCCGAAGGCCAAGCTGTTATCAGGGTGCAAAATGGCGGCATATTCCGCCGTGCCGTGGGTCGAATTGATGGAGACCGCACTGACATCGACCGCTAATTCCTGCAAGGCCCGGATCAATCCACGACCAGCCTCATCATCGCCGATGCTGGACACCAGACTGGTGGAAATCTGCAGCCGCGCCAGGGTTTCGGCGACATTGCGCGCCACGCCGCCATAGGCGCGAACGCTGCTGACCGGATTGGAGGTCCCCGCCCGCAGGCTTTCCACGGCGTGATATTTGCGGTCGATCACCGCGCCGCCAAAACAGACCACCTTGTCATGCTTGGCAATGTGATAGGCCCGGCCGAGCAGCCAGCCTTTCTGGATCAGGCGGGCGATGTGATTGGCGACGGTGGAGCGGCTCAACCCCAGCGCATTGGCCAGGTCCTGCTGCTCGATGAACGGATCGACGATGATCTTGTCAAGAACCAGCCGTTCTTGCGGGGTGAGCGCTGACATAAGACCAAGATACAAACATTTGTCATTTTGGGAAACGTTTATACGGGTTAGCGGCAAGACTGGAGACCTTCCAGCCTTCCAGAAATTGCTTGTCGGAGCCGCCCTGACATCCTATGCAAAAATATAATATCTGGAGGCAGCATGCATAAAGGGTGACTAAAACGACCCTTTGATCGCGGCGACGAAATGGCTGCCATAGAGGCTGCCGAGGTTGCGGTCGTTGGTGTCGTAATAGCGCAAATCGAGCGCGATCGACTTGATGACGGCGTAATTCAGGCCAAGATTCCAGGTGGTATGATCCACGCCCTCATCGACCAATTGCCGGCCAAGCGCGCCGCCAGCGGTCAGCCCTTCGATGATCCTGTAGCTGGCCCGGCCCTCGAAATATTCCCCCTGGTGACCGCTGCCAAAATAATCGGGCTCGTAATAGATCGCAGCACCGAGGGTCGTCGGTCCGAAGTCATGGAGGACAACACCCTTGAGATCGACCGTATCGATATGGCTGTGGGCGGGTTCGTTGATGTAGCCATAGCGGAGGACACCAAGATCGAAGCGGAAACCGGTAAAAATCGGGGTCCAGCCTGCGGAGAGATCATATTCCGCGTCGGTCCCGTTCCGGAAATCGACATTCTCGATGCCGACACCGGCGTAAAACTGGTCATCCGTCACACGGGCGGCCCCAAACACTGCCGGACGATTTTCCGTTTGGCTGACTCCACGGAAAAGATAATTGCTGGCGGCGGTCGCACTGAACTGGAACTGGGGCTCGGTCGGAACCTCCTCCGCCGGTATCGCCGGGCTTAACACGAGTTGCGGCATCGACGAGGTGTCCGGCGGTGCGGCGTAGGACAGAGCGCCCCACAGGCAAAGCAGCGGGGTCGCCGCCGCCGCTGACAATTTCTTCCGCATCACCGTCTCCATACTTCAATCATCCGGCGTATGCCAGGGCTGGTCCGCCGACGATAGGATGTTGATTACAATCCTTCAGCCAAGGCAGCTTCGGAATATACCTAATCGACAGAAGTAGTAATAATAACAATTCCAGATCTGAAATATTGGGTATTTTCCGAGTCTGTCGACGGTTTTAGACAGCGTCCATGATCAAGGTAATCGCATAGCCGATCTTCCTTTCCAAAATTACCCCCGGTAAATCTTCAAAAGGCTGAATCATGACTTATTCAAGTGTAAACCCCTTCGACAACAAACTCGTCAAATCCTTCGATGAGGTGACGGACAAGCAGCTTGAGGAGAAGATCGCCGTCGCTACCGAATGTTTCGCCACGTGGAAGCTGACGAGCTATGCCGAGCGGGCGAAAATCGTTCACAAAGCCGCCAAGCTGCTGGCTGAGCAGGCCGACCATTTCGCGCACATCATGACTCTTGAAATGGGCAAGCGGATCAGTGAGGCCAAGGGTGAGGTCGAGTTCAGCGCCCAGATTCTGACCTACTATGCCAAGAACGCCGAGCGCTTTCTGGCCGACGTACCGCTCCATCCCAGCCATGGCAAAGGCCATATGGAAAGCAGCCCGATCGGGGTCATCTATTGCGTCGAGCCGTGGAACTTTCCCTATTATCAGCTGGCGCGGGTCGCCGGTCCGCATCTGATGGCCGGCAACACCGTGGTGGTGAAGCATGCCGGCTGTGTGCCGCAATGCGCGATCGCCTTTGAACAGCTGTGGCTGGATGCGGGCGCCCCTCCCGGGCTCTACACCAACCTGCTGATCTCCCATGAACAATCCAGCCATCTGCTCGATGACCGTCGGATCAAGGGCGTAGCGCTCACCGGCAGTACCGCGGCCGGCCGGATCATCGCCGCCGAAGCCGGCAAGAACCTCAAGCCCTCCTCGATGGAACTCGGCGGCAGCGACGCGTTCATCGTGCTGGAAGATGCGGACATTGCTCACACCATCAAATGGGCGGTCTGGGGCAGGATGTATAATTGCGGACAGACCTGTTGCGCCGCCAAACGCTTCATCACCGTCGACGCGGTGGCCGACAAGTTTCTTGCCGAGTTCAAGACGGCGCTCAGCGCGCTGAAGGCCGGTGATCCGATGGACCCCTCCACCACCCTGGGCCCGCTCTCGACCGAAGCGGCCTTGGTCCAGTTGCTGGCGCAGGTCGACACCGCCGTCGCGCATGGTGCGAAGATTGAATTGGGCGGCAAGCGGATCGACCGGCCCGGCGCCTTCATGGAGCCGACGATTCTGACCAATGTCGAACCTGGCAATCCGGCGTTCCGCGACGAGTTCTTCGGCCCGGTGGCGATGTTTTTCCGGGTCAAGGATGAGGATGCCGCCATCGCTCTGGCCAATGACTCCGACTTCGGTCTGGGCGGCTCGGTCTTCACCAAGGATCTCGCCCGCGGGAAACGCGTCGCGAGCCGCGTCGATACCGGGATGATGTTCATCAACAACATCTCCTGGTCGGACGCGGATTTACCCTTCGGCGGCATCAAGGACACCGGCTATGGCCGGGAACTCGGCGATATGGGCATCCAGGAATTCGTCAATAAAAAGCTGGTGCGCTACATCAATGCCGAAGCTCCGGTCTGAGGCCAAGTCATGTATGTCAATCTCGCCGTCCTCAAGGAAACCCAGCCGCACGAAAAACGCGTCGCGCTGGTGCCTGGCGTGGTCGCCAAACTGATCAAACTGGGAGCCCGCCTGCATATGCAGGCGGGCGCCGGCGCGGCGATCAAGTTGAGCGACCAAGCCTATCTTGATGTTGTCTGCATGGAGGACCGCCAGGCGATGGTCGCGGATGCCGATGTCGTACTGGGGGTTCAACCGCCCGCCCTTGAGGTGGTCGACGCTATGAAGCCGGGCGCCATCCTGATCTCCTTCATCTATGCGGCGCATGACCCCGCGCTGGTCAAAAAGCTGCTGGAGCGGAAGATCACCTGCTTTGCCATGGAAATGCTGCCGCGCATTTCCCGGGCGCAGGCGATGGACGCCCTGTCCAGCCAATCGGCGCTGGCCGGCTATTATGCCGTGCAGTTGGGGTCAACCCATCTCGGGCGGGTCCTGCCCAAAATCACCTCTGCGGCCGGAGCGATCGGTCCGGCCAAAGTTCTGGTCATGGGGCTCGGCGTCGCGGGGCTGGAGGCGCTGGCTACAGCCCATCGGCTGGGCGCCGTCACCGAGGGCTATGATGTCAGGCCGGAAACCGAGGAGCAAGCGCTCTCGCTGGGCGCCACCTTCGTCGAGACCGGGGTCGATGCGCGCGGCAAAGGCGGCTATGCCCGCGAACTGACTCCGGAAGAAAAGACCAAGGTGGCTTCAGTCCTGACCAAACATATCCAGTCCTCTGACCTGATCATCACCACGGCGTCAGTCCCCGGACGGAAGGCGCCCAAACTGATCAGCAAGGCGCAGGTCGCCGGCATGAAGGCGGGCGCGGTGATCGTCGATCTGTCGGCCGAAGGCGGCGGCAATTGCGAAGACACCGAGCCCGGCAAAGTGATCCTGGTCGGTCCCGTGACCATCGTCGCGCCGCTCAATGTGCCGTCCTGCCTCGGCGAGGATGCCAGCGAGCTCTATTCGAAGAACCAGTATAATCTGCTGGCGCTGATGATGAAGGACAACATCATCACCATCGACTGGAGCGACGAGATTCTCGCCAAGACCGTACTGACCCACGATGGCCAGCTAAAGAACCAGACTCCCCATCCCGTAGCAGCCAAGGTGGCCTGACCATGAGCCTCGATATGTCGGTGAGCGGCTTTGTCGCTCTCTATATTTTCATGCTGGCGGCCTTCGCCGGCTGGGTGATCATCGGCCATGTGCCGGCGATCTTGCACACGCCTTTGATGTCAGGGTCGAACTTTGTCCATGGCATTGTCGTGGTCGGCGGGATCTTCGCCCTGCTGAATGCCGCCTCGACCGCCGAGCAGGCGATCGGCTTTTTCGCCGTGCTGATGGGGGCCGGCAATGTCGCCGGCGGCTATGCCGTCACCCACCGCATGTTGGCGATGTTCCAGACCAGCCAGAAACCGGCTCATGCGGCCCATCATGGCCCGCACAGCACAAAGTCGAGCCCCGCCAAACCCCGCGGCAAGACGAACTAAGGACACGCCATGTTGACGATCATCCCACAGATTCTGATCGGTATAGTCGATCTGGTTGCCGCCTTCCTGTTCATGTTCGGCCTCAAGCGTATGTCCTCTCCGGTCACCGCGCCGTCGGGAATTCTGGTCGCCGGTGTCGGCATGCTGGTCGCTGTGCTGGCGAGTTTTCTCTATGCCACCGATGTCGCTGCAGACGCCAAGCCCCTGCTGTTCGTCAATATTGCGCTCGCGGCCAGCGCGCTCATCATCGGCGGCGGCCTCTCCTTCTGGAGCGGTCGCAAGGTCGCCATGACCGCCATGCCGCAAATGGTCGCTCTCTATAATGGCATGGGCGGCGGCGCAGCGGCGGCCATCGCCGCCATCGTATTGTTCGGGGACAAGGCCCATGGATTGACCGCGCTGATGGTAACCCTGATCGGCGCGCTGATCGGTGCGGTGTCCTTTTCCGGGTCGATCATCGCCTGGGCCAAGCTGCAGGGCATCCTCAACGAGCCGCTGAGATTTCGCGGCCAGCAGATCTTCAACGCGCTGTTCCTGGCGGCGACCGTCATCGTCGCGGGCTATATCGTCTTCCTGTCGCGGGACGGGACCGACCCGTTGCTGGCGATGCCGGATCTGATCCTGCTGTTCTTTGCCCTGACCCTGGTGTTTGGACTTCTGCTGACCCTGCCGATCGGCGGCGCCGACATGCCGGTGGTGATTTCGATCTATAACGCCTTTACCGGCTTGGCGGTCGGGCTCGATGGGTTCTCGCTGCAAAATCCGGCCCTGATGATCGCCGGCATGGTGGTCGGCGCCGCCGGCATGCTTTTGACCATGCTGATGGCCAAAGCGATGAATCGCTCGGTCGCCAATGTGCTGTTCACCAATTTCGGCGCCGAGAAGAAACAGAAGCAAGGCGCCATCAAAGGCAGTCTGAAGCCGGTCGAGGCGGCCGATGCCGGCATCTTCATGCGCTATGCCAAAGAGGTTATCATCGTGCCGGGCTATGGACTGGCGGCGGCCCAGGCGCAGCAGAAGCTCTATGAGTTCGTGAAATTGCTGCAGGCCTCGGGCGTGGTGGTCAAATTCGCCATCCATCCGGTCGCCGGACGCATGCCGGGCCAGATGGATGTGCTGCTGGCGGAAGCCGGGGTACCCTATGACCTGATCTTCCAGTTGGAGGATATCAATGACGAGTTCGCCAACGCCGATGTGGCGCTGGTGATCGGCGCCAATGATGTGGTGAACCCGGCAGCCCGCACCGACAAGAGCTCGCCGATCTTCGGCATGCCGATCCTGAACGCCGACCAGGCCAAGAAGGTCTATGTGGTGAAGCGTGGACAGGGCAAAGGCTATGCCGGCATCGTCAATGCGCTGTTCTATGGCGATAATTGTTTCATGGTCTATGGCGATGCGGCCACCGTGATGACCCAGATGATCGAATCGGTCCGTGGCTTGGGGGCGAAATCCGCGGCCTGAGCAAGTCTCCGATCAGAATTTCTCAAAAAGCAGGAGTACACCATGTCTGGTAAAATGCAGGTCGAGGTCGTCGAACATTTCGGCAAACCCTTATTGCTGCAGGAATGGACCATACCCTCCCCCGGCCCCGGTCAGATCCTGGTCAAGACGGAAGCCTGTGGCGTGTGCCATACGGACCTTCATGCCGCGACCGGCGATTGGCCGCTGAAGCCGAAACTGCCTTTCATTCCCGGCCACGAGGCGATCGGCCGCGTCGCCGCGGTCGGGACCGGCGTGACCCTGGTGAAAGAGGGTGACCGGGTCGGCGTGCCCTGGCTCTATTCGGCCTGCGGCCATTGCGAATATTGCCTGACCGCCTGGGAAACCGTATGTCCCGACGCCAAATTCGGCGGCTATACGCAAAATGGCGGCTTCGCCGATTATCTGTTGGCCGATCCCAACTATGTGGCGCGGATCCCGGACGGGCTGGATCCCACCCATGCCGCGCCGCTGATCTGCGCCGGCATCACGACCTATAAGGGCATCAAGGTGACCGAGGCCAAGGCCGGCGACTGGATCGTCATCTCGGGTGCCGGCGGTCTCGGCCATCTGGCCATCCAATATGCCAAGCTGATGGGGCTGCAGGTCTGCGCCGTCGACATCGACGATGCCAAGCTCAAACTGGCCACCACGCTGGGCGCCGATCTGGTGGTCAATGCCAAAGATGAGGGCGCGGTCGAGGCGGTGAAAAAGGGCACCAGTGGCGGCGCTCATGGCGTGCTGATCACCGCGCCGTCGCTCGGGGCCTTCAAACAGGGCGTTGCCATGACCAGGAAGCGCGGCACCTGCGTTCTGGTCGGCCTGCCACCGGGCGATTTCCCGGTGCCGCTGTTCGATGTCGTCGCCAATTGCATCACCATCCGCGGCTCTTTCGTCGGCAACCGCGAGGACATGGCGGAAACACTGGCCTTCGCCGCCGAAGGCAAGGTCAAGGCGGATATCGAGCTGCAACCTTTATCGGCGATCAACAGCATTTTCCACCGCCTGGAACACGGCCAGGTTGCCGGCCGCGTCGTCATTGATTTCACCGATAAAGCGGCGAGTCTGCATTAGAGATGTGCCGAACCGCCCTCCTGACGGTGGCCGAGATGGCGGAAGCGGATCGCCTGACGGTGGCGGCCGGCATTCCCGCCACCGATCTGATGGCCAATGCCGGCAACTCCGTGGCGCAAGAGATCGAGCGTCGTTGGACCGCCCGGCCGGTCACTGTCCTGTGCGGACCGGGCAATAATGGCGGCGATGGTTTCGTCGTGGCGACCCGGCTGGCCGCGGTCGGCTGGCCGGTTACCGTGGCGCTGCTCGGAGAACGCTCCCATCTGAGGGGCGAGGCCGCCTTCCATGCGAACCACTGGCAGGGCCCGCTCGTCCCGGTGACCGTGTCCTGCCTGGACGGCGCGGCTCTGGTGGTCGACGCCCTGTTCGGCGCCGGCCTGAGCCGCAAGCTAGAGGGTGCGGCAGCCGAAATCCTGCTCGCCGTCGCGACGCGAAATCTTCCCATGGTCGCCATCGACGTGCCGAGTGGGCTGATGGGCGATAGCGGCGAAATCCTCGGCGCGGTCGCCGCAGTCCTCACCGTCACCTTCTTTCGTAAGAAACCGGGCCATCTGCTCCTGCCCGGCCGGACACTCTGTGGCGAGGTGGTGGTCACCGATATCGGCACGCCCGAGGAGGTCTTGCCGCAGATCGCCCCGAGGGCTTGGGAAAACGCTCCCTCCGTCTGGCTGGATTTGCTGCCGCGCCCTGAGGACTCCGGCAATAAATATAGCCGCGGCCATGCCCTGATCGTCGGCGGCTACCCGATGACGGGTGCGGCGCGGATGGCAGGCCGAGCCGCGGCGCGCGCGGGCGCCGGCGTCACCACAATCGCCGTGGCGCCGGTCGCCTTGCCGATTTATGCGGCGTCCCTGACCAGCGTGATGGTCAAACCCGTGGCCAATGAGGTCGAGTTCCACGACTTGCTTGCCGACCATCGGCTGACCGGCTTGCTGATCGGACCCGGTGCCGGCGTTACGCCCGAGACCAGGGCTCGGGCGCTCGCCATGCTGGCCACCGGCCGCGCGACACTACTCGACGCCGACGCCATCAGCGTCTTTCAGGACGATCCGTCCGCCCTCGACCTGGCGATCACCGGCCCCTGCGTCATGACGCCCCATGATGGCGAATTCCGCCGTGTATTCGACCCCGCCGGCAACAAACTTGAACGCACACGCCGCGCCGCGCAACGCTCGGGCGCGGTGCTGTTGTTGAAGGGTTCGGACACGGTGATCGCGTCCCCCGACGGGAGAGCCATCATCAACAGCAATGCGCCGGCGACCCTGGCCACCGCCGGAGCGGGCGATGTGCTGAGCGGCATTCTGCTCGGCCTGCTGGCGCAAGGCATGGATCCCTTTTTTGCCGCGGCATCCGCCGCCTGGCTGCATGGCGCGGCGGCTGCCGATTTCGGGCCGGGATTGCTGGCCGAGGATTTACCCGATCTGCTGCCCGGCGTGTTGCGGCGTCTCCTCGCACTGAAATGAGCTAACATGTACGCCATGGTTCTGAACAAGATCGGCACGCCCCTCGCCTGGAGCGAAATGGAGGACCGTGAACCCGGTCCCGATGAGATCAGGGTGACAGTGGGCGCCTGCGGGGTCTGCCGCACCGATCTGCATGTCATCGATGGCGAATTGCCCGATCGGCGCCTGCCGATCATTCCCGGCCATGAGATCGTCGGACGGATCGACCGCATCGGCGCGAAGGTTTCAGGGCTCAAAATGGGCGAACGGGTGGGCATCCCCTGGCTCGGCCACACCGACGGGACCTGTCCCTATTGTCTGGAGCAGCGGGAGAATCTCTGTGATCACCCGCTCTTCACCGGCTTTACCAAAGATGGCGGCTTTGCCACCGCCACCATCGCCGATGCGCGCTTCGCCTTTCCCCTTGGCGAGGCAGGGAGCGACGTCTCCCTGGCGCCCCTACTCTGCGCCGGACTGATCGGCTGGCGCTCGCTGGTGATGACGGGGCCGGCCAAGACGCTTGGACTTTATGGCTTTGGCGCCGCCGCCCATATTCTTGCCCAGGTGGCGCGCCATCAGGGGCGCGCTGTCTATGCCTTCACGCGACCCGGCGACGGAGCCACCCAGGCCTTCGCCCGCAGCCTCGGCGCGGTCTGGGCCGGCGGATCGGATGAGTTGCCGCCTGAAAAACTCGACGCCGCGATCATTTTCGCCACCGTCGGCGATCTGGTCCCAAAGGCGCTCCAAGCAGTCCGCAAAGGCGGCCGGGTGGTCTGCGCCGGTATCCATATGAGCGATATCCCGAGCTTTCCCTACAGCATTTTGTGGGAGGAACGACAAATCCTCTCGGTTGCCAATCTGACCCGCCAGGACGGGCTGGATTTTCTCAAGCTGGCGCCTGAGATCGGCATTGTCACCAAAACCACCGTCTATGAAGTGCAGGACGCCAATCAGGCGCTTGCCGATCTCCGGGCCGGACGATTCGACGGCGCCGCGGTGCTGGTGCCATGAGGGTTACATTCGTCGCGCTTGCCGCCGACAGAGCGGCCTGCTCGGCAGCCCGCAAAGGGGCTGCCAGGAGGAAAGCGGAGCAAGCCAACCGAGCATAAGGCGGGAAACGCACCCATTCACTTGCCTTTCGCGGCGACTGCCGGGCTGGCTTTGTTTTTCACATTGGCGACGTCATCAAACTCGTCGAAACGGACCCCGTCCTCGGCCATCTTGAGGGACTGACTGGCGCCGTAATAGTCGTGACTGGTCACGAGCTTATTGGCTTGATCAATATCGGTGATGCTCGACTCCAGCGGCGCCAGCGCCACCGTATAGTCAACATCGACCTCGGCCAATCTGATCGCCTTCAGAGCGTTCGGACCATCACCCTTCGCCAAGGCCTTTTTTGCCGTGCCGAGAGCCGCCGTCTTGGTGTTGGTCGGCTGAAACGTCTCACCAAACACAATGTCATCGTCGATCGGTATCCAGACGACCGGCGTGGCGCTCTTTTCAGGCGCCGTTTTCGCCGCGGCGGCGGTCTTTGCGGGCGGATGAAGTTCAGACTCGGCCTTGGTCAGCACGATGCCGGCCGCTTTGGCCTTGCCTAAAGCGGTTTGCGCATCGGTGATGAATTTTGCCGCGTCATCTGTCTTGCCTTCGAAGATGGCGAGGCGCGCCAGATGAATATCGTTGAACGCGCTCAGCCCATCCAGGGAAAGCCGGCCAAAATCCTTATCGACGATCTTATTGGCGTGTGTCTCCGGGGCGGGAGCGGCGTTTTGAGCCTGGCCCGGTCGAGCGGCGACCGCCGCGATGAAGGATGTAACCAGTGCAGCAGCAAGACGATGTGATTTGATCATGGCCTGACCTCCAAAACCAAGCAGCGCAAAATTGCGCATGCAGGCGTTTTTGTGTGGGTTCGCCGTCACCATAGTCGAGGGGGGGTGGCAGCAGACAGACTCGGCAAGTACCCATTCACGGAATGAATATGGATGGGTTGCTGAATCTGAGGGCATCTTGCAATTGTCTCTGTGAAACCTTCGCGGTCTCGCCCGGAGTGGCGCCGCGACGCGCCGGCCGAAAGAAAGCGAAGCGTTTCTTCGCGTCCTGGCGGCCGCCGCGTGCAGTCGATCAACAGCGGGGAGATGTTAATTCCAATCGCTGGGAACGCCATAATAGATGTCGACCTTGCGACCATAGTCGGGGGTCCAGGTGAACTCGGTGTCATTGTCAAAATTCGGCGCGTCTTGGAGCTTCTTCTTGTCAAGATTGACGACATAGCCGCCGCGCATGGTGTCGTATTGCAAGGCCGACCATGGCAACGGATGATGCTTTTCCCCCATACCGAGAAAACCACCGAACGACATGACTGCGTAGATCGCATGACCAGAGATTTTATCAATCATGATGTCTTCAACATTGCCGAGCTTGTCGCCCTGCACATTGTAGACACTGGTGCCGTTCACCTTCTCAGCCGCGATCAGATTGCCTGTCGTCGTCGAAGTCTCTGTTTGCATGATTAAGTTTTCCTTCTCATGAAATGTTCATCGCGTCCATCCCGGGCGTGGTGGCCCGTTCGATGGGTTTCTGCGATTGAAGCGATGGTCGTGGGCGTTGCTGCAGGGGGTCCGTTATTCCAAGGACCACGCCAAACTGCCATGGGGGAGACCCGCGGAAAAGCGACGGAATTTACCTACAGCCGCAAGTCTGTCCCTTGCTTATGGTATTGAGCAGTCCTTGACAAGCGGCTCTGCGAAGCCGCTTTTTGTCCAAATAGAGTGACCAATGAGAGTCTCCGGACGGAGCTTCGGGCGACAGTCCTACGCCTACACGCCTTCGGTCGTCAGGCCACCCGGGGTGGCTGGGGCGCCAGGGATCGAACCTGGGAATGGCGGAATCAAAATCCGCTGCCTTACCGCTTGGCTACGCCCCAATAGCAGGGATCGGCACCATAAATTAACCCGCGCCGGGATGCAACCCAGGCTTTATGGCAAAATCTCAGCCGCGGCGACCCACCAGGAAGGGTGGTCGGCGGTCAGGCGGGCTGCCGCTTTCTCTGCGCTGACCTGGTCGCCATAGAGACCGAAACAGGTGGCGCCGCTGCCCGACATGCGGGCCAGCAGGCAGTGGTCGGTGGCGGCGATCCGCTCCAGCATGATGCCGATCATCGGTTGCAGCGCCAATGCCGCCGCCGCTAGGTCATTGGTGCGCTCGCTCAGCCACGCCGCCATTTGCGCCGGGTCCCGGGGTGCCGTCGTGAAGGGCATGGGCGGCGAGAAGCTGGCCTGACGGGCTTTGAAGACGGCGGGGGTAGAGAGGCCGAGACGCGGATTGACCAAGACCAGCCATGCTGGCGGCAAGGTCACGGCGGGCGCGAGTATTTCGCCGATCCCGGCCATCTGGGTCGGTCGTCCGGCCAGACAGACCGGCAGATCGGCCCCGAGCGCCAGTCCGAGCCCGTCGAGAGCTTCCGTCGTGAGGGAAGCCTGCCAGAGGGTAAGCAGGCCGCGGAGTGTCGCCGCGGCGTCAGCTGATCCGCCGCCGATTCCGGCGGCGACCGGCAGATGCTTCTCAAGGGTGATGGCGACATCGGGCGACCGTCCAAGCTGCTCCGCCAATAGGCGTGCTGCCCGCAGGACGATATTGTCGGGATCCGGGCTCAAGCTGGCCGCGCCGGGTCCGGTCAAGGTCAGACTGAGACGGTCGGCGGGGACAAAGCTCAGATGGTCGCCGACGCCGGTGAAGACCACCAGACTGTCGAGCAAATGATACCCATCGGCCCGTTTGCCGGTGACATGCAGATAGAGATTGACCTTGGCTGGCGCGAACCAGGTCATACCATCCCGCCCACCGTCCATGGTCACTCCGCCCGCTTGGCCGTACCCTCGCCGATGGGATGGCCGGATTGTTTGAGTTTGTCGGCCAATTGCGCCTTGAGATCCGGATCGGGATCGGACAGCAGAGCGTGCTGCCACTGGAAGCGGGCCTCTTCGGGCCGGCCGGCGCTCCACAGCGCGTCGCCCAGATGGTCATTGATGGCGGCGTCACCCGGTACCAGCGAGACCGCGCGCTGCAAAGTCTCGACGGCGCGCGGATAATCGCCGCTGCGATAAAAGGCCCATCCTAAGCTATCGATGATGAAGCCGTCGGCCGGCCGCAGCGAGACGGCCTTTTCGATCATCGCGGTGGCGCGCGGCAGATTGACTCCCTGCTCGATCCAGCTATAGCCGAGATAATTGAGCACTTGCGGCTCGTCAGGCTGCAATTCCAGCGCGTGCAGCAGATCGGCCTCGGCGCGTGGCCAGAGATTGGCGCGCTCAAGGGCAACCCCGCGCGCATAGTAAAGCGGCCACTCGCGCGGCGCATCGCCCTTCATCGCTGCCATGGCCTTGTCATAGGCATGAACCGCATCGAGCCAACGCTTCTGTCGCCGCCAAAGATCACCGAGCGCCAAATTGGCATCGCCCGCCGTCGCCGGATCCTGGGCCAGGCGGTTCAATATCGCGACGGCGTCTGCAATCTGATTTTTATCTTCGAGATTGCGCGCGATGCGCAATTGTCCGGTGAGGAACAGTGGATCAGACGCCGGCACGGCGCGGTAAAAATCATCGGCGGCGGAATATTGTTCGAGATTGGTGAGAATGTCGCCCGCCATCATCTTAGCCAGCGGAAAGTCCGGCCGCAAATCGAGGGACAATTGAACGAAAAACAAAGCGAGATCGGGAATATTGGCCTGCCGCAAAGTCAGGGAGGTGCCGAAAAACCCTTCAGCCAAACCCTCAGTCGGGCTGTTGACCAGGCGTTGTCCCGCGAGCTCTATGGGTGGCAGATCAGGATGATCGCGGCGAAAGCTTTCCACCAGCTCGCGGGCCCGCTCTTCCTGCCCATCACGGTGATAGAAGCCGGCGATAATGCTGACCGTGCGCAAGGTCCGTCCCGTCGGCGATGCCAAGGTGGCGCGATAGGCCTGCTCGGCGGCGGCGCGGCGATCGGCCATGTCGTTCAGCAGGCCACGGTTGAAATCACGGAGCACCCACAAACCCTGGATATGATCGAGGTCATTGAGCGCGGCGAGCGCGGGATCGATCTGGCCATTGCCCATATTGGCCCAAGCCCGGCAAAGCGGCAGCAGATAGGCGTTGAGCCCGCGCTCGGGCATGCCGGCCAAAAGTTTGATCAGTCCGGGCCAGTCGCCAAGTTTCGCGCGCTGTTCGGCCAGCAGCATGGAGGGCACGGTGGACTCTTCGTCGAAGGCCTCCAGCCGGCTCGCGAGGAGTGCTGCGTCCGCAATATGACCCTGCAGGGCCATGGCAACCGCGGTCCGTTGCAGCAGCTCGATATTGTCCGGGTCCATCGCCAGCGCCTGGCTGAGAAACAGGGAGGCGTGCGAGAGATCATGGTGGCCTTGAGCCTCGCGGCCGACCAGATAGTCGCCGGCGCTGCTGTCGCCGAGGACCGGCTCGGGCTCAGGCGGTCGCGCCACCGCCAGCGGCGCTGGCGCCATCTGGGCGGTGCAGGCAGCCATCAGAAGCGACGCGGCAAGCGAAGCTGCCGCTCGCCACAGCACGAAACAGTGCCGGCCCTTTCTCATCCTCAAATCCTCTCCGTGTCACATGTTGGGATAGTTGGGTCCACCGCCACCCTCGGGCACAACCCAGTTGATATTTTGCGTCGGATCTTTGATATCGCAAGTTTTACAGTGAACGCAATTTTGCGCATTGATCTGCAAGCGCGGCGCCTGGGGCTGGTCGATGATCTCGTAGACGCCGGCCGGACAATATCTTTGCTCTGGGGCGTCATAGACCGCAAGATTGAGCGAAATCGGAACAGAGCTGTTCTTCAACTGAAGATGCACCGGCTGATTTTCCTCATGATTGGTGTTCGACATGAACACCGAGGATAATCGGTCGAAACTGATCTTGCCGTCGGGTTTTGGATAGGCAATGGGCTGGAATTGGCTGGCTGGCAGCAGTGTTTCATGATCGGCCTTATCGTGGCGCAGGGTGTAGGGAAGCAGAAATCCGAGGCCCAGCGACTCGGCCCACATGCTGATGCCGCCATGCAGGGAGCCGAGCAGATTTCCCCAGCGCAGCCCGGGTTTGACATTGCGGACCTTGCGCAGATCCTCATAGGCCCAGGAGGCGCGGAAGGAAGCGGGATATTCGCTCAGTTCGTCATGGCCATGCTGGCCTTTGGCCAAGGCCGCCGCGACCGATTCTGCCGCCAGCATGCCGCTTTTCATGGCGTTATGGGTGCCCTTGATGCGCGGCATGTTGAGAAATCCCGCCGCGCAGCCAATCAGTGCACCACCCGGGAAGACCAGCTTGGGAATCGATTGCAACCCCCCTTCATTGATCGCCCGCGCGCCATAGGAGATACGCTTGCCACCCTCGAAGGTGCCGCGCACGCTGGGGTGGGTCTTGAAGCGCTGAAATTCCTCGAAAGGCGAGAGGTAGGGGTTCTTGTAGTTCAGATGAACGACGAAGCCGACCGCCACCTGATTGTCTTCCAGATGATAGAGGAAGGATCCACCGCCGGTATCGTCGGACAGCGGCCAACCCGTGCTATGAACCACCAGACCAGGCTGATGCTTGGCCGGGTCGACTTGCCATAATTCCTTGATGCCGATGCCATATTTCTGTGGATCGACACCGTCGCGCAGACCGAACCGGCTCATCAGCTGCTTGCTCAGCGAGCCGCGCACCCCCTCGGCGAACAGAGTATATTTGGCATGCAGTTCCATGCCCGGGGTGTAATTGGCGGTAGGCTCAAGATCGCGACCGACTCCCATATCGCCGGTGGCGACGCCTTTGACGCTGCCATCCTCATGAAACAGAATCTCGGCGGCGGCGAACCCTGGATAGATCTCGACGCCCAGCGCCTCGGCCTGCTGGGCCAGCCAGCGGCAGACATTCCCCAGGCTGACAATATAGGCTCCGTGATTACTCATCAGCGGGGGGAGCAAAGCCGGGGGAATCTCCCGGTGCGAGGTTTCACTGAGAATCAGAAATCTGTCCTTGGTGACGGGCGTTTTGAGCGGCGCCCCCAAAGTCTTCCAGTCGGGCAGCAGTTCGTCGAGGGCTTTCGGGTCGATCACCGCGCCCGACAAAATATGGGCGCCGATTTCGGAGCCCTTCTCGATGACGCAGACCGAGATCTCCCGGCCCGTCTCAATGGCCAATTGGCGCAGACGGATGGCCGCCGACAGACCCGATGGTCCGCCGCCCACGATCACCACGTCAAACTCCATCGACTCCCGCTGCATTACGCCTCCTTGACTTCTCAATAGTACTATCGCGTACCAGCATAGAGAAATGATTGTGCGAGGCCACCCCAAAACCCGTATCTTGTCGGGAATGGATGCCTCATCACCGCTCACGCCGGCGCAAATCCTCCGCTGGTACCGGGATGCCGGGGTCGACGAGACCATCGGCGAACAGCCGGTCGATCGTCTCAAACCGGTCGCGAAGCCTTTGCCGCGCGCCGAAAATCGGCCACCGGTGATGGCCCCGGCGGTCGAGCCGCCGAGTTCGGCTCGGTTGGCGCGGCAAGCCACCACTCTGGACGAACTCAAACGGGCGATGCAGGACTATGACGGCTGCGCTCTCAAACGGACCTGCCAAAATCTGGTATTCGCCGATGGCAATCCCAAAGCCCGCCTGATGATCATTGGCGAGGCGCCGGGGGCCGACGAGGACAGGTTGGGCTTGCCCTTTGTCGGTGCGAGCGGAAAATTGCTCGATCAGATGCTGGCTGCCATCGGCCTCGACCGGGGACAGGTTTATATTGCCAATATCGTGCCCTGGCGGCCGCCCGGCAACCGTAAGCCGGAACTCAACGAAGTCGAACTATGTCTGCCCTTCATCCGCCGCCAGATCGAATTGGTCGGCCCGGAGGCGCTGTTGCTGCTTGGCGGCTCGCCAGCCTCGGCCCTGTTGGAACGAACCGATCCGATCACCCGGCTGCGGGGCACTTGGATCAACTATTCACCCCCCGAACTGGCCAAGCCGATTCCGGCTCTGCCAACCTTCCATCCCGCCTATCTGCTGCGCACGCCGGCGCAGAAGCGCGAGGCCTGGCGCGATCTGCTGGCGGTGAAACAGCGTCTGACGCCCTGAAAAACAGGGCCGTTTTCCCCGATTTTAGCGCGTAAAACGCGGATATTTCTGGAAAACTCCGGGTCGCTCCCGCATCAAGGCTTGCTTTCGCCGACATCATCGATTTATAAAGTTGAAGTGATAGATCGACGAAACCGATTAGAGGAAGGAGAAATGGTGCTGAAAAGCAGGCTTCTCCCAGCCATAACCGCCTTCGCCGTCGCCTTGTGTATTTCCGGCTTGACCGGGACAGCCTGGGCGGATGGAACAGCCACCGAAGTCGCCTCGATCAGCGCGACCGCCGGTCGGCTCGGCCGCCAGACCGCCCTCCCCATCATCTTGAGCGAAGCCGATATCGCCCTCTATCGCTTGGCGTTCGAGCATCAGCGGCTCGGTCAATGGCCTGCTGCCGATCATGCTATCTCCCGCATCGATGACGGCTTGCTGATCGGCCATCTGCTCGCAGCCCGATATCTGAGCGGCCAGTATCATGCCTCGGGCGAAGAACTGGCGGGCTGGATGGCGCGCTTCGCCGACCTGCCCCAAGCCAATGCGGTGTTCGCCCTGGCCCGTCAGCGTCTTGGCAGCCGCGCCGCCGGTCTGAAGCCGCCGACCCGATCCGCCAGCGCCGAGACCATCGGCGGTAGCGACGACCTCGCTCAATGGGATGAAGGAATCGCCGAGCCAACCCGCAGCCTGACCAGCGCGGATCGCCGTCGCTGGCAGGTCCTGCATGACCGGATCCGTTGGCTCATTCGTCACGACCGCGCCGAGCAGGCAGTCGCGCTGCTCAGTGGCTCCGAAAGCCAGCATCTGTTGGCGCCGGTCGAAATCGCCCAGTTGAAAGCCAATCTGGCCATGGCATATTTCGCCGACGGCGACGTCCAACAGGCCCTTCGCTGGTCCTTGGAGGCGAGCGAGGGCGAAGGCGACAGGCCGGCGGAAGCCCACTGGATCGCCGGTTTGGCGAGCTGGCGGATCGGCGATCGCGCCGGGTCGGTCCATCATTTCGAAGCCGTGGCCAATGCGTCCGGCCTGTCGAGCTGGGTCGTGGCCGCAGGCGCCTTCTGGGCCGCGCGCGCCAATCTGGCGGCCCATCGGCCGCAGGTGGTCAATCATTGGCTGCAGCAGGCTGCCGCCTATCCACGCACCTTTTATGGGCTGCTGGCCCGTCGGGCGCTCGGCCAGGACATCGAATATTCCTGGGAATCTCATCCTTTTACCGAGGCCGACGCCGAGATCCTTCATCATGTCCCCGCCGCCCAGCGGGCTTTCGCATTGATCCAACTGGATAATCGCGCCGCCGCGGAAGAGGAGTTAAAGCAGATCCTGCCGACCGCAGGTCCAGCCATGGCCCGGTCCCTGCTGGCTCTCGCCAATGATGGAGGTCTGCCCGCCGTTGCGGTAAAGGCGAGCGAACTGGTGGCGCAAACGGATGGCCGGCATCACGACAGTGCCGATTATCCCTTACCCGACTGGAAGCCGCATTCGGGCTGGTCGATCGACCGTTCTCTCCTGCTGGCGATCGCCCGCCAGGAATCGGCCTTCAACCCGACCGCCCGCAATCCTTCGGGCGCCATCGGCCTGATGCAACTGATGCCGGCCACGGCGCGCGCCGTCGGCGCCACCGGTCACCTGACCGACCCGCAGGTCAATCTCGATCTCGGCCAGCGTTATGTGCGCCGGCTGCTCGAAGCCGACGGAGTGAAAGGCAATCTGCTCTGCCTGGCCGCCGCTTATAATGTCGGCCCGGCAACGGTGACGCGCTGGCTGCAGACCATCAAGCCGGGTGACGACGCGCTGTTGTTCCTCGAAAGCATTCCTTTCCGCGAGACGCGCTCGCTGGTCGAACATGTGCTGACCAATTTCTGGGCCTACCGAAATCGCTTCGATCAATCCTCGCCGTCTCTCGACGCCATCGCCGCCGGCCGCTGGCCGATGTATGATGCGCCCGAAGCAAAAGCGCGGATGGTCTCAAATGCCCAAGATTGATAATTCGAAACCCTTCCTCCCGGTCAATATCGCCGTCCTGACTGTCTCCGACAGCCGGATCCTGGCCAATGACACCTCCGGCCAGACCCTGGTCGACCGCTTGACCGAGGCCGGCCATCACCTGGCGGCACGGGAAATTCTGCCAGACGACAAACATCTGCTGATCGAACAATTGCAGCGCTGGATCGCCGACCCCGCCATCGACGTGGTGATTTCGACCGGTGGCACCGGGCTGACCGGACGCGACGTCACCCCGGAAGCCTTCGCCGCGGTCTATGAAAAAGAGATCGTCGGTTTCGGCGAACTCTTCCGCCAATTGTCCTACGCCACCATCGGCACCTCGACGATCCAGAGCCGCGCCACCGCCGGCGTCGCCCATGGCACCTATCTGTTCGCCCTGCCCGGCTCGACCAGCGCCTGCCGCGAAGCCTGGGACGACATCATCAAATGGCAGCTCGACAGCCGCCATCGGCCCTGCAATCTGGTCGAACTGATGCCGCGCCTGATGGAACATCTGAAAGCCCCGGCGCACTGAGGTTTGCCCTGACCAGCGGCAGGCTTGGCTATTAACCGACCTCGGTCAGGGCCTGTTCCAGCCGCGCCACTGTTCCATCGACATCATAGAGTTTATCCAAGCCGAACAGGCCGATACGGAAACTGCGGAAGTCGGGGCCCTCACCGATCTGCAGGGGCACACCCGCGGCGATTTGCAGGCCGACCCTGCGGAAACACGCGCCGTTTTGCATGTCGGGATCATCGGTATAGAGCACAACCACGCCGGGAGCGCCAAAGCCGTCGGCGGCAACCGAGCGAAATTGCCGTTCTGCGAAGATCGCCCGCACTTTGGTGCCGAGCGCCCATTGGTTCTCGGCCAGTTGCGCAAAGCCGAATCGCGCCGCTTCCTGCATCGCCATATCCAGCCCGACCAGCGCGTCGGTCGGTAAAGTCGCGTGATAGGCGTGGCCACCCGCTTCATAGGCGGCAAAGATCGCCCGCCACTTCTTGAGGTCGAGCGCGAAGCTGTCCGATGTCGTCTCCTCCAAGGCCGCAACCGCTGATTTCGAAAACATCACCAACCCGGCGGAAGGCGAAGCCGACCACCCTTTTTGCGGCGCGGAGATTAAAATGTCGATGCCCACTGCCGCCATGTCGACCCAGATCGCGCCGGATGCGACGCAATCCAAGACGCACAAGGCGCCGACCGCGCGGGCGGCGGCGGTCATCGCGGACAGATAACTATCCGACAGAATGATCCCCGACGATGTCTCGACATGGGGCGCCACCACCACATCAGGTCGAAAATCCTCGATCGCCCGGATCAGGTCCGCAATTGCCGGAGGCGCGAAAGCCGCCTGTGCGCCAGGACCGACCGGCCAGGCCGTGATCACCTTGACCTCGGCCGGCAGAGTTGCGGCATCGAAGATCTGGCTCCAGCGATAGGAGAACCAGCCATTACGGACCACCAATACCCGTTTTCCCCGCATGAATTGACGAGCGACCGCTTCCATCGCGACGGTGCCGCCTCCGGGCACCAACGCCACCTGGTCGGCGTGGTAGACCTCGCGCAATGTTGCGCCGATGCGGCGCATGACGCCCTGAAACTTGGCTGACATGTGATTGAGCGAACGGTCGGTGAAGACCACCGAATATTCCAACAGGCCATCGGGATCGATATCGTGACGCAGTGCAGTCATCGCTCACCTTGGTTTGGGTAAAAGGTTTGGTCGTTATTTCCTCGATCGGCGACTCTTTCGGCTACCGTTGCATAAGGTTAGCTGAGGCACTCAGGATTGAGAAGCCACTGTGACGATCACTGTCGACAAATCTCGGCTTGGCCCGATCTCTACGGCCAGGAATATCTCACGCATCCGCAGCAGCAATGCGGCTAAAGCCGGTTCCCTGACTCGGCTTGCGGCGTCCTCAGGCGAAAGCCATTTCCGCTTGCGCTCCTTGTGCTCAAGCCACTTTTTCTCCTCGCGCTGAACGAGCAGAGTATGGACTTCGATATTTGCCGCGCGGGCCTCCCCGTCGCCCAGGATCTTGAGGTAAGGAATGAACCCGAGCGGAATGGTCGAAGTGATCTCACCGCTTACCCCAGCCTCTTCCCGCGCCTCCTGCGCGGCAGCCTGGTGGGCAGTAAGACCCTTGTCGATATAGCCTTTCGGAATCACCCATCTGCCGGTATCCCGCGACGTGACCAGAAGAACCTCCAACTGACCATTGACGATCCGGTAGGGAATGACACCAGCTTGCCTCAGTAGCTTGCCCATCGGCACTCCCAAAAAAAATCATGCTTTACCAATATCGCTCCGATATCACACTTGATCATACACCCGAACAGGTAAATATTCAGGTAAATGATCTGCCTCATCAATAGATAGGCCAGGAGTGTCATTTGTCCGCAACTCATAGCGCTGCGGACCATCCTGCAAAAGGAGGATGCGCATGCTCTCACCAGAACCAATCGGTCAAGGCTGGCTGCAATTTGTGGAGCTTAGTCTGGCCTTCGTCCTCTCAGCGTGCATAGGTTTGGAGCGTGAAATTCGGCAGAAAAGTGCCGGGCTTCGTACCTATACCCTCGTTGGATTTGCCTCTGCGCTGATTCTGTTGGTATCCAAATACGGCTTCACCAACATTCTAGAGACAAACCGGGTGGTGCTTGATCCGTCACGGATGGCCGCCCAGGTCGTATCAGGTATCGGTTTTATCGGCGGCGGGGTGATCTTCGTGCGCAAGGATCTTGTCCGCGGGCTCACCACCGCGTCCACGGTCTGGCTCACGTCGGCCGTGGGCATGGCGTGCGGAGCGGGGCTCCCTCTTCTGGCAACATTTGTTACCGCGGGCCACTTTGTCGTCGTGACACTGTTCCCCTATCTTGAACGAAAATTGCCCAAATCCCGCTGGACGCCGTCCCGTCTGCAAGTCTGTTACCAGGATGGCAGAGGCATTCTGCGCGAAATTCTGGTGGTGTGTACCCAGCTGGAATTTTCGGTGACACGGACCTATCTGGACCGATATCCTTCGCGGGATGGTCCCAGGCTCGGGAAGGATACCGGGAAAGAGAACGCCTTTAGAGAGTTTCCATCCTCCGAAACCGCCGAAATCAATAACGAACTCTCGCTGTCGACTACCGTGCCCTCTGAAAGGATCGTCACGGTGGTATTCGAAGTTCGCGGTGTGAAATCCCTATCGAAGCTGGCTGCGCGGCTCGGCGAACTTGATGGCGTCGTCTCTGTTGGCGCGAATGACGACTTCGCATTTGCGGTAGCCGACTGACTTTCGATTGCGCGGCGCTTGCTTATGAGCGCCGGGGCACGCCCTGTCCTTCGGCTGGATTTAGGCCTCCGGCCCAAGATGCACTGGCAACCGGTCATCTCAGGCTGACCTCGTCCTCTCCGTTGATTGCGGGTGGCATCGACCAGCTTGCGTGTAAAGTTGCGATCAGTTGGAACAACACGCACAGATAGACGGACCACAGACCGAGCTCGATCAGGATGACGTCACTCGACCAAACGCGAATGAAGGCGATGGCGATCAAGAGCGGAATCCCCAACATTTGCAGGGCACCGACTAATATCAAAGAAAAAAATATCGCCCGATGAACCAGCGCCGCTTCCCATTCGTCCATGCGCACTGATCTTGCCCGCGGACCAAGTGGGCCGAAATATGTCGCCGCCGGGACCAAACCGGGAAACATGAAACCGAAGGTCCGGATCACGCTCTCGATCGGATCGACAGACATCAACAAGGCGGTATCTGTCGCATATCGGATCACCAAGCCGGTTGCGATCACAAATAACACTAACGGCAACCATCGCGACTGCCTCAGCGGCCGTGCCGCGTTGCCAGGACGGAGCGCCGCCTCGACCTGTTTCGGAATGCCGGTCCATCTGATGCAATCATCCATTCGCTGCAAAATCGTTTTTGGCATATCACCCTCCGGCTCCGTCAGTCATTGCGCCTGAGCGTTACCGCAATTGGCTCGAAACGCTCGAAAGAGAACAGCATCTCAACGGTGACACCAAAATGGCGGGCGATTTTCATGGCCAGTTCCAAGCTGGGCGTATAGTCGCCGCGTTCGAGATATCCGATCGTTTGCGGGTTCACGCCAACCGCATCGGCCAGTGTGGCCCGCGAGATGCCATGTTCCGCTCGAAAAACCGCGATACGATTATGCATATTCATACCACAAAAAAGAATATCTATTGTGTTTACACAACATATCGTCTTGCTGTCAAGAGTCGTGTTTTTCAGGTAACGGCCGAATGGGGCGCAAGGAGATCGATTTTAGGCCGAGACGCCAGCCATATGTTCTATTTTTGTTCCCATCACGCTATGATCGGTCATGGTCAAGCCAACCCATCTGCCACGCGGTGAGTTTTGGTCGGGTTTATTGATGGGCCCCTCGCCCTTTGGTAGAGTCATGACGAAGTCTGCGCGCGACTTTATGATCAATTTCGCCGTCGACGCATGTCGGACGACTTTTCTTACTCAGTCGGCTCTGGCATGCGCTCCCTTCGATTGCAATTGGGCGTTTGAAAGTGGCTCCGTTTCTTGGAGCAATTTTTTGAGGGTAATAACGCAAATCATGTGGTCGCCATGAGAAACCCCGCAGGATCGGCGAGTGCGTGGCGCCAAGATGCCTCGGTTCTGCAACAAAAAATCGGGCCTGACACGATTCGTCGCATCTTCAGTTTCGCCAAACCGCTCCTGGGCCTGCTGATGTTGTTCTTGTTCATTGTCGGTCTCGATGCGGTCATCGGCGTGATTAATCCTCTGCTGTATCGGGAGTTGATTAACCACGGCATTCTTTTGGGCAACACAGGCGTCGTCGTCCAGATGGCACTGGTTGCGGCATCTCTTTATCTCGTCGATGCCGCCCTTGGACTGCTGCAATCCTGGCTTGCGGCCACCATCGGAGGACGTATCGTCCTTTCCTTGCGATCGCGACTGTTCGACCATATCCAAAGAATGCCGCTCGCCTTCTTCACACGGACCCAGACGGGGGCATTGGTCAGTCGCCTGAACAGCGATGTGTCAGGCGCGCAAAGCGCGCTCACGGATGTGCTGTCCTCGGTCATCAGCAATCTGATTACTGTCACCCTGGTGCTTTGCGCGATGTTCTATCTTTCTTGGCGCATCTCGCTGGCTTCGTTGCTGCTTTTCCCGTTCTTCATACTTCCGGCAAAGATCATGGGACGAAAACTGCAAGCCATCACGCGGGAGAGCTACGATCTTGCTTCCGGTATGAGCAGCCTGATGGTCGAACAATTCAATGTGGCCGGTGCCCATCTCGCCAAGCTGTATGGTCGACCTGCCGACGATACGGCAAAATTCACAGCCAGCGCCAAAAAGGTTGCAGATATCGGGGTCCGGAGGGCCTTGCTGGGTCGCGTGTTATATACAGCCCTCTATCTGATGGCGACCTTGTCGGTCGTGATTGCCTTCGGCTGGGGCGGTGTCATGACAATCCGCCACGAGATGGATCTCGGAACCTTGACGGCGCTCGTCTCCTATCTGGGTCGTCTAATGGGACCGATCGGAGGCCTCTCCAATATTCAGGTCACCGTCATGACGGCTCTGGTCTCTTTTGATCGTGTCTTCGAAATCCTCGAATTGCCTCCCATGATCGAGGAAATATCCGACGCTTTACCGATTCCGGCCGGACCGGCACGGATTAACTTCCAAAATGTCTCCTTTCGCTATCCCGTCGCGTCGGAAGTGTCGCTCGCATCGCTCGAATCCGTTGCAATTCGCGACAAAACTCCAGAAAAAACAATTCTCCACGATATTACCTTTACCGTAGAACCGGGCAGCATGACTGCTTTAGTTGGCCCGTCAGGAGCGGGCAAAACCACCATCACCCAACTGGTCCCGCGTCTCTATGACGTGCAGAACGGCAAGGTGGCGATCAATGGTCTTGATATCCGTGTCGCCCGACTGGAGTCGCTACGAGACCGGATCGGGGTTGTGACGCAGGACGCGCATCTGTTTCATGACACGATCCGCAACAATCTCCTCTATGCCAAGCCGGAAGCGACTGACGAAGAGTTGAAGGCGGCCCTCAAAGCCGCGCAAATCTGGCCGCTGGTCAGTAGTCTCCCGCAAACACTTGAAACTATGGTGGGCGAGCGCGGATACAGATTCTCGGGCGGCGAGAAGCAACGACTTTCCATCGCCCGCCTGTTGCTCAAGGCGCCCGATATTGTGATTCTTGATGAAGCCACGGCCCATCTCGATTCCGAGTCAGAGGCCGCGATTCAGAAGGCCTTCGAAATCGCTCTGAAGGGCCGAACCTCCATTGTAATCGCCCACCGGCTGTCGACTATCGTGAAAGCAGATCAGATTTTGGTCGTGCAAGAGGGTAAAATCGTCGAACGCGGCAAGCATGAAGACCTTCTTGTATCAAACGGACTCTATGCAGACCTCTATCAACGGCAGTTCGCCGCCTGACAACCTGACCCGAAGGCGACATTCCCCCGCGCGTCGCATTATTAGTCTCCGCAAGGCGAGCAAAAAGGAGCTTGAACGCTATTCCGCCGCTTAAACCGGGCACGGTCTTCCCGACCGATGAAGAGGATGCCGCCATCTCTGCCGGCATTGCGGCAGACCCTGATACCTACGAATTTGCAAGAGGCGGATAGTACCAGGTTGCGGCCTGTTCGGCGCGGTCGGCCTCGGCAGGAACGGAGGAAGGTGGCCACGACGATCCGCCTGGATGCCGATATCATTGAACATTTCCGGGGTGCCGGTGCTGGTTGGCAGTCACGGATTAATGCGGCCCTGCGAAAGGTTGCCGGACTATGAAAGTGGCCAAAATTTCTTCTTCCTACTTCCTGACCCAGAGCGGAAGTAGCACGCTTGAGAATGCTGCGCTGCCTGTACGAGTGCGATTCGCCTCTTGGTAGTAGCAGAATTGGGCTGTATATGGTTATTGAAACCATATGGCCTTGGGGCATATCATGGCGCAGCAATGAAGGCGGAACTGCTATTCCATCAGCGTATCGACTATGACGACGGTGCAATCGCAGAGCTTATACTCTGGCGCGTGCCGTCGGCAGTTCCACCATCAACTCACGGCCTGAAATACTCTCTGTTTTATGGTCGTCCAGCTATTCGGGATGTTGGGTACGACAATGAACGTGGCAAAGGGGATCATCGGCATTTTCAAGGCATCGAAACGGCCTACGCGTTTAGCACTGTCGAGCAGCTGGTAGCCGATTTTTGGTCCGATGTGCAGATATTACGAGGTGGAATATGACCAACGTAAAAGTGACGGTTGGTGGTGCGATGGAAGACGACGCGTCGCGCCGTTTCGTCGACGCTTGGCATCGCGCCGAGCGCGGAGACACATTCCAAGAGCGCCATCTGGCATGCGAAAGCTGGGATGCCCTAGCACGCGTGCTTACCGGCAAGCGCATGGAGTTGTTACGCCATGTCCGCCGGCATGACGTAACGAGCGTCCGGGCTTTGGCTAAGGCGCTCGGCCGAGATTACAGCAATGTCCATTCCGATGTTCGAGCCTTGGTCGCCGCCGGGCTTCTTGATGCCACCGACCGTGGTGGCGTTCGAGCAGATTACGATTTCATCGAAACTAAGATCGCAATTTGAAATTGCTACCTGCGCGCCAGACGTGCAATTGACCCGAATCAGTCATTGGGAAGGTTTCAATCAGAGCTTGTAGCTGGCATGATCGCCCCCGGCTTTAACGGCTGGAGCGATACCATGGCATTGGCGAGGTGGTTATGGTGCCGTAACTATGGGATTGCAATTGCGATTGTAAGTCTTTCGGCCTGCGGCATATTGCGCAACGATGTGGAGGTTGTCGGACCAGATGATTGGTTCCGGCCGAGTAGTGAGCGTGCGGTCGTAATCATCGGAACAGGAATTCAATCTCAAGGGCGGTCGTCCCCCGATTTTATTGTGAGCCTAGCGGGCCCCGCGTATTGCTGGGGAATTTTTTCTATGACAACCAGCGGAATTCAAATAATCGCGACGACCAAAATCCCCGATATTAAATATTCTGTTTTTAGTGTTCCTCCCGGGGACTATTTTTATCTTGGTGAGTTGCAGCCGCCATATGGACCTATAAGAGTTTGACCCATAATTAAGTTGAGTGATTTCAGTCCCTTATGGTTCTATCTGGTTGCGAACTTCGATAGAGGCACAAGATGTGGACTAAAATCACTCAGAAACAGTATCGCCGGGAAGG
>Ga0116226_10000049_pt1 | contig 81188 bp, 77 predicted proteins | sample S1TSphfallax_FD_89692 | JGI IMG/M metagenome (GOLD analysis project Ga0116226, IMG submission 89692) | Host-associated microbial communities from peat moss isolated from Minnesota, USA - S1T2_Fa - Sphagnum fallax MG | ecosystem: Host-associated > Plants > Peat moss > Unclassified | place: USA... | reverse complement strand
TCTTGTTCTGCTCCTCGATCAGCATCAGCATGACGTCCTTCAGCGTGGTCTCGCTGATCGCCATGGTGCCCGACAGGGAGTGCAGAACGCCAACCTTGATCGTGTCGTCGGCGCGGGCGGCGGCGGGCAGCAGATTCGTTGCAGCAACGGCTGCGCCGAGCGCTGCGCCTCGCAACCAGGTGCGGAATGAAGCCATGGATGAGTCCTTGAGTTTTTTGTGCGCATTGGAGGGGCAGCCGTCGGCAGCGGATCGCCACCCGGTTTGCGGGCACGCAATCGACATGCCATCACGATTGAACGGCGCGGGGGCGCAGGCGGGCATGTTTGCCCGAAAAACGCGCAGAAAGCGGCGCGAACTGGCGCGCGGTTACGCAACCGTGAGTAAAACGTAAATGCTGCAATGCGGCATAGGGCCGGCAGGTCCAGATGGCGCTAGAAGATCACCGGCAAACCGTGTGAAATAGCTAATACGCCGGTCCGATTTCGGCACAGAGGCTCCATGCGCTTCCGCTTCCCACGCCACCTGCTCGCGGCCGTCCTCGGCCTTGTGTGCCTTACCCCGGCCGCGCGGGCCTTGGCGCACGGGCTGGTGCTGGTCATGAACTCCGGCGAGGCGTCGCTGAGTGTGGTCGACATGGGCAGCCACCGGGAAATCCGTCGCATCCCGGTCCTGCGGGAGCCGCACCACTGGGCGCTGACGCGGGACGGGCGCGACCTGCTGGTGGGCGACACCGGCGGCAACGAACTGCTCGACCTCGATCCCACCAGTTTCGCGCTGCGCCGCCGGGTCCCCGTGGCCGACCCATACCAACTCGGCTTCAGCCCGGACGGCCGGTTCCTGACCGTCAACGGCAACGGCCGCAATCAGGTGGATATCTACGACGCCGCGACACTCAAGCTGATCAAGCGCTTCCCCCTGTCGCGCACGCCCAGCCATCTGGACTACGCGCCGGACGGTAGCCGGGTGTTCGTGACCTTGCAGGACACCGCGCGGATGGTGGCGATCGACCTGCGCACGATGGCGGTCGTCTGGGACGAACCGGTCGGCAAGGTGCCGGCGGGGGTGATCTGGCTGAACGGACGGCTGGTGGTCGCGCTGATGGGCGAGGACGGGCTCGCCGTGGTCAATCCGGCGACAGGACATGTGGAGCGCCGCATCCGCACCGGGGCCGGCGCGCATCAGGTCTTCCTGTCGCCCGACCGCAAGATCCTCTGGGTCAACAACCGCGTCGCCGGCACCACGGTGGCTCTCGATGCGGCGACGCTATCGGAAATCCGCGGCTATCGCGTGACCGGCGGCCCGGATGACATCGCCTTCGCGCCGGACGGCAAGCTCTGGATCACCCAGCGCTTCACCCGTTCGCTCGCGGTGCTCGACCCCGCCACCGGCCAGATCGAGGAAATTGCCGTCGGCCGGCAGCCGCATGGAATCTTCATCAATCCCAACGCCGACCCCGCCACGCTCTCCGCCAGCAACTGAGCCGTAACGATGTTCAGCCTGACCCTTCCGTTCGACCTCGCCGCCGGCTGGCTGCAAGAACACGCGATTCTGCCGGTGCTGTATGCGCTCGGCCTGATGAACTGGGAGGAAGTGGCTTTCGGCTGGGCGCTGTTCGCCGTCTACGGCGCGACACAGGTGGTGCTCACCTACGCGATCTGCCTGCCGCTCGAGCGGTGGCGCCCGGTGGAGCGCTGGCCGGACAGCCGCGCCGTCACGGTCGATATTCTCTACACGCTGATTTCCCGCGTCGGCCTGCTGCCGCTGGTCACGTTCGTGCTGTTCTACCGGATACAGGTGTTCCTGAACGGCTGGATCACCGACCAGGGCTGGGTGCCGCCGACGCTGGAGGGGGTGTTTCCGTTCCTGCTCGGCCGGCCCGTTCTGACCTTCCTGCTGTATGTCGTGATCCTCGACCTCTCCGAATATTGGCGCCACCGGCTGAGCCACCTGTTCGACTGGTGGTATTCGCTGCATGCGCTGCACCATGCCCAACGGCAGATGACGTTCTGGTCGGACGATCGCAATCACCTGCTCGACGACCTCATCGGCTTCGTCTGGTTCATGGTTGTGGCACTACTGATCGGCATCCCGCCGATGCAGTTCCCGTTGCTGGTGCTTCTGTTGCGCTTCGTCGAGAGCCTGTCGCACGCCAATGTCCGCCTGCGTTTCGGCTGGCTCGGCGAGCGGCTTTTGGTCTCCCCCCGCTTTCACCGCGCCCATCACGGCCTGATGGCGGCGGGAGTCGCCAGCGTGAACTATGGCGGGGTGCTGCCGTGGTGGGACATGCTGTTCCGCACAGCCGATTTCGGCCACGACTACGTGCCGACCGGCGACCCGACGGCCGAGGAGGTGCTGGCCACCGGCGGCTATGCGGCGCAGCAGAGGGCTGGCGTGAAACGGTTCCTGCGGGCCCTTGCCGGATTCAGCGCCGGCGAGGCCAAACTTATGGGGATGCCGCCGCCGCGACATCGACGATGATCGTTCCGTGCGCCGTCGCCTCATTGTATTCGCCGACGAACTGGTAACGGCCGGGCGCCATCGGGCGCAGGCGCACGCGGCCGGTGGTGCCAGGGGCGATCACCTTTTCGAGCGCCAGTTGTCGCATCTCGAACTCGTCGGCCGTCGTGTCGGCATTGGTCACCTCCAGGATCGCCGGTTGGCCGGGCGGCAGATGGATCACTTCCGGGGTGAACCGATGATCCTTCAGCATGATCTTGACGGGCGCCGGACTGTCGGCGCGGGCGGCGCCGGCGGCCCCGAGGATTCCCAGGGCAAGCAGCACTCTCGGCAGCGATACGGACATGGCGTGCGGCACTCCTTCAAACGGTGGCGAACAGGGATTGGCCGATGAACCCGCCGCGCGCGGTTCCGCCGGGGCAGGCGAAGAGGGCACTGGCGGTGTTGGTGACGAACTGGTTCATCATGTCGAACTTGGCCATCCGCTCGAATATCTTGATGAAGCCGCTGCGCGGATCACGCTGGTAGCAGATGAAAACCAATCCGGCGTCGAACTCCATGCCCTGCTTCCAAGGCGGCCAGCGCTCGGCGGTGTAGCTGACGCCGTCGTTGTACGAATAGGCACGGCGCAGGATGCGGGCGCCGTCGTTTGTCTCCGCCATCGCCAGGCGGACGTGGGAGTTTTCCGGGATCACCGGGTTGCCGTCCGCATCGGTCGCGGCGAGGTCGGGCGCGTCATTCTCGCGCAGCTTGCCCAGCGGCGCGCCGGACAATTTCTGGCGGCCGACCGTCTGTTCCTGGAAGGCGACCTTCATGCGGTCCCAATGCTCCAGGAAAATCCGCGAGCGGCGGACCACGACGTAGCTGCCGCCGCGCATCCAGTCCGGCCCTTCCTCGCCAACCCAGACGACCGCGTTCATCGCGGCGTCGTCATCGACTCGCGGATTGTTGGTGCCGTCCTTGAATCCCATCAGATTGCGCGGCGTTTCCTTGGCACCGAAGCCGCCGAGAAAGCCGCTTTGCAGCCAGCGCATCTCCGCGACATCGTAGGCGAGCCGCGCCAAGGTGCGAACCGCGTGGAACGCCACCTGCGGATCATCGGCGCACGCCTGCACCGAGAGATCCCCGCCGCTCTTCGCCTCGATCAACTGGTCGCCGGGGAAATTCGGCATATCGACCAGCGCCGCCGGCCGGCGCGCGGCGAGGCCGTAGCGGTCCACGCCGTTCTTGATAAACAGCCCGGCACCGAAGCCGAACGTCACGGTTAGCCGGGACGGCGGCAGGCCGATCAGGTCGCCGGAGTCGCCCGATTGTACCGGATGGCCGGCGGACATTTGCGCGGCCGCCTCGGTCCAGCGTTGCAGCAGATCGGCCACCTGTTCGCGCTTGCCGGCTATCAGGTCGAACGCGGCGAAATAGGTGTGCGACTGCGCCGGCGTGATGATGCCGGACTGATGCGGCCCCCAGAACGGCTCGGCTGCGTCGGGCGGCGCAGCCTGTGCCACCGGCATGGCGGCCATGGCGCCGGTGGCAAGCGCGGAACCGCCAGCGGCGGCGACGCCCGAGGCCGCGCCCAGGAAACCCCTTCGGGAAAGGCGCGGACGATCCGTGTCCCTAGCCGTCAACGCGACGCCTCCATCAGAAAACTCATCTCGTCCTCGACATAGTAGAAACCCCTGCCGTCCGGCTTCATGGCAATGCCGAACAGATCGCCGTTGCCCGGCGGGGACTGCGCCTGGTTGGCGTCGACCCACTGGGCGTATAGCTGCTTCCCGGTCGCCGGGTCGATCTCGACCACCTGTCCGTTCTTGCCGTTGCAGGCCAGCAGATGCCCCGCCGGCGTCATCGCCAGCGCGAGCGGACGTTGCAGCAGGCCGTCCTTTGTCAAGGGCGTCCCGGTCCCGCCACTGGCGCTGCGGCTGACCGCATCAGGAATTTTGACGATCCGGTTCGCGAGGGCGTCCGATACATATAAGGTGCCGTCGGCGCCGAGCGCCAAGCCGGTCGGGCCGACCAGGAACGCATCCTTGTCGGCGCGCTGGCCGAAACCGTCGGCGACCACGGTCTGGCTCGTGATCTCCGGCGGCTTCCCATCCGGGATTGAAAGTTGCAACCGCAGCACGGTTGCCTTGCTGATTGTCACCGGAAAGCCGGTCGCGGGGTCGAGCACCTCTGGCCCCGGCACGCCGAAACCGGACATGCTGATGAACAATGTCGCCGTCGCGCCGTTGTCGAGGCTGGCGATGTTCCCCCATGGGTCACTGATGTTCGGGCCGGCCCAGGTGGTGACGAGTTGGCCGTTGGCGTCGAACACCAGCAGGCAGCCATCGCCGCGCGTGCGCGTCGTGCCATCGGTGCTCGGCGTGCTGCCGACGATGACCCAGCCGGTCTTCAGCATCGTCATCGCCGTCGTCAGCCCGATGCCGCCCGGGCATTGCGGCAGGTGCTGCGGTACCTTGGCGAACAGGCTCGTTTTCCTGGTCGAGGGGTTGTATTCGACGATAGTACCGCCGGTGCCTTGCAGGTTCGAGATGTTGTTGAAATTGTCGACGAGCACGTCGTCCTTCTGAATCTTGCCGGCGGAGACCGGGGCGACCACGATGGCATAAGGATTGAGATCGCCGTTGTCGGTGATGGTGGAGGCCAGCGTGACGTGGCGACGCAACGTCTCCAGCAATCCGCGCGGCTCGTCGGCGCGCGCGGCGACGGTCGTCGCAAGGACCAAAGCTGAGATTGCAAGTTGCGCGATCCGGCAATGTCGTGTTGTCATCGGCCTAACCTCGTCTAGAACGTGATTGTCGTGCGTATCCCCAGAACGGTCTCGTTCTGGATGCGCCGCCCCGGGGAATTGGGATCGAGCAGGCCGCCGCCCGGATTGAAGACGTATTGAATGTCCGGTTGAAGCTGGAGCCACGGCGTGACCTCGTACTGGTAGGTCGCTTCGATGAATGTCTCGCCGCCGCGCACCGGAAAGAACGAGCCGGTGGCGGCGGCGGTGTCCTGGTCGAGTCCGCTCGCCTGGCTGCTGACGCGCGTGTAGCCCATGCCGATGCCGAACGTATCGTCGTCACGGTGCAGGAACGGCTCGTGCATTGTGAGGCCCGCATTGAGGCTGAAGCTGATCAGGTTGCGATCGGCGTCCGGGGTGCCCATGGCGCGAAAGAATACGTTGATGTTGCGGTCTGGATCGTCGAACGAGCGCCAGACCATCTGGTCCGCCACCGCATAGATCGCGTAATCACCCGAATGGGACTTTGCAATCCCGTTGCTGAGTGCATTGGCGAGCGAGAGGCCAGTGGTGTCGTAGCGCAGGTCATCGAACCGTTCGGTATCATACCAGACACCGAGTTTGTAGGTGCGGCCGAGAGGTTCACCCTGGTCGGGCGTTACCATCGTGTTCAGCGACGGGTAGGCGTATTGCAGCTCGGCGATCACAAGCGTGCCGCCGTTCAGCGGAAAGCTGGTGCCGGACTTGTTGCTGACTTGCGGATCGCCGGTGCTGTTCTTGTCGACCGGGCTGCCGTTGAAGACGCCCGCGAGCAGGGTCAGCGAATCGGTCGCGTGCGCCCGCGCGCGGATGCCGAGTGCCGACAGCGGGTAGGCGGGCCCGCCGCCGGGCAAATCGGCGGAAGGCAGCATCGGCCAGCCGAACATCGTGTTGACGAACAGCAGCGCGTTCTGGCTGACCATGAATTCCTGATCTAGGCTCTCTTGCCCGACCTTGATGTCCAGCCGATCCTCGTCGAGGAATTTCTGCTGGTACCAAAGTTCCCACAGCCGCGTCGAGCGATCGGCCTCGATGCCGCTCGCGGTCTGGAGCGTGTCGAGATTGTCGCTGCTCAGATCGCGCCCGTGGATCTGCAAGCCGCTGACATTGAACGTGCCGCCGTACCAGCCGAACGCACGCTCGGTGTCGAGTTGCAGGGTCATTGTGGTCAGGCCATCATAGTCGGCGCCCGTACGCGTGCCGCCGGTGACGTTGCCCAGAACCTCGCTGGTCTCCTGAAGGTTCAAGGTCATGCCGTACTGACTGAGCCAAGGGCGCAGGCCCCACATGTTGCCCAACAGGTTGCTGCTGCGGTCGATGCCGTCGAGGAAGCCGAACGGGCCCGAGCCTTGCAACGCGGCGGGCGGCGGGGCGACGGATGCCGGATCGGCCGCCATCACAGCATTGCAGCAGAGCGTTGCCACAATACACCCCAGGGCGGAGCAAGCCGCGGGTCGCGTGAGCCGTAGCACGGGGTTTTGCATCCACTTCCCTCGCCGAAATTGCAAATGCGACTAGTTCGCATTTGCGGTTGCTAGTGGGATCGGTGTGGGGTGTCAAGGGTGGTGGCACGGCATCGCGCGTGCCGGCTCGCCGCGCCGTTCGCCGGATCAGAGGGCCGCGTGCAGCAGCATATTGAAGGCGCCGAGATAGCCGAGTTCGTTCGACCAGTAGCAGTGAGCCGCCGTGTGGCCGAAGCCGGCAGAGCGCATCCAGTCGAGGATGTCCCAGCCGATCTCGTGGACCGTGTCACGCACCTCCATCGGGGGATGCCTGCCGATGTCTGCCATCCCCTCCCGGCTCAGCGTGCGGGCGGCGCGATAGCGGAACGGCACCAGCAGGATCAGCGATCCGCCGGGCGCAAGCACCCGGCGGAATTCGGCCAGTGCGGCCCGCAGCGGGGGCACGCGATGCAACGTGTCCACGCTGACCACCAGATGGAATGCCGCATCCGGGACGGCCAGAACCACCTTGTCCGCCGTTGCGCCCGGCTGGAAACGCGCGATCCGTGTCGTTGTGCCGGCGAGCGTGATCAGCCGGCGGTCGGCGGCGTTGGGCGGGCCGAACAAAAGCAGCCGGGTCCAGGCGCGCAGGTTCGCGTTGGACTGGGCGAAATGCACCAGCGCCCGCAAGCGCGCGGTCAGCCGATCCTCGCAGTCGCAGGCATGGGACTCCTCCCACACCGGCAGCCGCTGGCCGTCGGGTCGGCGGTCCCAGCCCGACGTGTCCGTCGTGAACAGGGCGCGGCGCAGGCAGGGGCCGCAGGTTCCGACCTGCGTTACATGGTCGTCGTGCGTTGTCAGGCTGGATTCATGCAGGTAGCGCATGTCCAGGCGTGCCTGGGCTAGCCGGCAATACTCGGAAAACTCCGCCTGCGAGATGAAGCTTACGGCCGGGAAACGAGGATAGAGCGGTATCTCGGTCATGCGCCGACCGTCGTGGCCCGGATTCGTTTGCCGAGCAACCGAAGCCATCCGCTCAAGCCGGCGTCTCGAGTGTCGCATCGCCCCATCGCGCGGCGAACAGCGCCACCGCTCGACGCATTTCGGACGGAGCAATCGGTACGGCAGGCATTCCGTTGCCATGCGGTTCGGCCAGCCCCCGCACGTCGAGGCCAAGCAGGCGGGCGCGGAGCGCGAGGTCGGCGCATTCGAGCCCGGTGCCGTCGGTCAACGCCGGATCGAACGGGCCGATGTCCGGCCACAGCGTGCGGCTGACGCACGCAACCAGACCAAGGCGCCGGTCGAGCCGAGCCGCTTCCGGGGGGGGTATTTCGCCAAGGCGTGCCAGAGTGGCACACGGACCGCAGCCCAGCAGAACGGCCGGGGCACCCATCGACATAACCCGCGCGAGCGTGAGCAACGCCGCGGCCGACGGCGCCGGGGCTGTTCCGTCCAGCAAAACCAGGCTCGTTCCACGGGCGGAGGCGGCAGCGAAGTTTGCCGCCGCCGCGAGCGTCGTCGCCACGGTGTCGCGAACATAGCGCAGGTTCTCGACCCGTGCCGGCAGCAGCGCCGCCTCCGGATCGGCCCCCGGATCGACCACGATGAATTCCGCGCCCGCGCGTGCGGCGGCCGGCGCCAGCGCCGCAAGGCACCGCCATGTCGCCTCGGCATCGGTCGCCCTGAGCACGACGGTCAGCGTTGGCGCAACCACCTCCGGCAGCAGGATGGGCGGCCGCTTCGCCTCGATACTGGCACCGGCGACGCGAGGCGGGTGGCCAATCCCTCGTCGGTTTGACAGGCGGCCCGCGAGGACGCCGAGCGAACCGCGCAGCCTGTTGACCGCCGACGGCGCGTCCACAAGGGCCCGGGCCGCCTCCAGGCGAAACCACAATTCGTCGACAGCCTCGCTCATCTCGTCCAGACGCTTGGCCCCTGGCAACGCCCCGACGGCGTGGCGGAGGACCCTCCCGAACACGACACCGGAGCCGCGTTCCCGCGCCGTCACAATGTGCTCTCGGTTGGTTTGCGGCAGGTTCGGCGGCAACCGCAGCTTGAACCCGTGCCGCCCGTCACCGATGCCACGTAATTGCAGATCGCGGCGGAAAATGGCCGCGACGATGGAGGTCGCCAACGAATCGTCGACCAGCAGATCAACGACCAGTCGGGCCTCTGGACGGTCGGGTGCCCAGCACCAGCCCTCGAAGCCGCCGTCCACCCGTTCGCGCAGGTCGCCCCTCACGGCGTGGTCCGGCATCCTTCAGTGTCTCATCGCGGTCTGCATCGGAACACCATTTTGCGCCTCGTGGTCGGCCGACCGCAATGTCGCTTACGGCGAAAAGTACTGCGTCGATCAAGTGCGACCCACTACCGCTTAATAATTGTCCCGACGGCCAATTTTCGGTCCCATTGCTGCCTGGGTCAGGCTGGCATTTGGCGAAGGCAAATTGAATGGAAGCAGAAGCCCAACTCCCGCCCATCCGGCCCATCGTTGACATCCTTCGGGCGAACGGAGTTCGGCAGATAAAACAACAGCCGCATCACGGCGCGGTTGCCACGAAGGAACCACCACTCCGGCTCCAGGGGCACCGTCAGCTTGGTTTCGGTTCGCGCGGTCATGCGCCAGGCGGCGACGCGCCAGCCATTGGCGAACAACGTCATTTCCTGCAAAGGCCGAACGCGGCTGACATAGGGTTGGCCCATGATGATCAAGTTGAAGCGGCCCAACGGCGGGCGCAGCGAAACGGTGAATGCAGCCTCCACGCCGTCGTTCCAGGTGTGGCCGTCTTCCGGAGCGGACCAGCCGCTTACCATGCCACGGGTGCCAATGTCAGCCAGATTGAAGAGGCGAATGACCCCTGCCTCACAATCCAAGGCAGTATCCCTCTGCATCACATCAAACATGTGATCAGCTCCCCATTAAAAGCGGCCCCCGACTTCGTTCAAAAAACATATAAGCAGACGATCGTGCGATCAACTTCACTCTCTGCGCGTGGGAAACATCTCCGGAAATCGCGAATGCCGACGAAACAACGCAGTTCAAAACGAATGTTGCAATTTTGATCATTAATTAACTTAAAATTAATGATTTTTTAACGATGCATGTGACGCGAGCTTGGCGCGTGCGGTATGGTCTGAGATCGGAACGGGTAGAGACGGACGGACGCCGATGCCGAAGAATCTGGTCACGGGCGCCGGCGGGATGGTCGGCTCCCACCTGCTCGAACGGCTGGAAAGCGCCTCCCCCGGCAGCGTGCTGGGCACGTGGTTCCGCCCGACGGTGCGCTTGGCGGAGCTTCCGGCAAGCATCCCGATGATCGAGCTGGACGTTCGCGACCGCGCGGTGGTCGCCGCCTTGTTCGCGGCCGAGTGCCCCGCGATCATCTACCATCTGGCCGCGCAGAGCCTTCCCACCGTCTCCTGGGTTGATCCATGGGAGACGTTTCGGGTCAATGTGGACGGCACGATCAATGTGTTCGAGGCGATCCGCGCTATCCGCGCGCGGGACCCCGACTATGATCCGATGGTCGTCGTCGCCTGCTCCTCCGCCCAATACGGCGACAGCCTGACGCCGGAGAATGTGCCGATCGACGAGGAAACCCTGCCATTGCCGTTGCACCCCTATGGGGTCAGCAAGGTCGCCATGGATCTGCTGGCCTTCCAGTACTGGCGCAACAGCGGAATCCGTTCGATCCGCGCCCGTATCTTCAACACCACCGGGCCGCGCAAGTCCGCCGACGTCGTCTCCGACTTCTGTGCGCGGGTGGCGCGGATCAAGCGCCACGGCGGCACGCTGCGTGTCGGCAACGTCGAGACACGGCGGGCGATCCTGGATGTGCGGGACCTGATCTCGGCCCTGATCCTGCTGGCCGAGCGGGGCGCGCCCGGCGAGGCCTACAATATCTGCGCCGATCGGGCCTGGCGAATCGGCGACCTGATCCCCCTGCTGGAAGAACTGGCCGGTGTGACATTGACAGTCGAACCGGACCCGGCGCTGTTCCGCCCGACCGACGAGCCGGTGATCCTCGGGCGGAACACCAAACTGAAGGAGCGGACCGGGTGGCTGCCGACCGTGAACCTGCGGGACACGCTACGCGCCGTGCTCGACTACGAGCTGACGCACCTGGAACCCTGAAGCAGCAATCGGCTCCCGATGCGGTCGCGGCGCTGCACCGCTACCGCTTTCTCGCGTCCCTCTGCCGGGGCCGAACCGTCGCGGATGTGGGGTCGCCTGACGCGCCCGGACATGCCCTGCTTGAGGCCGCGACCCTGAATGCCGGCGAGCCGGCCGAGGTCGTTCTCTCACTGGTGCCGTTGCGAGGTCAGGACCTGCCCGCCGCGCTGCCGGCGCTGCGCCGGCGCTTGCGGCCCGGCGGCACGCTGGCGCTCGCGGTTGCCGACGCCGAGGCACCGGCGCGGGCATCGCTGGCGGGGGCATTCAAGCATGTTGCCGGCTTTCGCCAGCGGGTCATCGCCGGCACGCTGGTGATCGGCGAGCGTTTCGCCGGCGCGCGCATCGTGGCCCTGGCCGACCCGGTGCCACCGGAGGCGCGGTGGACAACGCTGCTGCTGGCGTCCGATGCCGAGATTCCGCCGCTCCCCTCGCTGCTGTTCGAGGCCGATCCACCCCGCGGGCTGGTCGCGCGTGCCGTCGTGAGTGCGCGCGCGCCGACGCCGATGCCCGAGCGGGAGGACACCCCGCCCGCCGCCCCGGACCTGCTGGCCTTGCGCCGGCGCGCCGTCTCGCTGGTCGAACGGCTGGTGGAGGTGGACGACCGCGCTTTTGAGTTGCAGGCGGAAAACAGTCGGCTGCGTCGCGAACTCGCCGATCTGCCGACCGACAGCACCGGCGCTCGGACCGGCGCGTTCGACGTGCCGCGCACGCAGGAATCCTGGCCTGTCGCGGACCACCCGGACCGGCCGCGCGACGCTCTCACGTTCTACGAGCATCGGCCGGACGACGACGCGATCGACGGCGGTCGCGAAGGCGAGGCGTTTTTCCGGCGGTTTCGTCTGCTGACCGACGAGCCGGACCTGGACGGCGCCATAGCCGCGCTGAACACCTCGCCGCGCGCGCTGCGGCCGGCGAACGAGCCGGACGTCAGCATCATCATCCCGGTCCATGGCCAGATCGCCTACACGCTGAACTGTCTGGCCAGCCTGTTCGCGCACGAGAGCCGCTACACGGCGGAGATTCTGATCGTCGACGACCGCTCGCCGGATGCAACGCCGGACGTGCTGCCGCGAATCGGCGGAATTCGCATCCATCACAACGAAGCGAATCTCGGTTTTGTCAGGAGTTGCAATGCGGCCCCCGCGATGGCGCGCGGCCGGGTGCTGCTGTTCCTGAACAACGACACCCGCGTCCTGCCCGGCTGGCTCGATGCGCTGCTGGACTCGTTTTCATCATTTCCCAGCGCCGGCCTCGTGGGATCGAAGCTGCTCTACCCCGACGGCACGTTGCAGGAAGCTGGCGCGATCATCTGGCGGGACGGCTCGGCCTGGAACTACGGCCGCAACGATGACCCGAACCGGCCCGTCTACACGCACGCGCGGCAGGTGGATTACGTCTCCGGCGCGTCGATCGCGGTTCCGGCGGAATTGTGGCGGTCGGTCGGCGGCTTCGACGAGCTTTTCGTCCCTGCCTATTGCGAGGACGCCGATCTGGCGCTGCGCATCCGCGCCGCCGGCCGGGAGATTTGGTTTCAGCCGCTGTCCCGGGTGATTCACTACGAGGGGCGCACGGCGGGCACCGATACGAAATCCGGCGTGAAAGCCCATCAGGAGACCAACACGAAAAAACTGTTCCTGCGCTGGCGCGAAACGCTGACGACCCATCGCGCGAACGGCGACGCGCCGTATTTCGAGCGCGAACGTGGCGTGACGAAGCGGGCGCTTGTCGTAGACGCGACGACGCCGACACCCAAGCAGGACGCGGGTTCGGTTACGACGATGCAGACGCTCGCTCTGTTCCAGCAGCTCGGCTACAAGATGTACTATGCACCGCAGGACAATTTCCTGTACGACGCGGCGCACACGCCGGCGCTTCTGCGCATCGGCATCGAGTGCGCCTACTCGCCGTTCGAAGGACCGTTCGAAAACTACATCCGCCGCTACGGCGCGCTGCTGGACGCGATCCTCGTGTATCGGATGCCGGTGCTTGAAGCCACACTCTCCGACATCCGCCGCCACGCGCCATCGGCACCGGTCCTGTTCCACACGATGGATCTACATTTTCTGCGGCTGGAGCGGCAGGCGGAACTGGACGGAACGGAGGAAGCCCGCGCCATCGCCGCGCGCGCGAAGAAGAAGGAACTCGACCTGATCGCCCAGGTTGATTGCACGATCACGCATTCGACGTTCGAGCGCGACCTGCTGGCGCGCGAGGTTCCTGACGCGCCGGTGGTGGTGTGGCCTTTCATGTTCGAGTTCTTCGGCACGACGGTTGGGTTAGAGCGGCGCCGCGACTTCGTCTTTCTCGGTGGCTACAAGCATCCGCCGAACATCGACGCGGTGGAATTTTTCGCGCGCGAGGTGCTGCCCCTGATCCGCGCGAAGGTGCCCGACGCACGCTTCATCATCGCCGGCGCCAATCCCGGGCCGGAGGTGCGGGTGCTGGAATCCGACCACGTCATCGTCACCGGCCTGATCGACGATCTTCGCGACGTCATGGACCGATCGCGCGTTTTCGTGTGCCCGTTGCGGTTTGGCGCGGGCACCAAGGGAAAGATATCGACGGCGATGTCGTACGGCCTGCCGGTCGTCTCCACCGGCTGCGGCGCTGAGGGGATGGAACTGGTGGACGGCGAAGACGTGTTGATCGCCGAAACGCCAGAGGATTTGGCCGCTGCCTGCCTTCAGGTTTATCGCGATCCGGCCCTGTGGGCGCGGATGTCGGAAGCCGGACAGAGGCTGGTGCGCGAGAAACATTCGCTGGAGATGGGGCGGCGGAAGTTGGCGGAGACGATCGAGGTCGGCTTGCGCCACAAACTGGATATGTGAGCGGTCAACATCCTCACGCCCGCTTCATCTTCCGCACGATCGACGTCGTCGAATGCCCGACTTCCAGGTCGATCAGCCGCACCTCGCCGCCGGCCGCGCGGACGATTTCTCCGCCGACGACCTGGTCGATCGTGTAGTCCGCACCCTTGAACAGCAGGTCCGGCAGCAGGGCACGGATCAACGTCTCCGGCGTGTCTTCCTCGAACAATACGACCAGATCGACCGCGCCGATCGCGGCCATCACCGTCGCGCGGGCCATTTCCTGTTGCAGCGGCCGCTCCGGTCCCTTCAGGCGCTTGACCGAGGCGTCGCTGTTCAGGCCGACGATCAGCCGGTCGCAGGCGGCGCGGGCCTTGCCGAGCAGGCGGACATGGCCGGGATGCACGAGGTCGAAACAGCCGTTGGTGAAGCCGACGCGCAGGTTGGCGCTCCGCCACGCCTCGCGCAGCGCCCGGGCTTCGTCGATTTCAAGAATCTTGTCGTCGAGCGCGAGCAGCTCGCGCCGATGCAGCCCGGCGGCGAGTTCGCCGTGGCTGACCGTCGCGGTGCCCGGCTTGCCGACCGAAATGCCGGCGGCGACGTTGGCGAGCACCGCGGCTTCCATGAGGTCGGCGCCGCAGGCCAGCCCGATCGCGAACGCCGCGATCAGCGTATCGCCGGCGCCGGAGACGTCGGCCACTGCCTGCGCCCGCGTCGGCACATGCACGGGTGCGGCGCCCCGTTGCACCAGGGTCAGACCCTTTTCTGAGCGCGTCACCAGCACTGCGCCGGCATTTGCCTGGGCGAGTGCCCGCTCGCCGGCCAGGACCGCGCCTGCATCGTCGTCACACGCGATGCCCCCCGCCCGCGCCGCTTCCTGCTCGTTCGGGGTCAGCACATCGACGCCGCGATAGGCGGAGAACTCGGGGCGCTTGGGATCGGCGATCACCTTCTTGCCGGCGGCACGGGCGAGCGCGATGGCGCGCGCCAGCACGCGGTCGGTCAGCACTCCCTTGGCGTAGTCGGACAGCACCACGACATCGGCGCGCGCCAGCGCTGACTCGAACTCGGCGATCAGGCGTGCCTCTGTGGTCTCCTCGATGTCTCCCGTCTCTTCCTCGTCCAGGCGCAGCAACTGATGGCCGCCGCTGACGAAGCGGGTTTTGACGGTCGTCGGCCGGAGAGGAGTGGCGACCAGGCAGGCGGTGATCTCGGGGGTCGCGGCAAGCAGGCGGCCGATCTCGCTGCCGGCATCGTCCAGGCCGACGACGCCAACGAGCAGCGCCCGCGCGCCGAGTGCCGCCACATTCTGTGCGACGTTGGCCGCACCCCCGAGCACGGACCTTCGTGCCTGCGCCCGCAACACGGGGATCGGCGCCTCCGGTGAGATGCGGCGCACCTCGCCGTGAACGTAACGGTCCAGCATCACGTCACCGAGCACGAGCACGGTCGCCGCCCCGAACAACGGCAGCAGCCCGGCGAGGGCACCATCGGCGGCCGTCGGTGTGGCGGTCGCGCGGGGGACGGAATCGTTCACGAAGCGTACGGAGGCTCGCTGATGACCACGGTCTTATACGGCGGCGCCCCGCCCGTCGGTAGGGGGATGAGTCCAGGACGGATCGAACGGGCGCGGGAGGCTCCGGGCGCATGGCAGGGGCGCGGAATGACGGAACCGCAACGGCCCGGCGGCCGGCCGCTCGTGTTAGAACGGGGTTTCCCGCTTGGCCGTCTCCGCCAGTTACCGAACATGTCACAACCTGCCCTCGCGCGCCCCGTCGCGTTACCGATGGTGCAATCGGCGATCACTACCCCTGGGCAACGTGTCGGCGACGTTCCGCTGCGCGGCGTGCTGCTGGTCGTTGGCGCCTCGATGTGCTTTTCGCTTTCCGACGCCACGGCCAAGTACGTCACCGCGACGGTGCCGGTGATCGAGGTCATGTGGGTTCGCTACCTCGTCTTTTTTCTCGTTGCCGTCGTTCCGGCGATGCGTCGTCGCGGCGCGGCGCTGCGCACCCGGCGGCCGGGCACACAGATTCTGCGCGGGCTCGCCATCGTCGGATCGGCACTTTTTTTCGTTTTCGGACTGCGGGTGCTGCCAATGGCGGACGCGGCGGCGATCAATTTCGTCTCGCCGCTGTTCATCATCATGCTGTCGGTCCCGGTGCTCGGCGAACGGGTCGGACTGTCCCGCTGGATCGCGGTCGGCATCGGGCTGACCGGCGCTGTGATCGCGGCACAGCCTGGCACGTCGGCCTTCAGCGCCGCCGCCGCGTACCCGATCCTGTCGGCCGCGACCTGGGCGCTCGGCATCATACTGACCCGCCGGATGGCGCCGACCGAGTCGGCCCCGACGATCCTGGCGTGGAGCGCCGGGACCGGACTCGCGCTGCTGACGTGTCTGTTGCCGTTCAATGCGGCCATGCCGACGCCACGCGAATTTGGACTGTGCCTCGGCATCGGCGTGTTCGCGTCGGCGGGGCAATTCATGGCGGTGCTCGCCTATCGGCGCGCGCCCGCGTCGTTGCTCGCACCGTTCTCGTATCTGCAACTGATTTGGAGCACGACTCTCGGCTACCTCGTGTTCGACGGGCGGCCGGGTCTTGCGACGATCGTCGGGGCGACGATCATTGCGGGGAGCGGGCTTTACACCGCGCACCGCGAGCGATCCGCGTGGTGAGGCCGCGGCGCGGCCTCACCCGCGATCACGTTAGCCGCGCAGGCAGTTACGGCTGGCAGCGAATGCGTTGTCGAACACGTTCGGGATGTCCGACCGGGTCAGGCCGATGTCGGCCAGTTCGTGGTCGGACAACATGCTGAGTTCGTTGACGACGGCGCGGCGCTTCACGCCGTTGGTGAACCAGCCGGCAATGCCGCGCAGGGCGCCGAGGACGGCGTTCTCGCTGGTCGGCGCGTACGCGCCGGGCGCGCCGGCCGAAAACGAGGAGGTGGGAACGAAGGACACCTGGTCCTTGGCAAAATGGGCACTCATCTGTTCAATCCTTTATCCGTCGGCCACCCCGCAGGGGCAGGAGGGCTCCGCATCGAGCGGCCTTCGTTGCAGCGCAATTTAGATCGTCCGGTCGGCGGTTGAACTGGCGCGTTGCCAAGCCAGACATGCGTGGAACGCATGGTCGGTTAATGAGCTATGTTTAGAGCGGGATACACGAAAAGGGGCCGGCCACGATGCGATCTTCACGACTCGTTGATTTAAGGGCCGAATTGGCGCGGCGGGGGCTGGATGGCTTCATCATCCCCCGAGCCGACGAACACCTTGGCGAGTATGTTCCGCCGGGCGCCGAGCGGCTGGCGTGGCTGACCGGCTTCACCGGCAGCGCCGGGCTCGCGGTGGTGCTGGCAACGCGGGCGGCGCTGTTCACCGATGGCCGATACGTGTTGCAGGCGGCCGCCCAAAGCGATCCGGCGCTGTGGGAGCAGCGCCATGTCACCGAGCAGCCGGCACCGGCCTGGATCGTCGAGTCCGCCACCCAGGGCGCACGCATCGGCTACGACCCCTGGCTGATGTCGGAGGAGACGTTGCAGCGCTTTGTCGATGCCGGCATCGCGATGGTGGCGACCGAGACCAATCCGCTCGACGCGGTCTGGACGGATCGCCCGCCGCCGCCGGTCGCGCCGGCGACGCCGCATCCGCTCGCTTTCGCCGGGCGCGGCTCCGACCACAAGCGCGAGGATATCGCGGCGATCCTGCGCGCGGCCAAGCAGGATGCGGCGGTCCTGACGGACCCGGCCTCGATCGCATGGCTGCTGAACATCCGTGGCGCGGACGTGCCGTTCACGCCGTTCGCGCTGGGCTTCGCGATCGTGCGCGCGGATGCGTCTGTCGCCCTGTTCATGGACCCGCGCAAACTGCCGGAGGAGACGCGAACCTGGATCGGCAACAGCGTCTCGGTGCAGCCGCCCGCCGATTTGCCGGCGGCGCTGTCCGGTTTCGCCGGCAAGCAGGTGCGCGTCGATCCGGCCAATTCGCCGGTCTGGTTCGCACAGACGCTGCGCGCGACCGGCGCGACCGTGGCCGCCGCAATGGACCCGACGCTGCTGCCAAAGGCCAGCAAGAACGGCACCGAACAGCAGGGCGCGCGGGAGGTGCATCGCCGTGACGCGGTCGCCGTTGTCCGCTTCCTGCACTGGCTCACCGGCGCCGCTGGCAGAGAGACCGAGATGAGCGCCGCCGCACATCTTCTGTCGCTGCGGGAAGCGTTGCCCGGGTTTCGCGGCGAGAGTTTCTCCGCGATCTCGGCCGCCGGCGAGCATGGGGCGATCATGCATTACCGCGTCAGCCCGGAAACCGACCGCCCGATCCGTCCGAACGAACTCTATCTGATCGACTCGGGCGCGCAGTTCCCGGAGGGAACGACCGATGTCACCCGCACCGTCTGGACCGGCCCCGGCACGCCGCCCGAGGAATTGCGCGATCGGTTCACCCGCGTGCTGAAGGGCCACATCGCCATTGCCACGCTTCGCTTCCCGCGCGGCGTCGGCGGTGCCCATATCGACGGGTTTGCCCGCCACGCGCTCTGGCAGTCAGGGCTCGACTACGATCACGGCACCGGGCATGGCGTCGGCAGCTATCTTTCGGTGCATGAGGGGCCGGTCAGCCTGTCGCGCCTCGCCAAGCCCGTGCCGCTGGCGCCGGGCATGTTGCTGTCCAACGAGCCTGGCTTCTACGCGCCCGGAGAATTCGGCATCCGGCTGGAAAACCTCGTGCTGGTGCAGCCCGCCGACCTGCCCGGGGCAGGCAAGCCGTTCCTCGCGTTCGAGACGATCACGCTGGCGCCGTTCGACCGGCGCATGATCGCGCGCGCGCTGCTGACGCCGGCCGAAGTGGCGTGGCTCGACGCATACCATTCCCGCGTGCTAGCGGAAGTGGGTCCGCTGCTGGATACCGAGTCGAGGGACTGGCTCACAAGCGTGTGCGGGAAGCTGGAAGAGTGACCAAACCGGCCGGCCGTTAACACTCCTGCGGGTTGGCTCTGCCATACTGTTTGCCCTCAGTCGGTTTTAGAAGCTTTTTTCGGCCCTCGGTCGGCGCTCCGTGGCGCCTGGATGGAGGCTGCATGTTGGGACGTCACGCACTGAAAGCCTTGGCGGTCTGGTGCGCGTCGCGCGGCATGCGCTGGACGCCTGCCCGCACCGATGACGGCACGCCGGCGCTGTTGCTGGAGCGGCGCGCCCAGCCCACGGCCGAATCGATGCTCGTCATCCTCAACGATGACGGCTTCCGGCTCGTGGATGCCAACGGCGAGTTGCTGGCGTCCGCGTCCGACCTGCCATCGCTGCTGGATGCGCTCGACGGCGGCGTGGCCGAGCCGCCCCGCCGCCGCGCCGACCGCCCGGCCGTTGCTTCTACCCCGCTGCCGACGCTGATGCCGAGCCACGCATAACGCTCACTCCGCCGCCGCCGCGTAGGACTCCGGCGGGGCGCAGGTGCAGACCAGATTGCGGTCGCCGTAGACGTTGTCGACGCGCTTGACCGGCGGCCAGTATTTGGCGGGCGCCACCCAGGGCAGGGGGAATGCGGCCTGGTCGCGGGAGTAGGCGTGCGACCAACCCTCCGCCGCCAGTTCGGTCGCGGTGTGCGGCGCGTGCTTCAGCGGATTGTCCGCGCGATCGGCACGACCCGCGACAATGTCGCCGATCTCCAGGGCGATGGCGATCATCGCGTCGCAGAACCTGTCGAGTTCGTCCTTCGGCTCGCTCTCGGTCGGCTCGATCATCAGCGTGCCCGGCACCGGCCAGGACATGGTCGGCGCGTGGAAGCCAAAGTCCTGGAGGCGCTTGGCGATGTCCTCCACCTGCACCCCGCTGATCGCGGCGGCCGGGCGGCAGTCCAGGATGCATTCATGCGCCACCCAGCCGCCGCGGCCGCGATACAGGACCGGGAAATGCGGGCCGAGGCGGGCGGCGACGTAGTTGGCGTTCAGGATCGCCACCTCGGTCGCGCGCCGCAGCCCGGCCGAGCCCATCAGCCGGATATAGGCGTAGGAGATCGCCAGGATCAGCGCGCTGCCGAACGGCGCCGCCGCGACCTGGCCGACGCCGGCGCCGGGCAGGAACGGCGCCAGATGCGCGGCCACGCAGACCGGCCCGACGCCCGGGCCGCCGCCCCCGTGCGGGATGCAGAACGTCTTGTGCAGGTTGAGGTGGCAGACATCCGCGCCGATCGCGCCGGGGCTGGTCAGCCCGAGCTGCGCGTTCATGTTGGCGCCGTCCATGTAGACCTGCCCGCCATGGGCGTGGACCAGCTCGCAGATGTCGCGGATGGTGGTTTCGAAGACGCCGTGCGTGCTCGGATACGTCACCATCAGCGCCGCCAACCGGGCCGCGTGCAGTGCCGCCTTGGCGCGCAGGTCGGCCGCGTCGATGTTGCCATCCGCGTCGCAGCCGACGACGACGACGCGCAGGCCGGCCAACGTCGCGCTTGCCGGGTTGGTGCCGTGGGCGCTCGCGGGTATCAGCACGATGTCGCGTCCCGCCTCGCCGCGCGCGGCGTGGTAGGCGCGGATGGCGAGAAGGCCGGAAAACTCGCCCTGGCTGCCGGCGTTCGGCTGCAACGAGACGGCGGCGAAGCCGGTCAGCCGCGCCAGCCAGTCGCCGAGCCGGGCGATCATTTCGCGTGACCCCGCCGTCTGGTCTTCCGGCGCGAACGGGTGGAGGTCGGCAAATTCCGGCCAGGTGATCGGCATCATCTCGGCGGTGCCGTTGAGTTTCATCGTGCAGGAGCCGAGCGGAATCATCGAGCGGTTCAGCGCGACGTCGCGGTCCTCCAGCCGCTTGAGGTAGCGCAGCATCGCGTGTTCGCTCCGGTTGCGGTGAAACACGGCGGCGTCGAGGAAGCCGGACGCGCGGCGCATCGGGTTCGGCAGGCCGCCCGAGGCGGACTCGGCGGCCGCGCCGAGCACGGCGCAGAGCGCGTCGAGGTCCGATCGCGTGACCGTCTCGTCGAGCGCGATTGCGATGCCGGTTGCGTCGATGCGGCGGAGGTTGAAGCCGGCTTCCAGCGCCCCCTGCATGATCTCGTCGGCCCGCCCGCCCGCCTCGATCGCGATCGTGTCGAAGAACGCGGCGTGGCGCAGCGACAGGCCGGCCCGCAACGCCGCGCCGGCGAGCAGGCGGGCGAGCAGGTTGACCCGGTGGGCAATCCGGGAAAGTCCGTCCGGGCCATGCCAGACGGCGTAGAAGCCGGCCATGTTGGCCAGCAGCACCTGCGCCGTGCAGATGTTGGAGGTCGCCTTTTCGCGGCGGATGTGCTGCTCGCGCGTCTGCAACGCGAGGCGCAGCGCCGGCGTGCCGGCGGCATCGACGCTGACGCCCACCAGCCGCCCCGGCATCGCCCGCCTGAAGGCATCGCGGGTGGACAGGAACGCCGCGTGCGGCCCGCCGAACCCCATCGGCACGCCGAAACGCTGGGCGGAGCCGACGACGATGTCGGCGCCCATCTCGCCCGGTGGGGTCAGCAGCACGCAGGCGAGCAGGTCGGTGGCGACGATCGCGAGCGCCCCGGCGGCGTGCGCCGCCGCGATCTCGGCGCGCAGGTCGCGGAGCGCGCCGGTGGTGCCGGGATATTGCAGGACGACGGCGAAAGGCTCGGCGCGGCCGATCGCGTCGGAGTCGCCGGGTGCGACCTCGGCCAGCGTCAGGCCGAGCGGCGCCGCGCGGGTGGCGAGCACGGCGCGGGTCTGCGGATTCAGGTCGGCCGCGACCGCGATCACGTCGCTTTTCGCCTTGGCCAACCCGTGCGCCATGTGGACCGCCTCGGCGGCGGCGGTGGCTTCGTCGAGCAGCGAGGCGTTGGCGATCGGCATTGCCGTGAGGTCGCAGACGACGGTCTGGAAATTCAGCAGCGCCTCCAGCCGGCCCTGCGCGAGTTCGGCCTGGTAGGGCGTGTAGGCGGTGTACCAGCCGGGATTCTCCAGCACGTTGCGCTGGATCACCGGCGGCACGTGCGTGCCGTAGTAGCCTTGTCCGATCAGCGATTTCTTCCGCACGTTCCGATCCGCCAGCGCGCGCAGCTCGGCCAGCACGCCGGCCTCGTCGAGCGGTGGCGGCAACTCGGCCGGGGCGGAGCGGATCGCGGCGGGGACGGCGTGGCCGATCAGATCGTCGAGCGAGCGGGCACCGACCACGCGCAGCATCTCGGCGATGTCCGAGTCGTTCGGCCCGATATGGCGGCCGACGAAGGCGTCGGGCGCCTCCAGGACGGCAAGCTGGGCAAGGGCGTCCGACATCACGCGCCCTCCGCGATCAGGGCGGCGTAGGCGGCCTCATCCAGCAGCGCGTCGAACGCGGCGGGATCGGCGGGCTCCAGCCGGAAGAACCAGCCCTCGCCGGCCGGATCGCGGTTGACCAGGGCGGGGTCGTCGGCGAGGGCGGCGTTGCTCTCGGTGATCTTGCCGGCGAGCGGGGAGAAGATGTCGGAGGCAGCCTTGACGCTTTCGACCACCGCGCATTCCTCGCCAGCGGCGACCTCGCGCCCCGGCTCCGGCAGATCGACGAAGACGATGTCGCCGAGCGCGGCCTGCGCGTGGTCGGTGATGCCGATGGTGGCAACGCCGGCGTCGAGGCGCACCCATTCGTGGTCGCGCGTATAACGGATCTGGGACATTTTGCTTCTCTATCGAACGTAGCGGTGGGGAACGAAGGGCAGCGGGACGACTCGGGCGGGCACCGGCTTGCCGCGCAGCATCAGCGCCAGCTTGGTGTCGTCGGCGGCGAAGGGGGGACGCACGTAGCCCATCGCGATCGGGACGTCGCGCGTCGGCGAGAACGTCCCCGAGGTCACGAGGCCGACGGCGTTGCCGTCGCCGTCGAGGATGGCGACGCCGGCGCGGACCGGGGCGCGGCCGTCCGGCAGCAGGCCGACCCGCAGGCGCGGCGGCCCGTTGACGAGCTGGTCACGAATCGTGTCGGCGCCCGGAAAATCCCACGCCATCCGGCGGCGCTTGCCGATTGCCCAGGTCAGGCCGGCTTCCACCGGCGTGGTGTATTCGTCGAGGTCGTGGCCGTAGAGCGGCAGCCCGGCCTCCAGCCGCAGCGAGTCGCGGGCGCCGAGCCCGGCGGGCGCCACCTCCGGCTGGGCGAGCAACAGTTTTGCCAGTGGTTCTGCATCGGACGCCGCGACGGAGAGTTCAAAACCGTCCTCGCCGGTGTAGCCGGAGCGGCTGATGAGAACAGGCGTGTCGGCGATCCGCAGGTCCGCCACCCCCATGAAGGGCAGCCCGGCGGCGTCCGGCGCGAGGCGCGCCAGGGCCTGCGCCGCCAGTGGCCCCTGGAGTGCCAGCAGCGCCCGGTCGGGATGTCGCTCCAGCCGCACGCCGGCGGAAAGGGCCGCCTCGATGTGGGCGAAGTCCGAGTCGGCCTGGCTGGCGTTGACGACCAGGAACAGCCGGTCGCCGAGATTGGCGACCATCAGGTCGTCCAGCACGCCGCCCCGCGCGTTGGTCAGCAGCGAATAGCGTTGCCGGCCGGGGCGCAGGCCGGCGAGGTCGCCGAGCGCCAGACGTTCCAGCGCGGCCGCCCCGCCGGCGCCATGCAGGCTTGCCTGGCCCATGTGGGAGACGTCGAACAGAGCGGCCCGCTCGCGGCATTGGCGGTGCTCGGCGATGATGCCGGCAGGGTATTGGACCGGCAGGTTCCAGCCGGCGAACGGCACCATGCGGGCACCGAGGGCGACGTGAAGCGCGGCGAGCGGACTGGCCCGCAGCGGCGGGGATCGTGGGGGGGAGGTATCGGGCACGACGGGCACTCCGCGCTGGGGGGTCGTCGGCGGTGTTGCCGACAGCCCAAGCTGCGCCCGCGCCCAGCGCGCGACATGCAGCCCGGGCCCCCCTCTGTCGCGGTACCTGAGAGATTCGGATCGCTGTCCCGCCGTGCCGGGGAGGCAGACCCTTACTCCGTCGGTGCGGCCGCGCCATGGATGGCGTGGCCGGCTTTCCAGAGGTCCGGTTACCCGTGCGGTCCGTTTGCCTGAGCGTTTCCGGGGGCCGGTTGCGCCTTCGGCGGCGGGCATGACACCCGCGCTCTCCCGCCCGGAGTGATCCGAACGCAGGCAACATGCCGCAAGCGGCGGCGTGGTTCAACAAGTTCGTGCCGCGAGGCAGACAATTGCCTACCGGGAGGGCGGTTTCACACTCTTGCGCAGCGACGCGCGTCCCGCAGCACGGACGCAGGATGCCGAACGCCGCGCGACCGGGTGCGGCGCAAGGGCCGGCTATTGTTGCTATAACGTAACAAAATGGGCGTGCATCCTCACAGGCTTCTTTCGGGCTTTTTTTGGAGGGATGCGGACGCGAGGCGGCCGGGGCGGTGGCCGGCCGTCGGAGCGGGCGGCCGGCCACGATGGGCGCTGCCGCTCGGGCGCACTGGGTGCTTGGGGTGTGGCGGATGGTCGCTCCGCCAGCTCGGGGGCGGGCGGGGGCCTGGGCGCTCGGCGCCGGGCCTCGAGCGGCTCGAGAAGCCACGGGGGCTCCGGCGCTCGAATCGGGGGCGCCTTACGGCCGGAGGATTTTGGCGCATTGTCGGGGGGCTTTGGGTCTCGCTCGTCCGGTTCCCAGTGGGAGGGATCGGGCTCCCGGTAGGTCCCGTTCTGGACCGCCTCGGCGATCCGGGAGATCGCCTCCAGGATCGGGAGGAGAAACTGCTCGACCGGATCTTCCGCCTGTTGGGTGGCTCTGCCCCGGAACAGCCGCCCGGCCAGCCGCCGCCAGAAACCCTGGCGGAACAGGCCGATCAGTTGGGCGATGACGGGGAGCGGGGTGGGAGGCGGCATGGGGGTTATGTATCGCACCCGGCGGGTCTTGTCAAGTAGAAATGACGTTTTCTCTAACGTGAAGCATGATGCGCGGTGTTTGGAGCACGGCAACGGCGGGCAAATGTATCGAGCGCCCCTACGGCCACTTCACCTCCGGCGGCAGGCTCATCAGGATGGCTTCGACATTCCCGCCGGTTTTCAGGCCGAACAGGGTGCCGCGATCGTGGATCAGGTTGAACTCGACGTAACGGCCGCGGCGGATCAACTGGTGCTCGCGCTCCGCCTCGGTCCAGGGTTCGGCCATGCGGCGGCGGACGATGGCCGGGTAGGCGGCGAGGAAGGCGCGGCCGACATCCTGCGTGAAGGCGAAATCGGCGTCGGCGTCGCCGGTGAAATGATGGTCGAAAAAAATTCCGCCGGCGCCGCGCGGCTCGTTGCGGTGCGGCAGGAAGAAGTAGCGGTCGCACCAGTCCTTGAAGCGCGGGTAGTACGAGGGGTCGTGGCGATCGCACGCCGCCTTGAACGCGGCGTGGAAGTCGGCGGCGTCCGAGCGTGCCTCGGGCGTTTCCAGCTTCATCGGCGTCAGGTCGCCGCCGCCGCCGAACCAGCCTTGCGTCGTCACCAGCATCCGCGTGTTGAAATGCACCGCCGGGACGCGCGGGCTGCGTTGGTGCGCGACCAGGCTGATGCCGCTGGCCCAGAAGCGCGGGTCTTCGTCGGCGCCCGGAATCTGCTTGCGGAATTCGGGGCTGAAGGTGCCCATCACGGTCGAGACGTTGACGCCGACCTTCTCGAACACCCGTCCCTTCATCACGCTGATCACGCCGCCGCCGCCGGGCGAACCGTCCTCGGTCGGGCGGTCCCAGGCGGTGCGGACGAAGCGGCCGGGGGCGCGATCCGGAAACGGAGTGTCGGGCAGATCCTCGATCGCCTCGAAAGCGGCGCAGATCGAGTCGCGCAACCCCTCGAACCAGGCGCGGGCGGCCGGCCGCAAGGCGGCGTGCGGCGGCGCGGCCGGCGTGGGGGCGGGATCGGCGAGGGCGTCGGGCATCGCGGGCGGGTCCGGGTTATGACGGGCGGATGCTAACGCTATGCGGGCCCGCGCGTCAGGGGGCGCGTCCGGGGGGCGCGTCAGGGGCCTCGGCGGCGTGGCGTGTTGCACATGCGAACAACCGGCCATATTCTGGCCGCAATCGGCCGGGGACCCTGCCCATCCGGCCGTGGGCGTGATACGGGCCGCGTGTCGCGAAAGAATGGCCGGGAGGGCTGACGTTTCGGGTCGCCACCCCAGATGCGACGACAGGAAGTGGTCGGGGTTCCGACCGACATGAGAAGAGGATGGGCGAGACGATGAGTTCGACTGCTCCCGCCGCCGGGCATGGACCGGGCGCCGAAGTCGGCAAGCGTGACTTCCTGAAACTGGTGGCCGCGAGCGGTGCCGCCGTGCTCGGCGCATCGCTGGTGTGGCCGTTCATCAACAGCATGGAACCGTCGGCCGACGTGCTTGCGCTCGGCTCCGTCGAGGTCGATCTTGCACCCATTCCGGTCGGGCAGGCGATCACGGTGCTGTGGCGCGGCAAGCCGATGTTCATCCGCCACCGGACCGACAAGGAGATCAAGGAGGCGCAGGACGTCACGCTCGCGCAACTGATCGACCCGTCCTTTCCGGCGCTCGACTCCGACAGAATCAAGGCCAAGCACGACCAATGGCTGGTTGTGATCGGCATTTGCACGCATCTCGGCTGCATCCCGCTCGGCAACAAGCCGACCGATCCGCGCGGCGAGTGGGGCGGCTGGTTCTGCCCCTGCCACGGCAGCCAGTACGACACGTCCGGCCGGGTCCGGCATGGTCCCGCGCCGCTCAATCTGGCGCTCGCCCCTTACGCATTCACGACGGACACCAAAATCCAAATCGGCTGACGACGCCCGATCAGCGGAGCACCCACCATGGCCGGCCTCCACAAGAGTGACATCAAGAATCCAGTGCTGAACTGGATTGATACCCGTCTGCCCGTCCTGACGATGGTGCAGAAGGAGTACGGCGTGTTTCCGACGCCGCGCAACTTCAACTATTTCTGGAATTTCGGCGCGCTGGCGATGGTCGTGCTGATGATCATGATCGCCAGCGGCATCTTCCTGGCCATGCACTACACGCCGGAAAAGACCATGGCCTTCGACAGCGTCGAAGCGATCATGCGCGACGTGAACTATGGCTGGCTGCTGCGCTACGGCCACGCCAACGGCGCATCGATGTTCTTCATCGTCGTGTATATCCACATCTTTCGCGGCCTGTATTACGGTTCCTACAAATCGCCGCGCGAATTGCTGTGGATGCTCGGCGTCGTCATCCTGCTGGTGATGATGGCGACCGCCTTCATGGGCTACGTGCTGCCGTGGGGCCAGATGTCCTACTGGGGTGCCACGGTCATCACCAACCTGTTCTCGGCGTTCCCGCTGGTGGGCGAGTGGATCGTGCATCTGCTGTGGGGCGGCTTCTCGGTCGACAACCCGACGCTGAACCGGTTCTTCGCGCTGCACTATCTGCTGCCGTTCGTGCTGGTCGGCGTGATCCTGTTCCACGTCGCCGCGCTGCACGTCACCGGATCGAACAATCCGCTCGGGATCGAGCCGAAGGGGCCGCAGGACACGCTGCCGTTCCATCCGTACTACACGATGAAGGACAGTTTCGGCATCTGCGTGTTCCTTGTGATCTACGCGGCCGTCGTGTTCTTCGCGCCCAACCTGTTCGGCGAGCCCGACAACTACATTCCCGCCAACCCGCTCTCGACGCCGGCCGAGATCGTGCCCGAATGGTATTTCCTGCCGTTCTATGCGATCCTGCGCTCGGTGCCGGACAAGCTTGGCGGTGTCTGCCTAATGTTCGGCTCGATCCTGGTGTTGTTCGTGCTGCCCTGGCTCGACACCAGCCCGGTGCGGAGTGCCAAGTTCCGGCCGATCTACCAGAAACTGTTCTGGGTCCTGCTGCTCGCCTGCGTCGTGCTCGGCGTGGTCGGCAAGCATCGCCCGGAAGGCATCTGGGTGGTGCTCGGCCGCGTCGCGACCGCCTACTATTTCTTGCATTTCCTGGTGATCCTGCCGCTGCTGGGCAAGCTGGAGCGGCCGCTGCCGCTGCCGGAGAGTATCAGCCGTGCGGTGCTCGGACATGGCGGCGGCGGGCCGCTGCCGAGCGGGGCCGCCGCTGCCAAGCCGATGGAGAAAGCGTGATGCGCGCGGCGACCCTTCTGACCTTGCTGGCCGGGCTGGCGCTGGCGACGCCTGCGGTTGCGGCGGACGAGATCGAACTGCCGACGCAGAAATGGAGTTTTTCCGGCCTGTTCGGAACGTTCGACCGGGCCTCGGCGCAGCGCGGCTTCCAGATCTACAATCAGGTCTGCTCGAACTGCCATTCGATGAAGCTCGGCTATTACCGCAACCTGACCGGCATCGGCGTGCCGGAGGACATGATCAAGGTGATCGCGGCGGAAAAGATGGTGCCGACCATCGCCGACGACGGCACGCCGGCCGAGCGCCCGGCGACACCCGCCGACCATTTCCGCTCGCCCTATCCGAACGAGAAGGCGGCGCGGGCGGCGCTGAACGGGGCGTTGCCGCCCGATCTGTCGGTGATCGAGAAGGCGCGCGTCGGCGGGTCGGACTACATCGCCGACCTGCTGCAAGGCTACGGCGATCCGCCGCCGGGCATGAAGATCGGGGACGGGCTTTATTACAACAAATACTTCCCCGGCAATCAGATCGCGATGCCGCAGCCGTTGCAGGCCGATGCCGTCACCTATTCCGACGGCACCAAGGCGACGCTGGAACAGGAAGCGCACGACGTCGCGACATTCCTGACCTACATGGCGAACCCCGAACTGGAACAGCGCAAGCGGCTTGGCGTGAAGGTGGTGCTGTTCCTGCTGGCGATGTGCGGCGTGACGTACGCGGTGAAGCGGCAGGTCTGGTCCGACGTGCATTGAGCCGGCGCGGCTTTGCGGGAGTGGGAAAAAATTGGCCCAAGCGAGCGATTCAGGGCAGGTCGAGCCGGTCATCGGCATCATCGGCGGGTCCGGCCTGTATGACATCGACGGGCTGGAGGAAAAGGCGTGGCGCAAGGTCCACACGCCGTGGGGTGAGCCGTCCGACGAACTGCTGGAGGGCAGGCTTGCCGGCGTGCGCTGCGTGTTCCTGCCGCGCCACGGGCGCGGGCACCGCACCTCGCCGACCCACCTGAACTACCGCGCGAATATCGACGCGCTGAAGCGGGTGGGCTGCACCGATGTCCTGTCACTGTCCGCCGTCGGCAGCCTCAAGGAGGAATATCCGCCCGGGCATTTCGTGATCGTCGATCAGTTCATCGACCGCAGCTTCGCGCGCGAGAAAAGCTTCTTCGGCGAGGGGCTGGTGGCACACGTCTCCGTGGCGCATCCGGTGTGTTCCCGGCTGGGCGACGCGCTGGAGACGGCGGCGCGCGGGCTCGGGTTGCCGGTGACGCGCGGCGGGACCTACCTCGTGATGGAAGGCCCGCAATTCTCGACCAAAGCGGAAAGCAACCTGTATCGCTCGTGGGGCTGCTCGGTGATCGGCATGACCAACATGCCGGAGGCGAAACTCGCGCGAGAGGCGGAGCTTTGCTACGCGACGGTGGCGATGGTGACAGACTATGATTGCTGGCACCCCGACCATGACGCGGTGACGGTGGACATGATCGTCAAGGTGCTGTTCGGGAATGCCGACAAGGCGCGCGGGCTGGTATCGGCGGTGGTGCCCGGCCTCGGCGCACCGCGCGGGCTGTGCGCGTCGGGCTGCGACCGCGCGCTGGAATACGCGCTGATTACCGCGCCCGAGACGCGCAGCCCCGAGCTGCTGGCAAAACTCGACGCGGTCGCCGGGCGGATGCTCTCCGCCTGATCTAGCCCAGGTTTTTTGCGAAGAACGCCAGAGTCCGTTCCTGCGCGAGGGCCGCGTCCTTCGGACTGAAGCTGCCGCGCGCGTCGCAGCCGAAGCCATGACCGGCGCCGGGATAGACATGAATCTCGACGCCCGGCTGGGCTTCGCGGATGGCATCGACGTCAGTCATCGGGATGCCGTGATCCTGATCGCCGAAATGCAGTTGCACCGGGCAGTGCGGCACCTCCGTGCGGGTCGCGGCAATGCCGCCGCCGTACCAGCCGGAGGCGGCACGAAACAGGGTGGTTCGGGTGGCGCCCCACCACGCCAGCGTGCCGCCCCAGCAGTAGCCGACGATCCCGAGCGGGCGGTCGCCGAGCGAAGCGGCGGCCGCTGCGATGTCGGCCATCGTGCCGGCTTCCGGCACGAGCGGGCGCAGGTCGCGCCCCTCGGCGATGTCGGCCGGCGTGTAGCAGAGTTCGATGCCGGGGCGGACCCGGTCGAACAGCGCCGGCGCGACGCACAGATAGCCGGCGGCGGCGAACCGGTCGGCGACGTCGCGGATGTGATGGTTGACGCCGAAAATCTCCTGCAACACGACGAGGCCGTGCGTCGCGTCCTCCGCCCCGGTGCGCCAGGCGCTCAGCGTGTGGCCGTCAGCGGCGGTCAGACGGATGGTGCTGCCCATGGTGCGCGTGCTCCTTGCATTGCCGGCCGGTTCGGCGCGAGGATGGGCGCATGGGCGAGATCGTCAACCTCCGGCAAGTGAAGAAACAGCGCGAGCGCGAGGCCGCCGAGCGACTGGCCGCCGAAAACCGCGCGCGCCACGGCCGCTCCACTTCTACAAAGAAGGCCGAACGTCTGGCGGAGGAATTGCGGCAAGCGACGCTCGATGGCGCGAAGAAAGACGAGAGCTGACCGCTACTCCCCCGACAGATCCCGACGCCTGCGGTCCAGTTCCTCGCTGTAGCGGCGCAGCGCGAAGGCTTCGGTCAGCACGCCGATCACACGCCGGCTTTCCGGGCTGTCGACCACCACCAGCGCATCCGCCTCGGCCGACTCGAACAGGGCGATGGCGTCCTTGACGGTCATGCGCGGCGTGAGCATCGCCTGATCATAACGCATGATCGTTGTCAGCTTCATCGATTCGGCCAGATCGGCGGCGTGCGCCTCGGCGACCAGCACCATGCCGACATAGCGGTCGGCCGCGTCGATCAGCGCCACCCGGTTGGTGGCCCCGAGGGGAATGTCGCGACGGAACGCGCCGAGTGTGATGTCGGCCTGCACCGTCCGCACCTCGCGCCGCATCATCCGCCCGACCGTCAGGTCGCGCACCCAGCCGATATCGACGGCGCCGCGAATCGCCTCGCCGCGCAGATGGAAGCGCCATGTCGCGAAACTGTAGCCGAAGGTGCGGCGCACCGTGACCGAGGAAACGACGGACGCGAGCAGCACGGCCACCGTCAGCGGCAGGCTGCCGGTGCTTTCCAGGGCCAGGAACGCCATCGTCAGCGGCCCGCCGACGACGGCGACGGCGAGCGCGCTCATTCCCACCAGTGCCATCACGACGCCGGAGACGGCATGGGTCGCGGCGGTGAGTGCGAGCACGCCGGCGAACAGCTTGCCGAGCAGGGCGCCAAGAAACAACGACGCGAAAAACAGGCCGCCGCGAAAGCCCGAGCCGAGCGAGATAGCGGACGCGCCGGCCTTCAGGACGAACAGCAGCGCGATCTCCTCAAGCGGGTACGGGCGATCCAGTCCGACAGCCAGCGCGGCGTGACCCGCCGAAAGCACTTGCGGCGACACCATCGCCAGCGCCGCGACCGCCAGCCCGCCGACTGCCGGACGCAGCCACGACGGCAGGCGGCTGGCGCGGAAGCCCTGCTCGGCCAGCGTCACGCCGTGCATGATCGCGATGCCGGCCAACGCCGCGACAATCCCGAGGCCGGCGACCGCCAGATAGTCCACCGGCGGGATCGCCGCCGGCAACAGGATGTCAAAGCCGTACAGGTCGCTCGAGACCAGCCGTGTGACCAGCACGGCGACGATGGCGGCGGCCATGACCGGCGCCAGCGTCGCCAGCGAATAGGTGCCGATCACCAGTTCGAACGCATAGAACGCGCCGGTCAGTGGCGCGTTGAAGGCGGCGGCGATGGCCCCGGCGGCACCGCAGCCCACCAGCAGCCGCTGGTCGTTGCGCCGCAGCCGGAAGCGACCGCCGAGGTTGGACGCGAGCGCCGCGCCGATCTGCGTATAACCGGCCTCCAACCCCACCGAGGCGCCGACGCCGTTGGACAGCAGCGTCTGCACCACGACGATGACGCTGTCGTACAGCGACATCCGCCCGCCATAGAGCGCGTTCGCCTCGATCGGATCGACGGCGCGGGTCGGCCGCCAGCGCATGATGGCGAGCCCGGTCAGCCCCACCAGCAGGCCGCCGCCGCCGAGCACCAGGAAAGCGCGGGCCGGATGGAGCGCCTCCTGCCCGCTCAGCCGCTGATGCGGCGGCAGGCCATATAACAGCTCGTGCATGAACTGCGCCGCATTGCCCATGGCGATCACGCAGATGCCGGCGGTGAGGCCGGCCAGCGCCGCCAGTACGACCAGCCAGACTTCGTCGGTGCGAACGAGTGCCCGCACTTTCGCGGCGGCCAGATGCAGCCGTTCGCGCACGCTCCGGCGTGGCACGTCGGCCAGTTCGCCCGTGCCGCCGCCCAGCCGGCGAAGCAGTCGCGCGCGCCACCCGCCGGGCTGCCCCGGCAGGCTGGCGCTGGTGGTTTCCGCCATCGGTCCCCGGCTTCTCGCAATGCCACCCGACGCGCGCGGCGCCGGGTGCTCGTGCCGATCAATGGGCTGCCGCGTGACGCCGATCAACAGGTTCCTTGTCATGTCCGCCCTTGTTTGCGCGCGGGCGCGCGCCGACCTGTCGGTCATGCTCGGAAACCTGCTTCTCGCGGCCAGCAACGCGCTGCGCCGGCCGTCATCGTCCGCGCCCGCGCTGCCGCCGCCGGCGACGGTCCCCTCCGTCGACATCCCTCGCTACATGGGCCGGTGGTACGAGGTCGGGCGTCTTCCCAACCGCGAGCAGGACGGCGCCGGCCGCCGGCTGGTGGATGTGACCGCGACCTACACTCCGCGCCGCGACGGCTCGGTGGAGGTGCGCAACGCCGCCCGCGACGCCGCAGCCGGAATGCGCCCGCGCGGGATCGTCGGGCGCGCGCGGAAGAAAGACGGCACGGGCGCGAAACTCGATGTCCGCTTTTTCGGCCTGTTCGGCGGTGACTACTGGGTGATCGGCCTCGACCCCGACTATCGCTGGGCCGTGGTGGGCACGCCGAGCCGGCGCAGGCTATGGATTCTGTCGCGCACGCCGTCGCTTGGGCCGGAGGATTGGGAGCGCATACTCGGGATCGTGCGCGACGCCGGCTACGATCCGGCCACGGTGGCGCGCACCGCCCAGTCCGCCGGATGATCGTAACCACAAAAGAAAAAGCAGGCGGCGGATGAGCGACGATATCGAGCAGGCGCAGACGGCGCTGGAGCACGCGCACGAGGCGGTGGAGCACAAGCCCGCGCACAATGATCGCGGGGCGCGGCGGGTCGCCGTGTTGGTATCCGCCCTCGCGGCCGGGCTGGCGATTGCCGAGATGGCGGAGAAGAGCGCGCAGAACGACTATCTGGCGCACTACATCGCCACCAGCGACGGCTGGGCGTTCTATCAGGCGAAGACGCTGCGCTCGGCGTTGTTCGGGCAGCAGGCCGAACTGCTGGCGAGCCTGCCGACGGCGGCGGACCCGGACGTCGCCAAGCGGATTGCTGCGGCGCGGGCGGAACAGGCGCGCCTCGACGACGACGAGAAAACCCAGGGCCGCAAACAATTGCGCGCGGCGGCCCAAGCCGCCGAGCGGGAGCGGGACGCGGTCGGCGCGCATTACCACCTGTATGAGATCGTGGTCGGCGCCTTGCAGATCGCGATCGTGCTGGCCTCGGTCTCGGTCGTGACCCGCATGTGGCTGCTCGCGGTGGCAGCGGCGGCGATCGGGGCGCTGGCTGGGCTGTTCGGGATCGGGGTGGCGATGGGGCTGGGTTAGCGATGGGCGTTGCACGGCACGCCTCCAATACGTATAAACATACGTATTGGAGGCGTGCCGTGCAGAAGAAACTTACGATCACTGTCGATGCGGATGTCTATGCCGGGCTGCACAGCGTCATCGGCCGACGGAGGATCAGCCGGTTCCTGAGCGACCTCGCGCGCCCGCATGTCGTGGACGTGGACCAGTCCGCCGGTTACGCGGCGATGGCCGCCGACGAGGCGCGGGAGGCGGAGGCGGAGGCATGGACCGAAGGCCTGCTGCCCGACACTGCTGACGAACCGCGCCGTGGGAGCTGACATTGCTCCGCGTCGTGGCGAGATTTGGATGATCGCGTTCGATCCTTCTGTCGGCGGCGAAGTCCAAAAGACCCGCCCTGCGATCGTCCTCAGCAACGACACCGCCAACGCACTGCTCAACCGCGTGCAGGTGATCCCCATCTCCAGCAGCGTCGGTCGGCTCTATCCGACTGAAGCCACCGTTACCGTGAACGGGGAACGACGCAAGGCCATGGCGGACCAGATTGCCACGGCAAGCAAACGCCGGCTGCTGCGCCGCATTGGGTCGCTCGTACCGGACGATCTTGCGGCGGTCGAACGCATCGTCCGCGCGCAACTGGCGCTCTGATTGCGCCGCGCGGTCAGGCCGGAAATTCGATCCCGCTCCAGTAGCGGTCCAGCATGGTCATCGTGTCGGTGAATGTGTGGCCCGGCCGATGTTTCAGGATGTAGCCGGCGACATTCTTCTCGTACGCCTTCTTGCGGTCGTCCTCGGCCGAAGACGTTGTCAATACGAACACCAGCGTGCGCCGCAGCGACGGGTCGGAGCGCAGTTCGGCAAGAAATTCGATCCCGCCCATGCGCGGCATGTTCAGGTCGAGCAGCACGAGATACGGCGGCGCGATCCGCGGATTGCCCTCCTCGCCGCGCAGGTGGGTCAGCGCCTCGATCCCGTCGCGGGCCTCGACGACCCGGTTGGTGATCTTCAGATCGCGAAACGACCGGCGGACGCCCTTCATGTCGACGTCGTCGTCATCGACCAGAAGGATGGTGATGTCCTTGTCGATCATGCCGCGATTTCGTGCCAGGTGAAGACGAACGTGGCACCGCGCGCGGGCGGCGCGCTTTCGATCCATACGGTTCCGCCGACCCGTTCGACCGACTTCTTGACGATCGAGAGGCCGACGCCGCTGGTCTCCATTTCGTCGCGTCGGTGTAACGTCTGGAAAATGCCGAAGATCCTGGCGTGAAATTCGGGCGCGATGCCTGGCCCGTCATCGCGCACCCGCACCTCGGCGACGCCGTTCGCCAGCCGGGCGGAGACGACGACTTCACCCGTCCCGCGATCATTGTGCTTGATCGCGTTCGAGATCAGGTTGCGCAACACGTGCTCCAACGGTGCGCGGTGCGTGTGCAGCACCGGGGCCTCGCCGTCGAACCGCACGACGAAGCCGGGCGCGGGCGCGAGCGAGACGATGATCTCATCGACCAGTTCGCGCAGATCGACGGTGTCGGGCGGGGCGTTGATGTGACCGGCGCGGACATAGGTCAGCAGGCTGTCGATCAACATGTGCAAGCGGCCGATCCGCAGCCGCATCATGTTCAGGTTGGCCAGCGTCTCGGAGCCGGCGGTGGCCGCGATATCGTCGTTGATCCAGTCGACGAGCAGCGAGACCGCGCGCAGCGGCGCCTTCAGATCGTGCGAGACGACGTAGGCGAACTGCTGCAAGTCGGCGTTCATGTCGGCGAGTTCGCGGGCCTGCTGGTTGCGCCGCGCCAGCGCCTCGTTGACCTCGCGCATCTGCATCGGCGAGGGGAGCGACAGTGCGTCGGGCATCATGTACCACAGGCCAACGGCGGTCATGATCGAGGCAATCGCGGTGGCGGCGTTGACCAGGCCCTCCACGCCGTATGCCGGCACCCACAGCGTCAGCAGATTCAGCCAGTGCCCGGTTCCGCAGAGCAAAATGAAGGCGGCGAACAACAGGAACATCGGCCTGAACACGAGATCGCGGCGGCGACGGACGAACACCACGAGGGCGACGGGTATGGTGTAATAGGCGAGGCCGATCGTGACGTCGGACAGCGCGAACAGCCAGATCAGACCGGGCTCCCACAGCAGGCAGAAGCCGTGCGGCGTGAGGCCGGACGGGTCGAAGAGCCAGCGGGCCAACCCATCCAGCATGTGAAGCAACCTCAACGGCAGGGCTTGGCTGGCGTCCGGCGGCATCGGTGCGGTCACGGACGCGCGGTGCGGATCAATGCGGCCGTTAAGGTTGACGGGTGATTAAGGAAGGCGACGCTCGCAGCCACACGCGGCGCGATCCGCAACGGGCGGGTGGCGGGCCGGCGATCTGGCGGCAAGCCGCTGTATTAGCTGGGAAAAAACCGCCCCACGAGTGGCGGAATCTCGGCGAAGCCGGTGGCCACGGCGGCGGCCCCTTCCGCCATGGCCGGGGTGCCGTAGCCCCAGGCAGCGAACACGCCGGGCAGGCCGGCGCCGCGTGCCGCGATGATGTCGTTGCGGTGGTCGCCGAGCATGACCGCCCGCGCGGGGTCGGCGCCGGCGGCGGCGAGGGTGGCGAGCAGGTGGGCCGGGTCGGGCTTTCGAGTGGCGAAACTGTCGCCGCCGCCGACGGCGGACAGGAAGCCGTCGAGGCCAGTGGCGGCCAGCACGGCGCGCGCCATTGCTTCCGGCTTGTTGGTGCAGACGGCCAGCCGCCAGCCATCACCCGCGAGATGCGCGAGCGCCGCCTCGGCGCCGGGGTAGGGGCGGGTGGCGACCGCGTGATTCGCGCCGTAATCGGCCGAGAAGGCGGCCAGCGCGGCGGCATCTGGCGCCCCGCCGCGCGCGCCAAAGGCCCGGTCGAGCAGCACTTGCACGCCGTCGCCGACCATCGCAGTCACCTCCGCCAGCGTGAACGGCGGGAGTGCGCGCGCCGCCATCAGGCGGTTGAGCGCGGCGGCGATGTCCGGGGCGGAGTCAACGAGCGTTCCGTCGAGGTCCAGGACGAGGCAGCCTGCCATTGTTTCCTCCTCCCGCCGGGAGCGGTCGTTGCCGCGCGAAAAGAAGCGTGATCCCGAAGCCTTTGACACGCATCTGCGCGGGCCGCTAGCAGCAGCTTCGGACAAGGACCACGCAATGAGCGCGACCGCCGTCATCCTCGCCGCCGGCCTCGGCACCCGCATGAACTCGGCGCTGCCCAAGGCGTGCCACCCGATCGCCGGGCAGCCGATGCTGCGCCACCTGATCGACAGCGTCGCCGCCGTGTTCGACCGGATCGTCGTCGTTGTCGGGCCGGACATGCCGCGGGTGGCCGCACTGGCGGCGCCGCACCCGGTCGTCGTGCAGAAGGAACGACTCGGCACCGCGCACGCGGCGTTGCAGGCGGCGGCGGAGTTCGGCGGGGGCGAGGTCGCGGTGCTGTATGCCGACAACCCGCTGGTGACGCCCGAGACCTTCCGCGCGCTGCTGGCACGGCGGGCGCGCGGCGATGTGGGCCTGGCGCTGCTGGCGATGCGGCCGGACGATCCGGGGCGCTACGGCCGGGTGATCGGCGGCGGCGGGCTGGTGGAGCGCATCGTCGAATGGGCGGACGCGACCGAGACCGAGCGGGCCGAGGGGCTGTGCAACGCGGGCGTGCTGTGCGCCGAGGCCGGGCGGATGCGACGCTGGCTCGGTGCCGTCCGCAACGACAACGCCAAGCGCGAATACTACCTGACCGACGTGGTGGCGCTCGCCAGGGCCGATGGCGTCGCCGTCGCCGCCGTCGAGGCGCCGTTCGAGGAGTTGCGCGGCATCAACTCGCGCGCCGAACTGGCGGAGGCGGAGGCCGTCGTGCAGCGCCGCCTGCGCGCCGCCGCGTTTGCGGCCGGCGTGACCATGATTGCGCCGGAGACGGTCTTTCTCGCCACCGACACGAAGCTCGCGCCGGACGTGACCATCGGGCCGAACGTCGTGTTCGGGCCGGGCGTCACGGTCGAGAGCGGGACCGAGATCAATGCGTTCTCCCATCTCGCCGGGTGCCATGTCGGCAGCGGGGCCGTCGTCGGCCCGTTCGCGCGGCTGCGGCCGGGCACGCGGGTCGGCGCGGGGGCGCATGTCGGCAACTTCGTCGAACTGAAGAACACCGCGCTCGGCGACGGCGCCAAGGCCAACCATCTGACCTATCTGGGCGACGCGGATATCGGCGCGCGGTCCAACATCGGCGCCGGGACCATCACCTGCAACTACGACGGCTACGCCAAGCACCGGACGCGCATCGGCGCCGGCGTGTTCGTGGGGTCGGACGCGGTGCTGGTGGCGCCGGTCAGCGTCGGCGACGGGGCGTTCATCGCTGCCGGCAGCGTCATCACCGACGACGTGGAGGACGACGCGATGGCATTCGGACGCGCCCGCCAGGAGGCCAAGCCGGGCCGTGCCGCCGCCTTCCGCGCCGCACGGAAACAACGCTGATGTGCGGCATCGTCGGCGTCGTCGGCGCGGGCCCGGCCACGCCGATCATCATGGAGACGCTGCGCCGCCTGGAATATCGCGGTTATGACAGCGCCGGGGTGGCGACCGTGCTGGACGGCGCGATCGTCCGCCGCCGCGCCTCCGGCAAGCTGTCGTTCCTCGCCGACGTGCTGGCGGCAACCCCGCTGCCCGGCGCCACCGGGATCGGCCACACCCGCTGGGCGACGCACGGCGTGCCGAACGAGACCAACGCCCACCCGCACGCCACCAGCCGGGTCGCCGTGGTGCATAACGGCATCATCGAGAACCACGCCGAACTGCGCGCCGAACTGGAGCAGGCGGGGCAGGTGTTCGTCACTCAGACGGATACAGAGACGGTGGTTCAACTGGTGGACCTGCTGTTGCAGCAGGGATTCGCCCCGATGGAGGCGGCGCGGCTGGCGCTTGGGCGCCTGCACGGCGCCTATGCCCTGGCGATGGTGTTCGCGTCCGACCCCGGCCTGCTGATCGGCGCCCGCCATGGGCCGCCGCTGGCTGTGGGATACGGCGAGGCGGCGATGTTCGTCGGCTCCGACGCGCTGGCGCTCGCCCCGCTGACCCAGCGTATCGCCTATCTCGAGGACGGCGACTGGGCGGTGCTGACGCGCGACTCGGCGCGCTTCTTCGACGCCGACGGTCAGCCGGTGGAACGGGCGATCCGCCGGACCGCGCTGACCGGCGCCTCGGTCGGCCGGGGCAATTTCCGGCATTTCATGGAGAAGGAACTGCACGAGCACCCGGCCGTGCTGGGCGACACGCTGCGGCGGATGGTCAATCCCGCAACACGCGCGGTGGCGCTGCCGGACCTGCCGTTCGACCTGCGCGCGATCAGGCGCGTCTCCGTCAGCGCCTGCGGCTCGGCGTTCTACGCGGGGCTGGTCGGGCGCTGGTGGCTTGAGACTGTGGCAAAAATCCCGACCGACGCGGACGTGGCCAGCGAATATCGCTATCGCAACCCGCCGATCGAGCCGGGCAATCTCGGTCTGCTGATCAGCCAGTCCGGCGAGACGGCCGACACGCTGGCGGCGCTGCGCTATTTGCGCGCCGAAGGGTCGCCGGTGCTGTCGGTGGTCAACGTCGCGGAAAGCTCGATCGCGCGCGAGAGCGACGCGGTGCTGGACACCGTCGCCGGGCCGGAGATCGGTGTGGCGAGTACAAAGGCCTTCACCGCGCAACTGGCGGTCCTGGCGTGCTTCGCCCTCGCGGCGGGGCGGGCGCGCGGCACGCTCAGCGCCGAGCAGGAAGCGGCGGCGACTGCCGCGCTGCTGGAGGTGCCGGGCCGGGCGGCGGAGGTGCTGGACGACGACGAGCACATAAGGCGCCTCGCGGTCCGCATCGCCGAGGCGCGCGACGTGCTGTATCTCGGGCGCGGCGCATGTTTCCCGATTGCGATGGAAGGCGCTTTGAAGCTGAAGGAGATCAGCTACATCCACGCCGAAGGCTACGCGGCCGGCGAGATGAAGCACGGCCCGATCGCGCTGATCGACCCCGCCGTGCCGGTGATCGCGATTGCGCCGTCGGGGCCGCTGTTCGAGAAGACCGCCTCGAACTTGCAGGAGGCGGCGGCGCGCGGCGGCAAGGTGATCGTGTTCAGCGATGCCGAGGGTGCCGCGAAGCTGCGCGGCATCGCGGCGGAAACGGTCGTGCTGCCGACGGTCGATCCGTTCGTGGCACCGATCCTGTACGCCATTCCGGTGCAATTTCTCGCGTATCACGTCGCGGTGCTGAAAGGTACCGACGTCGATCAGCCGCGCAACCTGGCGAAATCCGTGACCGTGGAGTGAGGGCTCGGGGAGCCTATGGCTTGCCCTGGAGTGCGTCGAGCTGAAGCATCTTCTGCTTCAGCTCATCGACCAGATGCGCCATCTGCCCAACCTCGTCCGAGCGGTCGAGTTCCGGAATCATGACGTCGTTATCCCCGCCGGCAAGGCGCGACATCGCCCCGCTCAGTGCCGTGATCGGCTTGGCGATCGCCGTCATCAGGAAAAATCCGGCCAGCGCGAGAAACACGATCACGGCGGTCAGCACGAAAATCCAGGTGTGCAAGCCATCCTCGATGTTCGAGGTGACAAGGGCGGCGTCCCCGATGGCACCCCGGCTGTTGAGCGCAAAGTCGTCAACGAGGGCCTTGTCCAATGCCTCGGCCGCGGGAAAGACATCCTTCACGATCTCCGCCTTCGCGCCTTCGACGTCCCGGTCGCGGAGCAAGGCGCGAACGACCTGTCCCCTGGCAAAGAAATCGGCTGCGACGGCCTTTATCCTTTCGTGCAGCGCTGCTTCCTGCTCACTCAGGACCGTTGGCGCGTATGCGGCGTCGCTCTCGTAGAAGCTCTTCTCCAGCTGGGTCAGGGCGGCGTCTCCGTCGCGTGCCGCAGCCTCGTTATCGACCGACCAGATATTCCGGTTGAGGCGAGAGCGGTATGATGCCGCTTCCCCCCGCATGTCATCCAGATAGGCCAGGGAGATCACGTAATCGTCGACCAGCTCCCGCAAGAGGTTGTTGCTGGAGGACGCGCGGTTGATCGACACGGCCGCCAATCCGCCAACAAGTATCAAAATCGCGAAAAACGTGCAGGCGATCTTGTTGGAGATGGATATGCTATCGACTGTCTTCTTCATGAACACGCTGGTCTCCTCGGGAGCACGATACCGCGCGATGTTGCGCCGCCGGCGCAGGCATTTTACGGAACGGATCGTTAAGATTTCGCTTTGATCTCTCCGCGCTCAACGGGACGTCGGGAAGCGAGCGCCGCACATCAATTCAGCAAGGCGAGACCCCGCTCGTGGCTATCCCTCCGGGTCTATGCCGGCCAGAGCGAGGGCGTCCCTCCACCGACGCAATTTCTCCGAGAACGGCATCGCCGCGTGGGCAGGGCTTGTCGAAGGCAGCGCGATCCGGGGGATTTCCGAGCCTACGGACGGTGCCAAACGGGAAAACAATTTCGCCGCCGTTGCCCCGTTGAAACAGATCGAGCCGATCGCCGGGTGAGCGGCGAAAAACGCCGCAAAATCGTTGGCGACGACGCTGTCCCGCAGGATCGCCGCGTCAAGGCTGCCGGGGCGGAAGCCGCTCGCGCAGACATCCCACAGCGCGATCCGGGCGGCACGCAGCCGATCGAGCCGCTGGATGTAGGGCAGGTCGGGCGCCGCGCCGGCCAGCCGGCCCATGATCGGCCAGAAGCCGTTGCGCGGCTGCGCATAGTATTCGCCCCGAGCGAGCGACATCGCGCCGGGCAACGAGCCCAGGATCAGCACGCGCGCGTCGGCGGCGGCGACGGGCGGGAAGCCGGTCGATTGCATCAGGCTCCGCCTCGCCGCTGACAGGGACGCTGCCGACGCCTATGTGTTGGCAAGTCCGTGCCAGGAGGAACCGCCATGCTCAACCAGACCGCGCCGTTGCCGTTGCAGGACCCGAGCCTGTTCCGGCAGGCCAACCATGTCGACGGCAAATGGATCGAGGCCGCGAGCGGCAACACCATCGCGGTGAAGAACCCGGCGACCGGCGAGGTGATCGGCACCGTGCCGGCGCTGTCCGCCACCGAGACGCGGGCGGCGATCGAGGCCGCGCATCGGGCGCAGCCGGGCTGGCGCGCGCACACCGCGAAGGAGCGGGCGACGATCCTGCGGCGGCTGAACGACCTGATGCTGGCCAATTCCGACGACCTCGCGATGATCATGACCGCCGAGCAGGGCAAGCCGCTTGCGGAAAGCAAGGGCGAGATCGCCTATGCGGCGAGCTTCATCGAATGGTTCGCCGAGGAGGGCAAGCGCGTCTACGGCGACACCATTCCGCAAAACGCGCGAGGCCGGCGCATCATCGTGCAGAAGGAGCCGATCGGCGTGTTCGCCGCGATCACGCCATGGAACTTTCCGGCTGCGATGATCACGCGGAAAACCGGCCCCGGCTGGGCGGCCGGCTGCACCGGCGTGGTGCGGCCCGCGAGCCAGACGCCATTTTCCGCGCTTGCAATCGCGGTGCTGGCCGAGCGCGCGGGCTTTCCGCCCGGCGTCTGCAACGTGATCACGGGCCCGGCCGGCGAGACCGGCGGCGAGCTTGCGACCAACCCGCTGGTGCGCAAGCTGACATTCACCGGGTCCACCGAAGTCGGCGCGAAACTGCTGGCGCAATGCGCGCCCACTGTCAAAAAGACCAGCATGGAACTGGGCGGCAACGCGCCGTTCATCGTGTTCGACGACGCCGATCTCGACGAGGCGGTCAAGGGTGCAATCGCCAGCAAATACCGCAACACCGGCCAGACCTGCGTCTGCGCCAACCGGTTCCTGGTGCAGAGCGGTGTCTACGACTCGTTCGCCGCGAAGTTCGTTGCCGCCGTCGAGAAACTGAAGGTCGGCAACGGCGTCGAGGCCGGCGTGACGCAGGGACCCCTGATCAACGCCTCCGCCGTCGCGAAGGTCGAGGAACACATCGCCGATGCGCTCGCGCACGGCGCCTCGGTCGCATCCGGCGGGAAACGCCACGCGCTCGGCGGCAATTTCTTCGAGCCGACGGTGTTGCTGAACGTCCCGCGCGAAGCGGTCATGTTCCGCGAGGAGACGTTCGGGCCGGTGGCGCCGCTGATCCGTTTCGAGACCGAGGCGCAGGCGATCGAGCTTGCCAACGACACCGAGTTCGGCCTCGCCAGCTATTTCTACGCGCGCGATGTCGGCCGGATTTTCCGTGTCGCCGAGGCGCTGGAATACGGCATCGTCGGCATCAACGAAGGCCTGATCTCCACCGAAGTGGCACCGTTCGGCGGCATGAAATCCTCCGGCCTCGGGCGGGAGGGGTCGAAATACGGGATCGAGGACTACCTCGAGATCAAGTATCTCTGCCTGGGCGGGATCGGCGCGTGACCTACGATTTCGATCTGTTCGTGATCGGCGGCGGCAGCGCGGGCGTGCGCTGTGCCCGTATCGCCGCCGGCCACGGTGCCCGCGTCGGTGTCGCCGAGGAGCGGTTCTGGGGCGGCACCTGCGTGAATATCGGGTGCGTGCCGAAGAAGCTGATGGTGATGGCCGCCGAGTATGGCGCCGCGATTCACGATGCTCGCGGCTTCGGCTGGGACGTCGCCGACGGTGCGCATGACTGGCAGCGGCTGATCGCCAACAAGGACGCGGAAATTTCCCGGCTGAACGCGATCTATAAGCGACTGCTCGATGGCGCCGGTGCGCGGATCTTCGAGGCGCGGGCGATTTTCCTCGATGCGCACACGCTCGATGTCGGCGGCATGCGCATCACCGCCGAACGGATCGTGATTGCCACCGGCGGCCACCCGACGCGGCCTGCGTTTTCCGGGGGCGGGCACTGCATCATTTCCGACGATGCGTTCTATCTGCCGGAGCGGCCGCGCCGTGTGGTTCTGCTCGGCGGCGGCTATATCGCCGTCGAGTTCGCCGGGATTTTCGCCGGACTTGGCAGCGAGGTTGATCTGGTGTTCCGCCAGAAGTTGCCGCTGCGCGGGTTCGACGAGGATTTGCGGGCCGGGCTGGTGGAGGCGCTGACGGCGAGCGGCGTGCGGGTCCATGCCGGCGTTTCCCCCACATCGGTCGAGGCATTGGGCGGGATCAAGCAGGTGCATCTGACCAACGGGGAGGTGTTGCCGGCCGATCTCGTGTTCGCGGCGTTGGGCCGCGCGCCGAACGTGTCGTCCCTGCATCTGGAGCGTGCCGGCGTTGCCACCGGGAAGACCGGCGCCGTGCTGGTGGACGGGCAAGGGCGGACGAGCGCGGAAAGCATTTATGCCATCGGCGACGTGACCGACCGGCTGAATCTGACCCCGGTCGCCACCGCCGAGGGCCATGCACTGGCCGACGCGCTGTTCGGCCCCGGCCCGCGCGAATGGGCGCTCGATCGGGTGGCGACGGCGGTCTTCTCCAGTCCGCCGCTGGCAACGGTCGGACTGACGGAGCATCAGGCGGCGCGACGCGGGCCAGCGGACATTTATGTCAGCCGTTTCACGCCGATGCGGCACGCGCTCAGCGGGCGGTCGCGGAAGACGCTGATGAAGCTGGTGGTCGATCAGGCCACGCAAAAAATCGTCGGCGCGCACATGCTCGGCGAGGATGCGCCGGAGATCATGCAGGGTCTGTCGATCGCCATGAATTGCGGCGCCACCAAGGCCGACTTCGACCGCACGGTTGGCATCCACCCGACGGCGGCCGAGGAGTTCGTCACGATGCGCACACGCACCCGTGTCGCCGATGCGCCGCCGGAGACCGACGCGACGCCGCTGGTCGGCCCGGTTGAGATCGGCGCGGCTGAGATGGGTGTGGGGGACTGAAGCGCTTGGAGCATTTGAAGATCCAAGCCAACGGTGCCGCATTTCATGTCGCTCGCACTGGGCGCGGACGCCCGCTGCTGCTGCTGCACGGCTGGCCGGAATTCTGGCTGACCTGGGAACCGGTGATGCGGCGGCTTGCCGACCGGTTCATGCTGATCGCGCCCGACCTGCGTGGCTTCGGCGATAGCGACAAGACGGCCGGCCCGTTCGGTGCGCCCGACCATGCAGCCGACATGCTGGCGCTGCTGGATGCGCTCGGCGTTGGGCGGGTCGGCGTGGTCGGCCACGATGTCGGCGGCGCGGTAATGCAGCCGCTGGCGCGCCGCGCGCCGGATCGGTTCGCCGGCCTGTTCTTCTTCGATTTCGTCTATCCCGGCATTGGCGCCCGCATGGGCACGCCCGACCGGCTCAACGAGATCTGGTACCAGTCCTTCCACCAGATGCCCTTCGCGCCCGCGCTGGTCGGCGCCACGCGGGAAAGCTGCCGCGCCTATTTCGGCCACTTCCTGCGGCACTGGGCACACCGCAAGGATGCGTTCGACGACGTGCTCGACAGTTTCATCGACAATTTCCTCAAGCCCGGCAATCTGGAGGGTGGCTTTGCCTATTATCGGGCAGCCCACGCCGGCCGCATTGCGATGATGCTCGGCGCGGCGCCCGCATTGCCCCCGATCGGCGTGCGCACCTGCGTGCGCTGGGCCGAACACGATCCGCTGTTCCCGTATGCGTGGACGGATCGCCTGCGGGAGACCTTTTCAGACCTCGATCTGGGCCTGTTCCCAGGTGTCGGCCATTTCCCGCACCGCGAGGACCCGGATCGCGCGGCCTCCGAGATCGCCCGGTTCTTCGAGCGTATGGACTGGCGCTGATGCCTGCCCCGCATCCGTCGGAGTAGCCAATCGATGAATTTCGCGACATAAACGGCGCCCGCGTTCGCAGGCCCACGCTTAGAAGGGCCGCGCAGGAGCATTCGATGACGTCCACCTGGTCCCCCGACTCTTGGCGCGCCCGCCCGATCAGGCAGGTGCCCGCCTATCCCGATCCGCAGAAACTCGCCGCGATGGAGGCGAAGTTGCGGTCGTACCCGCCGTTGGTGTTCGCCGGCGAGGCGCGGCGGCTGAAGGCGGCACTGGCGCAGGTGGCGGACGGCCGCGCGTTCGTCCTACAGGGCGGCGATTGCGCGGAAAGTTTCTCCGACTTCACCGCCAACATCATCCGCGACACGTTCCGCGTGCTGTTGCAGATGGCGGTCGTACTCACCTTCGGCGCCTCGGTGCCGGTGGTGAAGATGGGCCGCATGGCCGGGCAATACGCGAAACCCCGTTCCTCCGACACCGAGACGATCGGCGACGAGACCCTGCCGACCTATCGCGGTGACATCGTCAACGGCCCCGAGTTCACCCCGGAGGCCCGCGTGCCCGATCCGGCGCGGATGGAACTCGGCTATTTCCAGTCGGCCGGTACGCTGAACCTGCTGCGGGCGTTCGCGACCGGCGGATATGCCGACCTGCACGAGGTGCATCGCTGGAACCTGGGATTTGTCGCGCGCTCGCCGATGGAGGCGCGATACCGCGACCTCGCCGCGCGCATCGACGAAACCCTCGGCTTCATGGCCGCCTGCGGGATGACCAGCCAGTCCACCCCGCAGATCCGCGAGACCGATTTCTTCACCAGCCACGAGGCCCTGCTGCTCCCGTACGAGCAGGCGCTGACCCGTGTCGACAGCACGTCGGGCGACTGGTACGCGTGCTCGGCGCATTTCCTCTGGGTCGGCGACCGCACGCGCCAGACCGACGGGGCGCATGTCGAGTTCCTGCGCGGGGTGAAGAACCCGCTCGGCCTCAAGGTCGGCCCGACCACGACGATCGAGGACCTGCTGCGGCTGATCGACACGCTCGACCCGAACAATGAGCCGGGCCGGCTGACGCTGATCAGCCGGATGGGCGCCGAGAAGGTCGAAAAGCTGCTGCCCGCGCTGGTGCGCGCGGTGCGGCGCGAGGGGCGGCGGGTGGTGTGGCTGTGCGACCCGATGCATGGCAACACGATCTCGACGGCGGCCAGGCTGAAGACGCGCAATTTCGACGCGATCCTTAAGGAGGTGCGCGGCTTCTTCGACGTTCACGCGGCGGAGGGCACCTGGGCCGGCGGCGTGCATGTGGAGATGACCGGGCGCAACGTCACCGAATGCGTCGGCGGCGCGCACCGGCTCACTGAGGCCGATCTGTCGCAAAGCTACGAGACGTTCTGCGACCCGAGGCTGAATGCCGAGCAGTCGCTCGAACTCGCGTTCCTGGTGGCCGAGGAACTCAAGGCGCGGCGCCAGCCGCCCCGTGAGTTGCCGGCTGTCGCGGCGCAATAGAGGTGAAGGCGCGGGGGGCGCCGCCGGGCGGCCTGGAAAGCGACATCGCTGCCCGCACCGACGTCTATTTCAATCGCACGCGGGAGGTGGTGCGCCGCTTCGGCGACAAGCGCGTGACCTATGCGGTGTTCCTGCGCCGCCCGGTGATCTCGGCCCCGCGCCTGATGCTGGACTGGCTGACCCTGGTCGCCTCGACCCGCGCGATCACGTTCGAGATCGACGTTATGCACCCCGAGGGAAGCTGGACCGGCGCCGGCGAGCCGATCGTCTATATCGGCGGCAGCTTTGCCGAGTTGTCGAACCTGGAGACGATCCTGCTCCAGAAGCTCGGGCCGGCCTGCGTGGCGGCGCACAACGCCTACCAGATGGCGCTGGCGTTGCCGCAGGTGGGGTTCCTGGCGATGGAGGCGCGCCACTGCGCTGGCGCGGAAATGCAGGAGATGATGGCCTACGCCGCCAGCGTGGGGAGCGACGCCGCCAAGCGCGAGGGTGCGGTCGGGTTCATCGGCAACGCCAACGACGGCACCTCCCATTGGTTCGGCGCCGCCGCCGGGCGCGGGACCATGCCGCACGCGCTGATCGGCTATGCCGGCTCGACTGTGCGCGCCGCCGAGATGTTCCACGCGACCTTCCCCGACGAGGGCCTTACGGTTCTGGTCGACTATTTCGGGCGGGAGATTTCGGACGGACTCGCCGTCTGCCGCAGCTTCCCCGAGTTGGCGGCGGCGGGGCAGCTTGCGGTTCGGCTCGACACGCATGGCGGCCGCTTCCTCGAGGGGCTGGACCCGGCGGAGAGCTACGCGGTGCTGGAGCGTCGCGCGCCCGGCGCGATCCGCCGTTATCGGAGCGACACCGAGTTGCGCTATCTGGTCGGCACCGGCGTCTCGGCCGCCGCGATCTGGCGGATGCGCGAGGCGCTGGACGAGGCCGGCTTTCCGAAGGTGCGGATCGTCGCGAGCTCGGGCTTCGGCGTCGATAAATGCCGCGTGATGGCCGACACGAAGGCGCCGATCGACGTCGTCGGCACCGGCAGCTTCCTGCCGGAACTGTGGAGCGAGACCTACGCGACCGCCGACATCGTCGAGTACGACGGTGCGCCGATGGTCAAGGTCGGCCGCGAATTCCTGCTCCGCCGCAACGGCGAGCGCCGCCGGGGCTGACGCGACAACGGCCGGGCAGAGACTGCCCGGCCGTCGCTCAGCGATAGATCAGCGGGTGGCTGGTTAGGCAAGCTGATCGCTCGCGCCATGGTCGTTGTTGCCGGCGCGCGAGGCCAGTTGCGCATTCGCGCCCGCGTCGTTGTTGCCGGCCCGCGAGGCAAGCTGCGCGTTGGCACCTGCATCATTGTTGCCGGCCCGCGAGGCAAGCTGGGCGTTGGCACCCGCGTCGTTGTTGCCGGCCCGCGAGGCAAGCTGGGCGTTGGCACCAGCGTCGTTGTTGCCGGCGCGCGAGGCAAGCTGCGCGTTGGCACCAGCGTCGTTGTTGCCGGCCCGTGAGGCAAGCTGTGCGTTCGCACCCGCGTCGTTGTTGCCAGCCCGCGAGGCGAGCTGATCGCTCGCGCCATGGTCGTTGTTGCCGGCGCGCGAGGCGAGTTGCGCATTTGCACCCGCGTCGTTGTTACCAGCGCGCGAGGCGGTCTGCGCGTCCGCCCAGTAGGAGATTTCCTTCGGGTGGGCGGCCATCGCGCTGTGCGAGGCGAACAGGGCCACGGCGGCCGCCAGGGCGGCGGCGCGAGCGGTGGAAGCCTGGGTCATGCGGAACATTGTCTTATCCTTCGGTCGTATGGGGTTGGAGAGGCGCCCCGTTGCATCCTCAAATGGGAAGCCACTTGTGCTAAAAAACAGGGAATGTTTTGCTGGTCTCCATCTGAAATTTCGGTGATCTTATGGACGCCCTGACCCTCGACCAAGTCTCGGTCTTCCTGGCCGTTGTGGAGCACGGCAGCTTCTCTGCCGCCGCGCGCGTCCTGAACCGCGCCCAATCCGCCGTCACCTACGTGGTCCAGAAGCTGGAGGAGCAGGTCGATACTCCATTGTTCGACCGCACCCAGTATCGCCCGACGCTCACCGATGCCGGGCGTGCCCTGCTGCCGCAGGCGCGCCGGATCGTCGAGGCGGTCGGCGCGTTCCGCGCCCAGGCGCGAAGCATTGCGGGCGGGCTGGAGCCCGAGCTCGCACTGGCGGTGTCATCGCTGTTCCCGATGCCGATCCTCGCGGAGGCGCTGCGCGCGTTTCGCGAACATCTGCCGACGGTCACGACCCGCATCTTCGTCGAAAGCGTCAGCGGGGTGGGCCGACTGGTGGAGACCGACATCTGCCCGCTCGGCATTTCCGCGACCTTCGCGCTCCAGTCCGAGCTGTTGCGGAAGGTGTCCCTGATGGACGTAGATCTGGTCATGGTCGCATCCGCGACGCATCCGCTCGCCCGCCGGCCCGGGAAGCTTTCGCCCGAAGTTCTGCGGGATCATGTGCAACTGGTGTTGACCGATCGCACCACGCCGCACGACACGCGCGACTACGGCGTGTATGCGACCCAGACATGGCGGCTCGCCGATCTCAGCGCCAAACACGCGCTGCTGATTGCCGGCCTGGGTTTTGGCGGGATGCCGTTGCATCTGGTCGAGAACGACCTGCACGCCGGCACACTGGTGCGATTGGAACTGACCGAATGGGAAGGCGCCGACCGGCCGCCCTCGGTCCCCGTCTGCGCGACGTGGCGCGCCGACAAGCCTCTGGGGCCGGCGGCGCGATGGATGATGGAACATCTGGTCGAGATCACGCACAGACCGGCCCTAACCGGGTAGTTCCGGGGCGCCAAAAACGAAACCGCCGGGCGGAGGCCGCCCGGCGGTTCGCAAAGTCTCAGAGAGGGACGAAGGTTACTCGCAGACGGTCGAGGAAGCGAGTTGCGGAGCCGAGCCCTCGTCGTTGTTGCCGGCCTTCGAGGCAAGTTGCGCGTTCGCACCGGCGTCGTTGTTACCGGCGCGCGCGGCAAGCTGCGCGTTGGCACCGGCATCGTTGTTGCCGGCGCGCGAGGCAAGCTGCGCATTCGCGCCCGCGTCGTTGTTACCAGCGCGCGACGCAAGCTGCGCATTCGCACCGGCGTCGTTGTTGCCAGCGCGCGAGGCAAGCTGCGGGTTGGCACCGGCGTCGTTGTTGCCGGCCTTCGACGCAAGCTGCGCGTTCGCGCCGGCGTCGTTGTTGCCAGCGCGCGAGGCAAGCTGCGGGTTGGCACCGGCGTCGTTGTTGCCGGCCTTGGACGCAAGCTGCGCGTTCGCACCGGCGTCGTTATTGCCGGCGCGCGAGGCAAGTTGCGGGTTGGCGCCGGCGTCGTTGTTGCCTGCCTTGGAGGCGAGCTGCGCCGAGCTGCCCTTATCGTTCATGCCGCCCTTCGAGGCGAGCTGCGCGTTGGCGCCTGCGTCGTTATTACCAGCGCGCGAGGCAAGCTGCGGATTGGCACCGGCGTCGTTGTTGCCGGCCTTCGAGGCGAGTTGCTTGTTGGCACCCGCGTCGTTCATGCCGCCCTTCGAGGCAAGCTGCGAGTTGGCACCGGCGTCGTTGTTGCCGGCGCGGGAGGCCTGCTGGCCGGGAATGCAGGGCTTCACGGTCGTGTCCTGGGCGTAAGCACCGAACGACACGAGCAGCGCGGCGGCTGCAACAGTTGAAAGAAGCTTCATGGCGATTGTCTCCGAGGGGTTCTTTGGTTGATGACAAGGATAGTCGTGGCGGGCGGCCGAGGTTTCAACGAATGCACGTCCCGGTCGTTTGGGGGGCTGCCATGTCGACTCGTCTCGTCTCTCTCCGTTACGTTCGATTGGTCGAATTGGACGCACCGAACACGATTTCGTGATTCTGGCGAGCGTCGATTACCCGGCGGTGACGCGCAGCGCGATCCATTTCGGTCCCGGCGACTGCGCCGCCGTCACCGGCTGACCCTTGCGCATCACCAGAAATAGCGCGTAAGGTCGGTTCTCAGCCCTTGCGCGGCTTATTTCATGCTGCAAGTCCAGTCCGGAATTTACCGGACTTGCGCCGACCTGTTCGATCACATCTCCGACACCCACGCCCCGCTGCGCCGCGTCGGTGCCCGGCAATACCCCCGTCACCAGAAGGCCCTGCGCGTCCGGATGCACCCCGTAGCTGGCGCGCATCGCATCGTCGAGCGGTGCGACCGTCAGGCCGAGATCGGCCGGCACGTTCAGATGCCGCCCGCCGCTCGCGCTGCCGTGGACTTCCTCCCACCACATGGTCGGCCATTCCTCGACCTTGATCGGCACCACCAGGTCGGCGCCGCCCCGGCGGACCTGGACATCCACGACGGTACCAGGGTCGGTCCGCGCGATGGCTCGCAGCATCGCGCGCTCATCGCTCGGCACATCGCCGGCGTAGCGCAACAGGACGTCGCCGGGCCGCAGCCCGGCCCGTGCGGCCGGCCCGCCCTCGGTCACTTCCGCCACGATCGAGCCTTGCGGCTCGGCCATCCCGAGCGCCTGCGCCATCTCGGGGGTCAGCGGCTGGAGCCGCGCGCCCAGATAGCCCGGTCGGCGCAGGACCTTTTTGGATAGCCGGTCGAAAATGAAATGCGCGTCGTTGGCCGGCATCGCGAAGCCGAGACCTGCGCTGCCGGATGTCGGAGAAATGATCGCCGAATTCACGCCGATCACTTCCCCCTTCAGATTGAACAGCGGCCCGCCCGAGTTGCCATGGTTGATCGCGGCGTCGGTCTGGATGAAGTCGTCGTAGGGCGTGTCCATGATGTTGCGGTTCAGCGCGCTGACCAGCCCGCCGCTGACGGACATGCCCACGCCGAGCGGATTGCCGATCGCCAGAACCGGGTCGCCCACCTGGACGGTGCTGCTGTTCGCCCACGTGACCGCCGGCAATTTCCTGCCGACATCGACCCGCAGCAGGGCCAGGTCGACCAGCGGGGAGGCGTTCACCAGTTCCGCCTTCGCGTGCGTGCCGTCGGAGAACGTCACGATCATCTCATACGCGCCGGCGACAACGTGCCAGTTGGTCGCGATCTCCCCGGATGGGTCGATCACGAAACCGGACCCAGCCGATACCTTTACTGAATAGAACGCATTGGACGACGACGCTTTGCCGGTGTTGGCGCCGGAGACGCTGCTCACCATTGCCGGCTCCGGCGTTTCGGCGACTTCGGCGCGCGCGGTGATGTTGACCACGCTCGGCAACAGCCCGCGAACCAGTTGCGCCTGGCTGAACGCCATCTCCTGCGCTCGCGCCGCCGGGGCGCGCCCGCACACCGAGCCGACAACGACCAATCCCGCGAAAATCGGCCAGGCGCGTACCAACGAACGCATCACAGCCTCCTGAACGTCCGACGACACTGTTCCGTCATCGTCCACTACGGGGCAGACGGTTCCGTAATGTCTGTGCTGCCGTTCACATTTACGTGAGGCTCGGCTCAGGCACGCACTCGCAATGGAATCCATTTCGGTGACGGAAAGGCGGACATCCCCTTGTTCTTGGGGAAAACCAGGAACATCTCAAGGTCCTTGCCGTCCTTCCGCGCCGCCTCGATCTGCCGATACAGCGCGGCTTCGCTGTCAACGGTCACGTCACCGACCTGCATGATCACGTCGCCGGGGGAAAGCCCGCGCCGGGCCGCGTCGGTGCCGTGTGCGACATCGGTGACAAGGGCGCCGCGCAGCGATTGCGGCATCGTGTCGCTCCTCAGTGTGTCGGTGAGCGTCGTTGCCTTGACGCCGAGGTCCGCCGGAATCACCCAATGCGGCGGCGCCACCTTCAGCGGGGCGTTGATCGCCTCCCACGCCATTTTCGGCCATTCGGCCAACGTGACCGGCAATGTGATGTCCTTGCCGGCACGAATGACGCCGAGCGTCACCGCGCGCCCCGGTTCGCTGCCGCCGATGTCGCGCAGCAGCGCCCGTTCGTCCGCCGGACTGTCGTCCTCGAACCGGGTGATCACATCGCCCACCCGCAAACCCGCCTTCGCGGCCGGCCCCTCCGGCGAGACCCAGGCGACAACCGACCCGCGCGCCTGCTTCAGCGCCATCGCGTGGGCGATGTCCGGCGTCACGTCCTGGATCTTGATGCCGAGCCAGCCGGGCCGCACCCAGCCATAATGCATCAGCCGGTCGAGCACGAACTGCGCCTGATAGGCCGGCAGCGCGAACCCCAGGCCGGCGTTGGCGGAGGTCGGCGAAATGATGGCGGAATCCACGCCGATGACCTGACCTTGCAGATTGAACAGCGGGCCGCCGGAATTGCCGTGATTGATCGCGGCGTCAGTCTGGATGAAATCGTCGTAGGGCGTGTCGCTGATGTTGCGATGCAGGGCGCTGACGATGCCGCGTGTGACCGACGTGCCGATCCCCAGCGGATTGCCGATCGCGAGCACGGTATCGCCGATGCGGACCTTCGTGCTGTCGGCCCAGGTGACGGCCTGCAACGGATGGTCTGCCTTGATTTTCAGGAGCGCCAGATCGACGAGGCGTGCCGCGTTGACGACCTCGGCGTCGTAGCGCGTCCCGTCCGGAAACGTGACAAAGATTTCGTAGGCGCCTGCGACGACGTGCCAGTTGGTCAGGATCGTTCCGTCCGGGTGGACGACGAAACCCGACCCGGCCGACGATTTGAATTCGAACGTATCGCTCTCTTCGGGGGAGGATACCGCCATCGTCGATGTCTCGTCGCCTGGCCGGGCATGGGCCAGGATATTGACGACCGTCGGCAGCACCAGCTTCACCACGTCCGCCTGTCCCATCACCGGGTCGTCGGCGTGCGCCCGAGGTGGTAGGGCTGCGATCACCGCCAGCCCCACCAGCAGTGACAACAACGAACCGACTCGGCGGCGATGGTTCATGACGTTCCCCCAGCGTTGGACACTGCTTATTGTGGCACGATTCTCACCGGCACCCATTTCGGCGCTTTGACCCTCAAATCGGTGTCCGACGACGCTTTCGGAAACAGCAGCACCATCGCATAGGTCCGATTCTCGGCATGGGCTTCGGCAATGGCGTGCAACCAGTCGGACGCCGAGCCGATCTGGTCGTTATTGACCCGCAGGATCAGGTCGCCGACCGAAACGCCACTGTGGGCGGCTTCCGCATCCTGCGCCACCGCCGTCACGAGTACAGCCTTTGTTCCCTCTGCGTGCGGCGGTATTTCATTCGCGGCCGCGAGCTTGTCGGTCAGTGCGGCGACCTGCACGCCCAGGTCGGGCGGCGCGTTCCAGTGCGGCGGTGCGACGACGGTGGGCGCGTCGCGCTCCTCCCACGCCATGCGCGGCCATTCGCCGAGCGTGACCGGGATATCGAGCGGCTTGCCGTCGCGCAGCACGGCGAGCCTGACCTTCTCGCCAGGGGTGCCGCCCGCGATCTTGCGCAGCAGATCGCGCTCGTCCGTCGGCGCTTCGTCGCCGAACCGCAGGATCACGTCGCCAACCTGGACTCCCGCCTTGTCGGCGGGGCCGTCCTGCGTGACCCAGGCGACGATCGAGCCCTCCGGCTTCTGCATCCCCAGCCCGAGCGCCATCTCCGGCGTCACCTGCTGCACCTTGACGCCAAGAAAGCCGGGCCTTGTCCATCCGTAGGTTTGCAGCCGCTCGATCACATGGTGCGCGAGATCCGACGGAATCGCGAAACCCAGGCCGGCGCTTCCGGCGGTGGGCGAGATCAGGGCGGTGTTGATCCCGATCACCTCGCCTTGCAGATTGAACAGGGGCCCGCCCGAATTTCCGTGGTTGATGGGGGCATCGGTCTGGATGAAGTCGTCGTAAGGCGTGTCCATGATGTTGCGGTTCAGCGCGCTGACGATGCCCGCCGTCACCGACAGCCCGATGCCGAGAGGATTGCCGATCGCCAGCACCGGGTCGCCGATCTGCATCTTGGCGCTGTTGCCCCACGTGATTGCCGGCAGCGTGTGGCCGACATCGACTTTCAGCAGGGCGATGTCGAGGATACGCGCCGCGTTCAGCACCTTCGCCGTAACCCGCGTGCCGTCCGAGAACGTGACGAAGATCTCGTACGCTCCGTCCAGCACATGCCAGTTGGTGACGATCACGCCGTCGGGATCGACGATGAAGCCGGAGCCCGCCGACGATTTCAGCTCGAACGAGTGGCTTTCCTGCGATGCCGCCATGGCCGGGCCGCCGGCTGCGGCATTTGCGTGGGCGATGATGTTCACCACGGTCGGCAGCAGGCTGCGAATCATTTGCGCCTGATTATATTGTATCTCCTGGGCCTGCGCGGAGACCGGCCGAATCATGCCGGCCGACAGCAACGCAATCAGGAAAACTGCCCACCCGATATGGCAAACGCGCCGCATGTTATCCTCCGCGCCAAAGCGTGAGATGGTCTTTCTGATGCGACAAACAACTCTGCGGCCGGTTACCGGACAGACGTCCGGGGCGGCGGCGGGACTGAGCCCTGCCGTGATCGGCGCGGCCCTGCTGGCCGTCGTCGTCTGGGGCGGATCGCCGGTCGGGACCAAGTTCGCTGTCGCAAGCCTGCCGCCGCTGGCGGTCGCCGCGCTGCGAACCGTGCTTGGCGGCGCCCTGGCGCTGCCGCTCGCGTTGGCGCTGCGGGTCCCGCCGCCGCTGCGCGGTCGCCAGCTTGTCCTGCTCGGGGTGTCCTCGTTCGGCGGCTTCGTCGGCTTTCCCGCGCTGTTCACGGTGGCCATGCAGTCCACATCCGGCATTCACGGCGCAATGATCCTCGCCTTCTTGCCGGTGACGACGGGTGCGATCACCCATGCGGTCCAGCGCACGCTGCCGCGCGGCCGCTGGTGGCTTGGCTGTTCGCTTGCCGTCGCCGGAGAGATCCTTCTCGTCGTCTCCCGCCATGGCGCCGGCGGCCAGGCGGCAAGTTTCGGCGGCGACGCGCTGGCGCTGAGTTCGACCCTGTTCGCCTCCGGCGGCTACGTGGCGGGCGCGAAACTGACCCAGTCCGGCTATCCGTCGCAGGGCGCCACCTATTGGGGCGTCGGCCTCGCCGCCCTCTGTCTCGTCCCGCTGCTGCCGTGGCTGCTCGCGGGGCAGCATCTTGCCGACGTGCCGGCGGCGGCGATCTGGGGCCTGGCCTACCTGGCGGCCGGCGTCTCGGTGGCAGGCTACGTGCTCTGGTACTGGGCGCTCGCGCGCGGCGGCATCGCCCGCGTCGGGCTGTTCCAGTTCGTGCAGCCGTTGTCGGGCGTGCTGCTGGCATGGGCGCTGCTCGCCGAGCCGGTCGCGCCGCCGGTGTTGGCCGACGCCGCGCTCATTCTCGCCGGGGTCTGGATTGCCGCCCGCCCCGCGCGCTAGCCTGCGCCGCATGACCGAAACCCTGAAGCTGGCGATTGCCCAGCTCAACCCGCATGTCGGGCAGATCCGTGATAACCTGGCCCTGATCCGCCGCGCCCGCGCCGAGGGCGCCCGGCTCGGCGCCGATCTCGTGGTCACGCCCGAACTGTCCGTCGCCGGCTACCCGCCCGAAGACCTCGTGCTCAAGCCCGCCTTCGTCGCCGCCTGCGCCGATGCGATCGGGCTGCTGGCGGCCGACACCGCCGACGGCGGCCCGGGCCTGATCGTCGGCGCGCCATGGAGCGAGGGCGGCAAGCTGTTCAACGCCGCGTTCGTGCTGGAGGGCGGGCGCGTGCTGGCGCGTCGTTTCAAGCATGAACTGCCCAACTACGGCGTGTTCGACGAAAAGCGGGTGTTCGACATCGGCCCCGCGCCCGGCCCGGTGCCGTTCCGCGGCTTCCGGCTCGGCCTGATGATCTGCGAGGACTGGTGGTTCCCCGCCGTCTCGGAAACGCTCGCGGAGAGCGGCGCGGAAATGCTGCTCTCGATCAACGGCAGCCCGTTCGAGGCCGACAAGCAGGCGAGCCGCATTCCGCTCGCCGTCCGCCGCGTGGTGGAAACGGGCCTCGCCTTCGTCTTCGCGGCCCAGGTCGGCGGCCAGGACGAGCTGGTGTTCGAGGGCGCCAGTTTCGTCCTCAACCCGGACCGCTCGCTCGCGGTGCAGATGCCGTTCTTCGAGGAAGCGGTGACGCTGACCGAATGGCGGCGCGACGGCGAACGCCTGGTCTGCACACCGCAAGCCCTGTCACCCGAGCCGTCGCGGCTGGAGCAGACCTATCGCGCGATGATGCTGGGCTTGGCCGACTACGTCAGGAAGAACCGCTTCCCCGGCGTGATCCTGGGATTGTCCGGCGGGATCGACAGCGCGCTCTCGGCCGCCGTCGCCACCGACGCGCTGGGACCGGACAAGGTCCGCACCTTCATGCTGCCGAGCCCGTACACCAGCCAGACCAGCCTCGACGACGCCGCCGCGTGCGCGCGCCTGCTCGGCATAAGCTGCGAGACGGTCCCGATCACGCCGGCGATGGGCGCGTTCGGCGAGGCGCTGGCGCCGATCTTCGCCGGGCGGCAGGCCGACATCACCGAAGAGAACATCCAGTCGCGCGCGCGCGGCCTGATCCTGATGGCGATCTCCAACAAGATCGGCAACATGGTGCTGACCACCGGCAACAAGTCGGAAATGTCGGTCGGCTACGCGACGCTGTACGGCGACATGTGCGGCGGCTATTCGGTGCTGAAGGACGTCTACAAGACGACCGTGTTCGCGCTCTCGCACTGGCGCAACGCCCATCACCCGCCCGGCGCGCTCGGCCCTGCGGGACCGGTGATGCCCGCGCGCGTGATCACCAAGCCGCCGACCGCCGAACTGAAGCACAATCAGACCGATCAGGATTCGCTGCCGCCGTACGACGTGCTGGACGCGATCCTGCAAGGACTGGTGGAGGGCGAGCAGAGCGTCGATGCGCTGGTCGCCGCCGGCCACGACCGGGAGACGGTGCTGCGCGTCTGGCGGATGCTCGACCGCGCCGAATACAAACGTCGGCAGGCGCCGCCGGGGGTCAAGATCACCTCCCGCGCGTTCGGGCGCGACCGGCGCTACCCGATCACCAACGGCTTCACGGGCCTGATCGCGTGAGCGACGCGCCGCCCGCCGACCTGTTCGCGCCGCCGGGGGGCTGGCGTGTCCGCATCCTCGATCTGTCCGGCGGCGCCGAGGACAACATCGTCGAGGAAGTCCCCGGCTTTCCGACGCTGATGCAGGCCACCGAGTTCGCCCGCCGCTACGTGCGCGACAGCGTCGAGCTGTGCCGCGCGCCGGGCCTGTCCGGCCGCGAGGTGCTCGACGCCTGGTTCGCCTTTGGCGAGGACGCGCAGGTCGTCGATGCGGCCGAGGCCGGCTGGCAGAGCGCCGCCAATCTCGCCGACTTTTCCGAGCATCCGGCCCGCGCCGAGGACCGCGACTGGCGCGCCCTCGACCCCCGCCGCGCCGACGATTTCGGCGACGACGAGGAATGACCGCGACCGGGCCTCGCCTCCGCCTCGCCCCCTCGCTCGCCGGCTACCTCTCCCTCGCCAGCGCCCGCGTCGCGCTGCTGACATCGCTGTGGGCACGCCAGCTTGGCGGCACCGTGACGCTGCGGCTGGACGACATCGACCCGCGCGACGCGGCCCACGCCGGCGATGCGGAACATGATCTGCGCTGGCTCGGCCTCGACTGGGACGAGACGCTGCGGCAATCCGACCGCGCCGCCCGTTACGCGGAGGCGGCGGCGGCGCTGGAGCGCGCCGGGCGGCTGTATCCGTGCTTCGAGAGCGAGGACGAACTGCGCGCCAAGCGGGACCTGCGGGCGCGCCGCAACCAGGCGACGATCTACGACCGGGCGATGCTGAAAATGACCGCCGCCCAGCGCGCCCAGGCGGAGGCGCGCGGCAAGCGCCCCTACTGGCGCTTCCTGCTTTCGCCTGATCCGATCGCCTGGACGGACGCGGTGCTCGGCCGGACGACGACAAAATTGTCGGCGATGTCGGACCCCGTGCTGCTGCGCGCGGACGGCACGCCGCTGCCGCTGTTCGCGTCCGTTGTCGACGACCTCGACATGCGGACGTCGCACATCCTCGCGAGCGACGAAATGCGCGGCGCCAGCGCCATCGCGCTCGATATCGCGCACGCCCTCGGCGCAGACGTTTCCGCATTGCGGCTCGCCCACGTCCCGCCGCTCGCGGTGGAGGCTGAGCGTCTGACGCTGCGCCGGCTGCGCACCGACGGGATCGAGGCGCAAGCCATCGCCGCGTCCTTGGTGCCCGACGGGCCGGAGGCGTTCGATGTGGCGCGCGCCGGTGGCGACGGGAGTTTCGATATCAGCCGCCTGCGCGCGCTCAACCGCACGGTGCTCTCGCGGCTGCCGTTCGCCGATGTGTCGGCCCGCCTGCCGCCCGGCGCGACCGAGGCGTTCTGGCTCGCCATTCGTGGCGATCTGGATCGGCTGACCGAGGCTCGCGGCTGGTGGGATGTCGTTGCCGGCACGATCGTCGCGCCGGTGATCGACGGGGAGGGGCCCTACCTTCGCACGGCACTCGCCCATCTGCCGCCCGAGCCATGGAACGGCGGCGTATGGCACGCCTGGAGCGAGCAACTGGCCGCGGCCACCGGCCGCGTCGGGGCGGCCATTGCCGATCCGCTGCGCCTCGCGCTGACGGGCGAGCCGACCGGTCCCGATCTCGCTGCCCTGTTGCCGCTGATCGGTCGGGCGCGGGCGGTGCAACGTTTGCAGGTCGCCGGGTAAACCGGTGCGCGCCGCGCGCGGACCCGCTAAAAGGCGCGCAGCCAGCCGCACGGGACACCCATGTACAGCCTGACCGTCTGCGACCACATCATGATCGCGCACAGCTTCTCCGGCGCCGAGTTCGGCCCGGCGCAACGGCTGCACGGCGCCACCTTCGTCGTCGAGGCGGAGTTTCGCGCGCCGAAACTGGACCATTTGAATCTGCTGATCGACATCGGCCTCGCGCGCGATGAACTTCGGCGCATTCTGGCGGCGGTGGACTATCGCAACCTCGACGAGGTGCCCGCGTTCGTCGGCCAGAACACCACGACGGAATTCATGGCCCACCATATCCACGCGCAGCTTGCGGCCGCCTGCCGCGCGGGCGTGCTGGGTGAGGGGGGCCGCGCGGTGACGGTCATAAAAGTCCTGCTGCGCGAAAGTCCGCTGGCGTGGGCGGCGTTCGAGGGTGACATCGGCTGATGCGCGTCGCGCTGTTCGTCCCGGCGCCGTTCTCGACCGTCTCCGGCGGCTATCTGTACGACCGCGCGATCGTCGCGGGTCTGCGGGAACGCGGGCATGTCGTCGATGTGCTGGAGCTGGCGGGCCGCCATCCGCTTGCCGACACCGAGGCGCTCGCCTCCGCGCGCAACGCCTGGGCGGGCCTGCCGGCGGATGCGGTGCCAGTGATCGACGGGCTGTGCCTGCCATCCTTCGCGCCGCTTGCCGATGACCTTGCGGCGCGGCACAGCGTCGGGCTGATCCATCATCCGACCGCGCTCGAAACCGGCCACGACTCGGCAACGCGAACCGCGCTGCGCGAGACCGAGCGCGCGCTGATGCCGCGTCTCGCGCGCGCCATCGTGACCAGCGCACCGACCGGCAAGCGACTGACCGAGGAGTTCGGCGTGGCCGCGCCGCGCGTTGCCGTCGTCGTCCCCGGCACCGCGCCCGCGCCGCGCAGCACCGGCTCCGGCGGACCCGGATGCGCGATACTCGCGGTCGGCGTCATCATGCCGCGCAAGGGGCACGACGTGCTCATGCGCGCCCTCGCGGGGTTGGCCGATCTCGATTGGACGCTGACGATCGCCGGCGCGCCGCGCGATCCCGTCCACGCGCACTCGCTCTCGGCACTCGCCGAGGAACTCGGCATTGCCCGCCGCGTGCGCTTTGCCGGGGAAGTCGTCGACACGGCGTTGGACGCGCTGTGGCAACACGCCGATGTGTTCGCGCTCGCGACGTATTATGAGGGCTACGGCATGGCGATCGCCGAGGCGCTCAAGCGCGGCCTGCCGGTGGCGACGACGAATGGCGGCGCGGCCGGCGATCTGGTGACTGCCGACTGCGGCATCGTCGTGGCACCTGGTGACCACGCGGCACTCGCGCGCGCGATGCGCCGCGTGATCTTCGATACCGCGTTGCGCGCGGATATGGCCGAGGCCGCATGGCACGTTGGCGCGCGCCTGCCGGACTGGCCCGCCCAGTGCGATGCGTTCGCCGCCGCACTGCCCGCGTGAGCGGAGCGGCTTGCGCTTGAACCCGCGCATCGCGATTGTGTGAAGCTGCGCGCCAGAGAAACCAAGGGGAGAAACGATCATGCCGTTGCTCGGCTGCATCGCCGACGATTTCACCGGCGCCACCGATCTCGCCTCGATGTTGGTCAAGAACGGAATGCGCACGGTACAGGTGATCGGCGCACCCGATGCGTCGGACCCCGTGCCGGACGCCGATGCGATTGTCGTGGCACTGAAATCCCGCACCGCGCCGGTCGCGCAGGCGATCGGTGAAAGCCTTGCGGCCCTCGCGTGGTTGCGGGCGGCGGGCTGCCAGCAGTTCTTCTTCAAATACTGCTCGACGTTCGACAGCACCGAGCGCGGCAATATCGGGCCGGTGGCGGATGCGCTGGTGGCGGCACTCGATTGCGGCTTCGCGCTCGCCTGTCCGGCGTTTCCGGCGAACGGTCGCAGCGTCTATCAGGGCTACCTGTTCGTCGGCAGCGCGCTGCTCAACGAGAGCGGGATGGAAAAGCACCCGTTAACACCTATGACGGATGCCAACCTGGTCCGCGTGCTGTCGCGCCAGACCGATGGCGCGGTTGGGCTGGTGCCCTTCGCGACCGTCGCGCGCGGCGGGGCAGCGATCCGCGACGCCATGACGGCTTTGAAGGAACAAGGCCGGCGCTACGCGATCGTTGACGCGATCACCGACGACGATCTGCGCGCCATCGGCGAAGCGGCGGCCGCGCACGCGCTGATCACCGGCGGGTCCGGCGTCGCGATCGGCCTGCCGGACATTTTTCGCCGCACTCTCCAGTTGCCGGCTCGGGAAAATCCGGGCGCGCTGCCGGATGCGCCAGGACACGCGGCTGTACTCGCGGGGTCATGCTCGCGCGCGACACTGGCGCAGATTGCAACCGCGCGCGATCACATCGCTGTCCTCGAGCTCGATCCGCTCGCGACTCCGGATGCGCGTGCGCTCGCCGCGCAGGCAATCACTTGGATGCACGGGAAGCTCGGCGCGGCGCCGATCGTGATCGCCGCATCATCGACGCCCGAACGGGTCGAGGCGCTTCAGCAAAAGCTCGGTCGCGACGCGGCGGGCGCGCTGGTGGAGGGGGCGCTTGCCGACATAGCGGAGGCGCTGGTGGCCGCCGGCGTGCGGCGGCTGGTGGTGGCGGGCGGCGAGACCTCCGGCGCCGTCGTCACGCGCCTGCGCGTGCGGCGCCTGCGCATCGGGGCGGAGATCGATCCCGGAGTGCCGTGGACATTTGCCGAAGGCGGCGGCCCGCCGCTGCTGCTGGCATTGAAAAGCGGAAATTTCGGCGCCCGCGATTTCTTTCTGAAAAGCTTCTCCAGGCTCGGCGCATGATGACCGAGCACGAGGTGCGTCAACTGCTCGTCGATCATGCCGCGAGCCTGTTCGCGCGTGGCTACTCCGTCGGCTCCGCCGGCAACATCAGCGTGCGGCTGGAAGACGGCTTCCTGATCACGCCCACCAACTCCTCGCTCGGGCGGCTGGACGCCGGCCGGCTCTCCAAGCTCGATGGCGGTTTCCGCCATGTCGGTGGCGACAAGCCGTCGAAGGAAGTTTTCATGCACCGGGCGTTCTATCTGGCGCGCCCGACGGCGATGGCGGTGGTGCATCTGCACTCCACCATGGCCACCGCAATCGCCTGCCTGCCTGACGTGGACCAGACCAACCCGATCCCGCCGTTAACACCCTATTTCGTGATGCGTGTGGGCCGGACAATGCCCATCGTGCCGTACTATCGGCCGGGCGACGCAGCGATGGAGCCCGCGATTCACGACGCGGCGCGCACCGCGCGCGCGGTGTTGCTGGCCAATCATGGGCCGGTGGTGTCGGGCCGTTCGCTGTCGGATGCCGTCTATGCCGCCGAGGAAGTGGAGGAGGCAGCAAAACTGTTTCTGCTGCTGCGCGGGGCATCGCCCCGGCTGCTCACCCGGCCACAGATCGATGATCTGTTGAAGACGTTCGGTTAACCGCGCCGCGAGGGTGGTACGAGACGGGCGGTTCGCCGGTGCCCCGCGACCGCAGGGCACCGGCGGACGCGATCAGTTGTCCGCGTGGTCCATGCTGTCGCTCGAAGTTTCCGGCGAAGGCGTGCTCGGCGCGGGCATTGCCGAACCCGCAGGGGCCTTGCGGCTGCGGCGCGGTGCCTTGGGGATGGCGGACGCGACGGCGGCCGGGGCAGGCTTCGCGGCGGCCTTGCGGGGGCCGGTCTTCTTGGCTGCCGTCTTGCGCACGGCCGTCTTGCGAGCGGCCGGCTTGGCGGCCTTCGGAGCCACCTTGCGTGCCGTCGGCGTGGCCTTGGCCCGCGCCTTCGTCTTGGCAGGCTTCGCCACCTTGCGCTTGGCTGTCTTCGCGGCCTTCGGCGCCGTCTTGCGCGCGCCGGTCTTGGCCGCCGCGGCAGCGGCGCGCTTCGGCGCGGCCTTGCGCACCGCGCGCTTGGCCGGTGCCTTCTTCGTCGCGGTCTTCTTGGCGGTTGCCTTCTTCGCCGGCGCCTTCTTCACGGCCGCCTTCTTAACGGCCGTCTTCTTCGCCGGTGCCTTCTTCACCGCCTTCTTAACGGCGGCCTTCTTTGCCGCCGGCTTGGTCGCCTTCGCGCCGGCCTTTGCCGTCGTCTTGCGTGCGCCCGCGCCGCGCTTGGCGCGCACCGCGCTGGTTGCGCGGCGTGCTGTCGCGCGCACCGCGAGCGTCTGCGCGCGCGGTTCTCCGGTGTTGCTGTCGTCGTTGCTCACGTCCGGCTTCTCCCTGTCTGCCGTGGATGGATCAAGCTGGTCAATCGAATGGCCGCCAGAGCGACCGGAACCGCAAGATACCAGGTAACAACTCGAAGGTTCGAGACCCCGGTAGCACGCGGCAGGCTGCGACGAAGCTGGAGGAACCGCGCGGAACGCCGCATCGCCGCGGGGCAGGCTGGTTGCGAAGACCTCGGTGGAAAGCTGCCGGACGGGCGTGTATCGGCACCGACACAGCAACTTCCTGTTAACGAAAACCTTCCAGTCGCCATGCACTGCGATTGAAGACTTGACGAATCGCAAAACACATGGGCGCAGCCATGACATCGCTATCCGCTCTCTGCCGCACCGATGTCAACAAGAACTGTGCGATTTTTGCGTCCGCGGTCGCAGAAAATGCATCCGATCCCCCGCGAGAGGTTTGCGCGCGAGCAGACGGCGACCGTTCGCAAGGTTCGCGTGGCCGACATTTCCGGCTGGAGCGAGCGAGCGTCTGACGCGTCCGCGCACCTCGTTCGCGGCAAGGCCGATGCCGATGCGCGCGCGGGGCTGCCAGATCGCTCCCGCTGCCGCCGGGCCTGCGGTGTCTTGTCGACGAGAACTAGCAAACTTCCTCTCGCAGGCGCCGCCTTCGGGAACGGGCTGCCGCCCGCCCGATCAGCGTGACGAACCGTTCGCCAGGTATTCCCGGCGCTCTCGCTCGTGCATCCGCGAGCGCGTCCGCGTGCTTGCAGCACTCGTCTTCATGACCGGCGCGGGAAGGCGCATGGCGGATGTCGGTACGGATGGCGATTGGTCATCGCGGCGCCGGCGCTCTCGCCTCAATGCGCCGTCGGGACGGCGGCGAAGCGGGTGGTCTGCGATCTCGGCAGTGCAATCGCCGCCACCGCGGTCCACATTCTGGTAACCTTTTCGCGTGACCGCCACGCCGCCGGCAACCGCCGCACGTTGGAAACTCGCTGTACCACGCTCGGAAAATTCCAGGATACAACACGGTCACGCGCCCGGCCACTCGCCCGCCATCCGGCCGCAAATCGTGACGTCCTCAGTCGCCGACACGGACAACGACAACGACGGCCGCGTCTCCGCGAAGGCGGCAAACAGGTGAACGTGGTGGTCCGGCCGACCACATTCGCATGACTCGTTAACCCCGCATTCACCGCTCCACACGATCGTCACACGCATCGAAGATCTCGCGATCTTCGATGCGCGGAAAAACCGCGCCATCGCGCCCGGTCTCGCCGCAATAGCGGTCGGGGCCGGTGTGCCCACCGGTCATGTGCAACGCCTATTACCCGGAACGCCCGCACGCGCGGTGGCGCATCAGCCCTTGATCGGTGGCGCCCGCTCGCCCAAGAGTAACGCGACGTTACCCGGGCAGCGCCGAGGCCCGCCCTGCAAAGGCCGCTCATCTGAACGATCAGAGCCCCATCCGCTGGCAGCCGGACCGCAAGCCGGTGCCGGTTCCGTGGCCGGTGCCGCCGCTTGCGACGGCGTTGGGGCGCGGGCTGCGGATGCGCTGCCCCGCCTGCGGCGTGACCAGGCTGTTCAGCGGCTATCTTCGCGTCACCGCCGTCTGCGCGAATTGCCGCGCACCGCTCGGCCTCGTGCGGGCGGACGACGCGCCGCCCTACTTCACCATCGTGATCGTCGCTCATATTGTCGTCACCGGCATGTGGTCGGTCGAACGCGCGTATCACCCGGCGCTGTGGCTCCATGCCGCCATCTGGTTGCCGCTGACGCTCGCGCTCACCCTCGCGCTGCTGCGGCCGGTGAAGGGGGCCACCGTGGGGCTGATGCTGACGCTCGGACTGCTGAAATCCGGCGACGACGAATGACCGCGCCGTCGCACGCGCCCACTCCCTCGGCGGCGGCGCGGCTCGCCCATATCACGCTCGAAGGCGAGGCACTGACGCGGCTGTCACCGATGCTGGAGGCGGATCGCGCGCAGGCGGTCGCGGATTTGCAGGCGGAGAACCATTTCGTCCCGACCGGCCAGCCCGCCGGCCCATACGCGTTGCGCCTGTCGATCCAGCAAGGCCGGCTGGTGTTCGACATCCGCCGGATCGACGAGACGCCGCTGACGGCGGTCGTGCTGGCGCTCGGCCCGTTCCGCTCATTGATCAAGGACTACCAGATGCTGGTGGACAGCCACATCCTGGCGGTCCAGGACGGACGGGAGGAGCGCATCCAGGCGATCGACATGGGCCGCCGGGGTCTGCACAACGAGGGAGCCGAGCTGATGATCGCCCGCCTGCATGGCAAGGTCGCCATCGACTTCGCCACCGCGCGGCGGCTGTTCACGCTGATCTGCGTCCTGCACCAGCGCATCTGAAGGTCGCCCCACGCCGATGACCGTCGCCTTCTGGGCCGTTCTTGTCGCCTGCTTCCTGCCGCTCGGCTGCGCCGGGCTCGCCAAGAGCGGCGGCGGCTTCGACAACGCCGTCCCGCGCGCCTGGCTCGACCGGCAGACCGGCTGGCGCCAGCGTGCCGACTGGGCGCAGCGCAACCACTACGAAGTGTTCCCGCCGTTCGCCGCCGCCGTCATCATCGCCTATCTCGCGCACGCCCCGGCGCGTTGGGCCGACTTTCTGGCGGTCGCGTTCGTGCTGATCCGGGTCGGCTACACCGCCGCCTACGTGCTCGACCGGCCGAGCCTGCGCTCCCTGCTGTGGGGGCTCGGCTTCGGCTGCGTGCTTGGCCTGTTCGCGATCTCCACCTAAATCTGCTGCCGATATCGGGAAGGGCGCGGGGATGAAGGTCGACGGCACGGCGTATCGCAGCGTCTGGGTGGACCCGGCCGACGGGTGGTCGGTTCGGATCTTCGACCAGACGAAGCTGCCTTGGACGCTGGAGGTGCTTCGCCTGACCAACGTCGCCGAGGCCGCGCAGGCCATCCGGAGTATGCAGACGCGCGGCGCGCCGCTAATCGGCGCGGTCGCCGCCTATGGCGTGTGCCTCGCGCTGCGCGCCGACGCCTCCACCGACGCGCTGGAGCGCGACGCTGCGATGCTCAACGCGACCCGCCCGACGGCGGTCAATCTGCGCTGGGCGATCGAGCGGATGCTGACCCGGCTGCGTAACACCGCGCCGGCGGAGCGGGTCGCCGTCGCCTACGATGAAGCCGGAAAAATCGCCGATGAGGACGCCGCGCAGTGTGAGGCGATCGGGCGGCACGGGGTCGGGCTGATCGAGGAGGTGGCAAGGGGCAGGCCCGGCGGGCGGGTGAACGTGCTCACCCACTGCAATGCCGGCTGGCTGGCGACGGTAGACTGGGGCACCGCGCTCGCGCCGATCTACATGGCGTTCGAGCGCGGCATCGACATCAAGGTCTGGGTGGACGAGACCCGCCCGCGCAACCAGGGCGCGGCACTGACCGCCTGGGAACTCGGCAGTCACGGCGTCGCCCACACCGTCATCGCCGACAATGCCGGCGGGCACCTGATGCAGCACGGCGAGGTCGATCTGGTGATCGTCGGCACCGACCGCGTGACCCGCACCGGGGACGTGGCCAACAAGATCGGCACCTACCTGAAGGCGCTCGCGGCACGCGACAATGGCGTGCCGTTCTGGGTGGCGCTGCCTTCGACCACCATCGACTGGACGATCCGCGACGGCGTTGCCGAAATCCCGATCGAGGAACGCTCGGCCGCCGAGGTGACGCATCTGACCGGCCGCACCGCCGACGGCACGCTGGCGACCATCCAGGTGACGTCGCCGGACAGTCCGGCCGCCAACCCGGCGTTCGACGTGACGCCCGCCCGCCTCGTCACTGGGCTGATCACCGAGCGCGGCCTGTGCGATGCCAGCGAGGCCGGCCTGTTGTCGCTGTTCCCCGAGCGTCGGTGATCCGCTGGCCGCTGCTGGCGATCACATTGGTGGTCGTCGGCTGCGCCAGCCGCGTGCCCGACTTTGCGCGCGTCCCGTACGAGCCGTTCTCCCGCAGCGCCGCCGTCGCCATCGCGCTGCGGGAATGGCGCCTGTTCGGCGAGCCGGTCGACGACGATGCGCCCGGCACCCGCCAGCCACCACGGCCGGAGGACAAGCCGGAGCGGCAGGACGGCCTGTGGCAGCGCGTCGGCGAATATTGGTGGCTCGGCGTCCCGCCGTCCCTGCCGGAGGCGCGCTGGACCGGCAAGCACGACGCCACCGGCCGCGAATTCCCTGCGTCCGACGACGAGCGTTACGCCTGGTCGGCCGCGTTCATCAGCTACGTGATGCGCATCGCCGGCGCCGGCGACCGGTTTCCGTACGCAGCCGCGCACCACGTCTATATCGACGCGGCGCGCGCGGTGTCCCTCGGGCGGCCCGGCTGGGCGGTGACGGCGGAAGCGCCGTGGGCGTACGCGCCTGTGCCCGGCGACCTGATCTGCATGGCGCGCGGACCGCGCCCGGTCACGTTCGCGTCGCTTCCCGCCGGCCGCTTCCCCGCGCACTGCGACATCGTCGTGGCGACCGCGCCCGGCCGCATCGACGTGGTCGGCGGCAATGTCGATGACGCGGTGACGATGAAGCACGTGCCGGTCACGCCGGACGGGCGGCTCGCCGGGCCGGATGGTGCCGTCCTCGACGATCGGTATCCGTGGTTCGTGGTGGTGCGCGTGCTGTACGAGCGGTGAGGGCGCCGCCATCTCCCACTCGTGATGGCCAACATCGCAACCCCCGTCTCGGCCGCGCCGTTTCGGCCGGCAACGAGAGGAGCAACTCATGACCGATATCAAGGATCGCCGGATCGCCGTTCTCGCAACCGATGGCGTCGAACAGGTGGAATTGACCGAGCCGCTGAAAGCCCTGCGCGCGGCCGGCGCGACGGTGGACGTCGTGTCGCCGAACAAGGACACGATCCAGGGCATGAACCATCACGACGTCGGCGACAGGATTCCGGTCGATGTCAATCTGGCCGAGGCCAGTGCCGATGATTACGACGCGCTGGTGCTGCCCGGCGGCGTCGCGAACCCCGACACGCTGCGGACCATCCCCGACGCGGTGGAATTTGTCCGCGACTTCATCGCGGCGAGCAAGCCCATCGCCGCGATCTGCCACGGCCCGTGGACGCTGATCGAGGCGGGCGGAGTCGAGGGCAAGCGGATGACGTCCTGGCCGTCGCTCAAGACCGATCTGACGAATGCGGGCGCGAGTTGGACGGACGAGCCGGTGGTGAAGGACGGCCTGCTCGTGACGTCGCGCAAGCCCGACGATCTGCCGAAGTTCAACGCGGCGATCATCGAACTTTTCGCGGCTTGAGGTTGTCGGGTGGCGATGAAGCGCGATCCGGCTCCGGCGGACGGCCGGCTGGCCGGGGCCGGATCGTGCAGTGCTGGATGGGCGGTCCGCAGTCCTAAAACCGCTCGCGCTCCTGATGCGCCGGCTGGACCCGCTCCCTGATATCCACGCCCGGCCCGGCGAAGAAATCTTCCCGCAGCGAGTCGGCAGGAACAACAATGTGCCGCGCGCCATCGCGGATGATGGTTACTTCGCGCGGCGGTGAATGCAAACTTCGCCGCAGATCATCCAAATCAATAGTCAGTCTGCAATCCTGCGCAGCCGGCGTTACGCATCGATGCTTACGTTGAATCTCTCTGATGCGTCAGCATCCACTCCCGCAGCGCCGCGTTCATCCGGGTCTGGTATCCCTTCCCTTGCCGCTCGAAGAAATCAACCACGTCGGCATCGAGACGCAACGATAGCTGCCGCTTCACCGGGCGGAAGAATTTGCCGCGCGCCGCGCCAGACCAGTCGCGCTGCTCCGGCATGTCCAACGTGTCGATGCTGGCGTCGGGCATCTGTTCCAACGCCTTCAATTCCGCCGCCAATTCAGGTGACAGCGGGCTAGAATTGCCCTTCTTCATAGTCTCTCCGTTCCCGTCGTGTGGCCTGCCGCGCCGAAATGATGCGGCCGGTGTCGTCATCGTCCGGCCCGGTATGCACGACGAAGAGGACAACGAGGCTGTCGGCGCTGGGCCGCCCGAGTGTCCGCCATCGCGCTTCATCCGTAGTGTCGTCGGGCCGGGTCAAATGCGCGGGATCACCGAATACGCGCGTGGCGAGTTCAAAACTCACCCGATGTTTTCGTTTGTTGGCCGCCGCCTTTTCCGGGTCCCACGTCCAATCAGCCACAGCCTCGCAACCCGATCGTCACTACAAAAATGTAGCTACAAACGGATGGAGGCGCAACAGCAATTCCCGCCTCTCAGCCCGACCCCTGCCGCCAAAGTAGGATGGGCTTCAGCCCATCATGGCATCCCATAACCGCTCGCCGGCTTCCGCCGTCGCAGTGCTCCGGCCACCTGCATCGCAGAATCATGTTAGAAGAAATGTTATTTTCATTTGACAGCACGCGCCGGCTACGATATATAACCCACATGCCGCCTCCCACCCCGCTCCCCGTCATCGCCCAACTGATCGGCCTGTTCCGCCAGGGCTTCTGGCGGCGGCTGGTGGGCCGTTTTTTCGGGCGCGGAGCCACCCACCAGGCGGTCGATCCGGTCGAGGAGTTCCTCCTGCCGATCCTGGAGGCGATCTCCCGGATCGCTGCGGCGGTTCAGGACGGGACCTACCGGGAGCCGGAATACACCGCCGAACCCCCCGACGAGCGAGACCCAAGGCCACCCAACGAGGCCCCAAAAACCTCCGGGCGAAAGCCGCCACCGATCCGAGAGCCTGAGCCCCCGTGGCTCTCCGGCCCGATCCAGGCCAGGCCCCGAGCGCCCGGGCCCCCGCCCGCCGCAGAACCGGCGGAGCGGCCATCCGCCACACCCCAAGCACCCAGTGCGCCGCAGCGGCAGCGCCCCTCGTGTCCGCCGCCAGCCCGCCCCGCCGCCCGGCTGCCGCTCCCGTCGCCGGACGTTCACATCCCATCAAAAAAAGCCCAACCGAAGCCTGTGGCGAAGCACGGGCATATTGTTCCCGTATCGTAACAATACCCCGCGCTACTGCTGCACCCAGGGCAGCCCCTCCACCTTCCAGCCGGCCACTGTCCCACGATGGCCGTCGCCGTCGGCCGGGCCCTCGAAGCCGTCGGCGATGTTGTAGCTGTGCGGGAAGCCGGCCTGGATCGCCGCCTTCGCCGCGTGCAGGCTGCGCACGCCGCTGCGGCAGAGGAAATATAGCTTGTGCTCCGGCGTGAAGCCGGCGGCACGCAGTTCGTCGATGAACAGCGGGTTGACCTGCATCGTCGGGAACACCTGCCAGGAGATGGTCACGATAGACTTGCCCAGCGGCGACAGGTTGGGAAACCCGACATAGTCCCACTCGGCGGTGGTGCGCACATCCACCATCTGCGCCATCGGGTCGCCGCTCAACGCCGTCCAGGTGTCGGTGGGGGAGATGTTGTCGACCATTGCGGGTCTCCTGTGTGGCGGGACGGTTGACAGCGCGGCGGTGGAATCGCATGGGCAGGGGCCGGCATTCAACGCCCAACGCCCGCCAATGGACAGAGCCGATGGATAGCCCCCCGCCACCTCCCGCCGCACCAGCTTTTGCCGACGATCTCGCCGCCGCGATCGGCAACACGCCGCTGATCAAGCTGCGCCGGGCCTCGGCCGCCACCGGCTGCACCATCCTCGGCAAGGCCGAGTTCATGAATCCCGGCGGTTCGGTCAAGGATCGCGCCGGCCTGGCCATCATCCTGGATGCCGAACGGCGCGGCGTGCTCAAGCCGGGCGGCACGGTGGTGGAGGGCACCGCCGGCAACACCGGCATCGGCCTGACGCTGGTGGGCAACGCGCGCGGCTACAAGACCGTGATCGTCATGCCGGAGACGCAGTCGCGCGAAAAGATCGACTTCCTGCGCATGATCGGCGCCGATCTGCGGCTGATCCCGGCCAAGCCCTACAAGGACCCCGGCAACTACGTGCATGTGTCCCGCCGGCTCGCGGAGGAGACCGGGGCGGTGTGGGCCAACCAGTTCGACAATCTGGCCAACCGCGAAGGCCATCGCCTGACCACCGGCGCGGAAATCTGGGAGCAGACCGCCGGCCGCGTCGATGCCTTCACCTGTGCCTGCGGCACCGGCGGCACGCTCGCGGGCGTCGCGATGGCCCTGAAGGCGCGCAACCCGAACGTCAGGATCGTGCTCGCCGACCCGGAGGGCAGCGCGCTGTATGGCTGGGTCAAGACGAACGATCTCAGCGTCGCCGGCTCGTCGATCACCGAGGGCATCGGCCAGTCCCGCGTGCCCGGCAACCTGGACGGCGCGCCGATCGACGACGCCGAGCGCATCCCGGACGCCGAGGCGCTCGAACAGGTATTCGATCTGCTGATCCACGAAGGGCTGTCGATCGGCGGGTCGGCGGGAATCAATGTCGCGGCGGCGATCCGGGTGGCGAAGGCGATGGGGCCGGGGCACACGGTCGTCACCATCCTGTGCGACGGCGGCTCGCGCTATCAGTCGAAACTGTTCAACCCGGACTTCCTGCGCTCGAAGAACCTGCCGACGCCGCCGTGGCTGGAGGGTTGACCGTGCGGCAGGACTGGCGCGGCAACGCGGTCACGGCCGAGGGCGAGGCGACGCTCGCCGGCATCGACGATTTCGTGCGCGGCTTCCTGGCGTATGAGACCTGCGCCGCGAACATCCTGCCGGCGGCCGATGCCGAGCCGGCGAGCGCGCTCGCGAACGCCTACGCCGCGATGCTGTGGCTGTTCCTGGAAAGTGCCTACGGGCCGCCGAAAGCCGCCCCCTACCTCGGCCGCGCCGAGGCCGCCGCCGCGCACGCGACCGCGCGCGAACGCCTGACCGTCGCCGCCGTGCGCGCCTGGGCCGACAACGACATCCCGCGCGCGCTGGCGCTCGGGGATCAGGCGGCCCGCGAGTTTCCGCGCGACCTCGCACTGGCCAAGCTGACCCAGTACCACGCCTTCAACCTCGGCGATTCGGGCGCGATGCTGCGGATCGGCGAGACCATCCTGCCGGCCAACGCCGACCTTGCCTACGCGCACGGCCTCGTCGCGTTCGGCTACGAGCAATGCCACCGCCTCGACGACGCCGAGCGCGCCGCCCGTACGGCGATCCGCCTGCAACGCAAGGAGCCATGGGCGCACCACGCACTCGCCCACGTCCTGCTGACGCAGGGGCGCCATGATGAGGGCCGGGCCTTCCTGGAAGACGTGAAGGACACCTGGACAGAACTTAATTCGTTCATGTTCACACATAATTGGTGGCATCTGTCGCTGGTCATGATCGAACAGGGCGAGGCGGAACGGGTGCTGGACCATTATGCGACGCATATCTGGGGGATCTGGAAGGATTACTCCCAGGACCAGATCGGCGCGGTCTCGCTGCTGGCGCGGCTGGAGCTGGCCGGGGTGGATGTCGGCGACCGCTGGCAGGATCTGGCGGACCATCTGGCGCCCCGGACCTGCGAGCACGTGCAGCCGTTCCTCGACATGCAGTATCTGTACGGCCTCGCCCGCGCCGGCCGGCCCGATGCCGACACGATGATGGACAGCATCCGCGCCCACGCCGAAACCGCGCCGGCGTTCGTACGCAGCGCCTGGCGGGAGGTTGCGGTGCCGGCCTGCGAGGGCCTGCTCGCGCACGCGCGCGGCGACCACGCGACCGCCGCGCGGCGGCTGCGGCCGGTGCTGCCGCGCATGGCCGAGATCGGCGGCAGCCACGCGCAGCGCGACCTGTTCCAGCGCATCCACGACGACGCCGCCCGGCGGGCCGCCGCATGAACGTCACGCCGCGCCTGCACGGGACGACCCGCGCGCAGAAGACGGCAGTCGGCGTGCTCGCCGTCGCGCTGGTGCTGGTCGGGCTGTACACGTTGCAGGGCTTTCTCGGCGCCCTGGCGTGGGCCGGCATCTTCGCGGTCGGGCTGGGGCCGCTCTATCGGCGGACGCAGTCGCGCTTCGGCAGCGGCCGCTACAACATCATGCTGCCGTTGCTGTTCACGCTCGCGGTCGCGCTGATCTTCATCGTGCCGCTGAGCCTGGAGGGAATGCAACTCGCCCGCGAGGCGCACAACGCCACCGACTGGCTGCGCGATGCGCAGGCGCACGGCGTGCCGGAGCCCGAGGTGCTGCGCCGGCTGCCCTACTTCCAGTCCGAACTCGATGGCTGGTGGCAGCAGAATCTCGCCGACCCGGCCGGCATTCAGGATCTGGTGCAGCGGCTGACCAAGGGCCACGCCGTCAATCTGAGCCGGGAGATCGGCACCCAGGTGGCGCGGCGCGTGACGCTGTTCGTGTTCACGCTGCTGATCCTGTTCTTCATGTTCCGCGAGGGTGCTTCGCTGACCCGCCAGGTCCACACGGCGGCCCGCAACGCCTTCGGCCCGGCCGGCGAGCGGCTGGCGCGGCAGATCGTCGCGTCCGTCCACGGCACCGTGAACGGGCTGGTGCTGGTGGGATTCGGCCAGGGCGTCGTGCTCGGCGTCGTCTATGCGTTTGCCGGCGTGCCGCACCCGACGGTGTTCGGCGCGTTCACGGCGGTCGCCGCGATGATCCCGTTCGGCGCGCCGGTGGTGTTCGTGCTGGCCGGCCTCGTCGTGCTGGCGCAGGGCTCGCTTGGCTGGGCGATCGGGGTGATCTGCACCGGCTTCTTCGTGCTGTTCGTCGCCGACCATTTCATCCGCCCGGTGCTGATCGGCGGTGCGACGAAGCTGCCGTTCATCTGGGTGCTGCTGGGCATTCTCGGCGGCGTCGAAGCGTGGGGGCTGCTCGGCCTGTTCATCGGCCCGGCGATCATGGCGGCGCTGATCCTGCTCTGGCGCGAATGGACGGAGGAGGCCGTCGGCCTGGTATCCGACCGCGCGCGAACCGACTGACCCGGCACTGCGACGGCGCGGCCCCGGCCACGCCGTCGCGCCCGCTCAGGCGACCTTGCGCTCGGCCGCGTCCGCCATCACCGGCCAGCCGATGCAGGCGTTGTGCGCCCGGAAATTGCGCAGCCACCACGCCCAGTCCTCCGGCACCAGCGAGAACGGGTCGTTGTGCGACAGCTCCCGCGCGGCCCACAGCGGCCAGTGCGGGTTGGACAGCGCCGGGCGCCCGAGGAACACCAGGTCGATCAGTTCCTCGCGGATCATCTGGTCGGCCACCGCAGGCAGCCCGAGATTCCAACTGACGCCCACCGGAATGTCGCACTCGCGCTTCACCCGCGTGCCGCGCTCGACCATGAACGCCATGTCGGCGAACGGCACCTGCTTCATGTCGTCGGTGTTGAAACCGATCGACAGGTCGGCGAGGTCGAGCCCGTGCTCCTTCATCCGGCTGACCGCGTAGACGGAATGGTCGAACTGCACGCCGTTGTCGTTCAGATCGTCCGAGCCGAGCCGCATGGTCAGCGGAAACCGCTCCGGCCAGACCTCGCGTACGGCGTCCAGCGCCTCGAGGTGGAAGCGCAGCCGGTTGTCCAGGCTGCCGCCATATTCGTCGGTGCGCTGGTTGGCGAGCGGCGAGAAGAAGCTCGCGCCCAGATAGCCATGCGCGAAATGCATCTCCAGCCACTCGAACCCCGCCTCGGCGGCGCGGATCGCGGCGCGGGCGTAGGCTTTGTGGATCTCCTTGATCTCGGGGACGGTCAGCTCATGCACCGGATACTTGTATTTGCCGCCATAGGGAATCGGCGAGGGGCCGACCACCTGCCAGCCGTTCGGATCATCCGGCGCCAGTTGCGCGCCGCCTTCCCACGGCTTGAGTTCGCTGCCCTTGCGCCCGGTATGGCCAAGCTGGATCGCGGCGACGCCGCCCATGTCCTTGATGATCGAGGTGACGCGCTTCAGCCCCTCGATCTGCGAATCGTCATAGATGCCGGCGCAATGCACGCCGGTGCGGCCGTCCGGCGTGATGGCGAGTTGTTCGGGAAAGATCAGCCCGAACCCGCCGGCGGCGCGCGAGCCGAGCAGCATGATATGGAAATCGTTCATCAGGCCATCGACCGAGCGATACATCGTCATCGGCGACATCACGATGCGGTTGCGCAGCGTGACACCCTTCAGGGTGTAGGGGCTGAAAAGATCCGGCATGGGTTCCGTCCTTGCTCAGGGGCACAAGCAAAAACGTTTCACGCAAGGGCTATGCCAAAGAACGGATTCGATCCGACGTTGACTTGAACAAAGAACATGCAATCGCGCCGGTTGGCGGGGCGAACCGTGCCGCGATTGTCGCCGTCATATTCCGTTCATTGCGCTGATTTTTGCCGCATTTGCCGAACTTGTCGGCATCCGCTCCCGTGGGCGCAGAGGCCAGCGGCTTACTGCTCGACGCCGCCGCCCGGTTGGATAATCCGCGTTCCCGTGGCGTCCGGTAGGAAATCGAGCGGAACCTCGAACGTGCGTCCGCAGCCGACCATCGTCCACGTTTCCGTCCAAGGCCGCTTGGGATTGCCTGGCCCCGGGTCGGCGACCTGCGGGTCCTTCACGCCGAAGGCCTCGAATTTCGTGTTCTTGACGATGAAGTTTTTGCAGGTTCGTGCCTTCGCGATCGCAGCGCCATTTGCGTAGAACAAGGCGTCGCGTTGCAAGACCAGGTCTGCGTGCGACGTGCCTGGAACCGCGAAAACCGTGTTGATCCGTTCCTGCCTGTCGGCGGAAAAATAGAAATGCAGCGTCGTGTCGTTGCCGCACCCGCTGATCGGAAAGGATTGCGACCAGGTCCCGGAATTTGGGAAGCCATCATCGCCGAACGAGACAGGCTTGATGATCGTCACCGTCGAGCCGCGCGAAACCAGCGCCGGACATTTCTGAAAGACGGCGGGCGGGACGCCGGCAAGTACCTTGGTGATAAAGCCTGCGTAAAAAGCCGTCCGCGTGAAGGCTTGCAGCCGACTTGCGTCCTGGGTCTGGGCTTGCGCGACCGGCCACTGATGCATCATGACGAATAATATGGCCAAGGCCACGACGCGCGATTTCATCTCAAATCTTCCGTTTGGGTCAACCGAGCAACGCCTGCGCACATGCGCCCAGAATCGCTTCGGCGTCCAATCCATATTCCTTGTACAGATCGGGCAAATCCCCGCTCTGGCCAAAATGGTCGACGCCGAGCGGGATGACGCGCTGCCCGCGCACCGCGCCGAGCCATGCGTGGGCGGCCGGATGCCCGTCCAGCACTGTCACCAGCGCCGCGTCGCGCGCCAAAGGCGCCAGCAACCGCTCGACATGGCTCAAGGCACCGCGCTCGCCGCGCCGCCGCGCCTGCACCGCGTGCAGCCAGCCTTCGTGCAGGCGATCGGGGCTGGTGATCGCCAGCAGCCCGGCGCCAGGCTCATCCTCGCGCAAGTCAGCGAAGGCCGCTTCGGCTTCCGGCGCGACAGGCCCCTGGTAGGCGATGGCGATACGCGCACCCGGCGCCGGCGGCACCACCCAGTGGCCACCGGCGATCACCGCGTCGGCATCGAGCGTGCGTCCGGGCTGGGAGATCTGCCGCGTCGATAGCCGCAACCAGACGGCGGAGCCGGTCGGCGCCTGCATGTGGACGAACGCATGGCGCAACAGGATTGCGAGCTCATCGACGTGCGCGGGTTCAAAACTCGCCAGGCGATCGGCGGCAATGCCGATCAGCGGCGTGTTGACGCTCTGATGCTGCCCGCCCTCCGGCGCCAGGGTCAGGCCGGATGGTGTGGAGACCAGCAGAAACCGCGCGTCCTGATAGCAGGCATAGATCAGCGCATCGAGGCCGCGATTGACGAACGGGTCGTAGACGGTGCCAACCGGCAGCACCCGCGCCCCGTGCAGCCCCGGCGCCAGCCCCGCAGCCCCTAACAGGAGAAAAAGATTCTGCTCGGCAATGCCGAGTTCGATGTGCTGGCCCTGCGGCGTCATCCCCCAACGCTGGGCGCTGGCGAGTTTGGCGTCGCGAAACACGTCGTTGCGGGTGTGCCGGTCGAACACGCCGCGCCGGTTCACCCAGGGCCCGAGGCTGGTGGAGACCGCGACGTCGGGACTCGTGGTGACGATGTGCTTGGAGAATTCCTTGTAGGCGCCTTGGCCCCGGCCGATCTCGGCCAGCATGTCGCCGAACCCGCTTTGGGTGGAAACGCGGCGGCCGACGAGGCGCGGCACCGGCAGCACCGGCGGAACCTCGATGATCGGCGCCGTCAACGCGCGCCCGGCCGACGTCAGCGGCGTCGCGAACGGCACGCCGGCGATGAATGCCTGCATCTCGTCGGCACTGACGCCCAGTCCTTCGAACCTGTCCCACTCATGGCCGGGGCGGATCGCCATGTCGGCGCGGAACTGCTCCATCTGTTCCTTGGTCATCAGCCCCGCATGGTTGTCCTTGTGCCCGGCGAACGGCAGGCCCATGCCCTTGATCGTGTAGGCGATGAAGCATGTCGGCTGGTCGCCGGCGGCGTCCGCCTCGCGAAAATGCTCGATCAGGGCTTCCACGTCGTGGCCGCCGAGATTGGTCATCAGGTCGGCGAGTTCGTCGTCGGACAGCGGATCGAAGATCGCGCGCACGCCGCGCGAGCGGCCGAGGTCGGCCAGCACCGCCTGCCGCCACGCCGCGCCGCCCTGGAAGGTCAGCGCGCTGTACAAGCTGTTCGGGCAATCGTCGATCCAGCGCCGCAGCTCCTCGCCGCCCTCACGCGCGAAGGCGGCTTGCAGCTTGCGGCCGAATTTCATCGTGACGACGTTCCAGCCCATGTCGCGGAACAGGCCCTCGATCCGGCCGAACAGCCTGTCCGGCACGACGGAATCCAGGCTCTGGCGATTGTAGTCGACGACCCACCAGACATTGCGGACGTCGTGCTTCCATCCTTCCAGCAACGCCTCGTAGATGTTGCCCTCGTCCAGTTCGGCGTCGCCGGCGATGGCGATGTGGCGCCCCGGCGGCAGGTCCGTCGTCGCCAGCCCGTGCAGGCGCACGTAGTCGGCCATCAGCGCCGAAAAGCTGGTGATCGCGACGCCGAGGCCGACGGAGCCGGTTGAAAAATCGACTTCCGGCCCGTCCTTGACGCGGCTCGGGTACGGCTGCGCGCCGCCGAACGCCCGCAGCGATTCCATCTTTTCGCGTGTCTGCCGGCCGAACAGGTAGTTCATCGCGTGGAACACCGGCCCCGCGTGCGGCTTGACGGCAACGCGATCCTGCGGCCGCAGGATCTCGAAATACAGCGCCGTCATGATCGAAATGACCGAGGCGCAGGAGGCCTGGTGCCCGCCCACCTTCAGCCCGTCGCGATTGGGCCGGATGTGGTTCGCCGTGTGGATCATCCACGATGACAGCCACAGCAGCTTCTTTTCGATCTGCCGCAGCAACTCCAGCCGACGGTCCGCCGTGAGGCTGGGCATGGTCGGGGCGAGGGGGGCATTCATGGCGCTTTCTCCCGCACGGAGACTTGTTTTACGTCGGAAAGCGTCGCGATCGAAAGCGGATTCAAAAGCGCCCGCTCGCCGCGTCGGCGAACGCCCGGGGCAGGGCGTCCGCGAGGTCTTCCGCGATCAGATAGGGGCCGGCATGGACGCCGGCGCGCCCGTGCAGCCACGCGCCGGCGCACGCCGCCTCCCACGCCGCCATCCCCTGCGCCAGCAGGCCCGCGATGATGCCGGCAAGCGTGTCGCCCGAGCCTGCGGTGGCGAGCCACCGTGGGGCGGAGGCATTGATCGCGGCACGCCCGTCCGGCGCGGCGATGACGGTATCAGGACCTTTCAGCAGCACGACGCAACCGCATCGCACCGCCGCCGCGCGCGCCGCCGTCAGCCGGTCCGGGCCGACCGGCCCGAACACGCGCGAAAATTCGCCCTCGTGCGGCGTCAGCACCGTCGCGCCGCGCAATCCGTCCGGTTCGCCGGCAAACGCGGAAAACACGCCGGCGTCGGCGACCACGTGCCGGCCCGCCGCGACGATCGCCGGCAACGCGATCCGGGCGGCGTCGGCGTCGAGGCCCGGGCCGCACACCCAGGCATTGCGCCGCGCATCGGTCAGCAATTCCGCGAGCGGTCGCTCATCGACGATCGTGCCGGGCTCGCCCGAGCGATACACGCCGAGCGGGTCGGCGGCGGCGATGGTGACCATTCCCGCCCCGGCCCGCCGCGCAGCGAGGGCCGCCAGCCGTGCCGCACCCGGCATCGCACCGCCCAGCACGGTCACGTGACCCCGGCTGTATTTGTTGCCCGCCTGCGGCGGGACGATGAGCGGCGTTGGCCCCGGGGTGTTTTCCCAGGTGGTCGTTGCGATGGTCGAGAGCGTCTGGACAGGAATGCCGATGTCGGAAAGCACCAGTTCGCCGCACAGAGTCCGGCCAGGCAGCAGCAGATGGCCGGGCTTGCGGCGGAAGAACGTCACGGTCATCAGTGCTTGCGGGGCAAATCCGCGCATTTGCCCGGTCGCGCCGTCCAGCCCGCTCGGCACATCGATCGCCACCAGCCGGGATGCCGCGTGCAGGACCTCGACGATGGCGGGCGCGAGGTCGCGCGTGAGTCCGGCCCCGAACACGGCGTCGATGACGAGGTCCGCGCGCGCGACCTCGGCCGCCGAAAACGCTCGCGTCGGGCCGCGCCACAAGGACGCCGCCGGGATCGCGTCGCCCACCGGCGGCGCCAGCGCCGCAACCGCGACCGGCCAGCCGGCCGCCTCGAGCAGGCGTGCGGCAACGTAGCCGTCACCGCCGTTGTTGCCGGGGCCGCAGAGAACCAGGGTGCGGCAGGGGCCGAAGCGGCGACGGACGGCGCGTGCCACCGCCCGCCCCGCATTCTCCATCAGCCACGCGACCGGCCGCCCCAGTGCCACCGCCGCGCGGTCGACCCGCCCCATCTCATCGGGCGTCAGCAGTTCGGCGGGCAGCGGCTGCATGGTCCGGTTCCAATCTGGCGATGCGGGCATCCTACGCCCCTTTCCGCGACGCGGCCGCCATGCCCTAGTGTTGCAAACCAGTCATGGGGCGGCCTTCGATGGCAGTTGTGATCACGGTCGCGCAGCAGAAGGGTGGCGCCGGGAAGACGACGCTCGCCGCCAACCTCGCGGCCGCGCTCGCGGGCCGCCGGCGGGTCGCGCTGCTCGACATCGACCCGCAGCACACGCTCGCCCGCTGGCACGCGCTGCGGGCGAAGCACAAATCGGCGACCGCCATTCAACTCTCCGACGTCTCCGGTTGGCGGCTGGCCAGCGAACTCGATCGGCTGCGCAAGAGCCACGACGTGTTGATCGTCGACAGCCCGCCGCAGATCGACACCGATGCCAAGCTCGCGGTGCGCAGTGCCGACCTCGTGCTGATCCCGCTGCAACCGAGCCCGCCCGACCTGTGGGCGGCCGAGGGGACGCTGAAGCTGGCAGCCGGGGAGAAGCGGCCGGCGCGGCTCGTGCTGAATCGCGCGCCGGCGTCGGGCAAGCTGCGTGAGCAGGTGCAGGCCGAGATCGCGCGGCGCGGCGACCTGCTGCTGGCGGCCACCCTCGGCAATCGCACCGGCTTTGCCAGCGCCTTCGCGCAGGGCCTGGGCGTGACCGAAACCGCCCCCAAATCCACGGCGGCGGCGGAACTGCTGGCGCTGCTGGCCGAAATCGAAGGAATCGTCGGATGATCTTGAGCGTGTTGTTGGCGCTGCATCTGCTGGGCGCGGTGGTCTGGGTCGGCGGCCTCGCGTTCATGCTGCTGGTGCTGCGACCGAGCCTGGGTGCGCTCGAACCCCCGCAGCGTCTGGCGGTCCATCAGAAGGCGTTCCGCAAGTTCTTCCTGTACGTCTGGCACGCGATGCCGATCGTGCTGCTCAGCGGCTACGCGATGCTGTTCGGCGTGCTCGGCGGCTTCGCGGGGGTGAACTGGGCCGTGCATCTGATGCATCTGCTCGGCCTGATCATGGCGGGCATTTTTCTCGTCATCTTCTTCGGCCCCTGGAAGGCGATGCGGGTGGCTACGGCCGGAGCGGACGCGGCGGCGGC
>Ga0116226_10000048_pt1 | contig 81252 bp, 72 predicted proteins | sample S1TSphfallax_FD_89692 | JGI IMG/M metagenome (GOLD analysis project Ga0116226, IMG submission 89692) | Host-associated microbial communities from peat moss isolated from Minnesota, USA - S1T2_Fa - Sphagnum fallax MG | ecosystem: Host-associated > Plants > Peat moss > Unclassified | place: USA... | reverse complement strand
CAGCAAAGACGTGTCGAGCGCGACCTCGATCACCTTTGGCGGCGTGACGCTCTCCGGCTCCCAAGCCGGCGATTACAGCCTGACGGCGCTGACCCAGGCGGCGACCATCACCGCCAAATCGATTACGGCCAGCGGCTTATCGACCGCCGGCAGCAAGGTCTATGACGGCACGACCGCCACCGGCGCGGTCGCCGGTACGGCCGCGCTGTCGAGCGAAACGGCGGGCAGCGGCACGACGTCCGATGGCAAATATTACACCATCGACACGGTGAGTGTGAGCGGCACGCCGACCGGCGCCTACAACAGCAAGGATGTGACGGGCGCAAGCAGCGTGAGCTTCACCGGCCTGTCGCTGTCGGGCGCGAACGCCGGCGATTACAGCCTGATCACGCCCTCCCAGGCGGCGACCATCACCGCCAAGGCGCTGACCTATAGCGGACTATCCGCCGCCAGTAGCATGATCTATGACGGATTGACCGCCGCGACCGTATCGGGGACGGCGGTTTTGTCGGCCACCGAAGCGGCCGGTACCGGCACCACCGCGGACGGCAAGGCCTATAGCGGCGACGCGGTCAGCGTGACCGGTACGCCGACCGGGGCTTACAACAGCAAGGATGTAACGAGCGCCACCTCGATCACCTTTGGCGGCGTGACGCTGACCGGCTCCCAAGCCAGCGATTACAGCCTGACGGCCCTGACCCAGGCGGCGACCATCACGCCAAAATCGATCACCGTCAGCGGCTTATCGACCGCCGGCAGCAAGGTCTATGACGGCGGCAGCTCGGCGACGGTAACAGGTACCGCCGCCCTGACAACGGAAGCTGCCGGCGGCTCGACCTCCGATGGCAAAGCCTACCTCGGTGACACGGTGAGCGTGACCGGGGCGACCGTGACCGGCAGCTATAACAGCAAGGATGTGGGCAGCGCCACTCTGGTGACCTTCGGCGGTCTGTCGCTGTCAGGTGCGCAGTCCGGCGATTACACGCTGGTCGCGCCAAGCCAGGCGGCGACCATCACCGCCAAGGCGCTGACCTACAGTGGCTTATCGGCTGCCAGCAGCATGGTCTATGACGCGTCCACCGCCGCCAATGTAACCGGCACCGCATCCTTGGCGGCATCAGAAGCGGTTGGCAGCGGCACCACGAGCGACGGTAAGGCCTACAATACGGACACGGTAAGCCTGACCGGCACGCCGACGGGGGCCTATAACTACAAGGATGTCGCGAGCGCCACCCTCATCACCTTCGGCGGCCTGTCCCTCACCGGCTCCCAAGCCGGCGATTACAGCCTGACGGCGCTGACCCAGGCGGCGACCATCACCGCGAAATCAATCGCCGTCAGCGGCTTATCGACCGCCAGCAGCAAAGTCTATGACGGCACGACCATGGCGGCGGTTACCGGCAGTGCCGCGCTGACCACCGAAGCGGCCGGTGGCTCGACCTCCGATGGCAAAGCCTATATCGGCGACACGGTGAACCTGACCGGCTCAGTCACCGGCAGCTATAACTACAAGGATGTGGCAAGCGCCAATCTGGTGACCTTCAACGGGCTCTCTTTGTCCGGTGCGCAAGCTGGCGATTACAGCCTGATCACACCGACCCAGGCGGCGACCATCACCGCCAAAGCCCTGACCATCGCCGGATTGACCGCCGCCAGCAGTAAGGTCTATGACGGGACACTCGCCGATACGGTCACCGGCAGCGCCGCTCTGTTGCCTTCCGAGACGACGGGAAACGGCACCACCTCGGATGGCAAGGCTTACAGTACCGACGCGGTCAGCCTGACGGGTAGTGCCACGGGCAGCTATAACAGCAGGGATGTGGCAACCGCCACTCTGGTCACGATCGGTGGCCTGTCGCTATCCGGCGCGCAAGCCGGCGACTATAGCCTGACCGCGCCGACCCAGGCGGCGACCATCACCCCCAAGGCTTTGACCTATAGCGGTGTATCCGCGGCCAGCAGCATGGTCTACACCGCATCGACCGCGGCAACCGTGACCGGCACCGCCGTTCTGGCCGGCTCCGAAACGGCCGGCACCGGTACCACCTCGGACGGCAAGTCCTATAGCGGCGATACCGTCAGTTTGACGGGCAGCGCAACCGGCAGCTACAACAGCAAGGATGTCGCCAACGCCACTCTGATCACCTTCGGCGGTCTTTCCCTGTCCGGTGCGCAAGCCGGCGATTACAGCCTGACTCCCCTGACCCAGGCGGCCACCATCACGGCGAAGGCCCTGACCTATAGCGGCATTTCGGCGGCCAGCAGCATGGTCTATGACGCCTCGACGGCGGCGACGGTGATCGGCACCGCAACTCTTGCCAGCACGGAAAGCGCCGGCGGCAATACGGGCGCGGATGGCAAGCCCTATGTCGGCGACAGTGTCAATCTGTCCGGTTCGCCGACCGCGACCTATAACAACAAGGATGTGGCGAGCGCCTCGCTGATTACTTTTGGCGGCCTGACCCTGTCGGGCGCCCAGGCGAGCGACTACAGTCTCACCACCCTGACCCAGGCGGCCACCATCACTGCCAAGCCTCTAACGGTCCAAGGCCTATCCGCGGCAAGCAGCAAAGTCTATGACGGCACCATGGCGGCCAGCGTGAGCGGCAGCGCGATTCTGCTCTCCGCGGAATCGGCCGGTAACGGCACCACTTCAGACGGCAAGGCCTACAGCAGCGACCAGGTGACTTTGGGCGGGACGCCGACCGGCGCCTATAACAGCAGGGATGTCGTCAGCGCCACGCTGATCACCTTCGGCGGCCTCACCCTCTCCGGCGCCCAGGCCGGCGACTACAGCATTACGGCGCCAACCCAATCGGCGACCATCACTGCCAAGCCCCTGTCGGTCAGCGGATTGTCTTCGCCCTCCAGCAAGATCTATGACGGGACGGTCTTGGCGAGTGTGACGGGCACGCCAGCTTTGTCGAATTCCGAGGCGACCGGCACGGGCAGCGTCACTGATGGAACACCCTACGCCAACGACACAGTCAATTTGGCTGGCTCGGCGAGCGGAACCTATAACAGCAAGGATGTGGCGACCGCCAATCTGATCAGCTTCAACGGTCTCTCTCTGACCGGGGCACAGGCGGGTGATTACAGTCTGACAATACCGACCCAGGCGGCCAGTATTACGCCCAAGTCCCTGACCATCGGCGGCCTGTCAGTGCCGGGCAGCAAGGTCTATGACGGCACCACCGCCGCGACGGTGAGCGGGACGCCATCGCTGACCGCCTCGGAGGCGACCGGCAGCGGCAGCGTCAGCGACGGAACCCCCTATGCCGGCGATTTGGTGGGCCTGACCGGCAGCGCGACCGGCAGTTACAACAGCAAGGATGTGACCAGCGCCAGTCTGGTAACCTTCACCGGTCTCTCTCTCACCGGCGCCCAGGCCGGCGATTATAGCCTGTCGACCCTGACCCAGGCCGCCAGCATCACCGCCAAACCGCTGACGATCAACGGATTGTCGGCGCCCTCCAGCATGACCTATAGCGGCACGACCACGGCGAGTGTCAGCGGAACCGCCACTCTGGCCGCGACCGAAGCGCCCGCAAGCGGCGCCGCTAATGACGGCAAGCCCTATAGCGGCGACACGATCAGCCTGTCGGGGACGCCGACCGGAACCTACGACAGCAAGGATGTCGCGACCGCCAGTCTGATCACCTTTGGTGGCCTGACCCTGACGGGACCCCAGGCCAGCGATTACAGCCTGACAGCGCCGACTCAAGCGGCCACGATCACGCCCGCCACCCTGATCGCTACCGCCAATAATGACAGTCGGGTCTATTCCGGGGCCGCCTATAGCGGCGGCAATGGCGTCACCTATAGCGGATTCGTCAATAATGAGAATGCTTCGGTGCTTGGCGGCAGCCTGGTCTATTCCGGAACTTCGCAAGGCGCGGTCGGTAACAGCAGCGCCGCCAGCAGCTACAGCATCATTCCGTCGGGATTGACCAGCAGCAACTACGCCATCACCTTCGACAGCGGTACCCTTACCATCCTCGCTTCGGCGATTACCCTCAATCTGGGATCGATCACGGTCTCCGACAAGATTTATGACGGAACCACCACAGCCAGCATTTCAAGCTATGGCAGCACACTCAGTGCTGTGCCGCTCGCCGAGCAGCCCTATGTCACCATCAGCGGCAACGCCGTCTTCAACACCGCCACTGTCGGCACTGGCAAGACGGTGACGATTTCCGGACTTTCGCTCGGCGGCGCCGACGCGAATGACTTTATCCTGTCCTCGACCGGCACGACCGCCACTGCCAATATCACGCCGGCGCCTCTCAGCATCACCGCCAATAACGCCAGCAAGATTTATAACGGTTTGGCCTATAGCGGCGGCAATGGCGTCACCTATGGCGGGTTTGTCAATGGCGAGAGTTATGCGGTATTGACCGGGTCGCTCGGCTATAGCGGGGCCGCCCAGGGAGCGGTCAATGCGGGAAGTTACGCGATCACCCCGACCGGGTTCACCAGCGGCAATTACAGCATCACCTTCAATAGCGGCACTCTTACCGTCAACCAGGCGCCCCTGACCGTGACTGCCAATAATGACAGCAAGGTCTATAATGGCGTGTCCTATAGCGGCGGCAATGGCGTCAGCTATTCGGGATTCGTCAATAGCGAGACCGCGACGGTGCTCGGCGGAACGCTTGGCTATTCGGGGTCGTCACAGACCGCCATCAATGCCGGCAGCTATGTCATCACGCCGGGCGGACAGACCAGCGGCAACTATGCCATCACCTATGACAGTGGCAGTCTGACCGTCAATCCGGCGTCCCTGACGGTGACCGCCAACAACGCCAACAAAACTTATGACGGCCTGGCCTTCAATGGCGGTAATGGCGTGAGTTATTCCGGCCTAGTCAATAATGAGACATCCAGCGTGCTGAGTGGATCTCTGAGCTATGCCGGAACCTCTCAAGGCGCGGTCAATGCCGGCAGCTATGTGATCACGCCAAGCGGCCTGACCAGCGGCAATTACAGCATCAGCTATACCAATGGCAGCCTGACGGTCAATCAGGCGCCGCTCACCGTAACCGCCAATGATGCCGCCAAGACCTACGATGGTCTGGCCTTCACCGGCGGCAACGGCGTCGGTTATACCGGTCTGGTCAATAATGAAACTGTCTCGGCGCTGGGCGGCGCGCTCACTTACTCGGGGAGCTCGCAGAATGCGATCAATGCCGGAAACTACGTTATCACGCCGGGTGGACTGACCAGTAGCAACTATTCAATCACCTTCAACAGCGGCAATCTTACTGTCAATCAGGCGCCCCTGACCGTGACCGCCAGTAATGACAGCAAGGTCTATGATGGCCTGGCCTATAGCGGCGGCAACGGCGTTACCTATTCGGGCTTCGTGAATGGCCAGACGCCAACGGTTCTGGGCGGGTCGCTGACCTATTCAGGAACCTCCCAGGGCGCCATCAATGCCGGCAGCTATCTCATCACGCCGACCGGCCTGAGCAGCGGCAATTATTCGATCAGCTTCGACGACGGAACTCTAGCGGTGAGCAAGGCCCCTCTCGCCGTGACCGCCAATAATGCCAGCAAGACCTATGATGGCCTGGCCTATAGCGGTGGCAACGGCGTCAGTTATTCCGGCCTCGTCAATAACGAAACTTCATCTGTGCTCGGCGGGTCGGTGACCTACTTGGGAACCTCGCAGGGCGCCATCAATGCCGGCAGCTATGTGCTGACGCCGTCGGGTCTCAGCAGCGGCAACTATAGCATCACCTTCGCGAATGGAAGTCTCACGGTCAATCAGGCCCCTCTGACGGTGAGTGCCAACAATGCCGCAAAAACCTATGATGGTCTGGCTTATAGCGGCGGCAATGGCGTCATATTCGCCGGCTTCGTCAATAACGAAAATTCCGGCGTTCTGAGCGGCACGCTGAGCTATTCCGGCACCTCGCAAGGCGCCGTCAATGCCGGGAACTATGTGATTACGCCGGGCGGACTCTCCAGCGGCAATTACCTCATCACCTTCGACAGCGGCGTATTGACAGTCAATCCGGCAGCCCTGACGATCACGGCGAATGATGCCACGAAGATTTATGACGGCGCGGCCTACAGCGGCGGCAACGGGGTTACCTATTCGGGGTTCGTCAATAGCCAAAGTGCCGGCGTCCTCAGCGGCGCGCTCGCTTATTCGGGCACCTCGCAGGGCGCGATCAATCCGGGCAGCTATGTCATCACCCCGGGCGGACTGACCAGCAACAATTACACCATCACCTTTGACAATGGCACATTGACTTTGGCTGCCGCATCGCCGACCCCGACACCGACGCCCGCGGCAACGCCGGCGCCGACGCCTGTTCCGACCCCGATCCCGACCATCGCACCCACCCCGGCACCGACAGCCGCACCGACCCTCGCGCCGACACCGGCCCCGACGATCGCACCGACGCTGGCGCCAACGGTCGCACCGACCCTGGCGCCGACTCCCGCCCCGACGGTCGCGCCAACGCCGGCTCCCAGTCCAGTGCCGACTCCGGCATCAACTCCGGGACCGACTTCGGCGCCGCCGCCGACCAGCATCTCGGGCGGAACGACCCTCACCGCCGCAGCTGGCGCCGGTCTCCAACAAGTTGAGGCGGCAGGTCAGACGGCACAGCCCTTGCCAGGAACCACCACGGCGCCCGAGTTACTCGTGACGCCGCCGCCGACCGTCGCGACTGCACCCTCTAGCTCCGATCCGCCGTCGACGCAGCTGGCCTTGGGCGAGGTCGGCACCTCCACTGAAGATGCCGGCTATTTCGGCGGCTCAACGGCCAGCCCGGTTCCGGTCAATGCCGCGGCGCCGACGCCGGTATCCTCGGGGCAAACCGAGAGCGAGGCGATGGCGACATTGGCAAGCGCCTATGATAGTTTCTCGTCGGGCGCCGAACCGGCGACGGCGAGGCAACCGGTCACCCAGTTGATCCCAGGATTGCTGAAGCTGCAAATCCCGATCGATCCGGCGTCGACCGATCCCGACAATCCGGTCACGGGCGCCCGTTATTCGATGATGGGGAATAAGGGGATATGGTAGTTGCCCGCTGGTTCGTGGCGCTGCTGTTCTTTTTGGTGATTAAACCCGAAACGGGACAGGCGGCGAACGCACCGATCTTCGAAGGCAAGAGTTTCCTCGACCAGGAGTGCAGCGCGCGATCGCATTATGCCGAGCCAACCGATCCGCAGGTGCCGCAGCTGTTTGACATCGCCTGTGGTCCGGCAAAAACGCCGAGCGGCAGTATCCAGGTCATGCCGTGGCGCGGCGAAGCCGGCCCGCCGGAGACAGTGCATCAGCTTGTGCTGGCTGGCATCAAGGACTCGAATTTCACCATCGCCAGCGCCATGCGGATGGCCTGCTTTCCGGGCAAATGGTTGAGTTTGGACGGCAATGAGTTTCTGGTCGCCAATTGCACCCGGCGTGACGGTGGCTGGCCTGCCATCAGCGTTGCCGCCTGGCATGACAAATATCTGGTACAGGCGGAGGGACCCGCCGCGATTTTCCCGCTGCTGCGCGACTATATCGCCAATCAGCATCACGAGCTGACGGCTGAGACCAGGGCTGAGCTGCTGAACCAGCTGGACACCGCCCTGGAAACCAAACTGGTTCTGCAAGACTCGGGTGACATGGCTAAATTTCGGGCCTTGTGCGACGATGCCAGCTTGCAGGATACCTTGGGCAGTTACCCCGAGGCCGAAGATGATTATCGCAAAGCGCTCGCCATTCAGCGCGCGGTCCTCGGTCCTGAGGCCGCCCCTCTTGGCGAAACCATGATGAATCTGGCGCTTGAGGTCAGCAATCAGGGCCGCACCGAGGAAGCCCGCGACCTGTTCAAGGCGTCAGAGCCCTTGATCCAGACTTCCGTCGATCCGATCGACGATGCGCGCCTGGTCAGCTATCTCGCCCTCGATGCCGCCAATCGTCATAGTTTTGCCGAGGCCCGCGACCTGGCGCACCGCGCGACCGAGGTTCGGCGCGCCCTGGCCAATGGCGGCGAGAATGCGGCCCCGACTTTGAACCGCCGTGGTAATCGGGCTGTCATCAATGGCTATCTCGCGCGCGGAGAAATGGTGCAAAGCCGGCTGGTCGAGGCGGCGATGAGCTTGCGGCTGGACGACCTCGGCAGTGCCAGCGAAGCGGCCGCCGAAGCCCTGGAAATCACTCAGACCACGCCCGGTCTACCGAATTGGTGGCGGGCCGAGGCGCTGAGCATTATGGGCGAAATCGAGGGCAAACTCGGCCATCCGCAGCGCGGCGAGGCCATGCTGCGCGACGCCATCGCGTCCTACCAGAAATTTTTTGGCGAGGCGCGTCCGACCGCCCTGGCCTGGCTCGGGTTGGGTCGCTTTCATTTTGATCAGGGGCAGTTTGAGTTGGCTTTGGAGGATTTCCGCCAGGGATTGACGATTTTTTCCAAGTTGCGCCGCGATGAGAGCGTGCTGAGCTTCGATGCTGTATCGACCTATTTCACCACCGCCATCGATCTCGCCGAGCATGATCCGACCCGCCATGATCTTCTTCTCGCCGAATTGTTCGTGGTTCTGCAAACGGTGCAGAAGGGCAAGGAATCCGGAATAGCCGCCCGTTCCTTCGAACGATTGGCGTCGAACGACCCCAAGGTCGCTGAAGTGCTGCGCGATCTGCAGGACGCCGAACGGAGGCGCGATGAGTCGCGCCTTCAGTTGGCCGGCGAAGAGGCTAAGCCGCCCGAGGAGCGCGATGCCGAACATATGCGCTGGCTGGGGCAGCAATATCGCTCGGCCTCCGAGATGGCGGCGCGTCTTGACCAGGGTCTCAGGCAGAACGTCGCCGAATATCGCCGCGTCAATAATTCCGGCCTCGTATCGCTCAAGGATCTGCAGGCGGCGCTGGGTCCGGGCGAAATCTTTATCACTTTCGCCTTTGGCGAAGAATTCGGCCTGGTCTTCGCGGTGTCCCAGAGCGCGGTTGAAGCGCACGCCGTGCCGCAATCGGCCGGTTGGGTCGCCGATCAGGTGCGTGAATTGCGCGAAGGGATCATCGTCAGATCCGGCCGGGTTGGCCGCTATGATCTGAAACTGGCCAACCAGCTTTATCGCACTTTGCTGTTGCCGATTGAGACCACCCTGCATGACGCCGACCATCTGGTGGTTTCAGCGTCAGGCCCGCTGGCGAGTCTTCCGCTTGGCGCGCTGGTCACAAAGGTGCCAAAAAACGATAATCCGGCAGAAGCCGCCTGGCTGATCCAGAAAGCCGACATCAGCCAGATGCCCTCGGCGTCGGCCTTTCTCGCACTGCGCCGGCAGGTTGCGCCATCGAAGGCGTCACGCCCCTTTCTCGGTATTGGCAATCCCCGTTTCAGCGGCGGCGAGAACGGCATGGCTGCTGTATTGTCTCGCTGCGGCAGCGGCCAGCCGATGGCCGCCGATATTCTGGCGAAATTGCCGCCACTGCCCGATACCGCGACCGAAATACGCAATGTGGCCGCGGCAACGGGGGCCGGGCCCGAGGATATTTTGCTCGGCGCCGAGGCCACCGAAGGAAATTTCCGGGCGCGGCCGCTCGATCACTATCGCATTCTCTATTTTGCCACCCACGGTCTGTTGCCCGCCGAACTGCGCTGTCAGTCAGAGCCGGCTCTCGCTCTGACCCCGCCCGAGCAGCCGACCCAGTTGAAGGAGCAGGATGGTCTGCTCGAAGCCAGCGAGATCGCCGGTCTCAGATTGGACGCGGATCTTGTGGTTCTCTCAGCCTGCAACACGGCGACGGCGGGTGGGAAATTCGGCGGCGACACATTGGCCAGCCTGTCAGATGTGTTTTTCTACGCCGGCAGCCGTGCCGTGCTTGCGACCCATTGGCCGGTGCCGTCGGCCTCCACGTCAAAACTGATGTCCGCGCTCTTCAAAAATTATCAGGCGGCTCCGCTCGCCGGCTATGCCGCCGCACTGCGCCAGTCTCAATTGACCCTGCTTGCCAGGCCGGAGACCAGCCATCCCGTGCATTGGGCGGGTTTTTCCCTGATCGGCGGCGCCAATCGCGACGGGAGTGTCCTGCCGCCGGCGGTTGCGGCGGGGGGTGAAACGGAATGAGACCGGATTTTGATCTTTTGATCGCCAAATTGTCCTCAAATGGGGATCATGGGAGAATGAATTGCGCGGCATGATGCGCCATCTTAGAAAACCCTCTGGACGAAAAAAAATGCTTCAGACCCGCCTCGCTCAGTCACTCATCGGATCATGGACCAATCGCGTTCGCCAAATCGCCTCGTCCTTTTCCGCCCTGTCCTTCTCCGCCCTCTCCTTGGGGCTCATGGTTGCCGGCGCGCCGGCAATTGCCGCCGATGTGTTCGTTGTCGATGCCAAGGGCATTGACCTGGCGCTTGGCGCCAAGTTGGATGGCAGCAAGCCGCTCTCCCTGGCGCTCGGGCAGCGCCTCACGCTGGTGACAGCCGATGGAAGGACCATCAAATTGAAGGGACCGTCCGAACTCGCGCCAGCGCCGGAAGCCGAAAATGTCAGCACCGATGTGGCGAGTTCTCTCAAGGGTCTGATCAAGGCGCGCGAGGCAGATACGACCTCGGCCGGTATCATCCGCAAAGGCAGCGTCGACTTCACTCAGCCGACGCCTTGGCTGGTGGAGGTCACGGATAGCGGCGACCGTTGTCTGATCGGTGGCGAGAAGACCGTTCTGTGGCGCCAGGATAAGCCGGCCGCGGCCGGCGATCTGGAAATCAGCCCGGTCGATCATAGCTGGAGCGCCAACGCATCCTGGCCCGCCGGCTCTGACAAACTGTCGCTGCCTGAAAACCTGCAATTGCACAATGGCCAAGCCTATGTGGTGAACCTCGACGGGACTTCGGCCAATCTGACCATTCATGTGATCCCGGCGACCGTCAAGAGCGACGCTGCCAAGGCCGCCTGGATGATTGAGGTCGGCTGCGAGAGCCAGGCCAAGGCGCTGGTCGAAGCGATCAGGTAAAGCCGATGGCCGATTGGCGAAGAGTGGGGGCCGAATTGGCCGTGATCCTTGGGGTCACGGCCATTTGCGTTGCGGCCACTCAATGGGTTTCTTTTGGCGAGATGGTGGAAAATTCGCTCAGCGATTATCGCATCGCGACTTTGTCGGCGCCGCAGCCGCAAAGCCCGGACGTCGTGATTGTGACGATTACCGAAGACACATTGCAGATGTTCCCCTATCGCTCGCCGCTCGATCGGCATTTCATCGCCACCCTGTTGACCCGCCTCGATCAGGCGGGCGCCCGGGCGATTGGCGTGGACCTTTTGTTCGATCAGCCGACCGAGGAGGCAAAAGACGACGAGTTGAAGGCGACCATACGCCATTTGCGGGCGCCCTTGATCATCGGTTACATCGGCTCGGGCGAGGGACTGGATGAGGACCAGCAGGACTATCTGACGGATTTCATACCGCTTGAGCATCGCGGCTATGTGACTCTGCTCAAGGATGGCATCGACGCCACCGTACGGCGCATTTATCCCGGCCGGCGCGACCGGGCCGGCGAATTCATCGCCGGATTTCCCCTGGCCATCGTCAGACAGGTCGCGCCGGACCGTGCTTTCACCGCGCAGACGATCTCCTGGCGCGGGAGTCCGGGCAATGGCAGCCCGCCTTTCGCCAAATATCCCGCCCAGACCATCGGCATGATTCCCGCTGCCCTGCTGAAGGACAAGATCGTTCTGGTCGGCGCCGATCTTACCTTGACCGACCGGCATCGCACGCCGATGGCGACCATCAGCAGCGGCTATAACCTGATGGCCGGCATCGAAATTCATGCCCACGCGATCGATCAGCTTTTGTCGGGGCGACGATCGGGGGAAATGACTTTACCGGCGAAGATCGCCCTGGCCGCCCTGGTTTCCCTGGTCGGCGTCGCTTTGGCGCAGTTCGGCCTGCGACTGTCGGTAACCCTTGGTCTGGGCGCGGCTGTGGTTGCCGGAATCTGGATCTCCGGCTTTGTCCTGTTCCGTGAAGAGTCGATCATGATTCCGTTGGTTCTGCCGACGGCGGCGCTCGGCGGCGCCTGGTGGATCTCGGGGATCCAGCAGAATTGGCGGGAAAGACGGCAGAAGCAGTTTCTCAAGGACGCCTTTTCCCGCTACATGTCGGCCGAACTGGTCAATCAGCTGGTAGCCGATCCCGGTAGGCTGGTGCTCGGCGGCGAGAGACGGGAAATGAGCTTTCTATTCACCGATGTCGCCGGCTTCACGACCCTGTCGGAGACCATCGAAGCGGGTCTGCTCGGCAAATTGCTCAACAGTTATTTCAACGGGCTTTGCCGCATCATTATCGATGAGGGCGGCACAGTAATCGATTTCGTCGGTGATGCGGTGTTCGCCATCTTCGGCGCGCCCCTGGCGCAACCGGATCATGCCGCCCGCGCCATTCAATGTGCCCTGAAGATCAAGGATTTTTCTGAAGAGTTCCGCCGATCGGAAGAGGCAAGTCTTTGGCATTGGGGCGAGACCCGGATCGGTGCGCATAGCGGTTTCGCTCTGGTTGGCAATTTCGGCGCCGATCTGAAATTCAAATATGCCCCGGTCGGCGACGCCGTGAACACAGCCTCGCGGATCGAGGGCTTGAATAAATATTTCGGTACCACAGCCTGTCTTTCCGAGACGGTTCGGGAGGCGGCAAATTATGATCAGGTGCGGCCCCTGGGACGCTGTGTCTTGAAGGGACGCGTGCAACCGCTCGGCGTGTTTGAGCCGATGACTGAGGCGTGGCTCGCATCCGAGGCGGGACAGGGCTATCTGGCGGCCTATTGGTTGATGGCGGATGGTCAGGACAGCGACGCCCTGCGCTGTTTTGAGCAATTGAGAGAGTCATCACCCGACGATCGCTGCCTTGCCTTTCATTTGGACAGATTGCGCTCTGGCGAGACCGGCGACCTGGTCGTTTTGAAAGATAAGTAAAAGAGAACTCAACCTTTTCAACGGGTCAGACGCCCCTATGGGCGGCTAATCATCGACTCGCGCCGACAGATCGAAAATCCGGTCGGCGAGATAGCCGACCAGATGACGCATGAAACCATCCAGCTTGCCGATCTTGGAGTCGAACTGTTCTTTTGTAATCACCAGAACTTCGGTAATTTCCGCTGCAATCGCGGTAGCGCTGCGGGGTTTTGACTCGAACAAGGCCAATTCACCGAACATCTGGTTGGTTACCAGGGTGGTCAATAAGGAAACATTATTTTCGTTGGTCTTGGCGATGAAGACCGAGCCACGAAGAATGATGTAGGCATAGCTGGCATGGTCGCCCTCGCGGAATATCACCGTGTCCTTCTGAAAGACTTTTCGCTGCAGGATTCTGAGCAAGGAATCAGAAACTTCCGGCATGGCCTAGCTCCCCAACTGATCCGTCACAAACCCCGCGCCCGACGCGAGAGATCCTTCAGACGGTCACTGAGATAGAGAATCCAATATTTCGTGAAGGGGTCAAGCTCGTCGAGCTTGCTGAGAAACTGTTCGCGTGAAATGGCCATCACTTCGCAGCCGCGGGTTGTCGTCGCCGTCGCACTGCGTGGCGAAAGATCCAACAAGGCGAGTTCGCCGAAGATCTGGTGCGGGACGATATGGGTCAGGATCACCCGACCCTCATTGCGCCGGGCACTGATCTCCGCCCGCCCTTTCATCATGACATAGGCGTAATCCGGTTCATCGCCTTCGAGAAAAATGACTGACCCAGGGGCGAAAATGATTGTTTTTTCGTCGCTCCGCGCCATCCCGTGGTCCAATTCTGTTAATTCTTGCGACAAGTCTAGCCTAACGGCGGATTAATCTCTATATCGCACCAGCGCGTCGCCCAGAGCCGATTTAAGAGGACCGAGCCAGGGCTCGAATTTGCGCCATTGATCAAGGCCGTCGCGGAAGATCGGCTGACGCACCTGCTCCGAGCTCGGCGTGCGGACTGACCGGCTGTTCTTGTGGAAGTCGACACAGGCCGGCTCGAAATCGAGGCCGCAATGATCGAGAATTCGCCGCACGCTGCCTTGCAGATCGGCGACCACGTCTTCATGCTGCACACGCAGGACCCGTCCCGTCAGGACTTCATCCCAATGTCGCATCAGATCGAGATAGGTGCGGTAATAGCGGGCGATATCCTCAATGCTGTAGGTGAATTCCTGCCCCTGGGCGAAGAGCTGCTTAAAATTGCTGAAACAGCAGGAGAGCGGCTCTCGCCGCGCATCGATGATCTTGGCATTGGGCATCATCAGATGGATCAGTCCGATGTGGCGGAAATTATTGGGCATCTTGTCGATGAAGAAGGGTTTGTCGGTACGGTGAATTCGGGTATCCCGCAAATAGGCCGTGCCGAGGCGCGTGAAGTCATCCGCCGAGAGATCCCGCAGAACGCCGGGATAACGGGGATTGTCGAGATCATGATGGCGCCCCTGCAAATCAATGACAGTGCGCGGGATGTCGGCCAGTTCCTGAGTTCCTTCGACCAGCGAATGGGAAGCAAGAATCTGTTCGAGCAAGGTCGACCCTGAACGCGGCAGCCCGACAATGAAGATCGGATCCGGTTCCGGTATACCCGCGCCGGATCGGGCGGCGAGAAATTCGCGCGTCACGATGGTCGTTTGCAGGCGGGTATTGGTCTCGATGATTTCCGGGCGATAGCGACTCTCCTCTCGCTTAAGCTCATTGCCGCGCGCGTAATAGCCCCAGGACTCAGTGATCTCGCCGCGATCCTCGAATGCCTTGCCGAGGGCGAAGCAGAGATGAAAGCGATCGACTGGCGCGATCTTCGGCAACATTTCAGTGCCGCGCATGACGTTGATCTCGTCCTCGCTGAAGATGTAGCGCTTGAGATTGGCGAGACTCCAATAGGCGTCGCCGAAATCCTGCCGGATCTTGGCGGCCCGGCGATAGGCGACGATTGCCGCGGTGACCTCGCCAACGGTCTTGAGCGCATGGCCGCACCAGAGATAGACGTCCGGTTCATCGGGTGCCGAGACAATCATGGCCCGATAGAGCGCGATCGCCCTGTCTTGCTCGCCCAAACCGATCGATGTGGTGGCCGCAAGCATGAGAGTGTCCATGTTCGCCGGATCGAACGCCAGCAGGCGGTCGGTCTCGTTGCGAGCCTCGCGGTATTTGTGCCGGCGGACCAGGGTCTCGGCATAGTCACGGCGCGCCGCCTGGAAATCGGGTGCGATCTTAAGCACGCCGGCAAGCAGGAACTCAGCATCGTCCAGGATATCATGCGCCAGACCGATCTTGGCCAGCAGGCGCATGGCTTCCGGGTGATCGCCATTTCCGAGCAGAAAAGCGCGGATCATCGGCTCGGCAAGAGCCAGGTCGCCGTCGTGGAACAGGGCAAAGGCCTGCACGATGGTTGGTGGCAGCCCCTTGAGGGTAGCGACATGGGCGGCCGCGGTCGCGGCGTTAATAGTATCGCCGGTCAGGCTGTAGAGGCGCTCCAGCATGCGCCAGCTGGCCGGCAGGGCTGAATTGATATTGACCGCGCGCAACAGGGAGTCGATCGCCGTTGTGGAGTCGCGGCGCTGCACATGGCAAAGCCCACGCTCCTGATGCAACAGGCTGAAGCGCGGATAGAGCGCCTCCAACCGGTCGATCATGGCCAGGGCTTCGTCGATCCGCCGCAGATGCCGCAGACTGGTCGAGGCTAACAGCAAAAGGTCGCGATTTTCGGGATGGGATTGTAGAAGGCGGGCGGTGTCCGCTACGACATGGTCGTGCCGGCCCTGCTGCTGGGCTTCGCGGAGGTTTTTGACATCGAGTTCGAGCGGTGAGGTTGGTGGCGAAAGGTCTATGTTCATGGGTCTGTAAGGCCGGTCGGTCGTTGTTCGCCTCGCGGCTTCGCCGCGAATCATCTTCGCGGCTTCGCCGCGAATCATCCTCGCGGCTTCGCCGCGAATCATGGAGTTTGCATGCGAAGCATGCGCGCTCCTTGTCCGCTCATTTTGGAGTTGAATTCAAAGGTGAATTCAACCCCAAAAATGATGCGGTGGGATTTCAGGACGGTGTTTCGGCGCCACAGTCCCCAATCAGGGCGCGGGCATGCTTCGCAGACATACTTCACGATTCTCGGCGAAGCCGAGAGGGGAAGTCCCGTCGCCAAGAGCCGCGTCCGCGGCGATATGAGTCGCCGCGTCCGACCGGATCTCCAACAGCCGCGCCGCCTCAGAAGCTGGCGCCGATCTTCATGCCGACCACCATCGGCCGCAGCGGAACCTCGGATTTGATGAACTGCGCCGAGGAGGTGAACACGCTGGCATGACTGTTGTTCAAGTTGCTGCCAAACAACCCGATGCTCCAATTGTCGCGCATCACCCCGAGATTGGCATCGAGCGTATGATAAGCGGGCTGGTTATACAGCAGGAAGGTGGTGTTGGGCACGAGGACGCCATTGCCCGACGTGTAGTTCGAAGGCTGGTTGTTCATGCTGCCAACATAATTCCCACCGAACGAGGCAAAGGCCTTGTAGTCGTCGATCTTGATGTCGTAGCGGAGATGCAGGCTGCCCTGCCAGCGCGGCGAAAATGGCGTGGTCGAGCCGATTGTGCCAAGCACATTCGGAACCGGATTGATCCCGCCATTATATTTCGCCTGGGTGATGCATTGGCCCGGCGTCGCACCGATATGGTTGCCGTCGGTCACCGTGGCGGGATTGTCGTTGATCAGGCAGGGCGAGCTGGACTGAGTGTCGAGATTGTAGGAGGCGGCGCTATTGACCGTCCAACCCTCCAGCGGCTTGGCCACGATTTGCGCCTCTAAACCTTTGATATCGTAATCCGCGCCATTGATGCCGACGGTGTTGTTCAGACCATAGGTCGGGTTGTAGAGGAACTGCTGAACATTGGTCCATTGCATGTAATAGCCGGACGCATTCAGTTGCAGGCGCTTGTCGAACAGTTCGGTTTTGGTGCCGATCTCGTAATTGGTCAGATAGTCGGGAGCGTAGCTGAGTGGCGCGATGAACTGAGCGGTACCCTCGTCATCTTTCAGTCCCGACTTTGCCGACCGGTTGAAGGCGCCCGGACGGAAGCCCTCCGAATAGGTGAAATAAGCCATCACATCGGGAACGACATGCCAGGTGACATTGGCGCGGTTGCGGAAGCCCTCATAATGCTTCTTTTCGTGCTCGGCGTCGATGCTCAGCTTGTAGCAGGGATTGTTGGTGATACAACTTGGGCTGGTCTGATAGAGCGAGCCCTTCTCATATTCATTATAGCGGTAATAGCGGCTCCCGCCCGACACGGTGAGGACTGAGGGAATGATGTCGATATCGACCGAGGCGAAGCCGGCCTCCTGCGAATAACCGCGCCGCAGATCCTCACCGAACGCGGTGTTGTCGGGGCGCACGCCCGGATCGTTGGCGGTTGAACCCGGATAAGTCGCGACGTCATAGACGCAGCCGGTGCCGGCCGCGACGATGGTCGGATCGCAGGTGGGAATCGACTTATAGTCGAAATTCATCACGTCATTGATGCGGAAATCTTCCCAGAACAGTCCGCCCAGGCCTCTGATCCGCCAATCGGCAGGGGTGCTGACGCGCGCCTCCTGGGTCCAGTGCGTGTTGTCGACCGAGTCGTGCCAATAGCCGATTGGCGAGTAGCAGGTCGGGGCCTTGCCTGCCCCCCAGGCATTGTTGCCGCCGGTGCATTGGTAATAGGCGCCATAGAGGGAGCGGGCATAGTTGCTGTAGTCCATCTGCTGCTCGATATGGCGGCTCATATAGGAACCGGTATAGACGGTCTTGTAGTCTCCGATCTGGCCGTTCAGGGTCCAGGCCGTGCTTTCCCAACGGTCATGATCGTAAGTCGGCGAGAAATTGGTGGTTTGGAGCGGCTTCAAGGTCTGGAAATCCGAACCGATCGGATATTCGGAGTCCATGCCCTCGGCATCGAGATTGGACAGGCTCTGCTGGATCAGCAGATCCCAGTCATCACTGAGCTGCGCCGCCACCGAGACGCGGCCGCCGCTGTAGGTGGTCGGGTTCTGCGCGTTCTGGGCGATGGAATAATTGTTGGCCACCACCGCGTTCTGGGTGGTGCAATAGCCGGATTTGCCGACATGTTTGCCGTCCGGGCAGAGTCCGCCGGAATTGGGCTTGATGCCGATATAATAATTGCCGAGATCCTGATCAGAGCGGGTCAAAGTGCTCGGAACATTGTTGATGTAGCCGCCCTGGCGTTCGTTATAAACCACGACGCGGGCCGCGAGCTTGTCTTTGATGATCGGGATATTGATCATGGCGTTGACCGAATCATTGGGGTCGCCGCCGGCGGTGAAGCTGTAGCTGCCTTCGGCATTGCCCTCGAAAGTGTTCAGCTTCGGCTTATTGGTGATATAGCGCAGCGCGCCGGCCTCGGCGCCGCCGCCATAAAGGGTGCCCTGCGGGCCTTCGAGAACTTCGACCCGCTCCATATCGACCATATAGATATCGACATTGCGGGACGGAAACTGCATCGACTGGTCGTCGAGATAGATCGCAACGTTCGGGAAGCCGCCCACCGCCGCGCTCGACTGATTGCCGGCGAAACCGGTGCTCATCCCGCGCATGAAAATGTTGCCCTGGCCCGGACCGTTATTGGCGAAAGCTATATTCGGGGTCATTTTGACCAGATCATCGAGAGTGGTGATGTTCTGGTCCTTAAGGGTGTTGCCGGTGAAGGCCTGGATGGTCATCGGAACGTTCTGCACGGTTTCGCTGCGGCGTTGCGCCGTCACGATGATCTCTTCGACGCCGCCGCCCGAAGTGTCGGCCAGAGCCGTCTGTTGTTGCGCGGATGCTGAATTCAACGATGCAACGACCAGGCAGGCGAGTGAAACGCCCAATTTCAACTGCGACTTCCGCATAGCAACTATCCCCCGTTTTAGATGCCCGACGTCCGTCTCAGTAATTTCATTTGACAAAAATCACTGAATTTTCATCGCGTTGGCGATGGCCATAAGAGACGACGCCCCTAATCCGGAGCATTTATAGTTAGCGATAATGACAGCTTGATTAACTATATATGAAGCTATGATGAAACAGTGGCAGATCTAACTGCTCGTTGCAATTGAGCAACAGTCAGTTTGCCGACTTGTCTATTCCAGTGTAGCGGGCGAAGCCGTGGATCTGACGCGACTGATGCGATAAACCGCCGCGGGCGGAATATTTCGATAGACCCGCCCAACACAACTCGCTGTCAGGCCCAGGCGATGCAGGACGCGCGGCGAGATCGGGCAGCGGAAGCCATAGGTGAATTGATAGAAGGCGCCGCTTTCACGCAGCAGTGCGAAAGCCGCGCCGAGCACCGCCATCACCTGTTTCGGCGGCATGGAGAGGATCGGGATGCCGCTGATGACCGCTCCCAGGGGCCGCCCATCAAACAGCATCTCGCGCTTCAGCCTTGCCGCATCGAGGTGAAGGACGCGGATCTCAGGAAAACGCCCACGCAGCAACTCCGCGAAAGCTTGGCCATTTTCCACCAGGGTCAGATCGGCGGCGGCGACCCCACGCGCCAAAAGGGCATGCGTGAAGACGCCGGTGCCGGGACCGAGTTCGAGTACTGGGCCGGAATCCGGTCCGATTTCGCTGGTGATCAGTTTTGCCAGAGCCGCGCCGGATGGCGCGATGGCCGCGACCCGCAGGGGATCATTGGCCCAGCTCTGTAAAAAGAACATCACATCGGGAAGGGTAACGGCGCCGACGCGCGGGTGCAGGTTCAGTCGATATTCTCCATCATCAGGTCATTTCCGCGCCTTACGAGCGGCATAACGGGCGTCGCGTTGCGCCTTTTGCTGTTCAGCCAGCATCTGCCGCGACACCACGGCTTCGGCTGCAGCCGCTTCGGTCGCGGCGAGGGCGCTGGCGGCCTCGGCGGCGGCGGCTTCCTGGGCGGCCTTGCGATCGGCCAGCAACTGGGCCTTGGCGCCATCCCGCTCGGCCTTGCGTAACCGGTCGCGCTCCGACCGCGCGGCGGCCGCGGCGAGACGCGCCTCGGTTGCTTCGCGAACCGTCGGATCATTCACGTCGATGGCATTGGCGCGCCATTTTTCCAACTGCGCTTTCTTCGCCGCTGCAGCGCTTTCCATGCGCGCACCGAAACCGGCGTCGGCTTTGGACCTGGTCTCTTTTCCCAATTTGGGCATTCAATCTCCGATGGTTTAGATGACCTCACGAGGAACTCCGGGGTCGGTTAGCAGCATAGGCTGCAAAGGGCAGGCTTCATAGGGGGCGAAAATACCCATTTCGCCTCTGATCTGCCATATTATCATTTGATGATCGTTCGCACAGACAAAGCGTCCGGCTTTCGGCATAGTTGACGCTGTGTCTCAGGCGGCAGGGAAAAAGCCAGATGCGGTCATGGGTGCGTAAAGCGGGAAAAAGCCGGTGAGCCGCTTTTGGGCTGCTGCCTTGTTGTTGGCGTTCACCAGCCGCGGCGCCGCGGCGCTGAACCTCAGCGCACCGGATGCCCGGCTTGCTTTTTTCCCCAATAGCTATGATCAATCGCGCGAACGCTTCCGCGCGGCGGTCGCGGCCAAAGCCAACCAGGGCGGGGGCTTGCTGCCGCCCTTCGCCATTGCCAATCCGGCGGATGAGGATCTCACCATCGATCACGCGCTGTTCTCGCGCGGCGGCGACCGCCTCCTGGTGGTACAGTCCGGCATTCACGGGTCTGAGGCGGCGTCCGGCGCCGCGGTGCAGTTATTCCTGCTCGATCAGCATCTCGATGCGCTGCTGAGCCGCGGAATCGACGTCTATCTGATCCATGCGCTCAATCCCTGGGGGTTCAAGCATGACCGACGCACCGATCAGGACAATATCAACCTCAACCGGAATTTCACCATCGACGGCTCGGTCTACCGCACTCCCAGTCCGGATTATCAACGCTTCCGTTCGATCTTCGAGCCGACCCAGCCGGTCAGCAGCGATTGGATCGACAGTTTCACCGGCGACGCCAAATTGCTCGCCAATCTGGTTGCCGACGGCTTCAGCAGCAGGAGCATCGTCGATGGATTGGATAATGGCCAATATCGCTTTCCCCAGGGACTGAATTACGGTGGTAGCGGACCCGCGGCGCAGACGGGCTTCTTGCGTGGTCAATTGGCGGAATTGCTGGCGCGGCCCTATAAAAAGATCCTCTTCCTCGATTTTCATACCGGATTGGGGAAGGCTGGAACCTTGGCGGTCATCAAGGGCAAGAACCCGTCGCCGCCTTTGATGGCGGAAATGTCGGCGTTGCTCGATCAACAGGACGGCATCGAAATCAGTTCAGCCGAGACGCCGGGTTTTTTCGCCACCTCAGGCGATGTTATCGATTTCGTCCCCAGCCTGTCGCCGAATCCGCATCAGGTTCTGGCCGTCACCATGGAATATGGCACCTTGGGGGCCGACCTGATCGCCCAATTGAAGAGTGTTCAGCGGCTGATCCTCGAAAATCAGAATTTTTTTCATGGCAGCGCCAGCCTGGCGGTAGAAGCCGCGGTCAAGCGCAATTTCGCTGAATTGTTCAATCCGACTGACCCAGGCTGGCGCCGCAAAGTGATGGATGCGGCGAATCGGGTGTTCAGTCAATTGGCCGTAAAGTACTGATCGCAAAGCAATGTCTGCTTTTCATGACAGATTTTTTGTCACCCCCGATGGATTGCGCCTGCATTATCGGGACTATGATGGAGCGGCGACAGCGTCGCCGCCTGTCCTTTGTCTGGCCGGTCTGACCCGTAACGCCCGTGATTTCGCCGATCTTGCCGATCGGCTGAGCGCCGATCGCCGGATTATCGTCGCGGAACAGCGCGGTCGAGGGCAGTCGGACTATGATCCGGTGGCCGAGAATTATCAGCCGGCAATTTATGTCCGGGATATGATGGCGCTGATTGACCATCTCGATCTCCCGCGGGTTTTGATAATCGGAACTTCGCTGGGCGGCCTGATGGCGATGCTGATGGCGGCGGGCTTCCCGCATCGCTTTGCCGGTATTCTGCTCAATGACATCGGACCTGTTATCGATCCGAGTGGACTGCGCAAGATCCAGGCCTATATCGACCGCGTGCCACTGGTGAAGGACTGGGACGATGCGGCGCGCGACGTGCAAATGTTGTTCGGCGCCACCTTCCCGACCTATCAGTCTCGCGATTGGGAGCGCTGCGCGCAGGCGATGTTTCGCGAAAATGACGAGGGCGTGCCGGTCCTCGACTATGATCCGCAGATCGCGTTCAATGTCAAAAATGGCGGCAGTGAGGTCCCTGATCTGTGGCCGGTGTTCGATGCCCTACCGAGACTCCCGATCGCTGTGGTGCGGGGAGAATTATCCAATATTCTCGCGGCCGATACTCTGGCCGAGATGCGACGTCGCCGCCCTGACCTGCTGAGTGTCGAACTTCCCGAGGTCGGCCATGCGCCAGCTCTGATCGAGGAGGGAGCCTTACGCCTGATCGCGGAATTTCTGACCTTAGTGGACGGCCGGGAGGGCTGAGGGAAAATCGATAATCTCGGCCCCGATATCAGCCTTGTCTGAGGAAAAATAAAACCGGCGATCGGGAGGAAAAATATTTTAACGAAGCGCTAATGATTTGGCTAATTTACTTGAAGTTATCACATAGTTAATTGTATCTTGTCTTGCGGTTTTATCTTACCCCGAGATTCTCGTTGCTGCTGTGATCCCAGCCTAACCGGCCGGGTCATGTCGGCGATCCAAAATCGCATCAGCAGGAGTGCTGTCATGGCCAAAGGTCAGAAAAAAAGCGGCCGCGAACCCAAAAAACCCAAAGCCGCCAAGAAGCCTGCTGCCGCGCCGGCTTCTGTCTTCACAGAGCCGCCGTCAAAGAAGAAATCAGCCGCCTGAACCAAACCCGCAGCAGGAGAAATACGTTGCCCGCCAAAGAAAAAATAATCGATCTCTATAGCCGCGCCGCTGCTGTTCGCCGTATTCCGACCACGACCCACCAGCGCCGTGATCCGGCCCGGTCCAATCCAACCCATAAATTCAAAGTCGGCCAGATGTTGACTTTTTCGCCAAGCATCTTTGAGCCGGCGATCCGCAAGGGAAGTTATCGCGTTGTCAGTCTGCTGCCGGCCGATGGCGGCGACAATCAGTATCGCCTCAAGAGCGAGACTGATGGTCATGAGCGCGTCGTGCGCGAAGGCCAATTGACCGTAAGCTGAACTCAGTCTGCCTGAGCGGCCGCCAATTCATTCCCGCTTGGATCACGGAAATGGAAGCGGCGGCCGCCGGGAAAGGCGAAAATCGGCCTGGTCAGCGCGCCGCCCGCCGTGGTGACCGACTCGAGCGCAGCCTCAAGGTTCTCGACATCAATCACCGGCAGGGGCGCGCTCGGCGCTTCCGGTAGGTCTCCTTGCAGCCCAAGGTCGATATCGCCCGTCATGGTGCAGGCATAACTCGGGCCGAATGCGGTCATCTCCCATCCAAAGGCCTGACGATAGAAGTCTTGCGTTGCTTGAATGTCGCGTGCGGGCAATTCGACGAAATTGATCCGGCTCATGGTCGTTCTCCACAGATATTCTTACAGCGTTCTTTTTTGCGTATAAATCGCGCCGCGCTCACGCGGCGGCTTTCTCTCAGATCTTATCCGCAGATGACGCAGATTTCTTGTTGTCGCTCATGTGCGACACTCTGTGTCATCTGCGGATCGCGGGTCCTCATCGAGATAGGTCCTGCATTGTTTAACCACACCGGCGAACATGGCTGCAGTCAGGCGGCCAGTGTTGGTATTGAGCCGTGAGCAATGATAGCTGTCAATCATGGTAACGCCTGACGGCAGCGCGTGGATCGCGCCATGGGCGAAAGCATGGTTGCTTTTCTTGCCGCCGAGCGCGGCGATGACCTGGTCATGGCCGAACCCGCCGATCGCCAGGATCACCCGCAGACGCGGCATGGCGGCAATTTCCGCGCCGAGGAAGGGGAGGCAGGCCTTCGCTTCCGAAGTGGTGGGGCGATTGGCGGGCGGCACGCAGCGCACGGCATTTGTGATGCGGCAATCGGGAAGGGTCAAGCCGTCGCCGGCATGTTCGGCATAATGTCCCGTGGCCAGACCCTGGGCGATCAAGGTGTCGTAAAGCAGGTCGCCCGCCCAGTCGCCGGTGAAGGGGCGACCGGTGGCGTTGGCGCCGCGCAATCCTGGCGCCAATCCGACCACCAGCAGGCGCGCCGAGAGCGGGCCGAAACCGGGCACCGGAGCATTATGCCAATCGGGATGTCTGGCGCGGCTATCCTGGCGGAAGGCGACCAGCCGGGGGCAGAGCGGGCAGTCGCGGCCCGGCTGGCCAATCAGGGTCTCATCAGGGAGGGTCACATCAGATCATCATGCAGGTGCGCTGACTCGGCATGATTGTCGACGCGCTCATCGCGATGCGACCCATTACGGGCGATATGTTTCTCAAGATCCAGCAATTCGACGAAATTATCCGCTTGGCGGCGCAATTCATCGGCGACCATCGGCGGTTGGGAGCGGACGGTGCTGACTACTGTGACCCGCAGACCCTTGCGCTGAACCGCCTCGACCAGACGGCGGAAGTCGCCGTCGCCCGAGAATAACACGATGTGATCGAGATATTGGGCCATCTCCATGACATCAATGGCTAATTCGATGTCCATGTTTCCCTTGATTTTGCGACGGCCGGCGGCGTCGGTAAATTCCTTGGTCGGCTTGGTGACCATGGTGTAGCCGTTATAGTCAAGCCAATCGACCAGCGGACGGATCGGCGAATATTCCTGATCCTCCATCAGCGCCGTGTAGTAGAAGGCGCGGATCAGGCGTCCACGGGCGGCGAAAAGATCCAGGAGTTTTTTGTAGTCGATATCGAAACCGAGGGCGCGCGCCGCAGCATAGAGGTTGGAACCATCGATAAACAATCCGACCCGCTCTTGCGGGTAAACCATGACTTCCATGTATAAAACTCTTAAATAAATGTGTTGCTCTTATGAGCAGAGAGATGGGGTGATCGTGGCGCCGACACAAGAGGCAATCGAGACCGGGCAAATCCCGCCGAATCCGACTGATCAGCTTGTTCTGATCGGGATGGGCGCCAATCTCCCCAGCGCCTTCGGCACACCCCAGCAGACCTTGGAACGGGCCTTGCCGCGCCTCACAGCGGCCGGCGCATCGCCGCTCTGCTGCTCACGCTGGTGGCGGAGCGAGCCGGTGCCGATCTCGGATCAACCCTGGTTCGTCAATGGCGTCATTTCGGTTGCGACCGACTTGTCTCCGACGGTGCTGCTCGACCGGCTGCACGAGATAGAGGCCGAGTTCGGCAGGGTGCGCAGCACACCCAATGCGCCCCGCCTGCTCGATCTCGATCTGCTTGCTTTTGGGCGGCTTTGTCATGCGCCGGGGCCGCCGCTGCTGCCTCATCCCCGTTTGTCGGTCAGGGCCTTCGTCCTTCGCCCCCTGCAGGATATCGCACCGGCTTGGCGCCATCCGGTGAACGGCAGAAGCCTGGCTGACTTGATCGCCGAATTGCCGGCGGATCAAATCGTCCTGCCGATTTGATAAAGGATTGTTTCGAAAGTCTTGCTTTCCAACCGGCGAATCAATATCTATCCTAAAGATTAATCTAGATTCTGGAGATGTGCCTGATGGCGCGCGTTACCGTAGAAGATTGTGTGATGAAGATCCCCAACCGCTTCGAGCTGGTCTTGCTGGCCGGTCAGCGGGCGAGGGATATTTCCGCCGGAGGTCGCCTGACCGTCGAGCGAGACAATGACAAGAATCCGGTGGTCGCCTTACGCGAGATCGCCGACGAGACAATCCATCTTGAAAGCCTCAAATCCTCGCTGGTGCAGGGTCTGCAGAAGCAGGTCGATGTCGACGAGCCGGAAGAAGAGGAAATCGACGTTCTCGCCGCCCGCGAATTGGCGATGGACGTCAATAATACGGTTCTCGACGATGAGTCGGGCGAGGACGGTCTGTCGATCCGTGAAAGCGGCGACGAACTCGATAGCGATCTCGGCCAAGAGGACGAATGAGTCGGGAAGGGACTGCCGCGGGCTCACCCTGTTGGGCACTGCGGCGTCCCAGTTTTCTCGGGCAGGGGTGACCTGTCATGCTGCGGCAATTCGAGTTGGTCGAGCAGGTAAAGAGCTACGACCTGTCCGCTGACGAAGACGCCATCAATCGTGCCTATGTTTTCGCCATGAAGCAGCATGGCTCGCAGCTGCGGGCCTCTGGCGATCCCTATTTTTCGCATCCCATTGAGGTCGCGGGCATCCTCACCCGCTACAAACTCGACAGCGCGTCGATCATTACCGCTCTGCTGCACGATACGATCGAGGATACCTCGGCGACCCATGAGGATGTGAAGCGACTGTTCGGCGAGGAAATCGCCCGGCTGGTCGATGGCGTCACCAAATTGTCCCGCCTCGAATTGCAATCGGATCAGACCAAGCAGGCGGAGAATTTCCGCAAGTTGGTCCTGGCCATGTCGGAAGACATCAGGGTGCTGCTGGTCAAGCTGGCCGACCGGCTGCATAATATGCGCACCCTGCATTTCGTAAAAAACCCCGAGAAGCGGCGCCGGATCGCGTCTGAGACCCTCGATATTTACGCGCCGCTGGCCGGTCGCATCGGCATTTCCGAGATCAAGGATGAACTCGAGGATTTGGCCTTCGCCGAGCTGCATGGCGATGTACGCGACAGTCTGGTGGCTCGCCTGTCGTTTCTGCGAGAGCAGGGCGGCGGGCTGATCGACCGTATTCTGGCCGAATTGCGCGGCACCCTGACCGAAGCCGGGGTCGAAGCCGCCGTGACGGGGCGGGAGAAATCGCCATTTTCGATCTGGCGCAAGATGCAGACCAAGAATGTCGCCTTCGAGCAGTTGTCCGACATCATGGCCTTTCGCGTCCAGGTCGAGTCGATCGAGGATTGCTATCGCGCGCTGGGCGTCATCCATAGCCGTTATCCGATGGTGCCCAATCGTTTCAAGGATTATATTTCGACGCCCAAGCCTAACGGCTATCGTTCCCTGCATACCGGCGTGTTCGGTCCCGAGCGTCATCGCATCGAGGTTCAAATCCGCACCAAGGACATGCATGACATCGCCGAGCTCGGCGTTGCCGCCCACTGGTCCTACAAGCAGGCGCGGCCGACCGCCGAGGGCAGCCAATATCGCTGGCTTCGCGAATTGCTTGATATCATGGAGCATGCCTCCAACCCGGAGGAATTCCTCGAACATACCAAGATGGAGATGTTCCAGGATCAGGTTTTTTGTTTCACCCCCAAGGGTGACCTGATCGCGCTGCCGCGTGGCGCCTGTTCGGTCGATTTCGCCTATGCGGTTCATTCCCAGGTCGGCGACCATTGCGTTGGCGCCAAGATCAACGGCCGGATGATGCCGCTCCGGACCGCGCTCAATAATGGCGATCAGGTCGAGATCGTCACCTCGAAAGCGCAGACCCCCAATCCGGCCTGGGACCGCTTCGTCGTCACCGGCCGCGCCCGGGCGCGGATAAGGCGCTTCGTGCGGGCGCAAATGCGGCTGCAATATAACGATCTCGGCCGATCGATATTGACCCGCGCCTTCAAGCAGGAAGGCTATGACTTCACCGAAAAGGGCCTCGAAGGCGTTCTCAAGATATTCAAGGTCGGCAGTCTGGAAGATCTGCAGGTTTTGGTCGGCGAAGGGACCCTGACCGGCCGCGAAGTGGTGGTATCGGTCTATCCCGAGCTCAAGACCAAAGCGCAGCCGGAAAAGCCGGACAATGTGGTGGCGCTGAAGCGCGGCAAAAAGACACAATCGGCGCCAAGCCTACCGATCAAAGGCCTCACGCCGGGTGTCGCCATGCATTACGCCGGTTGTTGTCACCCGCTGCCCGGCGATCGCATCGTCGGCATCATCACCACCGGCAAGGGTGTTACGATCCACACGATTGATTGCGACATGCTTGAACAATATGCCGAATCGCCCGAGCGTTGGCTTGATCTGTCGTGGAACCAGGAAGATGCCGATCACCAGGTCGGCCGGGTCAATCTGGTGGTAGCCAATGAAGCCGGGTCGCTCGGTAATCTGTCCATGGTGATCGCCAAGAATCAGGGTAATATTTCCAATCTCAAGATCACCAACCGCAATGCTGATTTCTTTGAAATGATGGTCGATATCGAGGTGCGCGACGTCAAGCATCTGACCAATATCATGGCGGCCTTGCGGGCCACGCCGGCGATCAATTCGGTCGAGCGCGCGAGAAGCTAATAACAATAAGAGGACATGATCATGCCGCGCGGACCTCGGCTTGGGCTCAATATCGACCATGTCGCCACTCTGCGGAATGCCCGCGGCGGCCGCCATCCCGATCCGATCCGCGCCGCCCTGATGGCCCAGGAAGCCGGCGTCGACGGCATCACCGCTCATCTGCGCGAGGATCGCCGTCATATCCTCGACGAGGACCTTGCTCACCTGCTGGAAAGTATCGGCATTCCGCTCAATCTGGAGTTGGCGGCCACCCCTGAGATGCTGTCGATTGCCCTCGACTGCCGGCCGCATGCCGTCTGCATCGTTCCCGAGCGTCGCCAGGAGCGCACCACCGAGGGGGGCTTGCAGGTGATCGGCCAGACCGAGCGATTGGCGCCGATGATCGCGGAACTGAGCGAAGCAGGCATTCGTGTGTCTCTGTTCATCGAGCCCGATCCCGCCCATCTTGATGCTGCAAAGGAATCTGGCGCGCCGGTGATCGAGCTCCATACCGGGGCCTATGGCGACGCGGTCGGTGCCGCCAAGGCGGAGCAGCTGAGCCGCCTGGTAAGGGCGGCCGCCTATGCCGCCGAGATCGGTCTGGAATGTCATGCCGGCCATGGCCTGACCTTTGCCAATGTTCAGCCGGTGGCCGCGATTCCCACCATCGCCGAGCTGAATATCGGCCATTTCATCATCGGCGAAGCCGTCTTCACCGGCCTGGTTCCGGCGCTGCACAAGATGCGCAGTCTGATGGATCAGGCGCGGTCCCCATGATCCTCGGTCTGGGCAGCGACCTGATCGATATCAGGCGCATCGAAAAGACCCTCGAACGTTTTGGCGAGCGCTTCATCGAGCGTATTTTCACGGCTGAAGAACGCAACCGCGCCGAGCGGCGGCCGATCACGCGCGTCGCCACCTATGCCAAGCGCTTCGCCGCGAAGGAGGCGGCGTCCAAGGCGCTGGGTACCGGTTTCCGCCGCGGCGTGTTCTGGACTGACCTCGCCGTGGTCAATCTGCCGTCCGGCCAGCCGACCCTGGTGATGTCGGGTGGCGCTGCAGAGCGTTTGGCGGAGCTGGTGCCTGACGGGATGGCGGCGCGCATTGATCTGACCATGACCGACGATCATCCCTGGGCAGAAGCGGTGGTGATCATTTCGGCGGTCCTCTGATGATTGTTATCGGCCAAAAGGGGTCGAAAACGGGTACCCCCAACGGGACAAAATGTTTGACGTTCCTTGTGACGACTGTCATGCGGTCAGCTGCGGCAATTGCGCCGCACCGTGGACCCGAATCACCGGAGATGAGCAAGATTTGGCCCGCCCTCACGGCATGTTTCTACCGTCTTCCGCCGACATCGGTGCCATATTCTCGTCCAGGTGATACATGACCCACAGCGTCCCGCTGAGCGCGATTACCACCAGCATCAAGGTGAAGATGAGCGCCATGATGGTCCATCCACCCTCCGATTTTGCATTCATATGCAGGAAATAGATCATATGGACGATGATCTGGATGACCGCGAGGCCGACAATCGCAACAATGGTCAACTTGTTACTGCCGAGCGCGCCGCTCATCACCAACCAGAAGGGAATGGCGGTGAGAACCACCGACAGGCCAAACCCGGTGAGATAGGATTTGACCGAGCCATGCGCCGGTGCGGCATCGTGGTCGGAGTGGGCCGCGCCGCTCATCTCAGCATTCCCATCAAATAGACAAAAGTGAAAACGCCGATCCAGATGACGTCGAGAAAATGCCAAAACAGGCTGAGGCATTGGAGACGCCGCCGATTTGCCGGAATGAGGCCATGCCGCCAGACCTGCGCCATCAAGGTTGCCAGCCAGATCAGACCGCAACTGACATGCAGGCCGTGGGTGCCGACCAGGGTGAAGAAGGAAGACAGGAAGCCGCTGCGCTGCGGCGTTGCCCCCTCGGCGATCAGGGTGGCGAATTCATGCAGTTCGATCGAGATGAAGGCGAGACCGAACAGGGCCGTGATCGCCAGCCAGGTCTGGGTCTGCCCGACCTTGCCCCGTTCCATCGCCAGCATGGCGAAGCCATAGGTGATCGATGAAAACAGCAGCATGGCGGTATTGGTCGCCACCAGCGGCAATTCGAAAATATCCTTGGGGGCCGGGCCTGCGGCATAATGCCGGCCCAGCACGCCATAAGTGGCAAACAGCACGGCGAAAATCAGGCAATCGCTCATCAGATAGAGCCAGAAGCCGAGCATGGTGCTGCCGCCCTCGGCGTGATGATCCTCGTCAACCCGATAGAACGGGGACACATTACCCTCTTGCATGGCCTAAATCCGACCTTCCAGAAGGCGCGTCCGAGCATCCTCGGTGGCGGCGACCTCGGACAGCGGGAGATTGAAATCCCGGTGATAATTGAAGGTGTGCGTGATGCCCACCCAGAGCAAGGCCGCGAGGCTCAGTATCGCCAGCCACCAGATATACCAGATCATGCCCATGGCGAAGGCGACGCAGAGGCCTGAGAGAATGACCCCGGTCCCGGTATTGCTCGGCATGTGGATCGCGCGAAATCCCTGCAGCGGCCGCTCGAATCCATGGAGCTTCATGTCGGTCCAGGCATCGATGTCGCGCACCACCGGCGTGAAGGCGAAATTATAGGAAGGCGGGGGCGAGGCGGTCGACCATTCCAGCGTACGGGCGTCCCAGGGGTCGCCAGTCACGTCGCGCAGTTTTTCCCGGTTCCGGAAGCTGACATAAAATTGCACCAGTGAAGCAGCGATACCGATCGCGATCAGGACGGCGCCGCAGGCCGCTATGATAAACCAGATCTGCAGCGAGGGATCATCGAAATGGCGCAGGCGTCTGGTCACCCCCATCAGCCCCAGCGCGTAAAGCGGCATGAACGCACAATAGAATCCGACCACCCAGAACCAGAACGAGATCTTTCCCCAGAACGGGTCGAGGCGGAATCCGAAAGCCTTGGGGAACCAGTAATTGATTCCGGCGAACAACCCGAACAACACGCCGCCGATGATCACATTATGAAAATGGGCGATCAGAAACAGGCTGTTATGGAGGACGAAATCGGCCGGCGGAACCGCCAGCAGCACGCCCGTCATGCCGCCGACAACAAAGGTCAGCATGAAAGCCAGTACCCACATCATCGGCAGTTCGAAGCGGATCCGCCCGCGATACATGGTGAACAGCCAGTTGAAGATCTTGGCCCCGGTCGGGATGGAAATCACCATGGTGGTGATGCCGAAGAAGGAATTGACGCTGGCCCCCGATCCCATCGTGAAGAAATGATGCAGCCAGACGATGTAGGCAAGGATGGTGATCACCAGGGTCGCATAAACCATCGAAGTATAGCCGAACAACCGCTTGCCGCAGAATGTCGCGGTCACCTCGGAAAAGATTCCGAACACCGGCAGGATCAGGATATAGACTTCCGGGTGGCCCCAGATCCAGATGAGATTGACATACATCATCGGATTGCCGCCGAAATCATTGGTGAAGAAGTTGGTTCCGACGGTGCGGTCGAGCGCCAGCAGCGCCAGTACCGCGGTGAGGACGGGAAAAGCGGCGACGATCAGAATATTGGTGCAGAGCGCGGTCCAGGTGAAGACCGGCATGCGCATCATGGTCATGCCGGGCGCCCGCATTTTCACGATGGTGGCAATCAGATTGACGCCGGACAATAAGGTCCCGATGCCGGCCACCTGCAGGCCCCAGATGTAATAATCGACGCCGACGTCAGGACTATAGCCGATCTCCGAGAGAGGCGGATAGGCGAGCCACCCGGTGTGGGCGAACTCGCCAACGAAAAGCGAAATCATGATCACGACCGCGCCGGCGGTGGTCATCCAGAAACTGAAATTATTGAGAAACGGGAAACTGACGTCGCGGGCGCCGATCTGCAGCGGCACGACAAAATTCATCAATCCGGTCACCAAGGGCATAGCCACGAAGAAGATCATGATCACGCCATGGGCGGTGAAGATCTGGTCATAGTGATGGGTCGGCAGGAAACCTTCTTCCGCGCCGAACGACATGGCTTGCTGCGCCCGCATCATCAGCGCATCGGCAAAGCCGCGCAGGAGCATCACCAGACCGAGAACCACGTACATGACGCCGATCCGCTTGTGGTCGACCGAGGTGAACCAGTCGCGCCACAGCACCCCCCAAAGCCGAAAATACGTGATCGCACCGAGCACGCAGCTGCCGCCAAGGGCGACGACGGCGAAGGTCACGAGCAGAATAGGCTCGTGATAGGGAATGGCGTCGAGGGTGAGTCGCCCGAAGATCGGACTGAGGGCGCTGTGGTCGGAAAGCATGCTGGGGGACCCTGTCACGGCAGTGATGTCGCTGCCACCGACGATGCGGTGCCGCGGTCGGAGGTTTCTATCAATGACGGCAAATTATCGCAAAGGGTGGCGATGTAGCTCGCCTGATCGCCAAGAACGGCGCCGCGTCTGGCATATTTATCATAGGTCAGCGGCAGCAGGATGGAGGCGCCGGCCAGGCCAAGTCCGCCCTTGGCGTCAATATGCATCATTTCATCGGCGCACATCTTGCCTTCATCGACGCACATATTAAGCGCGGCGTGATAAAGGCCGGGCGCGACGCTGCCGTAATAGTGGACGGCCTCATTTTCGCTGGGCCGTTCAATCGCCAGATAGCCCGCCCGATCAAGCCTTCCGCCATGCTGTTTGACCCGATCAACCCACTGGTCGTAGCCGTCCTGGTCCAGGCCAATGAAACGAAAGCGCATCCCCGAGAAGCCGGCGCCGCTGTAATTGGCGGAAAATCCCTCGAAATTGCCTTGCTTGTTGATCACGGCATGAAGTTGGGTCTCCATGCCCGGCATCGCGTAGACCTGCCCGGCAAGCGCCGGAATATAGAAGGAGTTCATGACCGAACCGGAGGTCATCTTGAAAAGGATCTCGCGGTTGACCGGTGCGGCCAACTCATTGACCGTGGCGATACCGGCTTCTGGATAGAAGAACAGCCATTTCCAATCCAGCGCAACCACCTCCACCACCAGGGGATCGGGGGTGGCGCTGATTGGGAGGTCGGCATCGATGCGAGACAGGCGCCGGTAAGGATCGAGGATATGGGTTCCCATCCAGGTCAGGGCGCCCAGGATGATGATGATCAGCAGCGGCGCGGCCCAGATCACCAGTTCCAGCTGGGTAGAATGATTCCAGTCCGGCTCATAGCGCGCCGTGCTGTTGGATTGGCGATAGCGCCAGGCGAACAGGACGGTCAAAACCATAACCGGTATAATGACGAGCAACATCAGGCCCGTTGCGACCATAAGCAAGTTGCGTTCCTGGGCGGCGACATCGCCCGACGGATCGAGCACCACGGCACCGCAACCGGATAGGAGTCCGAGCAGCGGGAGTAGGATGAAGCTGGCACGGATCGCCGCGGCGCCTCGAAAAATCTGGATCATCATTTTCATGGATCGGGTCTAATGCGCTAATGCCAAGAAGCCCATTGGACATTTTGTCTAATGACGTGTCACGATTAAAATCGTCAGGAAGAAAATCTTAGGTCTAAAATCTGACCCTGCTAGTAGAGGAGCATCCTTTAAAATGACCGGTAATCGCAGTGCGGCGACAACGCCGACGGGCGGCGTGGGGAGCGGCTTCATTACCGGAAACGGTTCAGGCCATGGACTGGTAGGACCGGGCGAGATCGCCATCGGCGTGATCGTTGGTCGGGCCTCCGAGTATTTTGACTTTTTCGTCTATGCGATCGCGTCTGTGCTGGTTTTTCCGCGACTGGTCTTCCCCGATTATTCGCCGGTTGCCGCTACGATGCTCTCCTTCGCGATATTTGCCCTGGCGTTTGTCGCGCGGCCTTTCGGATCGCTGTTGTTTACGCCGATCGATCGGCTCTATGGGCGCCAGGTTAAGCTGACCATTGCCCTGTTCCTCCTCGGCGGCTCCACAGCGGCGGTGGCCTTTCTGCCTGATCATGCCACCATCGGCGTCTGGTCGGGCATCTTGCTGACGGCTTTGCGATTAGGTCAGGGCCTAGCCCTTGGCGGTAGCTGGGACGGCCTGTCCTCGCTGCTGGCCTTGAACGCGCCGCCCGGCCGGCGCGGCTGGTTTGCGATGATCCCGCAATTGGGGGCACCGGTTGGGCTGATCGTCGCCAGTGGCTTGTTCGCCTTCTTTGTCGAGAAATTGTCGCCCGCAGATTTTTTCGATTGGGGCTGGCGTTATCCGTTTTTCGTCGCCTTCGCCATCAATGTGGTAGCGCTGTTCGCCCGGCTGCGGATTGTATCGACGCCGGAATATACGGCTCTCTTCGAGAGCCGCGAATTGCAGCCTTCTCCCGTCATCGCGACGGCGCGCGCGGAAGCGCGGACCATCCTGTTGGGTACCTTCGCACCATTGGCCAGTTTTGCCCTGTTCCACATGGTGACGGTCTTTCCGTTATCCTGGGTGTTTCTGTTTACCCGGCAGACACCGGCCCGTTTCCTGATCATCGAGAGCGCCAGCGCGGTGGTCGGCCTACTCGCCATCGTCGCCTCGGGCGTCATTGCCGACCGGGTCGGTCGCCGCAAGCTGCTTGGCGTGTCCGCCGGCGCGATCGCCGTCTTCAGCGGCTTTGCGCCGCAATTACTTGATGGCGGCGATATCGGCGAAGTGGTCTTCATGGTCTTGGGTTTTGCCCTGCTGGGCGTCTCGTTCGGTCAATCCTCGGGGGCGATCACCTCCAACTTTCCCATCTCCCGCCGCTATACTGGCGCCGCGCTGACCACCGATCTTGCCTGGCTTTTCGGTGCCGGCTTCGCGCCGCTGGTGGCCTTGGCGCTGGCTTATCAGTTCGGCTTGCTGGCGGCAGGCGGCTATCTCTTGTCGGGCGCGATCGGCACGCTCCTGGCGTTGGCGCTGAACAAGGACCTTGCCGGCAAGATTTCCTGAACGGACGGGCAGGGTGGCGATACCAGAAGTCTCGATTCAGGCCAGGACCAACAAGAAGAATCTCCTGCTGCTGGTCGCCTTGCGCTGGCTCGCGGTCGGCGGACAGGTGGCGGCCATCGCCGTCGCCTTCTTCTTGATGGACATTCCGCTGCCGCTTGGCGCCATGAGCAGCGTGCTGCTTTTGCTGATCCTGCTCAATCTGGCCACCCTGCACCGCGCCAAAAGCGACTCTAGGATTACCAATACCGAGCTTTTTCTTCAACTCATGCTGGATGTGGTCGCATTGACGGTCCAGCTTCAGCTCAGCGGTGGAGCCGCCAACCCGTTCATTTCGCTTTACCTGCTCCAGGTGATTCTTGGCGCCGTTCTATTGCGTGCCTGGTCGGTCTGGACGCTTGTCGTCGCCACCAGTTTGGGTTTTATCGGTCTCAGCCTGTCGCATGACGAAATTGGCCCTATTCTGTTCGCGCAGGGCCATGGTCAGGCGCTGTACGCCAGTCTCCACATGCAGGGGATGTTCATCTGCTTTCTCCTGGCGGCGGTTCTGCTGGTGGTCTTTTTGACGCGGATCAACCGGAATTTGCGCGACCGCGACAAGCAGGTGGCGGAGTTCCGTCAGCAATTGGCCGAGGAGGAGCATATTGTCCGCCTCGGCCTCCTGGCGTCAGGCGCCGCCCATGAACTGGGTACGCCGCTGGCCACCCTGTCGGTGATCCTCAATGATTGGGAAAGATTGCCGGCACTCAAACAGAACGCTGAATTGTCCCTCGAATTTGAAGAAATGCGGCTGGCGCTCGGCCGGTGCAAGGAGATCATTTCCGGCGTGCTGGTATCCGCCGGCGAGGCAAGAGGCGAGGAGGCGGAGCGTACCAGTCTGGTGGCGTTTTTTGACGATGTCATCATGGAATGGCAGGAGATCCGAGACCCCGCCCGATTGGACTACCATAACTTCTTTGCGCCCGATATGATGATCGCGTCTGATCTGCTGCTCAAACAGATTGTCGGAAATGTGCTCGATAACGCGTTCGAAGCCTCGCCCGATTGGCTCGCCGTGACCATCTCGCGCGAGCAGGACCATCTGCAGATCGCGGTTCGCGATCGCGGGCCGGGATTTCAACCTGAAAAACTGGCTCGCATCGGTAAGATCCATCAATCGACCAAAGGCAGGCCCGGCCGAGGTCTCGGGCTATTTCTGGTAGTATCAGTGTTGCGCAAATTAGGCGGCACGCTTGCGACCGCGAATTTGCCCGAGGGCGGCGCCCGTGTGGTGATCCGTCTGCCGATGGCGGCGCTGGCGATCGAGGCTGCGCTTGACTGAAACGAGACCGGTCCTGGTGATCATTGAAGACGACCCCGCTTTTGGCCGGGCCCTGCGTCGGTCCTTCGAGCGGCGCGGCTATGACGTCACCCTCTGCCCGTCGCAGGAAGCGCTGGACTCCTCGCTCGAGACCCTGACGCCGTCCTTCGCGGTGGTCGACCTAAAACTTGGCGGCCGGTCGTCAGGACTGGAATGCGTCCGCCGCTTGCATGATCACGATCCGGCGACGCGTATCGTTGTCCTCACCGGATTCGCCAGCATCGCTACGGCGGTCGAGGCGATTAAGCTGGGCGCCTGCCACTATCTCGCCAAACCCTCCAACAGCGATGACATCGAAGCCGCTTTCGGGCGGGTCGACGGCGACTCCAGCGTTGAGTTGACGGCGCGTCCAACCTCCCTCAAGACGCTCGAATGGGAGCGGATCCATGAGACCCTCGTCGATACGGCCTTCAATATCTCCGAGACAGCGCGACGCCTCGGCATGCATCGCCGGACTTTGGCGCGTAAATTGGCGAAGCAGCGGGTGAGTTGACGCGGCGACTCACTCTTTGAGATAGGTCGCCAGCCAGCCATGCACCTCCTCATAGAAATGCCGGCTGTCCTCGGCTTTCGTGATCCAATGCCAGGCATCCGGCCACACCAATAGCCGGCTTGGCACCTTCATGCGCTGCAGGGCGCTGAAATTCTGCAGAACATTATTGATCGGCACCCGGAAATCCCGCTCACCGATGCTCAGCAACATGGGTGTCTGCCAATGGCCGGCATAGGTGATCGGGCTCTGATCATGCCAGATCGGGTTGCCTTCCCAAGGCGGGCCGCCATTGGCCAATTCCCGTCCATACATGAAATCGCTGGTGCCCCATTGCGCCGCCAGATCGACCTCGCCGGCATGGCTGATGATGCATTTATAGCGGGTGGAGGTCGACTCGATCCAATTGGCCAGATGGCCGCCATAGCTGGCGCCGGCCGCGCACATATGGCTACCATCGATATAGGGATAGCGCTTCAGGGCTTCATCGACCGCCTGATCGATTTCCTCCCCGGGGGTCTTCAGAGGATCGAGCTTGATCGCCTGGGCGAATTTTTCACCGAAGCTGGTCGAGCCCGTATAGTCGGTCATCAGCACCACATAACCCGGCGCCGCCAGCAGGTGATAATTCCAGCGGAGGCCGATCTGATCCGCATTGTTCGAGGCCGCGCCGCCATGGATCAACACCAGCAGAGGATATTTCTTGTTTGCATCGAATTTCGGCGGCAACACGATCATATTGTGGATCGGACGGCCTTTGTCGCTGGTGAAGGTAAAATGTTCCGGCGGCGCCCAGTCGATGGCGGCAGCGGCGGCGCCGCCGAAATCGCTCAGCGCGAGATGGTCATGGTGCAAAGGGTCCAAACGGACGATCTCGAGTGGCCGTACCGCGCTGCCATAGCGGCCGATCAGAACCGGCTTGGTGGATTTTTCAGCGATAGTGAGGGACGTATAGCCGCCGGTGGACGGTTCGATGACGAGGCTGGGCGTGGCCCCCTCGCTGGACACCTGATAAAGGCTCTCCTTCCCAGCATGGGGAACCAGCAAATAGGCCAGACTGCCATCCTGTGAGATGGCATAGTGCGATGTTTCCGCGTCGAAATCCCGGGTCACCAATTGAGCCGCACCGCCTTTCGGCCAGGCGATGCGGTTTAGCCGGGCAAGGTGATAGACTTCTTCATCCTGCGGCGCATATTTGAAGAAGAGCGCCTTGCCGTCCGGACTGAAGCGGGCCTCCTCATACTCGCCCACGGCAGGTGTCACCCGTGTCGGTTCGCCGGTGCCGGCTGCCGCCATGCGGTAGAGGCGATAGCCGACATGGGCAAAGGCGGAATTCCACAGTTCGGTTGTCGCGGTGAACAGAACTTCGTTGCCGTCCGGACTCCAAAGCGGCGCCAGCGACGCGCCGCCGTCGCCCTCATTGGCGCCGTAAAATCCCGACTGATGGGCTAAAGCGGTGGGTGAGAGTATATCCCTGGCCACCGAGCCCGGCGCGGTTTCCTGGATCAAGAGAGTCGGGCGGCGCTCATCGAGCCATTGATTCCAATAGCGCACCGGGAAATGCTCATAGGTTCGGACATTATATTTCCGCGCCTTGTGCTCGGCGGTGATTTTCGCGTTCGCCTCGTCGTCGATGGTGTCGGGATAGACCAGAGATTCGAACAGGATAGCCTTCCCGTCCGGTCGCCATTTGGGATTGGTCGCGCCGGTCGACAGGCTGGTGAGCCGCCGCGCCTCGCCGCCCTCGGCGAGATTGAGGATATAGACCTGCGCCGCCTCGTCGCCTTCGCGTTTGCTGGTGAAAGCGATGGAGCGGCTGTCGGGCGACCAAGCGACCGCTTCCTCCGGCGCCTTGCTATTGGTGATGCGCCGCGGCGCCGCATGGCCATCGCTCGGCACCAGCCATAGATCGCTGACGGTTTTTTCGGCCTCGAAAGCTGGCTCCACGACCGGGAAAACCACCTGTTTGCCGTCGGGGCTTACCACCGGCGCGCCGACCCGTTTCATCATCCATAAGGAGTCGAAGGTGAGCGGCGCTGGTTCCGCGCTTACCTTCGCCAGCGGCAGCAGGCATGCGGCAAAAACAAAAGCAATCTTGAGAGAGCGCGCGAACATCATCACCACCCGGTCCTGGTTTCAGTGAAAATGAAAACCCCCGCCGGTCGCCCGGCGGGGGTTTGTCGAGAAATCTCGATCAGACGCTGTAATACATCGCGAACTCGATCGGATGCGGGGTGTGTTCAAACTTGTAGACCTCTTCCCATTTCAGCTCGACATAGCTCTCGATGAAGTCCTTCGAGAACACGTCGCCCTTGAGGAGGAAGTCGTGATCCTTGGTCAGGCTGTCGAGCGCCTCGCGCAGCGACCCGCACACGGTCGGAACCTGGCTCAGTTCCTCGGGCGGCAAATCATAGAGGTTCTTGTCCATAGCGTCGCCGGGATGGATCTTGTTGGCGATCCCGTCCAGTCCGGCCATCAGCATGGCCGCGAAGGCGAGATAAGGATTGGCGGCGGGGTCAGGGAAGCGGACCTCGACGCGTTTGCCCTTGGGGCTGGCCGAGTAGGGAATCCGGCAGGAGGCGGACCGATTGCGGGCCGAATAGGCCAGCAGAACAGGTGCCTCAAAGCCGGGGATCAGCCGCTTGTAGCTGTTGGTGGTCGGGTTGGTGAAGGCGTTCAGGGCTTTGGCATGCTTGATGATGCCGCCGATATAATAGAGCGCCGTCTCCGACAGATCGGCATAACCCGAACCGGCGAACAGCGGCTTGCCGGCTTTCCAGATCGACTGGTGCACATGCATGCCCGAACCATTGTCGCCAAAAATAGGCTTCGGCATGAAGGTCGCTGTCTTGCCGTAAGAATGGGCGACATTGTGCACGACATATTTGTAGATCTGCATGCCGTCAGCCGACTTGACCAGCGTATCGAAGGTCACGCCCAACTCCGACTGTGACGGAGCGACTTCATGGTGATGCTTTTCGACCTTAAGGCCCATGTCATACATCACCGTCAACATCTCGGCGCGCATATCGACCTGGCTGTCGAGCGGCGGAACCGGAAAATAGCCACCCTTGACCGGGATGCGGTGGCCGTGATTGCCCTCGGCGAATTCCTTGCCGGTGACATAGGGCGCCTCTTCCGAGTCGAGCTTGTAGAAGACCGAGTTCATTTTTACTTCGTAACGAACATCATCGAATACGAAAAACTCCGCCTCCGGGCCGAAATAGGCGACATCGCCGAACCCGGCGGCGCCGAGATGCTTCTCCGCCCGTTTCGCGATGGAACGCGGGTCGCGGTCATAAAGCTGGCCGGTCGAGGGCTCAATGACGTCACAGAACAGGATCAGCTGGGTCTGAGCGGCGAAGGGGTCGAGTACCGCGGTTGACAGGTCCGGCTTCAGGATCATGTCGGATTCATTGATGGTCTTCCAACCGCCGATCGACGATCCGTCGAACATGATGCCGTCGGTCAGCAGGTCCTCATCCACGGTGATGACATGCTGCGCGGTATGCTGCCATTTTCCCTTCGGATCGGTGAAGCGGAAATCGACATATTTGACGTCGTGTTCCTTGATGAGTTCGAGGACCTTCTTAACTTCCGACATGATCAGTTTCCCAGTTGTTTAGATAGAAATAGGTCGTCTGAATTGCGGCGAAGCCGCGCGGTCTGGATGGCGTCGATGTCGCGATCTGTCAAATCGCATCCGTACCGCGTTCGCCAGTGCGGATGCGGATGGCTTCCTCGACCGGCATGATGAAAATCTTGCCATCGCCGATCCGGCCGGTATGGGCGGCCTGCTGGATTGCCTCGATGGCGCGGTCCACCAGACTGTCATCAATCACCAGCTCGATTTTCACCTTGGGGAGGAAATCAACGACATATTCGGCGCCGCGATAAAGCTCGGTATGGCCCTTCTGCCGGCCAAAACCCTTGGCCTCGGTGACGGTGATGCCCTGCAGGCCGATTTCGTGCAGCGCCTCTTTCACTTCATCGAGTTTGAAGGGTTTAATGATGGCTTCGATTTTCTTCATGGGCTCGGGAACTCTTCATCTAGGGGGCGCCCGTTTCGCATATGCGTTCAAAAGGGTGCGTCACCCATTTAGCACGCCTCACGCGGACAGGGCTATGATGAAAATATCCAAAAGATTAAGAATAAATAACAATTCATGACGCTTGCCGTCGTCATGCCGCAACAATTGCCTAACGGGAGGGCAAGATTGCTATTTTTTACGGCAAACATCGCCTGTTACGGAGATAGATCATTACCAGTGCAACCGACACCACCATCTTTGAAGTCATGTCGCGCCTGGCGCAGCAGCATAACGCGATCAATCTGGGACAGGGCTTCCCTGAGGGGTTGGAGCCGCCTTTTCTGATCGAAGCCGCGCAACGGGCGCTGGCGACAGGACCGCATCAATATCCGCCGATGCTGGGACTGCCGGCGTTGCGTCAGGCGGTTGCCGAGCATGACCGGCGCTTTTACGGCCTGGCTGTGGATTGGCAGTCGGAGGTCATGGTCACCTCGGGGGCGACCGAGGCGCTGGCCGATTGCCTGTTCGGCCTGATCACGCCGGGCGACGAGGTGGTTCTGCTGGAACCTTTCTATGACAGCTATCTGCCGATCATCCGCCGCGCCGGCGGCATTCCCCGTCTGGTGCGGCTTTTGCCACCCGCCTGGGAATTGCCGGTCGACCAGCTGGCGGAGGCCTTCGCGAACGGGGCGCGGCTGATGATCCTTAATTCGCCGATGAACCCCAATGGCAAGGTCTTCTCGCCCGACGAACTGGCCGTCATCGCCGGTCTGCTGATCCACCATGATGCGCTGGCGATCTGCGACGAGGTCTATGAACATCTGGTGTTCGCCGGCGCCGAACACATTCCCCTAATCACGCTGCCCGGCATGCGCGAACGCTGCCTGCGGATCGGCTCCGCCGGCAAGTCCTTCTCGGTCACCGGCTGGAAGGTCGGCTATGTTGTGGCCGCACCCGATCTGTTGCGGCGGGTCGCGAAAATGCACCAGTTCCTGACCTTCACCACGCCGCCCGCCCTGCAAAGCGCGGTCGCCGAGGGTCTGGCCAGTTCCAACGATTATTATGGCGGCCTGATCACCCAATTGGCCGAGCGCCGAAACTTTCTGGCGTCGACACTGACAAATTGTGGGGTCACCGTCCTGCCCTGCGACAGCAGCTATTTCCTGGTTGCCGATATTCGACCGCTCGGTTTCACGGATGACGTGACGTTTTGCCGTGACCTGACCAGCGGGGCGGGTGTGGCGGCGATTCCGGTCAGCGCCTTTTTCGCCGACGGTGGGATCCGCCATTATGCGCGTTTTTGTTTTGCCAAGACGCCCGAGACCCTGGCAAGAGCGGCCGAGCGCCTCGAACGCGCTTTTCCGCCGCGCTCCCCTTGACGCCGAGGGGAAGAGTGGGTTAGACAGCGTTCCTCGTGTGGCGGGTGTAGCTCAGTTGGTTAGAGCGCCAGGTTGTGGTCCTGGATGTCGTCGGTTCGATCCCGATCACTCGCCCCATTTTTCCTTCCAGTGGATAGACTTTTAGGGAAAATCCGTAGCGCCAGCGAAGACATCCCCCAATTGGTAACCAGAAGGAGGAAGGCATGTCCTTACGCTGCCCGCGTGACGTTTACGACTAGGCGCAAGCCGATGGCAGCAAGAGCCGCTTCGATCTGTTCCATTTTTGAGGCGTGGCGGAAATCGAGGACCCGGTTGACCTGCGCGAGGTGCCAACGCAACCGCCGCGCAAGTTCGGCGCGGCCAACATTTTGCTCAATCATCGCGTCATAAAGCGCAGCCTTCGCCATTCCGAGCGCCGATAACGAAATAACCCTCTCATGCTCTTGCGGCGAACTTGCCGTTGGAAGAGACTCATGGTTCGAGACATACATCGCAAGTGCCGACTCGAGGGCGTCTTCCGCTTGCAGGGTAGCCTCTTCCAGCGTTTCGCCCTCGGTAATGGCCTCAGGCACGTCGCGAAATGTCACGGTGTAACCGCCAAGGTTCGGATCCTCTAGAAATGCTGCGGGATAGGCGCGCATGCTCAAACTCCTATTTGAGACCAAGCTGTTTCTTGATTGCTTCGACAGTGCCGGTTTTTAGCTGATGGCGGCTGCCATGCATTGGCAGTATCGTGCGGCGGCCGTTGAGCATGACCCAAATATGGCCACCCTTTGCTGGCTCGAAGGTCGCGCCCAGCTTTTCCAGCCAGCGCTTGAATTCAGCGCTTGTCATTTAGTGAACATATCTGTTTACCTGTGAATCGTCAATTGTGCAGGTGGTCAAGCATTGCTGATCGGCAATCTGTGCGGCGCCGATTGAAACCCGGAGCATTTCCATCTAAAAATGCCCCATGAAATTCTGGCGGTCGATCAGATCCTATGGCTTCAAGCGGCGGGCGGCGCAGACCGACACGGCCTCTTGGTGCGCGATCATCGCGCTGCTGTTGCAGCTGGCCGTGCCGCAATTTCACACGATGCCGGCCGTCGCCGGCGGGCCGGACTCCCTTGGCCTCACGACCATCTGCACGCAAGATGGCGTCAGCACTATCAATGCTGACGGCACCCCCGCCGACGGTCACAGCGACCGTCACGATCAGCATGATTGCTGCACGGGCACCTGCCATCCACTGGCCGCATTGGCGGCGGTACAGGGTGATTTTCTGCCCACCGTTTGGCTGGAACGGGCTGAAGATTTTCCGAAAATTCCGGTGTCTGGCGTGGCCAGTCACCGGCCGTTTGAGCCACGCGCTCCACCTCAACTGATCTGATTACGACCCTTCCGCCGGGTGCCTGATCGCGCCCCGTGGAGTCTTCCACAATCAGATTTTGAGGTTATTTCCATGCGATTGCCAAATTTCGTCGGCAGCGGGCGGCGCGCCCTTCTGCTGTCCTCGGCGCTGCTGAGCGTCAGCCAGTTAGTCTTTCCCGAAGCCGTGAGCGGCGCGGACGCTGCCGATGCCCCCGAGATCGTTATCCAAGCCCTGCGCGGCACCAAATTCGACGATCTCGATATCAGCACCAGCGTGCTGGGCGGCAAGGTGCTACAGGATTCGCCGCAAACCAGCGTCGAAGAGCTGCTCGGCCATGTTGCCGGAGTCATCATTCCGCAATTACCCGCTAATGAGCTGCATCCCACCGGCGATGGATTGGGCATGCGCGGTTTTGGCACCACGCCCGGTCGCACCCTGATCATGCTGGACGGGGTGCCTTTCAGCGACCTCTATCTGCGCTATGTCAATTGGCAGCAGGTACCGAAGGAGCTGATCGATCATGTTGAGGTGATCCGGGGGGGAGGCGCCACGACTCTGTGGGGCAATATGGCGATGTCCGGCGTGATCAACATCGTCACCAGGGATCCCAAGCCCGACGAGCTGCGCGCCTCGCTCGGCTATGGCAGCTTCAACAGTCTGCATGCCGATGCCGCCGCCAGCCTTTTTAGCAATGACCAATGGCGGGTCGGTTTTTCCGGCTCGCGGGAACAGACCGAAGGCTTCAACAAGGTGGTCAAGGATGATCAGAGCCCGATCTTCGGTGCCACCTCATCTTATTCCAATGACGGCGTGCTGACGGTCTCCTATCGCCCCGATCAGCAAGATCAGCTGCATCTGAAACTGGGGGCGCATTACACTGCCGAGACCGGCCTGCAAGAGGCGATCGCGAGCAATGCGTGGGGGAGCTATGACGCGGCACTTTCGGGCAATTTCAGTTTGGGTCGGCTTGGCGCGCTTGAACTGACCAGCTTCTATGACAAGTGGCACTATGCCACCCAGAATGCCAACGACCTTTGCTATAATCAGGCCGCGACCCCTGTGGCGGCCAGTAAGGGTTGTCCCGGCAATATCGCCTCGCCGCAGACCGCTTCCTCCTATCTCGGTCAGATCGAGAACGCGCCTTACACGACACCAGCACCAACCACGCCACCTCGGGACTCGATAATGGCGCTTTGGTGGCCGATCTGGGGGCGAGCTGGCGGCTCCAGAGCCACGTCCAGCTGTTCCTCGACCTGCAGAATATCGGCAATGTCACCTATCTGACCAGCGCGGCCAATTATGGCGCTTCTTCCACCACGCCGTCGGCGATTGGCACGCCGTTCAACGCCTTTGGCGGCGTCAGAGTGAGTTTCTGACATCATGGAGATGAAGATGAGCGATAAGCGAGCGCGGCATTGGTATCTGCGGGTTTGGCGTTGGCATTTCTACGCCGGCCTTGTGAGCCTGCCGATCGTTTTTCTTTTGGCCTTGTCCGGCATGGTCTATCTTTTCAAGCCGCAGATCGATGACTGGCAGGAACGCGGCTTCAACCGGCTCCAGCTTGCGACAAAAGCCCGCCCGCTCGACGAGCAGGTAAGAGCGGCCTGTCAGACGCTGTCCGACGCCCGCTTCAAGGGGGTGGAGCTGCGCACCGATCCAAGCGATGCCGTCCGCGTCCTGATGGCGCTCCCCGATGGCGAGACCATTCGGGTCTATGTCCGGCCTGACGACAACCGCATCATCGGCGAGCTTGCCGAGAATGCCCGCTTCAGCAAAATCGTCCGCAATCTCCATGGCGAACTGTTTGCTGGCGATGTCGGTGCGATCCTGGTCGAGACCGTCGGCGCCTGGGCGATCGTGCTGCTGGTCAGCGGTCTGTTCCTGTGGTGGCCGCGCCAGAGCGGTCTGGCTGGCGTGCTTTATCCGCGACTTGGCGGCGGCAGAATTTTTTTACGCGATCTTCATGCGGTGACCGGCTTCTGGATTTCTATTTTCGCCTTATTCTTTCTGATTTCGGCGCTGCCCTGGACCAAAGTGTGGGGTGGCGGCATGAAACAGCTGCGCGGTGCGCTGGCGGCGCAGGAACGTTCCGCCGATTGGACCACCGGTCCCGCCTCGGAACATGCCATGCATATGCATCAATTCGGTCAATCCTCGCCATCGGTGACGGAGGCGGGAGGCGTCACCCCGGTGACGTCGGAGGGCGTCAATTTTGAGCGGGTGGCGGAGATCGTCCGCCCGCTCAGGCTGGCCGATCCGGTGATCATCGCCCCGCCGGGTCGTCCGGGCGGGACTTGGCAGGTCAAATCCGATGCGCAGAACCGGCCGCTGCGGGTCACCCTGCAGATCGACGCCCAGAGCGGCGCCATCCTCAAGCGCCGCCCCTTCGAGAGCGGCTCACTCTATGATCGGGTGGTCGGCGTCGCGATCGCGGCGCATGAAGGTCAGCTGTTCGGCTGGGTCAATCAGCTCCTTGGGGTGGTGACCGCGCTTGGGCTGATTCTGATGTCGGTCAGTGCCGGGATGATGTGGTGGAAGCGGCGGCCCCACGGAAAACTGGGCGCGCCGGCACTCTCACAAACTATCCCGCGACTGGCCGTCGGACTTGGAGTCGGGATTGTTGCGCTTGGATGTCTTTTACCGACGCTCGGTGCTTCAATGCTGTTGCTGTTGGCGGTTGAAAAGTTGGTATTGCGACATATTCCATCCTGTCAGCGTTGGTTGGGGTTGACCGCGCCTGACAAGAGTTGACTCTGGGCGGACGAAGGACAGCAGATCACCCCGGCCATGCAGTGTGATAATGTTACTTTAGAACGGGCATGCAACGGAGTCCTGATGATCGTCAATTTTTCGAAACGGGCGCACGACCACAATTTCAGCCTCGATCCGATCTGCCGGTCCCTGCTCGACAATGATTTCTACAAACTGCTGATGCAGCAGTTCATTTGGCTGCATTTCCGCGATGTGCCGGTGACATTCTCCCTGCTCAACCGTACCAGCGCGGTCAAGCTGGCCGAGATCGTCGATGAGACTGAGCTGCGCACTCAGCTCGATCATGCGCGCGGCTTGCGCTTCACCAAATCCGAGCTGATCTGGCTGGCCGGCAACAGTTTTGCCGGTACGCGCGGCATATTCCGCGCTGATTTCCTCGAATGGCTGGCCGATTATCAGTTGCCGGCCTATCATCTCGAACGACGCGACGGCCAATGGAATCTTGAATTTGCCGGGCCGTGGGCGATGTCGACCTTGTGGGAGATTCCGGCGCTCTCGATCGTCAATGAATTGCGGACCCGCGCCGGTCTGGCCAAATTGAACGAATTCGAACTCGATATCTTCTATGCGCGCGCCAAAACCAAATTATGGGACAAGATCGAGCTTCTGCGGCCGACACCAGGTCTCAAATTCGCCGATTTTGGCACCAGGCGGCGCCATTCCTTTTTGTGGCAGGAATTTTCGATTCAAGCCATGCGGGCTGAACTGCCGGTCGCCTTTACCGGCACCTCCAACGCTTTCATGGCCATGAAGCATGACCTGGAGGCGATCGGCACCAACGCCCATGAGCTTCCCATGGTGCTCGCGGCTCTGGCGGTGCAGGGCCGGCTCGGTTGCGATCTCAAGCAATCGCAATATGAAGTCCTGCGGCTTTGGCAGACCACCTATGGCGGCTCGCTTCTGGTCATGTTGCCGGATACTTTCGGCTCGACGCAATTTCTCCGAGATGCGCCCGACTGGATCAATGGCTGGACCGGGGTTCGCGTCGACAGCAAAGAACCGGTCGCCGCCGGTCAGGAATATATCGACTGGCTGACCACGCGGGGCGTGGATCCGGCCAGCAAATTGCTTCTCTTCAGCGATGGACTTGATGTTGAGGATATCATCCGTCTGCAGGCCCGCTTTGGGCCGGGCGCCGCGAGTGAACCGGGTTGCCGGATCGCCTTTGGCTGGGGAACCTTGCTGACCAACGATTTCCGCGGCTGCCATCCGCGCGGTCTGGATGAGGATTTTGGTCCGGTCAGTCTGGTTTGCAAAGTCTCGGACGTCGAAGGACGGCCTGCGGTAAAACTGAGCGACAATTATCTCAAAGCCACCGGCACGCCCGAGGAGATTGCCCGTTATCGCGCCGTTTTCGGCACGGATGGCGTTGCCGACATACCCGTTATCGTGTGATGGGGGAGCCCAGCAAGTGGGCCGTCAGTCAGGCCCGATGACCTCGTCGGCGGCCAAAACCGATACACCGCTGCCATCCTCGTCTTCGACAAGAACCACGTCACCGATAATCTGGCCTTTATCTTCCGGCAAGTTATTGAAGTAATGCCAAATAAAGGCGACGGAAATTGTTTGATCTATCTGATCATCTTCATCCATTTCTTCGTCTTCGAGAGCGGACATGTCGCGTATGATCTCTAAAGAATCATCAAGCATTTCCTCGAAATCGGTGCCGTCTTCCAAAATATTTTCAATGATATTCTGGAACTCTTCGTCATCCAGCTCATATTTCCATTCGGCGTCGCCGGACTTGAAGTAGACGGTTTTCATTGCATTCTCCTGCTTCGGATGACGAAACCTGAGCGAAATGCCGCAAAAAAGCAAGAACCGGCTTGGTGAAACTATCGCATCGGCTAGCAAAAAAACCGGAGGGAGAGCACCATGTTCACGACCGGCGCGGTTCGATATCATAGAGAGTGATCCAAGCGAGTGCGGGATTATACTGAGCTGAGGGAAGCCCACGGACTTCACGCGAGTGGGCCACTCTTTGTCGGAATTGCAGGGGGGGGGGAAGACCGATCATGGTTCAGGAGATCATTGCGTCGCTCGATAATGTGCCGCTTTTGAAAGAGCTGCCGCAAGCCACGCGCGACCACTTGTCGCGTCAATGCCGATTCCGGCGCTATGCCGAGGGCGAGCATATCATCGACGGGCAGAGCATGGGTCGCGAAGTATTTTTTGTCACGTCGGGTATGGTCCGGGTGGTAAACTACTCCCCTTCGGGTCGCGAAGTTGCCTTTGACGACATCCCCGTCGGCGCCTATTTCGGCGAATTGGCAGCCCTTGATGGCGGGCCGCGTTCGGCCTTCGTGCAGGCACAGGCGCCGGGCGCCATCGCGGCGGCGATGCCGCCGGATGTCTTCATTGATCTGCTGCTGAAAAATCCGAAAATTGCGCTCGAAATCATGCGCCGTCTGGCCCGGGTCATTCGCTTCTCGACGGAACGGATCATGGATCTCAGCACTGTGGGCGCCAATAACCGAGTCCATGCCGAGCTGCTGCGTCTGGCCCAGGCTGCCAATCGCGACGGCAAGCAGGCGGTGATTTCGCCGATCCCCCATCATGCCGATATCGCCAGCCGGGTCAGCACCACGCGCGAGACAGTGGCTCGCGTATTCAGCGAATTAACCCGCGCCGGCATGCTGCAGCGCGGTAAAAGCGCATTGGTCGTGCGCGATATGGAGAAGCTTCATGAGTTGGTCGAAGACCTGCGACAGAATTTTTGAACCAGTGATCGCCGTCACAGCTTTTGCCAGGAAAAAGGGTATGCTCATCTCAGATATTGGAGATTATTTCCTGTTAATCTCCAGTATCTTTTTCCCTCAAGAGCAATTCGGGCCGGAGTCAATCCGGCCCACCCTTTTACCATCAGGCGTTGTGCGATGACGGGGAAGCTGCGGGGCAGGTTGCTTCTGTTCGCTGGTGGCGCCAATGGTGCGATGGCGATGATGGCCGCTGCCTATGGCGCCCATGGTTTGGATGGGCACGCTGCCGAGCTGATCGAGAAGGCATCGCATTTTCAACTGCTGCACGCCGCTGTCCTGGTGGCGCTGGTTGCGGGCCAGGGCCGCTGGCAGGCTGCTGCGGCGATCTTGTTCGTCGTGGGGATGATTCTGTTCAGCGGATCGCTTTATGTCATGGCGATCCTGTCGGTACCAACCACTGCGCTGGTTCCGCTTGGCGGCGGCGCCTTCATCTTCGGCTGGCTGATGTTGATGGTCGCCGGCTTGCGGGGCTCTACTTGATCTTGGCTTCCTTGAACTGGACATGCTTGCGCACGACCGGATCATATTTACGGAATTCAAGCTTCTCGGTGGTCTTGCGCGGGTTCTTTTTGGCGGTATAAAAAAAGCCGGTGCCAGCCGTGCTGAGCAGCTTGATGAGAATGGTGGCGGGCTTAGCCATGGTCGAGACCCCGAATCCTGAGAAATAAAACTAGGCGGCGGAAAATACAGGGTTGTGCGGCGCTGTCAAGACCGAACTGCTCAACCTCCCATGCATGCCGCGTTGAGAATGCCGATCGTGATCGCGATGCTGGCCATGAAGACGCCGGAGGCGACCTCGCCACGGTCGATATGCTTGGTGACGCCGTGCATCAGACGCGACACCAGGGCAAGGCCGATCAGCTGCGCCAGCAGCGCGATGACGCTCCAGGGCAGAACCTCCCACAAGGAATTGGACGCTCTGACGACGCCGGCAACGGCGATGGCAAAGCCAACCAGCGCGCCGCCGAAGGAAAGGGCGGCGGCGGTGTTGCCGTCGCGTATCAGGGCGATTTCCTTGAAAGGAGTGATCCACAGCCACAAGACGGCGAAGACCAGCATCGCCACGCCCACCAAGGCGAAATGGCTGGCGAATTCGATCAGGTTCTCAACCGGCATCACTGTCTCAAGCATCGCTTGTCCTCTCCTGGTCTATCTGATCGGCATCAGCCGAAAATATGGGGTACGAAATGGCAATCGTCGGTGGTGATCAACCCGTCGGCCTCGCGGATGCCCAGTCCGCGCGCCTGATCGCCGATCAGCCACACCCCGAGCACGGCAGTCCCCGTCTGGCCGGCCTTGGCCAGTCGCGCCCGCGCCTGCCATAGGAATCCCTCGGCGCCATAATCGCCATCCTTGCTCTCGGCGATGCTGCCATCGCCATTATAGATGGTGACATTGGCGCCTTCGCGACCCAGCAGGGCCTTACGGACCACGCCCTGCGGCGCCAGCCTGGTGATTCCGGCTTGATCGAAGCCGGCCGGCAGCAGACTGTCATGATAGGGATACATCTCCCACAACTGGGCCAAGATCGCCTTGTTGGACAGGATCATCTTCCAGGCGGGTTCGATGAACTGGGTCAGCGAGGCGGGGATATTGCGGCCGAATTCCTCGCGCACCATCCATTCCCACGGATAGAGCTTGAACATACGGGCGATGACCTGCTCGTCCAGATCGACAAAACGTTCGGTTTGACTGTCCCAGCCGATATCGGCGATGTCGAGGCGGGTGGTGGTGAAACCGGCGTCGATGGCGCAGGCCTCGAGATATTTCAGATTTCCCTCATCCTCAAGATTGGGCAGGATGCAAGACATGTGCAGATGGCGGCGCGGATCCTGGCTTGGGATGCCGCGCAGCAAGTGCTGGAAGCGGTCGATCAGGCCTTCCTCAAGGGAATTGAACTGATCTTTGCCGGGAAACATGGCTTCCTTCCAGTACCATTGCACGATCGCCGCCTCGAACAGGGAAGTCGGCGTATCGGCGTTATATTCCAACAGCTTTGGCGGGCCGCTGCCATCATAGGCGAGATCCAGGCGACCATAGAGATGGGGATCCTTGCGGGCCCAGCTTTCCTGGACCAGCTCAGCGGCGAGGCCGGTAATGCCGAAGAGCGGCAATTTTCGATCGGCGATCACCGCCTCGACCGCGGCCAGGCACATCTGGTGGAGCTCGTTTGAGACGCGCTCGAACCCGTCAATCTCGGCTGGCGTGAATTGCCAGAAAGCGTCTTCACGCCAGTAGGGTGCTGCGTCGAAGGTGTGGAAGTCGAATCCGACCGCTTCCACCGCCGCCTGCCAATCCTGCCGCGGTGCGCAATCAAATCTTTGCATGGAATCAGCCTCCCACCGTCGGACGCGCCGAGGCGGTGCTGCCAAAGCCGCCGCGCGATACGGAACTCGACGCCCGCGCCGCCGCCGGCGCGCCGCCGGTCCAACTCGGCCGGTTGATGACAGTGCCGCCGGCATAGGTGCTGCCAGTTCTGTCGATGAAGACGGGGGCATAGATCGTGCGACCATAGCCGCCGCCAAATCCGCCGCCCATCATATAGCCCATCATGAAGGGTACGAAACCGCTTCCGCCGCCCTCGACCACACTGCCGCGCGGTACGCAATTGCCCGGGCCGTAAACATCTTCGCAGCGGGCCTGCTGTTCGAAGCGCGGCGCGTCGGCCATCTTCTCCATCGCCTGATGGTAGCCTTCGCGGCATTCCTTGACATGGTCCATGTCCGGCGCATCGGCGATACAGGCGTCGAGATCCTTATAGATCTTGCCTTGCTGGGCGCTTCCCTGACCGGCCGGCTGCTGATTTTGCGAGGTCTTCTTATCGTCGTCGCAGCCCGCCAGCAAGGTGGCGGCGGCAAGCAGCAGGACCGCGCTCGTCTGTCTCCTCATTTCTTCAGGGCCGCCAGCCGATCAAGCACCGAACTGTTCGGCTTGGCGCCTTGCGCCGCCGCCAGCGCTTCCTTGACGAAGGGATTGTCCTCGACCGGCGCGGGCCCCCTGGCAAGGGTCTGGGCCTTCAGCTGATTGGCCTCGGCATTGGCGCGCAGTTTTGCCGCTTCCTGCTGCATGGCATTCAGCGCGGTGTCGAGACCGCTCGCCTGCGCATCGCTGCGCAGCCCCGCCACCTTGGCCGCCTGCTCGGCATGTTCCTTCGAACGGTCATTGGCGATCTGCGCCCGGGTCAGATCACGTTGCGCTTCCTCAAGCTGTTGCTTGGCGGTTTTGAGATCGGCAGCCTTTTGCTCATAGGCGTCGGTCGCCTCGCTCAGAAGTGCCGCGGATTCATCCACATCATGGCGATGCTGCTCCAGATCGGGCGAGATTTTCTCCAGTTTGCCGACCAGATCATTGAGGCCGGCTTCGACCTGGCTCCGGTCGCCCGCCGGCAGAGCGGGATCGTCGAGTCGGTTTTTCAATTGCTCGGCGGCGGCGAGATATTGGTGATAAAGCGTGTCGAGACGCTCGAATTCCTGGATCTCGTGATTATGGGCGGTGCGCAACTGGGTCAGCAGCAAGCCGGCGGCGTCGAGATTCTTCTCCTTGACCGCCAGATCCGCTTTGCCCGCGACATCTTTATCGGTCAAAGCCAGCATATTGGTCAGGTCTTTGGCGATCTTCTTGGTCTTGATCAGGCCGAAAGCGGCAATGAACTCAAACATGCGAATTCTCCTCACAGTCTGGGACGCGGTCTTCCACGTGCCATATTCCGGAATGTCCTTCTCAATCTTCTCGTCGATCGCGTCGCGCAGCCATTCCGCCTGGCTGCGTCCGCTCAGCTCGACGGCGACGTCCATGGCCGCCTTGTCGCGCGGCGTCACATAAACCGAGCCGCCTGCTTCCAGGCGCTTGCGGCGATTATAGAGGGCTTGTCGACTGAGTTTAGGTTCATCCATTTTTCGTACACTAGTTTACAGGAAACCATCCTCTTGTCAACTAGTGTACATTACCATGCCGAAACCGGCGATCACCAGCTTCATCATAGACAGTCCCGACCACGACCGCCATGATAGTCGAGCAAGCAGGAGACTCCCAATGCCGCCGACCAGAAAGCCGGGCCCGCCGAAGAAAGCGCCTGCCAAGCAGACCCCGATGGAGCGGATGATCGAGGACTGCGTGAAAAAAGCCAAGGCGCGGAAAAAATCCGGGCAGACCGACCAGGAGTGGCGCGAGAGCTATGCCGCGACCCTGAAGGTCCAAAGCGAGGCGGTCAAACTCAGCGAGACGCCCTTCGACGGCGATACGTTGAAGAAGAAGCATTAGAGCCTGATGCTAATTAACTGGTGACAAGCAGCCGGCAGTCATTGTGTCTTTTTGAACGATAAGGGCGGAAGAAGTCGTAAATTTGAGGTGACTGGCGCAGCGACCGCTAAGGCGCGGGCAAAGAGCGCCGGGTCGTTCAGCAAATGTCTCGCGATCGCCAGATCGCCCTTGTCGTCGGCGTGGTTGCCGGCGGGACAATGGCGGCGCAATTTGATCCTCTGCGGCATGTCGTCGGGCTTGACCTCGCGCCATGCCTCGAAAAAACCGGCTGACGCGGCGCGCCCTCCGGCCAGGGGGCGGTCATCGGTCGCCTTGGCGTCGGGTACGGTACAAATCGACGGCAAAACGCCGAGCCCGTGCAGGGCGTAACCGCTCGGGGCAAAAAAACGTGACCAGGTGAGAGTCATCTCACCGTCATTGGGTAAGTCCAGCACGGTCTGAATAGCACCCTTGCCAAAGCTGTTGGTGCCAACCAGCACGGCGCGGCCGCTGTCCTGCAGATCGGCCGCCAGTATTTCCGCGGCCGACGCGGTATGGCCGTCGATCAAAGCGACCACCGGCAGTGATTCACCAGGATCCCCGGCCCGTGCTTCCTGACTTTGCGCCGCATCTGGGTGGCGGCCGCGTGTCGCCAACAGATGTCCCCGTTCGATGAATTGATCGGCTACCGTGATCGCCTGATCGAGCAAGCCACCGGAATTACCGCGCAGATCGAGGATAATCCCTTTCAAGCCGGGTAAGCCTCTCGCCGTCTTCAAAGCCTCAATGACTCCTGCGGCGGTATTCTGGTTGAAGCTGGCGATGGCGATCGTGGTGATGGCGTCTTTGCTGGTCACCGTGACCGAGGGCGGCACGATCAGGGTGCGATGCAGGGTGACAGCAAAAGGCGTTCCATCGCTGTGGCGCAGGGTCAGTTTGACCGGGCTGCCGATCGGCCCGCGTAATTTTTGTGAAATGACATCTTGATCAAGACCTTTCAGGCCGATCTCGTCGATGGCGATCAGGATATCGCCCACACGCAATCTGGCCTGCTGCGCCGGGCTGCCGGGCATCACCTCGGTCAGGCTCACGCCCTCTTTCGTACCCTCAAAGCGCACGCCGATGCCGTCAAAGCCGGTGCGCGAAGCCCGTCTTTCGCGCGCCTCAGCGGGGCCGGCATAATGGGAGAAAATATCGAGTTTGCTGAGAAATCCGTCGATCAGCGTCTCGGTCAGAAGGTCATTGTCGATTTTGCCGAGGGCGGCGGAGTGGCGGGTTGCCTCGCGGGTCGCCTGGTCGATCAGAAATGTCCAGCCGCCTTTATCGTCGGCGGCCGGCAGGGCGTAGCTGGCCAAAGCATGAGTGCGGTAGCGCAGTCGCAGACGGTGGTCGACGATCGTCACATCGAGCGCTGGGTCGATGGTGGCGAGGCCTTTCAGTCCCTCCAGCGCGATGGACTCGGTGCTGAAAGCGGTCAGTGCCCGGTCATGGATTGCCTCCAGGACGAAAGCGATGGTTGGCTTGGAGGGCGTGGGCAAGGACTGCGCCAGCACCGGTCCAGCCAAGAAACAATAAACCAGCGCGAAAACCAGCGCTCTCAACGCCTTTTTCCCTTTCGAACGCCCGGCGGCGCGCCCCCCTTCCGCGCCGGTGCGCGACTGCCTGGCCGTGCGCCCTGTAAGCGCCGACCCGGACTGGTCTGCCCATCGATCACGAGCCGGAATACCAGCCCGCCGGTCAGCGCGTTGGCCTCGGCCAGTTCCACCTCGACCGCATCACCCAAGGCGAAAGTCTTGCCAGAGCGCTTGCCGATCAGGCAATGGCGTACCTCGTCATGATCATAATAATCGTCGGGCAGGGACGATACCGGCACCAGCCCGTCGCCACCGGTCTCGATCAGGGTGACGAACAGGCCGAAACGGGTGACCCCATTGACCCGGCCGGCGAAGCGGGCTCCGACCTTGTCGGCCAGAAAGGCGGCGGTGAAGCGGTTGACCGCGTCACGCTCGGCGGCGGCGGCGCGCCGCTCGGTGGTCGAAATATGCTCGCCGATTTCCTTGAAGCGTTCCCACCCATCCGGGCCGAGCGCGCCGGCGCCGAAGTGCAGCCCGTCGATCAGGGCGCGATGCACCAGCAAATCGGCGTAACGCCGGATCGGCGAGGTGAAATGGGCGTAGCGGGCGAGGGCCAGACCGAAATGACCGAGATTCTCAGGGCTATAGACCGCTTGCGCCTGGCTGCGCAGGATCACCTCATTGATCAGGGGCGCTTCCGGCAGATTTTTTGCCTGTTCCAGGACGCGGCTGAACGAGGCCGCCTTCAAAACCTGGCCCTTGGCGAAGGGGATGCCGACGGTCGAGAGGAAGTCGCGCAGGCTTGCGATCTTTTCTTGGGACGGCAGATCATGGACGCGATACATGCAGGGGCGTCCGAGCGCTTCGATCTGCTCGGCGGCCGCGACATTGGCGGCGATCATGAAATCCTCGATCAGCCGATGGCTGTCATGGCGCTCACGCGGAACGACTTTCTCGATGTGGCCGTCCGCTCCCATCACCACTTTGCGCTCCGGCAGGTCAAGTTCCAGCACGCCGCGCCGGGCGCGCGCCTTGACCAGGGCGGACCAGGCGCCATAGAGCGGGGTCAGGACCGGCGTGACCAGGGGACCGGTCAGATCGTCCGGATGACCATCCATGGCGCGCTGCACCTGCTCATAGGTGGTGCGCGCCGCCGATTTCATCAGACCGCGCAGGAAACGGTGGCCGGTCTTGTTGCCCTCGCCATCCAGGCGGATCTCGACCGCCAGACAGGGACGTTCCTCATTCGGCTTGAGGGAGCACCAGCCATTGGACAGGGCTTCCGGCAGCATCGGCACCACCCGATCGGGGAAATAGACCGAATTGCCGCGCTTGAACGCCTCCTTGTCGAGGGCATCGCCGGGCCGCACATACCAGGCGACATCGGCGATGGCGATCATGATGCGCCATCCGCCCCTGTCATCCGGTTCGGCCCACACCGCATCGTCGAAGTCGCGCGCATCCTCGCCATCGATGGTGATCAGCGGAACGTCGCGCAAATCGGTCCGGTCGCCGAGCGGCGCGCCGATGGCAGCTTCGGCTTGTGCGACCGCGCTTTCCGGGAATAGCTGCGGGATATCATGGGTATGGATCGCCACCAGACTGATCGACCGCGGATTGGCCATGCTGCCGAGCCGCTCGATCACTTTGACCGGTTTCAGGCCGAAGACTCTAACGGCCTGGGTCGAGGGCAGCAATTCGGTCAGCACCAGTTCGCCGATTTCTGCACCCATCTCATCGCCGGGTAGCACCGCATAGTCGGATTTCTGCCGCCGGTCGGTCGGCTGCAGCCGGCCACCGCCATCGGCGACCCGCTGAAAAACGCCGAGGATCCGCGCCGGTCCGGTGGTCAGGCGGCGCAACACCCGCGCCTCATAGAGACCCTCATGGAGGCGGCGCATTTTTGCCAGGGCACGGTCGCCGACGCCGAGCGGCGGTTCGCCGCGTTTGGCAGGCTGGACAAAGATGCGCGGCGGCGCCGCCGGCTCGCCCCAGACCAGCGGCTTGGCCAAAAGTTCACCATCCATATCGGTGCCGGTGATGACAATGATGGTGGCGTCGGGCAGGCCGCCTTGGCCGGCGAAGCGCCGACCGGGACCGCGATCGATCGCGCCCGACCCCTCCAATTCCTTGATCATCTGGCGCAGCCAGGGGCGATGCTCGACACTCAGGCGGAAGGCGCGGGCGATCTCGCGCTTGCCGACCGTGCCCGGCTGCTCGCGAATGAACTCAAGCAATTGCTCCTTCGACGGCAGGGGAATGTCTGGTTTTTTCATTGGTGTCTGGGGCGTCGGGGGCGTCTGGGGCCTCTGGGGCCTTTGGCGGTGATCATGAGATTGCGTCGCGGACGATGCTGATACCGAAACCGCGGCGGCGGAAACTGACTTTGGCCAAGAGTCCCGCGGCGTCGTACCACAATTCGCGATCGACGTCGCCGGTCATGGCGTAATGTTCGCAGTCAATTTTCTGGCCGCCGATGATCAGTGTTTCGGGGCCGGCGTCTTTGATCACCACATGATAGGGGGTGTCATCCGACTCGACGGCGAACAGGGTCGAGTGGCCGATCATCGCCTTGCGCCACATGGACAGGGGGAAAGCATCGGCCGGCACGCTGAGGGTCTTGCCGTCACTGGTCAAAGTGATGCCGCCCGTTTCGGTACCCTTCGCTTCGACATGATGCTTGCTGCCGTCATCGTCCGTGTCCGCAACCAGTTTGTCGAGATGGTCGCCGGTCCAGTTCTCCGCGCGATGATGGCGATAGGTGAAGTCGAGAAAAAGAATATGGACCTTCGACTCGACACTCAGCTGCAGGACGATGTGGTCGCCGTCGCGCTGCAGAGTGTAGGTCTCTTTGCCGATCGGCTCGCCCTCTTTCAAGATGCTGTAGGAAAGCGTTTCGGCCGAAGCCAGCTGTGGCAGAAAGGCGAGCAGGCCAAGAGCGAAGACGCGCCTCTGTATCATGGATCCTCCGATTATTATTTTTGTAGCGATGGGAAAAGTCCGGCGATGGTGGTCACCGCCCGTTCCGCCTCAGCGCGGTCGGGCGTCGTTGCCGCATCGTTGAAGCCGTAATAGTCGTCTTTCCCGACCGCCTGGAATACCAACCCGTCACGGCGCGGCAGAAAGGACACCCGATGATGGAACAGGCCATAGGTGATGGCCGGATCGGGGCTCATGCGGGCCAATTGCCCGCGCACCGGGATGAGGCTGGCATCTTCAAACAAGGCGCGCGCGCCATAGCCGGTGCAATTGACGATGGTCTTGAGCGGCAGACGCGCGAGATCGGCGGGGTGATGGAATTCTGTGATCTCGATTGTGCCGCCATTGCTGTGAAATTCGTCGAGCAGCAGGCGCGAATAGGCGGAAATATTGAACATCATCATGCTGCCGCGCCTGAGATAATGGGCCCCGAGATCGTGGGTTCCGGGCGGAAATTCACGGCCGCGCGGCACCAGATCGGGAACCAGTTCATGCTGCAGTTCAGCAAAGGCCGGACGCCCGTCGCCTGGTTCCGGCGCGTCCCTGACCGCACTCGGTTCATCGCCGACGAAGTAATTATCGATGAACTCGACCGGTGTGCCGGCCAGTCCGAGGAAAGACTGGTAGGCGGAGAAACTGGCGCGGCACATAGTCTCCCATTGCTGCTTGAAGGCGGGAGTCGCCTGATCCGCAAAGCAGATGCGGGAGTCGGGCGTCCAGACACCGGATGCCAGGGAGGATCGCACATGGGGCGGCAATTCCTTGGCATAGAGTGTCACCTCGGCTCCGGCGCGCTGCAGGCAAAGAGCGGTGGTCAGACCCAAGGCACCGCAGCCGATCACCGCTATCTTCCGTTCCCCGGTCTGCATCGCCATGGCGGTGGCGATCATGCCGGATCCCCAGGAGAGCGACCAGCCACTGCCGCCATGGCCATAATTATGAACAATCGCCTGGCCGCCGATCTGCTCGATTTCCAGACGTGGTCCGGCGGCGCGGAAGGGACGGGTGCAGACCGTGATTGCGGTGATGCGATCGACGCTGGCGCGGGGTGGCGTAAAAGTGAGCCCGGGTGGTTTGGGCGGGGTCGCGCATCCAGACATGCCGGCGAGAACCATGCTGGCCCCCATTCCGGCCAAAAGATCCCGACGCCCGACTCTTGTACCCATGCGCAACTCCTCATTCAGCAACGAGTGTAAATCAGAAATGCCGGAAGTCGATGGTAACACTGTCAATGCAGGGCGATTTCGATCCGGCACCCCGGCTTGCCATTCCTGACCGAGACCGCCACACCGTGCAGCCGGGCGACCGCCGCCACCAGGCTGAGGCCCAACCCATTGCCCGGCCGGTGACGCGCCTTGTCGCCCCGCGTAAAGCGCTGGAACAGCAGATCATGCCGTTCGGGTGGCAGGCCCGGCCCATCATCCTCGACGGCGATCCGCCCGTCCGCGCTCAGGCTGACCAGGATCGTGCCGCCGGCCGGCGTAAATTTGATCGCGTTGTCGAGCAGATTGGCCACCGCTTCGAACAACAGATCGGGATCGCCCAGCACCGCAGGAGCGGTTTGGATATCGCTTTTGAACGTCAAGCCGCGCTCGCTGGCGGTGGGTTCAAACAATTCCGCGGCGGTCGATACCAGCCGCACCAGGTCGACGACGGCAAAGCCCGCCCGTCTTTGTCCCGATTCGACCTCGCTGATCCGCAGCAGGGCACGGAAGGTGGCGAGGATCTGGTCGGTCTCGGCGATCGCCTCGCTCATCGCGGCCCGATGCGCCGTCAACTCGCCGCCGCGCCGCAAAGCCCCCTCAAGACCGCTGCGAAGCCGGGTCAGGGGGGTGCGCAGATCGTGGGCGATATTGTCGCCGGCGGCCTTCATGTCGCCGACCAATCGCTCGATTTCCGCCAGCATGGCATTGACACTATGCGCCAGCTTGTCGAAATCGTCGCCGCTGCCATCGATCGGCAGGCGCCGCGAGAGATCACCCGTCACGATCGCCGCGGTGGCAAGATGCATCGCCTCGATCCGCCGCAGAGAGGAAAAACTCATGATCAGCCCGCCCAGCAGGGCCAACCCCACCGAGGCGATCAGTCCGATCACCAGCGATCGCTGCACCACTTCGCGCACCTCATGGACCTCGTCGGCGCGGCGCGCCATCACCAAAATCCGGCCATTCGGCAAGGTCATGCCCACCACCCGCATATCCTTGGTCTGATGCGGCGTGGCGCCGGGCAGGCCGCCCTTCAATTCATGCACCTTGCCGTCGAGCACAACGCCGTCCGGCCAGGCGGTGACGGTTCCGCCGATGAGGTGATGCTGCGCATCGAACAATCCACCCTGCCAATCCTGATGCGGGTCGCTGGCGACCAGCTCCTCCAGATCGAGGGCCTGACCCTCGTCGGGCGTATCGATCAATTCGTGCGCCTCATGGAGCAGGGATTGATCCAGATTGCCCATGAGGAATTCGCTGCTCTGCCAATAGACCAAGGCGAAGAGCAGTCCGACCGATCCGATCAGCAGGACGCTGAACAGCAGGGTGATCCGGAAGGCGCTGGTTTTTCTGAGGTCAAGCAGACGCATCGAACATCCATCCGCTGCCGCGCACGGTGACAATCAGCGGCGCTTCGCCCTCGCCATCGATCTTGCGCCGCAGCCGGCCGATATGCACATCGATCAGATTGGTGCCAGGGTCGAACTTGTAGTCCCACACCGCTTCATAAAGCATCGATCGGGTCAGCAATTGCCCTGCATGGCGGGCGAAATATTCGAGCAGGCGATATTCGCGCTGGGTGACGTCAAGCAGCCGGTCGCCGCGATAGACCAGCCGGTTCAGCAGATCCATGGTCAGGGAACCGATTTTCAATTGGGTGGTCGTGGGATCACCGAGATGCCGTCTGGTGAGCGCCTCGACCCGCGCGATCAGTTCGATCATGGCGAAGGGCTTCACCAGATAATCGTCGCCGCCAGCCCGCAAGCCGCGCACCCGGTCATCGATCGCACCAAGCGCGCTGACCATCAGCACCGGCGTCTTGACCGACTGCCGGCGCAACCGCGCCAGCACTTCCAGCCCGTCGCAACCGGGGAGCAACCGATCGAGGGTGATGGCGTCGAACCCGCCCTGCAGCGCGAGCCGCAGGCCGGCGTCGCCGTCATCGCAATGGACCGCGCTCCAGCCCGCCTCGGCCAGCGCGTCGACGATCTCGCCCGCGGTGCGTGCCTCATCTTCGATGACCAAAATATGACCCATCTGTGTTCTCCGACCGGACCCTCGCGTGACCGGCCCGCGCGGTCAAGGACCTAACGCAAAAGTTAGCTTAACTGCCGTTCGAAAGAGGCTAAAAACCGATCGATTGGATTTCAGCAAGACGGGGCATCATGGTCATAAATCGACGGTTCGGACGGATTGTTTTCTCTCTGTTGCTCGCGGGTCCAGCGCTGCCGGGGGCCATTACGGCGGTGGAGCAGGTTCCTTTCAAGGTGATCGAGCACATCAAGGGGCCTGATGGTCCGTGGGATTACGCCTTCGTCGACGCAGATCTGCGCCGCCTGTTCGTGGCGCGGGGCGATGGCGTCATGACGGTCAATCTCGCCTCGGGTGCGGTCACTCCGGTCTTTGTGAAAGGCGGCCGGGTCCATGGCATCATCACTCTGCCGGGGGCGCGCGCCATCAGTACCAACAGCGACAGCAGCAGCGCGATCTTGTTTCAGGCTGAGGATGGCAAGGTGCTGGGCGAATTTCCTGCCGGCGCCAAGCCCGACGCGGTGGTGCGCGACCCCAAGAGTGGTCTGGTCGTGGTGATGAACGGCAATGACGGCACCGCGACCCTGATCGATGTCGACAAGATGGTGGTCGCCGGCAGCATGGTCATTGGCGGAAAGCTCGAATTCGCCGCCGCCGATGGCGAGGGCCATGTCTTCGTCAATATCGAGGACAAGAATGAATTGGCGGTTCTCGATATCCCGAACCGCACGGTAATGGCCCGCTACCCCATACCCGAGTGCGAAGGGCCCAGCGGCCTTGCGCTGGATAATAAGACCCATGTTCTGCTCGCCGTCTGCAGCAATGAGAAGGCTGTGGCGATGTCCGCCCGCGATGGCCACAAGATCGCGATACTCCCGATTGGAGCCCATCCCGACGCCGCCATCCTCGATCAGGCGGGGCGCCGCTTTCTGGTGCCCTGCGGCGGAGATGGCACGCTCAGCGTCATCACCGAGTCCCCTGATGGCGGCCTGAGCACCACCGGGTCGGTGGCAACGGCCAAGGGCGCCCGCACCGGCGCTTTTGATCCCAAGACCGGCCGCGTCTATCTGCCGACCGCCGATTTTCTGCCGGCCCAAGCCGGCGAACGGCCGGCGGCGATTCCGGGCAGCTTCCATCTCGTGGTGCTCGGCCCGAACTGATCAATGCGGTCATTGCGCTTCATTTTAACCTGGGCTGTCGTCTGCGGCAGCCCCGTCCTGGCGGGTCCGCCCTTTGTCACCGACGATCCCGAACCCGCCGACTACCAGCATTTCGAAATCAATCTGGCGGTGGTGGGCAGCGTCGTGAAGGGATCCCGCAGCGCTGACCTGCCCAACATCGACATCAATTACGGAGCGTTGCCTGATCTCCATCTGCATGTCGGATTGACGGCGCCTTTCCAGTCAGCCAGCGGTTTGGGGGTAGATTATGGCTATGGCGATACGGAATTTGGCGTGAAATATCGCTTCATCGAGGAGGATGAGGCAGGCTGGCAGCCACAAGTGGCGATCTATCCCAATATCGACCTGCCGACGGGAGATGCGTTGCGCGGGTTGGGCAGCGGCCATACCAAGATTTTTCTGCCACTGTGGGTGCAGAAGTCGATCGGCGACTGGCAGAGCTTTGGCGGCGGTGGCTACTGGCTCAATCAGCAGGGACGACAGGATCGCAATTACTGGTTCCTGGGCTGGGCCGTGCTGCGCAAATTCTCCGACCAATGGACCTTGGGTGGGGAGGTCTTTCACCAGACCGCCGACCTGACCCATTATCCACCCCAGGGCGGTAATGGCCTGTCGGCGCGTGACAGTTCCGGTTTCAATCTTGGCGGCTATTACACTCTCGACGACTATCATCACATCATGTTGACCCTGGGTCGCGGCTTGCAGAATGTTCCAACGACCAACCAATTTTCCTACTATGTCGGCTATCAGATCATCTTCTGAGGCGAATGGCTGTCCTTGCACGGCCCCTAATAACGATCAAGGAACCAGTCTTACCCAAGGTCGCATATTCACGAGCGCCGCAAAGGCGATGAGCGTCGCGAAGAGGGTCACCCCGGTCCAGCCAAATTCCGCCAGCAGAAAGCTCCCCGCCGCCGCGCCCGCCGACATGCCGACGAACATCCCGGACAGCAGCAGCGCATTCAGGCGGCTGCGGGCTGCCGGATCGAGGGCGTAGATGATCGTCTGGTGGGCGATCAGGGCGGCCTGCGCGCCAAGATCAAAGCCGATGGTGCAGATGACCAGCAGGATGATCTGCCCTTCCCGCGATAACAACGGTCCCAGACTCATGACGGCAAAGGATAGGGTCGTCAGTCCCGCTCCGAGCATGGTCACCCGCGCCGGACCGTGACGGTCGGCGAGGCGTCCGGCGACCGGCGCGGCCAGCGCGCCGGCGGCGCCCGCCAAGCCGAAAGCGCCGGCGGTTCCGCTGCCCATATGGAACGGAGCCGCGTGCAGCATCACCGCCAGGGTCGACCAGAAGGCGCTGAAGCCGACCGACAGCAATCCCTGCGACCAGCAGGCCCGCCGCAGGCGGGGATGGCGCAGCCATATTTGCCCGAGCGAGATCAGCAAGTCGCCGTAAGCAAGGCGGGTGGTCGGTGCGATCCGAGGCAATCCCCGCCAATTGGCGACAAACAGCGCAGCCAGGAGGCCTGCCGCCGCAAAGAAGGAGAGGCGCCAGCCGAAATGTTCGGCGATCGCGCCGCTGACGACGCGAGAGAGCAAGATGCCGAGCAGCAACCCGGTCATGACCGTACCGACCACTTTGCCGCGTTCCGCGTCGGGCGCCAGGGTCGCCGCCACCGGTATGATGTCCTGAGCCAAGGTTGAAGCCACGCCGATCACCAGACTGGCCGCCAGCAAGATACCGATCGATGGCGCGAGGGCGGCACCCAGCAGGGCGATTGTCAGGATGGCCCCCTTCCACAGGATGATTTTGCGGCGATCGACGCGGTCCCCGAGCGGCGCCAGCAGCAAAATGCCCAAGGCGTAGCCGAGTTGGGTCAAGGTCGGGACAAAGCCGACGGCGCGGTCCGACGCGCCGAGATCGGCGCTGAGAATACCAAGCATGGGCTGGCTGCAATAGAGCGCGGCCACACCAAAACCGGCCCCGATCGCCAGAAGGATGACCAATCGGGCCGGGAGTCTGGGCGGCGAGGAGAGCGGAGGGGACGAGGGGGAAGGGATTGGGTGAGAAATGATGGCCTCTATTGTTGTGCTGTGATCTATGTCACGCCAGCGAAGTATAATAATCTGTTACAAAATTGTGGGTTAAAGACATTATAATGATACAGTTTAGAGGTTAATATGATACCAGGATCGCACTATACAATAGTATAAATAATGCTATTTTTTTGGAAGATTGAGAGTATAGATTCCTGTAGACGTAATTCAGTTGATCTCCCCATACAATTGAGGCGGGTTGGTCGACCAGCCCTGAAACAAAGAGGATCCGCAGATCCCGCGGATGAGCGCAGAGTTTAACGCAACATTGTCTCTATCTGCGTCTTCTGCGGATAAAAATGGTGAATGAACCTGCGTCTACTGTACGGTGGTGCCTAATATTATGTAGTTACATTGTCAATATTGAGTATTTTTTTAGGAAAGAGTATGGACAATATTGAGAGTGATTCAAGAATGATTTATCTGGCGAGCTACCCGAGATCGGGAAATACGCTCGTCAGGGCATTGCTGTATGCCTATCTTGCCGATTTGGAGTCGGAACTCCACATCAATTGTTTGCGAAATTTTATTCCAGCCGATACCAGCCATGAACTTTGGAACAAATATGGCGGCCAGTTTTCCGATGGCGCCTCGTTTGATGAGTTGTGGGCTCGTCGTAAATCTGTTCTGGCGGAATACAGAGCCAAAAACACTCAATATTTTGCTATTAAGACCCACACGGCTAATATTGAGTACAATGGAATATCAGCATTTGATCTGTATTATCAAGATAAGGTAATCTATATTTGCAGAAATCCGCTTGATATCGCGGTCAGTTATGCTGATTTCAACGCCCGTGATATGGATACAGCGATCAGCATCATGCTGAAATCGGGCGCCATGGTACAAAGCCAGGAAATCGAAGGCCGCTTTGAGGTCAGGGGGTCCTTTCCGGAACATGTGGCGAGTTGGCTGAACAATGCCAGATGTCAGACTTTGTTGGTTCGGTTCGATGATTTGATCACGGATAAGAAGGCCGTGCTGATTTCCATGCTGAAGTTTTTAGAGATCCCAATCGATCCAGTAAGGGTTGATCGGGCCGAAAAATTCTGCCGGTTCGAGCATCTCAGAAAGCAGGAACAGTCGGATTCTTTTATCGAACGGCCGGACACCACCCGGTTTGGCCGATTTTTCCGCCGGGGAAAAACCCGCCAATGGATGCGGGAGTTGTCAAAAGCGCAGGCATGCCGTTTGGCCGATGGCTGCGGCGACATCATGCGGCAACTTGGTTATGCCCATCCGCGTGATGTGCTGGAGAGAGGCGCAAGCCCCGAAAAGCCGGTGCAGTTCAATAACCTCATCGCAAATATCAAGCCTGCCTAACAACCGGGCACAGGGGTTTCAGAAAGCCGCGCCCGGTATGATCATCCTCAAAGCAGCGGCCGCCATGCCCGCGGTGGTCATCCAGCCAATGATCCGTAAAGCCGGACTGGCGACATGCTCGCCCATCACGGAACGGCGGCCCGACAGCAGCAGAATAACCGCCATTAACGGCACGGCGACCACCCCATTGATCACCGCCGACCAGAAGAGGGCTTTCATCGGGCTGATCGGCGAATATTGGATCAGCAACCCCACCAGCACGCTGACGGCGATCACCGCATAAAAGGCCGGCGCTTCGGCCAAGCTGCGTTCGAGCCCCCAACGCCAGCCCATGGTCTCCGCCAGCCCATAGGCCGCCGATCCCGCCAGCACCGGCACGCCGATCAGTCCGACCCCGAGAATCCCCAAGGCGAAGAGGAGATAGGCGAATTCGCCAGCCAGCGGACGCAGGGCATTGGCTGCCGCGGAAGCCGTATTGATGTCGGTGACGCCGGCGACATGGAGGGTCACGGCGGTGGCGAGGATGATGAAGAAAGCGCTCACGTCGGAATAGAGCATGCCGGTCCAGGTGTCCCAGTTGATTCGACGCAATTCAGCGGACGCCGTGGCGGCGTCGCAATCGAGCAATTTATTACCGTTGCAGCCGAGCATATCCTCGACCTCTTCCGAGGCCTGCCAGAAGAACAGATAGGGGCTGATGGTGGTGCCGAACACACCGACGACCATGGCTGCGGTGCTTCCATCGAAAGTGATCGTCGGCCAGATGGTCCGCAGTAGAACCTCCCCCCAGGGCACATGCACGACCGCCAGCACCAGTCCATAGGCGATCAGGGAGAGACAGAGCCATTTCAGATAGGCGACATAACGATGATAGGGCACGAAGATCTGCAGCAGCAGGGTGATCGTTACAAAGACGCCGGTCATCAGATGGCGGTTCCATCCGGTCACCAGTTCCGCCACTTCGCCCATGGCGGCGACGTCGGCGGCAATATTGAGGATATTGGCGATCAGCAGCAGCGACACCACACCCCACAAGATCGCGGGGTGGAAACTCTCCTTGATATTAGCGGCGATTCCCTGGCCGGTGACGCGCCCGATCCTTGCGCAGATAGACTGAATGGCCGACATCATCGGATAGGCGACCGGCATGGTCCATAGCATGTTTAGGCCGAATTGCGCCCCCGCCTGGGAATAGGTGGCGATGCCGCTGGGGTCGTCATCGGCCACCCCGGTGATCAGTCCAGGACCGATACGGGCGATAGGGTATCGCCTGATCCGCTGCCACAAGGTGATGGGCGGATCAGGCGGCATTCAGCGGTCAGGCGCCGGCTTTGGCGCTAGTCTTTTTCGCAGCGGTCTTTTTCGCAGCGGTCTTCTTTGCCGTTGGTTTCTTCGCCGCCGGCTTTTTAGCAGCGGGCTTTTCGACCGGTTCTTTTTTGGGGGCTTCTTTTTTAGCCGGTGCAGCCTTCTTTGCCGGCTTCTTGCCACCGGATTTTTCCAGTTTGGCGGCCAGCAGAGCCAACGCTTCCGGGAGGCTTACTTCGGTCTGGCCCTTGGGCAGATTGGCGTAGACGCCGCCATGGCTGACATAGGGCCCGAAACGGCCGCTGCCCAAAGTGACCGGCTTGCCATCGGCCGGATGATCGCCCAGTGAGCGGGCGGGAGCGCGCGCCTTGGCGCTGGCGCCGGCCAGCAGTTCGACGGCGCGGTTCATGCCGATTTCCAGCACGTCATCACCCTTGGGAAGCGATTTATAGACCGAGCCGAGTTTGAGATACGGTCCGAACCGACCGATACCGGCGCTGATCTCCTCGGCAGAGTCCGGATGGGTGCCAATGGTGCGCGGCAGGGCCAGAATCTTCAGGGCGCGATCAAGATCGAGCGAACCCGGTTCCATGCCGGGCGGCAGGCTGACCCGCTTGGGTTTTTCGCTCTTGTCCTCGCCGACTTCACCCAATTGCACATAATGGCCATAGGGGCCCTTCTTCGCCATCACCGTCAGGCCGGTGGTAGGATCGGTGCCGAGACTGCGCGGCCCGTCCCCCAGACCATCGGGCGCATTGCCCTCGCCCGACATGGAAAGCTGTCTTGTGTAGCGGCATTCGGGATAGTTCGAACATCCGATGAAGGCGCCGAACTTGCCGAGACGCAGGCCCAATCGGCCCGCCTGGCATGTCGGGCAGAGGCGCGGATCATGACCCGCCTCTCCGGTCTCCGGAAAGAAATGCGGACCCAAGACGCGGTCGAGCGTGTCGAGCACTTCCGTGACCCGCAGATCCTTGGTGCCATCGACGGCGAGCGCGAAATCCTTCCAGAAATCTCGCAGCACGATCTTCCAGTCGAGCTTGCCATCGGAAACATCGTCGAGCTGGGTTTCGAGCTCGGCGGTGAAGTTATATTGGACATACCGGTTGAAGAAATTTTCCAGGAAGGCGGTGACCACCCTGCCGCGATCCTCGGGGATGAAGCGGCGCTGATCGATGCGGACATAGTCGCGCTCCTGCAGCACCGAGATGATCGATGCGTAGGTCGAGGGCCGGCCGATGCCCAATTCTTCGAGGGTCTTCACCAGACTGGCCTCGGAAAAGCGCGGCGGTGGCTGAGTGAAATGCTGGAGCGAGCGGGTCGCCTGGCGGTTCATCGCGTCGCCTTCGTCCATGACCGGAAGAATACGGCCGCTATTCTCCTCGTCGGGCTTGTCGTCGCCGACATCGTCCTGATCCTCCTTATAGAGGGTCAGAAAGCCATCGAACTTCACCACCGAACCATTGGCGCGCAGCGCGATTGCCGCATCGCCCGAGGAAATGGTCACCGCCACCTGATCGAGGACGGCGCTCTCCATTTGACTGGCCACGGTGCGGCGCCAGATCAGTTCATAAAGCCGTAACTGATCCCGGTCGAGAGTGGCGGCCACATCCTGTGGCCGACGGAACAGGTCGGTCGGGCGGATCGCCTCATGGGCTTCCTGGGCATTCTTGGCCTTGGTCTTGTAAAGACGCGGTGAGGCCGGAAGATAGGGCGCGCCGTAATTCTTCTCGATGAGCGCGCGCGCGGCGCCGATCGCTTCCGCCGCCATTTGCACGCCATCGGTTCGCATATAGGTGATCAGACCGACGGTCTCGCCGCCGATATCGACGCCTTCATAGAGCTTCTGCGCCGTGCGCATGGTCTGGCTCGAGGTGAAATAGAGCTTGCGCGACGCTTCCTGCTGCAGAGTCGAGGTGGTGAAGGGCGGAAAGGGGTTGCGCCGGCTCTGTTTGCGCTCGATGGCGGTCACCGAAAATTGGGCGGCGGAGATTTTTTCCTCGGCCAATTGGGCGGCCTCGGCTGTCGCGATGTCGAATTTTTCCAGCTTTTTGCCGTCGAGCCGAACCAATTGCGCGGTCACCTTGGCCTGACGCGGCGTCAGCAGGTCAGCCTCCAAGGTCCAATATTCGCGGGCGACATGGCTCTCGATCTCGGCCTCGCGCTCGCAGATCAGCCGCAGCGCCACCGATTGCACCCGGCCGGCCGATCGGCTGCCGGGCAATTTGCGCCAGAGAACCGGCGACAGGGTGAAGCCGACCAGATAATCCAGGGCGCGACGCGCCAGATAGGCGTCAATCAGCTCCTGGTCGAGTTCGCGCGGCGCCTTCATCGCATCGAGCACGGCGCTTTTGGTGATTTCGTTGAACACCACGCGCTTGACATCAATGCCGCGCAAGACCTTGCGCTCTTCCAGCACACGGCGGACATGCCAGGAAATTGCCTCGCCCTCGCGATCCGGATCGGTGGCGAGAATCAGGCCGTCGGCACCCTTGAGGGCGCTCGCGATATCCTTGATATGTTTTTCCGAACGCGGATCGGTCGCCCAGTCCATGGAAAAATCTTCATCCGGCCGCACCGACCCATCCTTGGCCGGCAGATCGCTGATATGACCGTAGCTGGCCAGCACGGTGTAATCGCTGCCGAGATATTTATTGATGGTCTTGGCTTTGGCGGGCGACTCGACGACGACAACTTTCATGCGATCTCTTTATCCGCCTGACTAGGTTTTGAGCGACACCGTTTGGTCGGGATGGCGCTGCAACCGTCCGGCCAGTTCCAATTCCAACAAGACCAAAGACAGAGTCGCAGAGGAGAATTGGCATTGGCGGAGGATTTCGTCAACCGTCACGGCTGTGACGCTCAGGCAGCGCTCGACCTTTTGATGGGCGCTTGAGAGGCTGTTGTCGTCGATCAGCACCTTTGGTTCCGCGCGGATCAGCGGGGCGGGCCGCGTCAGAGTCACCCCGGCGATGATATCGGCGGCACTCTCCACCAGAGCCGCGCCCTGTTTGATCAGGCTGTTGGGGCCCAAGGCGCGCGGTTCCAGCGGCGAGCCGGGCACCGCGAACACGTCACGTCCCTGTTCGAGGGCAAACCTCGCGGTAATCAGCGATCCTGACCGCAGATGCGCCTCGACCACCACCGTGGCAATGGCCAGTCCGGCGATCAGGCGATTGCGCCTGGGGAAGTGCGCTGCAGTCGGCTGGAAGCCCGGCGGCATTTCCGAGACCACGCAGCCTTGCTCGACGATCTGCTGATAGAGTCGCTGATTTTCCCTCGGATAGACGATGTCGACGCCGCCGGCCAGAACGGCGATGGTCGCCGAGGCCAGACCGCCAAGATGGGCGGCGCTGTCGATGCCGCGCGCCATGCCTGAGATGACGCAGAACCCTGCCTCTCCGAGATCGGCCGCCAGGCCGTGGGCGATTTTGCGACCGGCTATCGATGCCTCGCGAGCGCCGACCACGGCAATGCCCGGCCGAGCCAGAAGCCGAACATCGCCCCGTAAAGTCAGCAGCGGACAAAGTTGCAGATGGGACAGGCCGACCGGGAAAAGGCTTTCCCTGGCCAGCAGCAGCTGCGCCCCCAGCCGATCAAGGGCGGCCAGTTCCGCCTCGGCCTTGTCACGCGGGTAAAGCCTGATCTGCCGCTTGCCGCCGCGCCGGGCGAGCTCCGGCAAGGCCTCCAAGGCTCGGGAGGCACTGCCGAACTCTTCGATCAGACGAAAGAAGCTGGCCGGCCCGACATTTTCGCTGCGATAGAGACGCAGCCAGTCGAGCCGCTCCGTCTCGCTGTTTCCGGTCCTCTCAATGATTTTTTCCGTCCAGCCAGATCTCAATCCGCGCCTGCAGCAGATCGAGGGGGAGAGGGCCGGCCAGCAGGATCTGGTCGTGGAAGGCGCGCTCGTCAAACTGCTCGCCCTGCCTGGTCTCGACCCTTTGCCGCAATTCCATGAGCTTCAATTCGCCGATCTTGTAAGCCAGCGCCTGAGCGGGCCAAGCGATATAGCGCAGCACCTCATTGGTAATATTGGTCGGCGACAGGGCGGTATTGTTCTGGAAACACTCGGTCGCCTGTTCGCGCGACCAGCCGAGCCAATGGATCCCGGTATCGGCCACCAGCCGGCAGGCCCGCCACATTTCATAGCTGAGCTGGCCGAATTTTTCATAAGGATCGCGATAGATCCCCATCTCATAGCCGAGCTGCTCGGCATAGAGCCCCCAACCCTCGACGAAGGCGGTGACATACGCATTGCGGCGAAAGGCCGGCAAGTCGGTCCGCTCCTGCGCCAGGGCGATCTGCAGATGATGTCCGGGCACCCCCTCATGCAGCGCCAGGGCGGGCAGTTCATAGAGCGGCCGCTGATCGAGATGGCTGGTATTGATCATCAAGCCGCCGGCGATGCCCAAAGCGGGGGAGCCCTCAAAATAGCGGCCGGTGGTATAATTTTCCTCGATCTCGGCGGGGACCGGCCGGACACCATAGGGCAGCCGGGGCAGCCGGCCGAAATGGCGCGGCAGTTGATCGTCGATGCGTTTGGCGATTTCCGAGGCTTTTTCCAACAAGGCCTGCCGGCTGGTCACATAAAAGCGCGGATCGCTGCGCAGCATGGCCAGAAAAGCGGCAAAATCCCCCGGAAAGCCGGTCTCGCCGATGGTCTGTTCCATGGCGGCGCGGATGCGGGCGACCTCGTCAAGGCCAAGCTGATGGACTTCCGCGGGAGACAGGGTGGTCGTGGTATGATGCGCCACCAGCCAAGCATAGTAGGCCGCTCCGTCCGGCAGGTCGCGCGCCGCCAGATGCGCGTGGGTGGCCGGCAGATAGTCGTTCCGCATGAAGTCAGCAAATTTTCGTTGCGCCGGCAGAACCGTCTCCTCGATCACGCGCCGCGCACGATATCGCAGCTCGTCGGCTACCTCCTTAGGAATGGTTGACGGCAATTGGCCGAGCGGCGCCAGCAGAGCATGGTTCTCGACCGATCGTTCGGCTTGCTGGCGCGCCTGCTCGGCGATGAGTTGAGCGATGAGCCGCGGCTGCAGAAAGCCAGTCGCAAGGCCGCGACGGATGTTGGCGATATTGGCGTCATAATAGGCGCCCGCCGCCTCCAGCCGGTGGATCCAGGCATCGGCGTCGGCGCGGCTGCGGATTGCCGTCGTCGTCGCCGCTTCCAAGAGCGCGGTATGAAAGCCGCTGTCATTGACGAAGGGCATCCGGGCGATATCGAAGCGCAGACTCTGCAGCCGGTCCAGGACGGTGCGGGCCAGCAGCTCCTGGTTCAGGGCGCTGTCGGGCGATAAACTTGCCGGCGTGATCGCCTGCAGACGCGCCTGAAAGCGGGCAAGGGCGGTTTTGCGCTTGGTATCGGCCTCGGGCGTGACGTCAGGCAGGCGAGACAAGGCCTCGACATCTCCCTCGGCGCCGGCGCTAAGGGGGTCGTCAACGCGATCATAGGCGGAAAAATCGGCGATGATGCGGCTCAGCGCGGTTTCGGCGGCCGGAGTGGCCAGCGCGGCAGCCGGCAGGAACAGCAGAATAATCAGGGTGCGAACCAACGTCATGCCAGACCCTCTCCCCTAGATGTCTTAAAAATCGATTATGGCACAAAAATTTCCAATTAGGAAACGACCGGCGCCTTTTTACCAATTTTTGGTTCTGTCCCGGCCAACAGCCGGCGGATATTGGCATGATGCCGCACCAGACAAAGAAGTCCCAAAAGAGCAGCAGAGGCGACAACCGGGATACTGGACCAAAGTGCGGCGTAAAGCGGCGCCAGCATCAGCGCAAGGATTGCAGCCAGAGAGGAAAAGCGGCTGAGGATTGCGACCAGCAACCAGGTGACGCAGGCCGCCACACCGACCGGCCAGGCGACCGCGATCAGAGTGCCGAGGCTGGTGGCGACGCCTTTGCCCCCCTTGAACCTCAGCCAGATCGGGAAATTATGGCCGATCACCGCGGCCAGACCGGCTAAAAGCCCGGCTTGGGGCGAAATCAGTCCGCCGATCAACAACACCGCGACCGCGCCCTTGCCGCCATCAAGCAGGAGTGTCGCCGCCGCTAATCCCTTGCGCCCGGTGCGCAGCACATTGGTCGCGCCGATATTGCCCGATCCGATCGATCGCAGGTCGCCGACGCCGGTCATGCGGGTGAGAATCAGTCCAAACGGCACCGAGCCCATCAGATAGCCAGCCAGGATGGCAATGAGGGCATCAAAGATCGGCAATGAACACCGCCCGTCCATCGACGACAGTGCGTAGCACGCGCCCTTGAATAGGACGCCCGTCAAAGGGGGAGTTTTTTGACTTGCTGCGGAACTTGGCGGGATCGACGCGGCCGGCGCGATCGGGGTTGAAAATCACCAGATCGGCCGCGGCGCCGATCTGCAGCTGGCCGGCCGCCAGACCGAGCAGCCGGGCCGGGGCAAAGCTGAGCTTTTCGATGACCTGCAGCAATGAGAGATAGCCATTGTGATGGAGCTCGAGGGTCACCGTCAGCAGAGTTTCCAGGCCAACCCCGCCAAACTCCGCCTGAGCGAAGGGCAAACGCTTGGAATCCTGATCCTGGGGCGCATGATCCGAGGCGATGATGTCGATCACGCCCTGCTTCAAGCCTTCGACGATGGCGCGGCGGTCGTCCTCGCTGCGGAGCGGCGGGGACAATTTGGCGAAGCTGCGATAATCGCCGACCGCCAATTCATTGAGGGCGAAATAAGGCGGCGCCGTGTCGCAGGTGACCATTAGTCCCTGCTGCTTGGCCGTGCGGATGATGGCGACCGACTCTTTGGTCGAGATATGGGCGGCGTGGTAGCGACCGCCGGTCAGGGCGACCAGACGCATGTCGCGCTCCAGCATGATCGCCTCGGCGACCGGAGGAATGCCGGCCAATCCGAGGCGGGTGGCCAGTTCGCCCTCGTTCATCACGCCGCCATCGGCCATGCTTGGCTCTTCCGGATGCTGGATGATGATGACCCCGAAAGTCGCGGCATAGGACAGCGCGCGCCGCATCATCTGCGCCGAGCGGATCGCCTTGGTGCCATCGGTGAAGGCGAGCGCGCCCGCCTCCGCCAACATGCCGATCTCGGCCAGTTCCTTGCCTTCGATCTGCTTGGTGACCGCGGCGTAGGGGTAGACCTTGGCCAAACCGTTCTTCCGCGCGCGCCGGGCGACGAATTCGACGGTCGCCACATCGTCGATGACCGGATCGGTGTTGGGGAGACAGACCATCGAGGTCACGCCGCCGGCCACCGCCGCCTCGCCGGCTGAGGCCAGAGTTTCCTTATGTTCCTGACCGGGTTCGCCAAGCTGAACCCGCATATCGACCAGGCCGGGCGCCAGGCAGGCGCCGCCGCAGTCGATCCGCTCGGCATCCAACGGCACGCCCCCCTTGAAAAGGTCGGGTCCGACGCCGATAATGATCTCTCCCTCGGTGAGCAGGCCGCCCTGCCGGTCGAGGCCGCTGGCCGGATCGAGCAGGCGCGCATTGACATAGGCGATCTTGCCAGGTGCCAATACCGACATCAGACAGGGCCCCCATTCCCGAGATTGCCGGTCAGCACATCAAGGCAGGCCATGCGGACGGCGACACCCATCTCCACCTGTTCGCGAATCAAAGAGCGCTCCACATCGTCGGCAAGGTCGCTATCGATCTCCACACCTCGGTTCATCGGACCGGGATGCATGATCAGGGCATCGGGTTTGGTGACCGACAATTTTTCGTAATCAAGACCAAAGAAATGAAAATATTCGCGGATGGAGGGGATGAAATTACCCTTCATACGTTCGTTTTGAACTCGTAACATCATCACGATGTCGACGTCTTTCAGGCCGTCCTTCATGGTGTGGAAGACCTCGACACCCAGGGCTTCGGCGCAGGCCGGCAGCAGGGTCCGAGGCGCCACCAGGCGCACCTGGGCGCCCATGACATTGAGCAGATGGATATTGGAGCGGGCCACCCGGCTATGCAGCACATCACCGCAGATGGCGACCAGTAAACCGTCGAGATGTCCCTTGCGGCGCCGGATGGTCAGAGCGTCGAGCAGGGCCTGGGTCGGATGTTCGTGGGCGCCGTCGCCGGCATTGATCACCGCGCAATTGACCTTCTCAGACAGAAGCTTGGCCGCGCCGGAATCCGGATGACGGACCACCAGCACATCGATATGCATGGCGTTCAGGGTCATGGCCGTATCGATCAGCGTCTCGCCCTTGGCGACCGAACTCGCGGCGACGGTCATATTGATCACGTCGGCGCCGAGCCGCTTGCCAGCCAGTTCGAAGCTGGTGCGGGTTCGGGTCGAATTTTCAAAGAACAGATTGATCACCGTGCGGCCACGCAACAGCGCGGATTTCCGATCATTGGATCGGCTCTTTTCGACATAGGCGTCCGATTGATCGAGCAGATAACTGATCTCAAGCGGCGACAGCCCTTCAATGCCAAGCAGATGGCGATGGGCATAAGCGGGCAGATCCTGGTTCATGGCCCCGGACTATAAGTAAGGCGTGGGTGAGCGTAAAGAGGCCAATCTGATGCACCCGTCACGGCACGGCTAGCGTGACATTACAGAGGGCAGATGCAAATTAACGGATGCCTCCCCACGTGGAAAGCTATCGCGTCACCGCTCGAAATCCAGGCTAGCGGCTTGCGTTGAAGACGGCGACTGGTCAAAATCGTCGGGGATTGGATGGATTGATGGCTGTGACCGAAGGATGGCCGGCGCGGATCATGGCGCTGGCGGCACTCCTCACCTGCATGCCGGTGCTGGCGATGCCGCTGACTTACAATATTACTCCCAGCTCGACTGACATCGGTTTTTCCGTCGACATTCTCGGCCTGACCACCGCGCAAGGCCAGTTCCGCAATTTTACCGGCAGCCTGACTTTGGATGTCGATCATCCCGATCTGATTTCGGTTTCGGTGACCCTGGACACCGGATCGGCTTTCATTGGTTGGGAACCGGCCGAAAGCATGGTGCTGGGGGAGGCTTATCTCGATGCCGAGCACCACCCCAAGATTGAATTTTCCAGCCGTTCCGCCGCGATCACCGGAAAGGACAAGATCAGAATGGAAGGGTTGCTGACCTTACGCGGCGTCAGCCATTGGGAGAGTTTCGACGCCGAACTGATCGACCGACATTTTGATCAGGCCAAAGGCGCCGAGATCGCGGATTTCGCGGCGATCGGCACGGTGCATCGCAGCGATTTCAATATGAACGCCGATCGTAAATGGCTCGATGACCGGGTCGTGTTCACCATTCATTCGACTCTGTTGCTGGGCGAAATCAAGGCTAGTCCTGCTCCAACTCCATGATGCGGTAACGCGCGTCGGCAAGATCGTCGCCGGCCGTGCGTAGAGTTCGGGTCAGGGACTCGACCAACAGAATCATGCCGTTGGGCGCGCCCTCCATCAGACGATTGAAGCATTGTTTCGACAAGATGGTGCAGGTGGCGTCTTCGGTGACAAGGGCCGCGGCCATGCGCGGACGGTCGTCGATCAGCGCCATTTCACCGAACAGTCCCCATTTCTGCACCTGGCCAAGGGGAACTCGGCGTCCATTCACCATTTTGAAGATCTGGACATCGCCGCTCTCCAGAATATAGGCGCAATCGGCGGCATCTCCCTGTTTGAAGAGGGTGGTGCCGCGCGGAAAGAGTCGCCTTTCCGGCAAAGTGGAATGATCCGCGCTATCGCTTTGGCCATACTCGCCCAATCCGCTCATGGCTACCCTCTGTCCGCGTAATCCGAGAGTGTACATATAAGAACTCCGTCACAATTGGAAGCCGCCGATATCAAGTTAGCCGGCGCTTCAGGGCAGGAATGTGGCGGGTTCAGGGAAGTTGTGTGGCGCACATGCTGTCAAGCGCGCCCTGCAGAATATAGGCGGCGGCCATCTTATCGACCAATTCGGCGCGCCGCCGTCGCGTGGTATCGGCCTCGATCAGGGCGCGGGTCACCACCGTGGTCGACCAACGTTCATCCCAGAGTGCGATCGGCAAGGGGCGCAATCTCAGCAGATTGGCTGCAAAGCTGCGGGTCGATTGGCAGCGTGGACCCTCCGTGCCATCCATGCTGATCGGCAGGCCAAGCACCAGCCCTTTTACGTCATGCTGATCGATGATGGCGAGCAGAGCCGCGGCGTCCTGGGTGAATTTGCGCCGGGTCACGGTCGAGAGCGGCGTCGCGACGGTGCGGCTGAGATCGGACAAAGCGAGGCCGATGGTCTTGGTGCCGAGGTCCAGTCCAAGCAGCCTCTGATCGCGGCCCAACTGGGCTTTGAGGTCGGAGAGGGCGATGATGCTCATCGCCCAATCTTAGCAAGGCGCGGGATTTTCGTCGCCGGGTTTAGCCGGCCAGGAGCTGATTTTCCAGCAATTCCTCACCGATCGGTGCGAACAGGTGTTCGGCGGTGTCGGGATGGGCCGCGCTGTAGCGCTCGGTCAGCGGCCCATTGACCAGGATCAGTCCTAGAAGCAGCACCATATAGAGCTTCGAATCGGTGGCCGCGGTCCGAGGGGTAAGGCTGGTTTGCATGGCCTATTCCCTAGATTAGCTATAATAAGGAGCGGATTGCAGCAATTCTTGGCCAACCGGGGCGAAGATGCTCTTGACGACGTCGCGGTGAGACGCGGCAGACTGCACGGCGAATGATCCACTGGTCAGAATGATTGCCACAAGCAGGACCATGTGGAATGTGCCTTCGATGGCGGCGGGCTTCAGGGCTTCGGTGATTTTCATGATGTCCTCGGGGTTAATTGTTCGATGAGCGGAAAATAAGCCAGAGGTCGCTCCTTCCTTATCCCCATTTTAGGACAACATGCACTGAAAGGCGGAGATTGCGCCCTCAGGGACGGCGGTGCTAATTTCCGCCTTCATTTTTCAGGCATTTTCCGATGAGGCTCAATCAGCAATGGCTTTGGATCAAGATACCGTCAAGAAACTGGCCCACTTGGCCCGCCTCGACCTGCCCGACGCTGAGCTGGCCCCTCTGGTTGGCGAATTGTCGCGCATCATGGCGTTCGTTGAACAATTGTCAGCCGTCGATACATCGGGTATCGCGCCCATGACGTCGGTGGCGCACATGACCCTGCCGCGCCGCCCCGACGTGGTGACCGATGGGAATTATCCCGAAAAGGTGCTGGCGAACGCCCCGGACGCCATGGACGGCTTCTTCCTGGTGCCGAAGGTGGTGGAATGAGCGCTCTCACCGATCTCACCATCGCCGATGCCCGCGCCGGTCTCGACAAGCGAGACTTTACGGCCATGGAATTGACCGAGGCTCATCTGCTGGCGATGGACCGCGCACGCTCTCTCAATGCCTTCATCACCGAAACGCCGGACCTCGCGCTCGAGCGGGCGCGCGACGCCGACGCGGCTCTGGCCAAGGGTGAGGGCGGCACGCTGGCCGGCATTCCGTTGGCGATCAAGGATCTGTTCTGCACGGAAGGCGTGCGCACCACCGCATCATCAAGGATTCTCGAGAATTTCGTGCCGCCCTATGAATCGACCGTAACCGCCAATCTCAGGCGCGCCGGCGCGGTGATGCTTGGCAAGACCTCGCTGGATGAATTTGCCATGGGGTCGTCGAACATGACCTCGGCCTTTGGTCCTGTGACCAGCCCCTGGCGGCGACGTTCGGCGCCTGAGATCAAGCTGGTGCCCGGTGGTTCGTCGGGTGGTTCTGCCGCTGCCGTGGCGGCCCGCATCAGCATGGGCGCGACCGGCACCGATACGGGCGGGTCGATCCGTCAGCCGGCAGCCTATTGCGGCATTGTCGGACTGAAACCGACCTATGGCCGCTGTTCGCGCTGGGGCGTGGTGGCGTTTGCCTCGTCCCTCGATCAGGCCGGGCCGATGACCCGCAGCGTTAAGGACGCCGCCCTGATGCTGGGCGCCATGGCCGGCCATGACGCCAAGGATTCGACGTCGGCCAACCTGAAGGTCCCCGACTTCGCGGCCGCCCTGACCGGCGACATTCGCGGGCTTAAAATCGGGATCCCCAAGGAATATCGCCCGGCAGGACTTGCGGACGAGATCGCCCGATTGTGGGAAGACGGCATTGCCATGCTGAAGGCGGCCGGCGCCCTGCCGGTCGAGATCAGCCTGCCGCATACTCAATATGCGCTGGCAGCCTATTATATCGTGGCTCCCGCCGAATGTTCCTCCAATCTGGCGCGCTATGACGGGGTCCGCTTCGGCAAGCGGGTCGAAGGCAAGACGCTCGACGAACTCTATGCCAGAAGCCGCGCCGCCGGCTTCGGCAAGGAGGTGCGCCGGCGCATCCTGATCGGCTCTTATGTGTTATCGGCCGGTTATTACGACGCCTACTACACCAAGGCGCAGAAGGTCCGCAGCCTGATCGCCGAGGATTTCCGTCTCGCTTTCGAAAATGTTGATGTCATTCTGACGCCAACCGCGCCGACCCCCGCCTTCGCGATGGACGAAGGCGACGCTGCCGATCCGGTCACCATGTGGCTGAACGACGTCTTCACCGTGCCGGCCAGTCTGGCCGGTCTGCCGGGCCTGTCCTTGCCGACCGGTCTGTCGCAGGACGGATTGCCGCTTGGGCTGCAGCTGCTGGGCCGTCCCTTCGATGAGGAAACCCTGCTTCGCGTGGCCGGCGTGATGGAAAGCGCCGCCAATTTCACCGCACTGCCGCCGGACCGGGAGATCTGACCATGGGGTATAGTTTGCAGGGCGAAACCGGCGATTGGGAATTGGTGATCGGGCTTGAGGTCCATGCCCAGGTCACCAGCAAATCCAAGCTGTTTTCCGGCGCCGCGACCGATTTCGGCGCCGAGGCCAACACCCAGGTCGCGTTGGTCGACGCCGCGATGCCGGGCATGCTGCCAGTGATCAACGCTTTTTGCGTGGAACAGGCGATCCGCACCGGCCTTGGGCTCAAGGCCCGCATCAACAAGACCTCGGTCTTTGCGCGGAAGAATTATTTCTACGCCGATCTGCCGCAGGGCTACCAGATCAGCCAGTTCGATCAGCCGATCGTAGGCGAGGGCGAGGTGATCCTCGACATGGCCGACGGCAGCACCCGAACCATCGGCATCGAGCGACTGCATCTGGAACAGGATGCCGGCAAAAGCCTGCATGACCAGCATCCGAGCAAAAGCTTCATCGATCTCAACCGGGCCGGCGTGGCGCTGATGGAGATCGTCTCGAAGCCGGATATCCGCAGCCCCGACGAGGCCGCCGCCTATGTCACCAAGCTGCGCTCGATCCTGCGCTATTTGGGAAGCTGCGACGGTAATATGGCCGAGGGGTCGATGCGCTGCGACGTCAATGTCTCGGTCCGCAAGGCCGGCGAGCCCTTCCGGACACGGGCCGAGATCAAGAATGTCAATTCGATCCGCTTCATTCATCAGGCGATTGAGTATGAGGCGCGCCGTCAGATCGACCTCTATGAAGAAGGGGGGCAGGTGGTCCAGGAGACCCGCCTGTTCGACGCCCACAAAGGCGAGACCCGTTCGATGCGCAGCAAGGAAATGGCTCATGATTACCGCTATTTCCCCGATCCTGATCTCCTGCCGCTGATCCTGTCGGACGAGGAAATCGCGGCCATCAAATCGACCTTGCCGGAACTGCCCGACGAGAAAAAGGAACGCTTCATCCAGGATTATCACCTCTCGCCCTATGACGCGGGCGTGCTGGTGGCGGAGCAGTCGAGCGCGCATTTCTTCGAGACCGTGGCCAAAGGCCGCGACCCCAAGTTGGCCTCCAACTGGGTGACCGGGGAATTCTTCGGCGCGCTGAACCGGCTGGGCCGCACGGTGGAAGACCCGCCGGTCAGCGCGGCAGACCTCGGCGCGCTGGTCGATCTGATCGCCGATAATACCCTGTCGGGGCGTCTGGCCAAGGAGGTGTTCGAACTGATGGTCGAGACCGGCAAGACGCCCGCCGAGATCGTCGAAGAGCGCGGATTGCGCCAGGTCACCGACAGTGGTGAGATTGATGGCGCCATTGCCCAGGTGCTGGCCGCCAACCCCGACAAGGTGGCGGATTACCGCGCCGGCAAGGACAAGCTGTTCGGCTTTTTCGTTGGCCAGGTGATGAAGGCGACCGGCGGCAAGGCCAATCCGGCGATGGTCAATGACAGTCTGAAAAAGCAGCTGGCGTAAGCCACTCGCTTATTGACGGCGGCAGGGGGATTGGATAGAAACGGCCCTCCAAGCCATACAAGCCT
>Ga0116226_10000047_pt1 | contig 82037 bp, 79 predicted proteins | sample S1TSphfallax_FD_89692 | JGI IMG/M metagenome (GOLD analysis project Ga0116226, IMG submission 89692) | Host-associated microbial communities from peat moss isolated from Minnesota, USA - S1T2_Fa - Sphagnum fallax MG | ecosystem: Host-associated > Plants > Peat moss > Unclassified | place: USA... | reverse complement strand
TGCAAATACCAGTTTTTCTGCGTTACGATACTCACGTGACTCAAGATGTACGGCTTAAGTTTCGTTACTCAAAAAACTGGCATTTTCGCCTACCCAAAATAAGTTTTGACAGAGGTCTAATATCTTTTTTAACGCCTATTTTTGATAATTTTGGCTGCAAAATGAGGTATGATTCTTGAAATAGTACCACTATTCCTGCGAATCACACCTGATTTTTCGCACAAAATTCTCTAAAAATCCATCGTTAAAAAAGATATTGAACAGCCTCTTAGACATCTGTCTATGAGAGATGCTAGGCAATATTGCTAATATGCGAACCTTTTAACGCAGATTGTATTGCCTTATCCATTCTTCTTTCAGCAAAAGGCTGGGAAAATTTTTGCAACTGCTCTCTGGCATAATCAATAGTGTCTCTATCTCCGCTGTTAATTGCCTGTTCAATAAGGCTGAAATAGGTTGCTATCTGGTTTTTTTCCTCCAAAGAAAGTAATGCTTCGTCGGCAGTCATGGCAGATTTGATTTCTTCCATCGCCCGTCTGGCTTCCATTTCTGCTTCTTTAAACAAGCGTTGCAGGATGTCTTCTTTGGCATGTTCACGGCTTTTCATCAGCATGGCATAAATATCCTCTTCGGAAAGCCCGTAAGAAGGTTTAACCAGTATGGATTGCTGTGCCCCTGTGATTTCTTCCCTTGCACTCACGCTTAACAGACCGTCGGCATCCACCGCAAAAGTCACCTTGATACGGGCAATACCAGCGGGTAAATCGGGGATTCCTGCCAGCTCAAAGCGGGCAAGCGAGCGATTGTCATGCACCATTTCGCGTTCACCCTGCACAATATGGATAATCATGCCGTTCTGCCCGTCCTGATAGGTGGTAAATTCCTGTGAAACGGCAACGGGAATAGCGGAATTGCGGTGAATCAGTTTTTCTACAATCCCGCCCATTGTTTCAATGCCCAGCGAAAGCGGGACTACGTCTAACAGCAGGTTATCCGAGCCTTGCGTAAGCCCCTCTGCCTGAATGGCTGCTCCCACGGCGACCACTTCATCAGGATTAATATCGGTTAAGGGCTTCGTACCAAAAAACGCTTCAACCTGCTGCCTTATATAGGGAATACGGGTAGAACCACCCACCAGCACCACGCCTTTTATATCCTGTTTTGCTATTTTGGCATCTTCTAATGCCTGTTTGCATATCGCAATGGTTTTGGCAACAGGCGTTTTAACCAGCTCGTTAAAGTGACTGCGTGTAAGGGTAACCTGCTGGTCTTCAACCGAAATAATGGTTGTTTCACTTTCGCTTAAGGCTTCTTTTGCGGTGCGGGCGTGAGCCAGAAGTATGTTATGATTTATATTCTCTATTCCACTTGCCCGTATGATTGCCTGTATGATTACTTGGGCGATTGCCTGATCAAAATCATCTCCCCCCAAGGCTATGTCACCTCCCGTTGCCAGCACCTGAAAAATACCTTTTTCCAGTTTCAGCAGGGAAATATCAAACGTCCCACCCCCTAAATCATAAATGGCGTAGATACCCTCTGCCTGTGTATCAATCCCGTAAGCAAGGGCAGCGGCGGTTGGTTCATTGATAAGGCGTAATACTTCCAGTCCTGCCAGTCGGGCAGCATCTTTGGTTGCCTGCCTCGCCGCATCATCAAAATAGGCAGGAACGGTAATAACCACCTGTCTCACCGTTTTCCCTAATGCTGCTTCCGCACTGGTTTTTAAGTATTTCAGAATTTCCGCAGAAACTTCCATCGGAGTAAAAATTTGATTTCCTACCTGAAAACGCAGTACGCCCTGTTTATCCTTAACCAAAGGATGCACAAAAGCTATTTTTTCTGCTTCTTCAGCACTTCTACCCATGAGTCGCTTGATGGAGGAAACGCTATTTTTATCTCCCTGCCACATTTTCTCTTTGGCTGCACCTCCTACGCTGACTTCGCCCGTTTCTGCGTAATGCACCACAGAGGGAATAAGCACATCGTGATGAGCATCCTGCAACACGATAACAGTTCCCTGATTTGCAAACGCAATAACCGAGTTGGTAGTGCCAAGGTCAATACCAATAGCTGCTTCGTTCGCATGGGGTTCGGGCGTTTGCCCTGGTTCATATATTTGAAAAAGTGTCATGAGACCTGTTTATACATTTTGTGCCATATGTCAATTCCCTAAGTAAGAGCATAAGATATTGCATTTTATTCTTGATACTGCCAGATCAGTCTAATACAATACCTAAAGAGAGAGTGAGAAATGCCAGCCATGTCAGAAACCCTTATTCCCATCAATGAAGCGTTTGCTGCTGAATCCAACCTGAACAGCTCGCAATATGCTGCTCTTTATAGTGGCTCTATCCATTTTCCTGATATATTCTGGGCGAAGCAGGCACAGAGGCTGGAATGGATAGCAAAATGGCACAGCGTCAAAAATACCCGTTTTACGCCTGATGTCTCAATTAAGTGGTTTGAAGGTGGCAAGCTGAATGTGAGTGCCAACTGCATTGACCGTCATCTGGCAGAACATGCGGATAAAACCGCTATTATCTGGGAAGGTGATAATGCCCGTGAAATACGCCATATCAGCTATGCCAAACTGCATGAGGAAGTATGTCGTCTGGCGAATATATTGCTGGACTACGGAGTCAAAAAAGGCGACAGGGTTACTATTTACCTCCCCATGATTCCCGAAGCGGCGTTTGCCATGCTGGCTTGCAGCCGTATTGGAGCGGTGCATAGCGTGGTATTTGCGGGCTTTTCTGCTGATGCGTTGAAAAACCGTATTATTGATTGCGAAAGCAGCTTTATTATCACCGCTGATGAAGGCATAAGGGCAGGAAAAACCTTGCCACTCAAAGCCAATGTGGACAAGGCGATTGCGGAAATTCCCACTGTTAAACAGGTGCTTGTTGTTCGTCGCACGGGAGGTTCCATAACATGGAACGAGGCAAAAGATCGCTGGTATCATGAAGAAATTGCCAAAGTCTCAGCCCATAATACTCCTGCTATTATGGATGCAGAAGACCCGTTATTTATCCTCTATACCTCAGGCTCTACCGGAAAACCCAAAGGCGTGCTGCATACTACCGCAGGCTATCTGCTTTATGCTTCCCTTACGCATCATTATGTATTTGATCACAAGCCTGATGATATTTACTGGTGTACCGCCGATGTCGGCTGGATAACGGGACATAGCTACGTTGTGTATGCCCCTTTATGCAACGCTGCCACCACCCTGATGTTTGAAGGTGTCCCCAATTATCCCGATTATTCGCGTTGCTGGGAAGTGGTGGACAGGCATAAAGTGACGCTGTTTTATACCGCTCCCACCGCCATTCGTGCCTTGATGCGGGAAGGTAATGAATGGGTGGAAAAAACCTCCCGTAAATCCCTGCGATTGCTGGCAAGTGTGGGTGAGCCTATTAACCCCGAGGCTTGGAACTGGTATTATAATGTTGTGGGAGATCAGCGTTGCCCGATTGCGGATACCTGGTGGCAGACGGAAACGGGCGGTATTATGATTACGCCCTTAGCGGGAGCGATGCCCTTAAAACCTGGCTCCGCAGCCCTGCCTTTCTTTGGTGTTCAGCCCGTGATTCTGGATCAGAACGGCAACGTGCTGGAAGGGGAATGCGAAGGTATGCTCTGCCTTGCCGATTCCCATCCTGCTCAGGCTCGCACGCTGTATAACGATCACAAGCGTTTTGTCGAAACCTATTTCAGCCAATTTCCAGGCTATTACTTCACGGGTGACGGAGCAAGGCGGGATAAAGACGGCTATTACTGGATAACGGGACGGGTGGACGATGTCATCAACGTATCAGGACACAGGCTGGGTACGGCGGAAATTGAAAGTGCATTGGTTGCTCATTCGCTGGTTGCAGAAGCTGCCGTGGTGGGTTTCCCGCATGACCTCAAAGGGCAGGGTATTTACTGCTATGTGACGCTGGTGACAGGAGCGGAAGAAAGTGCAGCCCTGCATAAAGAATTAATCCAGTGGGTAAGGAATAGCATCAGCCCGATTGCCACTCCTGATAAAATCCACTTTACCCCTTCACTGCCCAAAACCCGCTCGGGTAAAATCATGCGAAGGATATTGCGTAAAATTGCCGAAGGCGAACATGAAACGATAGGGGATATTTCTACGCTTGCCAATCCCGAAATGGTTGAGAAGTTAATAGCAAGCAAGGTGTAAATTATATTTTACTTTTGCGTGATTTTCTGTTACAGATGATAGCATTAAAACAAAAAGGAACCATAAATACTATGAACTATCTGCAACAGATTCTGAACCAGCAACAGGCAAAAACCATTATCATTCCGCATATTGATTCCAAGAAACAGGGTGCAACCGATCATGTCATTGCCATTAGAGATCAACTTATCGCTCAACATCCTGATGCCCTCATTTTAACCCCTATAGATAATAAGGGTGGAGAAGGTAATATTCCCGAACAGTTGCAGGCAATCAAACAGGCATTTCCCAATGCAAACGCTATCGTAGTCAGTGGTGATTATTGCAAGGAGGGAGCTTTGTTCAAGGAAGTATTGGGAGCGGATACTAAAGTATTGGTTTCGAGCTATACGTTTGAAAATCCTTTCCTTAAAAGTCAGTTTGAGAAAAAAGAGATTGATTATCTGGCAATTCCTGCTCACTCCTTAATGGAAGGGGTTTTACCTGAAGCGGATGCAGCCTTATTGAAGGCAAATAAAGATCGCATCATAGAAATGAACGGTGTGCCGCATACAGCGAATCAGGAAACGATTGCCGAGAAGGTAAAGTTGTGGAATGAGGCAACCCAAAATCTGATTCCACCCCTTCCCGATATAAAAGCAGGCGAAAAACCTGTTATGGTGATCATACCAGGAGATGTAGAAAATCCGGGTGATAAACCCTTGCACTTTAGCGAAGCCGATGCCCGCAAACTGGCAGGAGCCGTCTGGCAACAATCTTCTAAAAATGGCACTATCAATCCTGTATTTATGGTGACGAATGGTCCGCGTACGGGGAAATATAAAGATACTGAAAATCCTGCCTTTGATTCCCATAATGCCGATCTTTTTCATAATGCAGACCGTATGAACGGCACAGAGCATAATCCCGTTTCCAAAGCGTTTATTGAAGCCCTACAGGAACATGCCAGAAATGCTGGCTGTGAAGCCCGTATCATTGACGGCTGCATCCATAAAGGCGTTGTGCCACCACAAGGATTTTTGGCATTTTATGACGTGCTGAACAAGCATGGCGGTGAACTTTATATGGACGGGGTTTCCACCAGCATGACTTCCGAAGCCACCAGCCTGATAACCAACCAAAAGGTGAAAATCATCGCCTGCGATACGCCTGCCAAAACCAATACCCATACCGCAGCCATGAATGATTTTTTCATCAAAGGCTATGTGGATAAGTTGCAACTGGATAATGGAACCTATAGCTACCTGCAAAATCCGCAGCAAAGGGAACAAGTCCCGTCTTTTAATGATGCAGCGATAGCTGCCAATAACATTGTTTCCCTCACAAAAACACGGAGCTTTACCACTCAGCTTGCAAATAATCCCATGACAGCCAGCATGAGGAGATAATAATCTATTTTGACTTGCATAAAGCCTATACTGCTTATATGTTCCAGAAAAATTAATTGAAACAGTATAGTATGAATGACCTAGCCAAAATCCGCAATTTTTCCATTATCGCCCATATTGACCACGGCAAGTCCACGCTGGCGGATCGCCTGATTGAATATTGCGGGGGGCTGGAAGCACGGGAGATGAGTGAGCAGGTGCTGGACTCCATGGATATTGAAAAAGAGCGTGGCATCACTATTAAAGCCCAAACGGTAAGGCTGCATTATAAAGCAGATGACGGCGAAACCTACATATTAAACCTGATGGATACGCCAGGGCATGTCGATTTTGCATATGAAGTAAGCCGTTCGCTGGCTGCCTGTGAAGGCTCGCTCCTGGTGGTGGATGCCAGTCAGGGCGTGGAAGCCCAAACCCTTGCTAACGTCTATCAGGCGTTAGATAACAACCACGAAATTATTCCCGTTCTTAATAAAATTGATCTTCCTGCTGCCGAACCTGAACGGGTGAAACAGCAGATTGAGGAAGTCATCGGGCTGGATGCCAGCAATGCCGTCATGATTTCCGCCAAGACGGGGATTGGCATCAAAGACGTACTGGAAGCGATTGTCACCCGCCTGCCTGCACCCAAAGGAGAAGTAACTGCCCCGCTCAAAGCCCTCTTGATTGATAGCTGGTACGATAATTATCTGGGCGTGGTGATATTGGTGCGTATCATGGACGGCAAACTCGCCAAGGGTATGAAAATACGCATGATGTCGACGGGTGCAACGCATCTCATTGAACAGGTGGGGGTATTCAACCCCAAAAAACGCCCCGTAGAAGCCTTATTGCCCGGTGAAGTGGGCTATATTATCACGGGCATTAAACAGGTAGCAGACTGCAAAATCGGGGATACGGTAACGGATGACAGAAAGCCCTGTGATGCACCTCTCGAAGGCTTCAAGCCCAGCATTCCTGTGGTGTTCTGTGGTCTATATCCTGTGGATAGTTCCGAATTTGAAAATCTGAAAGAAAGTCTTGCCAAACTAAGGCTGAATGATGCCAGCTTTGAATATGAAATGGAGACTTCTTCTGCTTTGGGATTTGGTTTCCGTTGTGGCTTTTTGGGGCTGCTGCATCTGGAGATTATTGAAGAGCGGTTAGAGCGGGAGTTTAATCTTGACCTGATTACCACCGCCCCAAGCGTAGTCTATAAAATCCTTAAAACCAATGGTGAAGAAATAGAACTGCATAACCCCGCCGATATGCCTGACCCGACTTACATTGAGCAGATGCAGGAGCCGTGGATTAAAGCCACCATTATGGTTCCCGATGAATATTTAGGCAGCGTATTGACATTATGTACCGAAAAACGGGGCGTGCAACTGGACTTAACCTATGTGGGCAATCGTGCAATGGCAGTCTATCGCCTGCCGCTAAACGAAGTGGTGTTTGACTTTTACGACCGCCTGAAATCCTGCACCCGTGGCTATGCCAGTTTTGACTATCATTTTGATTCTTATAGCGAAAGCAAACTGGTGAAGCTTACCATTATGGTGAACGGCGAAAATGTTGATGCACTTTCGGTTATTGTGCATCAAAGCCAGGCGGATTTCAGGGGACGAGGTCTATGCAAACGCTTGAAAGACCTGATTCCCCGCCAGATGTTCCAGATTGCGATTCAGGCAGCAATGGGAGGCAGAATTATTGCAAGGGAAACCGTCAGTGCGATGCGTAAAGACGTAACTGCCAAATGTTACGGTGGGGATATTTCACGCAAACGCAAATTGCTGGAAAAGCAGAAAGAGGGTAAGAAGAAAATGCGGGCGATTGGCAATGTCGATATTCCCAAATCCGCCTTTATTGCTGCTCTGAAAATGGGTGATGAGAATTAGTAATATGGCTTCACCCCTCTTTATATCCTTTGAAGGCGGTGAAGGAAGTGGTAAAACCACGCAAATAAAATTACTCCATGACTATTTACAAGCCAAGGGCAAACCCTGTTTGCTAACGCGTGAACCGGGAGGGAGTGTGGGCGGTGAGGCTATTCGCAACCTTCTGTTTGATAATACACATTGGCATCCTGTTGCAGAGTTACTACTATTTCAGGCTGCCCGTGTTCAGCATGTGGAGCAGACTATCAAACCTGCATTAAAAAGAGGTGAAATCGTATTATGCGATCGTTTTATCGATTCCAGTATTGTCTATCAGGGTATGGCACAGGGCTTGGGAGTGGAATATATTCGCCAACTTTATCAGCTTACGCTCGGGAATTTTGCTCCTACCTTTACGTTCATTCTTGATATTGATGCTGAGACAGGCTTAAAGCGGGCATTGCAGCGGGAAGATAGCAATCGCTTTGAAGCAAAGGATTTGGCATTTCACGAACAGGTAAGAAAAGGATTTTTAGCACTTGCTCGTTTGAATCCACTTCGTTATGGCATAATGGATGCAAATACCACCAAAGAACAGTTGCATACCCAAATCCTCAAAAAGCTGGAAGCGAAATTTCTATGAAACAGGATGCACTTTTTGCTTTGATAAAAGGCTATAGTGGTTTTTATCATGAATATACCAGCCAAAAATACGATAAATACCGCAAGGAAGCAGCCGTCGGACAATCTCCTGAAATTATGGTGATTTCCTGTAGCGATTCCCGCGTCAATGCCTCCATCCTTACCGAAGCCCCGTTGGGCAACATATTTGAAGTCTGTAACGTCGCCAATATCGTCCCGCCCTACTACCCCGACAGCACCTACCACAGCACCAGTTCTGCCCTTGAATTTGCGGTGGGAACACTGGCAGTCAAGCATATCATCATACTGGGACATAGTGGTTGCGGTGGGGTAGGGGCATTAATTGACGGCACTCCGCTCGCCCTTGACGGCGAATGCAGCTTCATTGCCGCCTGGATAGAAATTATCAAAGCAGCCAAAGATAAAGTAGCAGGACTCCCCAAACCTTTCATATATCGCCAATGTGAGCTGGAAGCACTCAAAATCTCCCTTGGCAACCTGATGACATTTCCGTGGATTCGTGAGCGGGTAAAAAATAATACGCTTTCGGTTCATGCCTGGCATTTTGACATTGGAAGCGGTGTAATTATTGGTTATGATGAAGAAAAAGAGATTTTTTTGCCTATTAAACCTGATTAGCTATCCTTGGAAGCTGTTCATCCTGTATGTTGTTCAACGTATCGGTCTAGCAGCACACGCAGCATCTTCTGATAAGGCACTTTTGCTTTTTTTGCTTCCTCCTTCAAAAACTCAATGCTTGAGCGAGTAAATTCAGAGGTAATTTTCACCGTATCTTCTTTTCTGGCATAATTTAACATCTTCATAGAGCCTGCCTTGATTGCCTTTTAGCCCGATAAAATAATCGCCTTTTTGTACAACTATCTGTTTTACAATGTCTTTGTGACACCCCATAGCATCCATCGTAGTTACCGTGCCTTTAAGATTCAGCTTACGCAGCAAATCAGGTATAGCTTTGATTTCATTGGTTTTATCACTTACTTTTTCCTGACCGATAACCAGACCATTTTCGTACGAATAAGCAGAAACCAGATGAACAATATCAGATTTGGAATCACCACTGCCACGAATGCTTTTCCCATCAATCGCTAAAAGTTCGCAAAGTGCTGTAGAATGTTCGGCTACAATAGCAGTTAATAAATCAGAAAATATTTATAATCAATAGCTTCTAATAGCCTCTCGAAGGTGGAAATGGCCATGGACGCAATTCCGTTCTTATAGGGCAAGTATTTTCTTAAAAATTCTAACTTCTCGTTACATAAATATATTATATCCTCTAAATCATTCGTGTTGCATAAATTGCCAATCAATAAGCAAAATAAAATTTCCTTCAAAGGATATACTATCCTAGAATACAGCCGGTTATCCTCTATTAAATCAAAACAGGTAAAAAGATATTTTTAATCATCTCTATCTCCATAAAAAAGTTATGAAGAAATTATCTAGCCATAATTCAAAGGATTATAAAATAATGTTCCTGAGAAATATATACTTTACTTACATAAAATGATGAAATTGCAACATTATCAAAAGAAAAAATTAACTATTGGTGTTTCCGCCCTGGTAAATCAGTGTCATTTCGTCTTAATCTGGCAGTGAAATTACCCGCTTTTGCCAGAATATCTTTGTCTTCCTGTATATTCATATCCAAAAAATCCTTTTATTTAGTGAGTTAAGGTTAGGCTCTGCCCCAAATGTTTCTCCACAGCGTCCCAAAAAATAACTTCCTGTTTAATACCGTAAAGTGCATTGGATTTCACCAGCCCTGTGGGGCAGGTGACGTTAATTTCCGTGAGGTAATCGCCTATTACATCAATGCCTGCCAGTAATATACCCTTTTTTTGCAGTTCAAGCCCGATTTTTTCACCAATCATGATGTCACGATCAGGCTGGTCGATTTTGATTCCCGTACCTCCCACCCGCATATTGGCTCGTATATCCCCTGCTTTGGGGACTCTGCCCATAATGGCGGTGACTTTTCCGTCAATCACGATAATACGCTTATCCATCGTGGCAATTTCAGGGATGAATTTCTGGGCAATGACGGGTTCAAGCGAAGTGGCAAACAGCGTTTCGAGCAGGGCGGAAAGGTTGGAATCGCCTTTTTTGATACGAAATACCGACTGCCCCGCAAAGCCGTAAAGTGGCTTGATAACCATATCCCCAAATTCCTTCAGGAACGCTTCAATCGCTTCCACGTCACGCGAAATAAGCGTAGGGGGCATAAATTCAGGAAAATCAAAGACAAATAATTTTTCAGGTACGTTGCGGACGTGATAAGGGTCGTTGACTACCAGTGTATCAGGTTTGAGGCGTTCCAAAATATGCGTAGCGGTAATATACGCCATATTAAAGGGGGGATCCTGACGCATCAGCACCACATCCACCTCATGCAGATTCAGGGTTTTTGCTTGCCCAATAGTATAGTATTTTTCTACATTGCCGTGAAATACTACCTGCCTTGCTTTTGCCGTTACTTCACCATTTCGCAAAGTTAGGGCTTGCGGTAAGAAATAATAGACCTCATAACCCCGTGCAATCGCTTCCGTAGCCAGCAAGACGGTAGTATCCGTCTGGTATTTCAGCCCTTCTACTGCATCCATCTGTATCGCAACGATTTTGGACATGGCTACTTATCCCTTCTGGCATCCGTTTTCAACACCGCATGATTGACCACTTTAACTACGCCTGAAGTCGTGCTGGCAACGTAATTGACCCGCTCCAGTTCTTCCTGACTTTGGGCAATCCCGAAGAGATACACCACGGCGTTCACCACCTCGACATTATAATTAACCGAACGCACGCTTTTTTCCACCAGCAGGCGACTTCTCACCTTATTGGCAATCCAGCTATCCTTGGTATAATCCCACACACCCGCCTGATCATTCACCTGAATTTCGTTAATCACTTCCCGCACGCCTCTCACCTTCCACACCAGTTCAGTCGCATGAAGTTTGGTTTCAGGCTTATCGACATCCCCCGTAAGCAGCACTCTGCCTTCTGTCACCTTAATCGTTACATTACGGTATAAGTCATTAATATCCTTATTGAAAAACTGCTTGTTGACACCCAGACGTATCCCCACATCATCCACCGCAGCACCCGCCGTTGGTTCCTGTGCCGCTACCGTTCCCGTGGTCGCAGCCGCACCAAATGCGATGGGAATACAGTTGTCAAGCAGCAGGCAGGCAAGCAAGGCAAGGTAGATTTTCTTCATGTTACAGTCTCCAGACATCTTTGATATGGGTAATAGTAAAAAGGGATGTTAGCACGATCACGTCAAATCGCAAGCCAAGTTGTGCATATTCGGGATGTTGTGCGATAAAGGCATTCGCGGCTTGAGCAATTTTTCGCTGTTTGCCAGGCGTGATGGAATAAAGTGCCGCCGCCTGACTGGCACGAGCCTTGACTTCCACCGCTATCAGGATTTGCCCCTGCATCGCAATAATATCAATCTCGCCAAAATGATGACGATAGCGAAGCTGGAGGATGGAATAGCCTTTGAGGAGGAGGTAAAGGGCAGCCATATATTCGGCGATGTAACCCCAGAGGTAGGAACGACGGCGTTTGGGGAGGGGGTTCATGCGGGGTTTTCTTCGGTAGAAGGGGGGATTTCTATCTGGTAAAGTGTTTCAATACGATACTTGTTAAGCAAGGATCCTCGACCAATTTCTATTAAAGCGGCTTTAGTAAGTTGTGCAATTTTTATATGAGGATCAGGGGCATCTCTAGTATCATAGTTAAGGAATTTTATAATTGTTTCTCTTTGGTTTTCCCCTTTTAATTCTTTGAAAAAAGCTAAATAATCCTCAACATCTAATTCCGCAGCATATTTGTATTTTATATCACTAGTGTGATAGTTATTAGTGGCCAAGCCGAATAGAAGTGGCTTTGATTCTTGTTTGGATGCTGCCATCTCATCAAATAATTCTTGTGCTTCATTACTCTCTGAACGATAGCATTGCCAAAACTCCAATCCTTTGTTTTTATTTTTTTCTTTATATATTTCTATTAAATCGTTCATATCATCAATTCTACCAATTTTTTTGAGTATGGTAGCAGCGATAGACAAATTATCAGAAACATATTTATCACCATAGTTTTTAAATGCCTGTATAAATCCCGTGACAATTTCTTCTTCATTATTATCAAAACAATGAAAATCAACTAATTCACGAACTTTTTCAAATGATCGGCGGGCATCGGAATCACGGCAAATGTCAATAACTATTGATTTATTACAATATCCATTTTCAATACAGTCTAATAGTTGATAATCCAACTCCAGCCTTTTATAAAAAGAAGGCTGGCTGAGTAACTTATAATCTCTATCTTTTGTTGCTATATCTTGGCGTTGCTTTTCTGTAGGAGACGCTTGTACTGATATTCTCGGTGAAGCAGTGTTCATTAAATAGTCTCTAGTAATTTCGCTTCCAAACTTATAAAAACACCAGCTTAAGAAGGTAATACGATTAACAATAGCTTTTTGAACCCAAAAGTTGAATTCTTGTACTGTCTCTATTTCTAACACCTGTTTGGTATGATGTGCAATTTTTCTAATAACACGAATATTATCAATTTTTAGTATGTTACAATGTTTTTTTATTAAGTTAAAAAGTTTTTCATCTTCTTTTTTTAATTTTTCCAAAGCAATTTCACACGCTTCTGTTGGCGTTATATTTAATCTTAGTGCTATATCAACCGTTTTTTCAAAATATTGATCAAACTCTTTTTTATCATCGTCTGTTTTCAATTCTGCATCATTAAGCAGAATTACAACCTTGCAATTTTTTTGCTCTTTTAATTCAGAAATCAGCCCAAAAACATCTTTTATACACAAGTCTTCACCTTTTCGTTCAATGTCATCAATGCAAATGATGGCATCTTTAATATGCGTAAAACCTATTACACCCACATCAACATAGCTGGAGACTTTTTTAGTAAAAAAATTGGAAATGACCGTTAATAAAATATTATCCATTTGTCCATTTGCTGTATAGCGGAAGAATAATAAGAGAAAATTGGATAGAAAATGTAAAAATATAAGAAATCCTATAAATCCCAATATATACAAGAAAACTTCAGAAAAAGAGTTAGGAAATGCTATCAGGATACCTCCAAATATCCCTATAATCGAATAAATTAGCCAAGCTACGTCTGATGAGTTTTTAGCATTAGCAACCACTTTATACTTCAAATCATCAAGGGAATTAATACCAAATAAAGAAACATAAGCATATTTTGTATTTTCGGCATTCCGTAATATATTCCATAATAACGGCAATAGCTTCCAACAATTTTTCCATGATATATTGGCGTATTTACTATTTTGAATACTACCAATATTATCAGGCAACAGTTCTTCCTGCCACAGGTGGGTTTTTCCTACTCCCCATGCTCCACTGATGCACAGCACTTCTGGCTTGCTTCTTTTCAAAAAAGCAGTTACCTGCTCTTTAACAATATCTAATGATGATTCCGTCACAATTTCACCTTCATTTTTACCCAAAATACCCGTTTTTGGCTAGACTTCAATGAAATTTCACCAACGTCATAATCACTCCAATCTGAACAAAACTAATCCCGATAAACCACTTTAGAATCTCATATTTTACATTTTCAATCTTGGCTTCTACTCTTTCAAACTTAGCCTCAACACGCAACTCCACCTCTTTCAGCTCGGTTTTGGTAGAAAGATTAGCGAAGTCTGCCTTTAATTCCGACTTAAACACTGCCATAGCTTTACCTCACCCCTTATTCCGCTTCAACTCCTCGGAAATCAGAAATGCCAGTTCTAAACTTTGCGAAGCATTAAGCCGTGGGTCGCAATGGGTGTGGTAGCGATCAGCGAGATTCAGTTCGGAAATCGCCTGCGCTCCGCCTAAACATTCGGTTACGTCCTGCCCTGTCATCTCGAAATGCACACCTGCCCCAATGGTGTTTTCTGCTTTATGAATCTCGAAGAAGTTTTTGACTTCAGAGAGAATATCGATAAATTTGCGTGTCTTGATACCGCTCGGGGATTTGATCGTGTTGCCGTGCATGGGATCGCATGACCAGACGACTTCCTTGCCTGCATCCCGCACCGCACGCACCAGAGGCGTTAAGATATCTTCCACTTTGGCAGCTCCCATGCGGGAAATCAGGGTTAATCTGCCAGGTTCATTGTTGGGATTTAACACCTCACAGGCACGCAGCAAGTCGTCTTTTTTCATGGAAGGCCCTACCTTCATGCCAATGGGGTTGGAAACGCCCCGCAAAAACTCGACATGGGCTTCGTCCAACGCCCGCGTTCTATCCCCAATCCAGAGCATATGGGCGGAGCCGACGTAATAATTACCGTCACTTTCGTCCAGACGCGTGAGCGACGATTCGTAATTCAGCAGCAAGGCTTCATGCGAAGTATAAAAACGGGCTTCGCTTAAATCGTCCATTTTATCAAGCTGCAACCCGCAGGCTTCCATGAAACTCAAGGCTTCATGAATCTGGTTGACGAGGATATGAAAGCGTTTGCCTTGCAGGGAATTTTCGACAAAGTCCATATTCCAGCGACTGATTTGACGCAAGGAAGCATAGCCGCCCTTGGCAAGCGAACGCAGGAAATTAAGCGTCGAAGCCGACTGGTAATAGACGCTTAACAGACGTTCAGGATCAGGCATTCTGGCTTCTTCGTCAAACTCCATGCCGTTGACCATATCACCGCGGTAACTGGGTAATGCCTTGTCTCCCAGGGTTTCGATATCTTCGGAACGCGGCTTGGAAAACTGACCTGCAATGCGTCCCACTTTCACCACTGGCACACCCGCACCATACATTAAGGCAACCGTCATCTGCAAAATCACACGGAAGAAATTACGCAGATTTACTTCGTTAAATTCCGCAAAACTCTCTGCACAATCTCCACCCTGTAGCAAAAATGCCTCTCCTCTTGCTGCCATTGCCAGTTCCTGCTTTAAGGAACGGCACTCTGTGGCGGAAACCAGCGGGGGTAATCCCAATAATTTAGTGCGGGTTTCCTGCAATTTTTCCAAGTTCTGATAGTTGGGCTGCTGTTTAATAGGAAAATCGTTCCAGCTCTCTAAAGACCAGTTTTTCATCGTTTCTTACCGTTCATTTTCGTCTATAAGTTGTGTTTTCATCCAGTCGAGATAGTCCTGATTTACCCCCGCAAGTGGCAGGGTAAGGATGGCGGGGCATTGGTAAGAGTGAAACTGCTTCACTACCTCTGCCACCGATTCTCCATAACTATCAAAGGTTTTGGCAATAATAATCACCTCATTACTGCTTTCTATCTCGCCCTGCCAATGGTAAAGCGACGTGACATTATCGACAATATTGGCACAGGCAATATATTTTTTACGCAATAATTCATGGGAAATAAAAATTGCCTCTTCACGACTGGAAGTATTTATGTATAGTATCACTGGGTTCATGCCCCGCATTATAAACCGCTAAAAAGGATTTCGCAATGACAATAAGAAAACATTTATTACTTTCTGCTATTGCCTTGACGTTAGCAACTGGCAATGTATTCGCTGCTCCTGGACAGGATGCCCCACCGCCTCCTATGGGGGAACATGAAGACGGCAGACCTCCCCAAAGCCTTGCAGAAGCTCGCAAAAAAGCCCATGAGCGTGCAGAAAAACTCGACAAAATGACCGAACAGGAATTTGCCGAGCATGAAAAAAAGCATCGTGAATGGATGGAAAAATGGCACAATATGACTCCTGAGCAACAGGAAGAAATAAAAAAGAGACAGGCGGAAAGACGGCAGGAACGTCAGGCGGGAACGGCTAACAGCCAACCTGCTGGCAATGCTCCCGCTCCTGCTGCAACACGCTAGGCTATGATCACGCTGCGGAACTATCAGGATCGAAAAGTCGGGGTGTTTGGTTTAGGCAAAGCTGGCATCTCGACCGCCAATTCACTGGCTGCCAGTGGAGCGGAGGTATTTGCCTGGGATGACAACCCTGAAAATTTTGCCCCCTTGCGTGGTTTGGCACAGGTAAAACTGGCTGAACCTGCAAGCTGGGACTGGAATAATTTTAAAGCCCTGATGTTAAGTCCTGGTGTTCCGCTGACCCATCCTGCTCCGCACCCCGTAGTGGAGCTGGCAAAACAGCATAATGTCCCTGTTATTGGTGACATTGAGCTGTTTTGCGAGGCACTGCCTAACAAGCACAAAATTGGCGTGACTGGAACCAATGGTAAATCAACCACCAGTGCCTTGATTACGCATATTCTCAAAACCACGGAAGTCAATGTGGAGCTGGGAGGCAATTTTGGCATCCCTGCTCTTTCCTTAAATCCACTGGAGCATGACGGTTGTTATGTGCTGGAACTTTCTTCCTATCAGCTTGATCTGGTAAAAAACGCCCATTTTAATATTGCCTTATTGCTGAATATTACGCCTGATCATATTGACCGCCACGGCACGGTTGCCAATTATGCCGAAGCCAAATCTGCTATTTTCAACCACCAGACCAAATATGATTATGCGATTATCTCTATTGATGATGATTATTCGCGTTCCATTTATACGGAATTGAAACAGACCAGCAAGGCAAAAATTACCGCCATTTCCTGTAAAAACCTGTTAAAGCAGGGAGTATTTGTGGATAAGGAAGGAATGCTGCATGACAAGCTGGATCCGCGTGCTTACCTTACCCTGCGAATTAATGATATTCTGAATCTTGCAGGGCATCATAACTGGCAGAATATTGCTTTTGCCTATACGGCGTGTCGTCTCTATGGACTACCTCCGAAAGAAATTGAAAAAGGATTGCGGAGCTTTGCAGGATTGCGGCATCGTTTGCAGGTGGTTTCCACCATTAACGGGATACGCTTTATTAATGACAGCAAAGCCACCAATGCGGAATCAACCGCCCATGCACTGGCTCCTTTTTCCAATATTTACTGGATTGTGGGTGGAAAACCCAAAGCAGGCGGTATTGCTTCACTGGAAAAATATTTTCCCAGTATCAACCATGCGTTTTTAATTGGCGAATCTGAAGAAGCATTTGCAGCAACCTTAGATGGAAAACTGAATTACACACGCTGCGGGACGCTGGAAAAAGCCTTTGAAGCAGCCAGCAAAATGGCTTTGGCTGAACATAAACAAAATGCCGTAGTGCTGCTTTCCCCTGCCTGTGCCTCGTTTGATCAATGGAAAAATTTTGAGGAACGTGGCGATGCGTTTTGCGATAGGGTAGAAAAATTGTTAAGCAGGATTGTGGTGAAGAAATAAAGCCTGTTAAAAAATTATGAGACTGGAACGAAATAATAACAGCTTGCTAAGCAAATGGTGGTGGACGATTGACCGCCCGACGCTTGTTGCCCTGCTGCTGCTGATTGTTATGGGAGCCGTGCTGGTGACTGCCTCCAGTCCTGCTGTAGCTATGCGTATTGGAGCGGGTAAGTTTCACTTTATTCACCGCCAGTATATTTTCCTTTTTCTCTCTCTGGTGGTGATATTTGTCACCTCGCTGCAATCCCCCCTTACGGTTAAGCGAATGGCAATTATTGGTTTTTTCATCAGTATTTTCCTCATGATGCTGCTACCTTTTTTCGGTATGGAAATCAAGGGAGCCAAACGCTGGCTTACCATCGGGATACTTTCCATCCAGCCCTCTGAATTTTTGAAGCCCTGCATGGCGGTATTTATGGCGTGGGTATTTACATTGCGGGAAACGCAACCCGATTTCCCGGGACGCAAAATTGCCATTATTCTTTATGCACTCGTGGTGGTATTGCTCCTCATCCAGCCTGATTTGGGTATGACGATCACTATCTCCGCTATGTGGGCAGCCCAGTTTTTTCTGGCGGGATTGCCTTTTTTCTGGATTCTCATGTTACCCGTGGGAGCATGTGCGGGAGGGTTTGCTGCCTATCATTTCTTTTCGCATTTCAGGAAACGGATTGATAATTTTCTGGATCCTTCCTCTGGTGATAATTATCAGGTAGAGAAATCCTTGGAGGCGTTTCACGGTGGCGGGTTGTTTGGGCAGGGTATGGGTGAAGGCAAGGTGAAATTATCCCTTCCTGATTCCCATACCGATTTTGTCTTTGCCGTGGCGGGCGAGGAATTTGGACTGATTGCGTGCCTGCTGATTCTGTTTCTGTTTGGTTTTATTGTGATTCGCGGGATGCTGAAAGTCTCTAAGGAACATGACTTTTTCACCCTGCTTGCGGTGTGTGGACTACTCGCACAATTCGGGATTCAGGCGATTATCAATATGGGCGTTGCGGTAAATCTGTTGCCTGCCAAAGGCATGACATTGCCATTTTTAAGCTATGGCGGTTCTTCGCTGATTGCGATTGCCTTAGGGATGGGCATGATGCTGGCTTTCACCCGCAAACGCTACGGAAATGTGATTATCAAACGCAACTTTGCTTTTAGTTAAGATGACGGGATTTATCACTATTTTTAATTCCCAACGCTTCCCTTACTTGCGAAAACAGGGATATAACGGGTAGGGAGGGAATACCATTATAGGCTCTAAATTCCCCTACCTGTCTGGCAAGTTCCTTCACCTCCATATCCAGCAACTTCGCTGCTTCCTTGATATTATCATGCTCACCCGTCAACAAGCCTCTTAACATTTCCTGTTTGGCGGTAGTTTTGGCAATCGTTTCGTTAATGGCATTGGCATCACAGGTAATATCCTGCATACACTCGCCAAGGCTGTTTTGCATCTCCGCAAGACTGGTTTCAAACATGGTGGCGAGATCAGTGATAGTGGTTGCATTATCAATTTTCTGGTTAAACGCTCCAAAACGTTGTTTCAAATGGCTCGTTATATTTCGCATAGTAGAGCAATGTTCGCTCATGAACTCACCCATATTGGCACGGCAAATAGCATATTTTTCGGCAAGGCGAGTAGAGGGAGCTTCTACAAAACGCTGATAGGCATTTTTAATTTTTTCTTTGGAAAAACCTGATTTCAGATCATTGGCAGCTTCAAAAATAGCGATCGCACGCTGGCGAATGGACATTTTCACCTGTTCACTTTTCGCCATCATCTCCTGATGCGTCAAGCCATTTTCCAGATCTTCCAGAAAGGCAGCATCCGCCATCTGCTTTTCCACTTTTTCCACCGCTGCTATCACGGCTTCCTGCGTATTTGCTACTTTGGCAATATCCAGAACAGTAGCAAAATCATTCATACCTTCCTGCGTGGCAGCGACATGCCGTGAAAGCAAGCGGTTCATTTCACGAATGGCAGAAAGCCTTTGAACGGTAAAATCCAGCTCCTGCATAAGCGGTTGATTAGCCAGTGCCAACGCCAGTGCTTCAGGTGTAGCGGGACTGGCAGGGGAAGTCTGCTGCAATTCAATTTTATCGCCTTCGGTCTGGCAGGATTGCAACAGGGTACTCAAACTGCCCTGACGCTGAATCAGTACGTCCAACTGGTTAATCGCCGTTTCAGGATGCTCAAGGGAAGAAAGCAGGCTGGCAGCGTTGCCTTGCAGCAGGGTATAGCACGTTTCGAGATTTGCCAGCTCAGGGCTATTATTGCCCGCCTGCTTGCTGCGAATAAGGGAAAGTGCCACGCTTACGCTCATGAGAAGGGCGTGCAGCTTTGCAGATGCAACGCTACGCTGCTCTTCATCCAGATAAACCTTGCGGTTTTCCTCCTTCAAGGCAAAATCAGGAGGCGGAGCAGTTACTTTTTCAGCAAATGTCTGGGTCTGGGGCATGGAACCACTAACGATAGAAATATTAACAAATCATCAATACCATGTTATACCCTGTTTTGCAAAAACTTTTTGATTACAACCATTACTTCCCAAACAACAAGCACGCATCCCCGTAAGAATAAAAACGATAGTTGCTCGCAATAGCATGGTGGTAAGCCTGCTTCATCACTTCCAGCCCGCAAAAGGCACTCACCAGCATAAACAGGGTGGAACGTGGCAGATGGAAGTTGGTAAGCAATATATCTACGATTTTGAACTGATAACCAGGCGTGATAAAAATGCTGGTCTGGTCGGCAAAAGGCTGGATGATTCCCTGCTCACGGGCAGCCGATTCCAGCACCCGCATGGAGGTAGTCCCCACGGCAATAATACGATGTCCTTTGCGTTTTGCCTGATTGATGATATTTGCTGAAGCCTCTGAAATTTCAGCATATTCACTGTGCATGATATGGTCTTGCGTGTCTTCTGACTTCACAGGCAGGAACGTCCCCGCCCCAACATGCAGCGTTACATAGACAATTTCTACCCCTTTTTCAACTATACGTTCCAGCAATTTTTGCGTAAAATGCAACCCTGCGGTGGGAGCAGCTACGGCTCCCTCTTTTCTGGCAAACACCGTCTGGTAGTCCTGTTTATCCTGTGACGTAGCTTCTTTTTTCATATAGGGCGGGAGTGGCATGGAACCGTATTTTTCCAGTGATTGGTAAAAATGCCCGGTGTGGAACACAAGCTCTATTTCTCCCGTCTCGCTTTTGTGAACGACGGTAGCGGTAAAATCCTCTCCAAAAACAATAGTATCGTCTTTTTTAAGACGCTTGGCAGGGCGTGCAAATACCTGCCAGCAGGTTTCACTTACACGTTTATGTAAATTAATCTCAATACTGGCTTCCCCGCGTTTTCCCATTAAACGGGCGGGGATCACTTTGGTATCATTCAACACCACCACATCCCCTGGCTGTAAAAAATCAGGAAAATTGCTGATATTACTATCTTCCAATCCCTCTTTTACCACCAGCATTCTGGCTGCATCACGCGGATTGGCAGGCTCGGTCGCAATAAGACGGGCAGGAAGGTGGAAGTCAAAAAGATCTGTTTTCACGCACTATATACCTACTGTTTTTTAAGGAATCAGAGACAATAATGACGAAGCCCAAAATGTCAATATGCTATGAGAAAACTCAAATAAATGAAGATAAAAACAGATTGCACAATATTACATGTGTTTAACTAAACCTTCTATTCGTTCCCATATCTGGCATGGTACTGGTGACATTGGCTTTCACAATCTTGAAAAGCTGTACCATTTTGCTTTCAGGACTATCCCAATATTCCGCTGCGTAAGGATGAATTTTCAGGATTCTGAGGTCAGGGCTATCCTTGCCTTCAGGAAACCAGGCACTCACAAACATATTCCAGTATTTGTTAATCAGTTCCTTATCATGTACCACTTCAGCGGTAGCGGAAATGGAAACATATTTGGAAGTCTGATGATTGGCGTAGGTGATGCAAATATCCTCATAACGCTCCATTTCTTCTGCCTTGCCTTTGCCCGCATTGGTGAAGAAATACAGGATACCTTCTTCCAGATTCTCATTGACGTGCTGCATGGGACGGGCATGAATCATCTGCCCCGTCCAGGTAGTCAGCATTCCTGCCTTGACGGGCTTAATCAATTCCCAGAGTTTTTCATATTCGGTTTTGGTAATCATTTTTATGTCCTCCCTATCGCATAAAAGCGGTGATTAAATCAGAGGCTACACGATCTTCGGCTTCTTCTGCTTTTTTCACAACTGCACCCATACCAAAAAATTCATGCGTTACGCCTTTGTAGTTTTTATAATCTACCTTTACGCCTGCACTTTTAAGCTCATCTGCCAACTGCCTGCCTTCGGTACGCAAAGGGTCAATCTGTGCGGTAATAAGCGTAGTAGCAGGTAATCCTGAAAGGTCGGCATAATCCAGCGGGTCTAAACGCGGGTCTTTTTTATCATCGCTATCACGAATCGTATTTTTGAAAAACCATTGCATCATTGCTTTGCTCAGAGGTTTGGCGTTGCGTTCTTCAACGTAAGATTTATTATACATGCTGGTTCCTGCTACGGGGTAGATTAATACCTGATAGACGGGCATCTGGACATGGTTTTCGCGTGCCATCATGGAAACGCTCAGGGCAAGGCTGCCACCTGCACTTTCACCCATAACGGCTACACGGTTGGCATCTCCGCCCAAAGCTGCTGCATTATGAAGTACCCAGGTGTAGGCTGCGAAGGCATCATTATAGGCAGCAGGAAATTTAAATTCGGGAGCCTTGCGATATTCCACGGAAACCACAATCGCATTCACCTTTTTTGCTATGATGCGGGGGGTACTGTCGTAAGTGTCATTGGTTCCAATCACCCAGCCACCACCGTGATAATAGACAATAAGGGGTAAAGGCTGCCTGCTATTGACGTTTTGCGGGATATAGACACGGGCAGGAATTGCTCCTGCTTCACCTTGTACGGAAATATCACGCGTGGAAACTCCCATATCATCGTTGGGATCCAGCCCCTGATTACGCATGATCACGCGGGCTGCATCCTGAGCAGAAGGCTGCATCCGGGCTTCGGGAGCGGTAAGGTTTTCGATCGCTTTGGGGTTCATATTGACCAGAGTGTCAATGACGCTCTGCATGTCGCTATCCGCATTGATAAGCGGATTTTCTATTTGCATCGTTTCTTCGGTAGGTACTTTTTCATTTAACTGCCTTGCCATGACGGGCGTGGTTGCCAGGATGCTGCTGGTCATGAGTATCATCATTAAACGTCTATATTTCATAAATAAAATTCCTTTATGGGTTAGAGAATAAGGCTACCTTAGGGAATAAATGGGTAAAGATGCGATAATTTATTGAGAGATATAAATAAAATTATACTAAAGCTATGTTTTGAGAGCAGAATTTTCTAAATTAGGGCTGTACAGAAGGGGAATAAAAGTGCTATAGCATTTTCCACTACACAGTAAAATCTCTATTAAAGGTAGAAACAGGACATTCTCTAACACGCTTTTCTTTCACTAAAAACAGGATTATCAAGTCATGGAAACAAACGGCAATAATAGGGATATGACTGCTCCCTGCATTCTTCTGGTGGAAGATTATGAACCCAATATACTGGTTGCTACCTATATACTTGAAAGTTTAGGGTTTCAATTTAAGGTTGCAACTAATGGGGAAGATGCATTGCATCACCTGCGTCATCATCGCTCTGATTACTGCCTGGTGCTGATGGACGTACAGATGCCAAAGCTGGACGGGTTGGAAGTAACCCGTATTATTCGTAGTGAAGAAAAACAACATGCCTTACCTCCCATTCCCATTATTGCCATGACTGCCTTTGCCATGAACGAAGATCGCTTACGCTGTATCGAAGCGGGTATGGACAACTATATCAGCAAACCTTTTCGTATCGAAAGCCTGGCAACGATTCTTGGACACTATGTAAAAGTGGATTCTGGTTTTTTGGAATCTGTTTAGAACCTGTTTAGAACCCTGCATTCATAGCATTAAACGGCTACTTTGTCACAGATACAAAGAAATTTGCACGAAAATTTATGATAGGGGTTGAATATTTTCTCAGGATGGTACATCACTAGGCAGGGTGAGGATTAAAGAGCATCATGAAGAAAAAAGCGAAGAAAATTTCGGGAAGTATAGCGGTTATTGATATTGGGAGTACCAAAACCGTCTGTTTTATTGCTGGTCTTGAGCCAGATGGCAGTATCAAGGTCAACGGGATTGGGCATCAGCTTTCCAAGGGCGTGCGTTCCGGGCAGATTGTGGATTTTGCGGAAGCAGAAACCTCTATTGTGGCGGCGGTGAATGCGGCAGAGAAAATGGCGGGTGAAACGATTGAAAATGTACTGGTCAATATTGGCGGGCTGGGTGTTACCTCGCATCATCTGAAAGTAGAGATGAACATTAATGGTGAAACCGTAACCCTACGCAATCTGGACGAAATGATAGCGGAGGGCTATGCCAGTTTTGAGCATAGCGATAATGAAGTTATCCACTGTTTTGCCACCAGCTATTGCCTGGATGAAGCAAAAAACATCACCGATCCGCGGGGCATGGAGGGTGAAAAACTGGGTGCAAGCCTCCATATTATCACAGCTCCTTCCACTATGGTACGCAATATTTCCAACTGCCTGGCTCATTGCCATTTGAATGCGATAGAATTTGTGGTTTCGCCTTTTGCATCCGGGCTGGCATGTCTGGAAGCGGACGAAATGCAGCTTGGGGTAACGCTGATTGATATGGGAGGCGGAGTGACAAATATTGCCGTCTTTTCAGGTGGTAAGAATATTTATACCGATCTTGTTCCCATAGGTGGGGTGCATGTGACTAACGATCTTGCCAAGGGACTTTCCACTTCCGTTTCACACGCTGAACGCCTCAAAACCCTGCATGGCAGCACCGTACCCAGCTCTTCGGATGAGCAGAATATGATTGATGTACCGCAATTAGGCGAAGAAGAAGGCGAGGACGAAAGCAACCTGATGCCGCGTTCCATTATGGTAGGCATTATCCGCCCACGCCTGGAAGAGATTTTTGAAATGGTACGCAGCAAACTCGAAGTGGCGGGTATGGACGAAATTGCAGGTAGAAGGGTGGTGCTAACGGGTGGAGCCAGCCAGTTACTCGGCACGCGTGAGCTGGCAACACGGGTGATGGGCAAACAGGTGCGTCTGGTAAAACCACGCATTATCAAAGGAGTAGCAGATGCGGTAAGCGGTGCAGCTTTTTCTTCTGCGATTGGAATGCTTGAACATGCCAGACGTAATACGCTGGAAACTATCTACCACGCCTCCTCCCCCAATAAAAAAGTGCGTTTTGCTTTCAGTGATATTATTCAGTGGATAAAAAACAATTTTTGATTATTTTTCAGGTTATTAGCTATTTTTACCAGTAGAGGAGTGAAAAAATATGTGCAATCACTCGCATTTTTTGTTATAATCGCAGTTCTGTCATATAAACCAATATAAATGCGGGTTGAGTCAATGCAAGAAGAGTTACAGCTTATCAAGAAACTTGAATGCCTTCTTATCAAACATCAGGAGCTTGATAATATGATTGATAGCATAAACTCCGAAAAATTTCGTGATGATTTCCAGTTGCATCGCTTAAAAAAAGAAAAATTGCAAATAAGAGATGAAATCAATATTTTACAGGATGCTTTACATCCTGATATTATTGCCTGATAATGCAGATAGCAAGTTCATGAATCTGTGAAAATATTTCCAGGCTTCACATAAAGGGGATTTACTCTCATCCCGATTACTGCTAATGGTCGGGATACCTAATAACTTACAATGAACGCATAGTATGCCTATAGCTAACGCTTTAACTTTTCAGGATATTATCCTTACCCTCCAGCATTATTGGGCGAAGCAGGGGTGCGTTATCCTGCAACCTTACGATATGGAAGTGGGAGCTGGCACATCACACCCCGCTACTATTTTGCGAGCGTTGGGCGAAAAACCATGGAAATGTGCTTATGTTCAGCCTTCGCGTCGCCCCAAAGATGGCAGATATGGCAATAATCCCAATCGCCTGCAACATTATTACCAGTTTCAGGTTATCTTGAAGCCTTCCCCTGAAACTATTCAGGAACTCTACCTTCAAAGCCTGCGGGAATTGGGTATTAATCCTGATTTGCATGATATACGTTTTGTCGAAGATGATTGGGAAAATCCTACGCTTGGGGCATGGGGACTGGGCTGGGAAGTATGGTGTGACGGCATGGAAGTCACGCAATTCACCTATTTCCAGCAGGTAGGGGGCATTGAATGTTCACCCGTATCGGGAGAAATCACTTACGGGCTGGAACGCCTTGCCATGTATATTCAGGGCGTGGAAAATGTCTATGATCTGGCTTTTAACGAAACCATGACCTACGGCGAAGTCTTTTTAGAAAATGAGCGGGAATTTTCTGCTTATAATCTGGAATATGCTGACACGGAACAGTTGTTACGGCATTTTAGCGATGCGGAAACGGAATGCCGTTCACTTTTATCGCACAATCTACCATTGCCAGCTTACGACCAATGCCTTAAAGCATCACATCGCTTCAATCTGCTGGACGCAAGGGGTGTGATTGGTGTAACCGAACGGGCAGCCTATATTGCCAGGGTGAGAGCATTGGCAAAAGCCTGTTGCGAGCTATGGGTAGAAAAGGAAAAAACTATATGATATTGAATATGTTAAAGGCAAAGATACACCGTGCTACCGTAACCGAGTGTGATCTGCATTATGAAGGTTCCATTTCGATTGATCCCCTGTTGCTGGAAGCATCGGGCATCCTGCCGTTTGAACAGGTGGACGTATTAAATATCAATAATGGTGCGAGATTTACCACTTATGCGATCAGGGCAGAAAAAGCAGGCAATGGCGATATTAAAGTCAATGGAGCTGCCGCCCGTCTTGCCAGCCGTGGGGATATGGTGATTATCTGCTCGTTTGCAGCGATGGAAGCCGCAGAGGCAAAGACTTACCAGCCCGCTATTATCTTTGTGGACGAAAAAAACCATGCAACGGGTAAATAGACTTTTTCTCATTTACCTTGCCCTGCTTGCATTTGGCTTGCGTAGCCTTGTTCCTGTCGGCTATATGCCAGATTTCTCAGGAACAGGCAAAGGGCTTTTTCCTATTATGCTCTGTGATGGCATGGAACATCATCATGCAGGGCATCACCACCACCCTGATAGTGATCATCACGATGGCTCATGTCCCTTTGCTGCCAGTGCAATGCTGGCTTCTGGCAACAGGATTGCCCCGCTGCTTGTCCATGCGGTGTATGCTTTTGCCTCTCCCTTGCTCCAAACTTCCCAATTATCCACCAGTCCGTTGGATTTTGGTAATGTTTCCCCCCGCTCACCCCCTTTTTTCTCCTGAACCTTTATCATAAATAATTATTTTTTTATGTTGGCACGGCTATCTGCTGTGCTGTTTATATTTGTCTATGGAGAAATTATGCCTAAACGCTTGTTATTATATATTTTTTTACTTTTTGGAGTAGTCCCGAACCTTGCAATGGCGTGTGCCTGTGGTTGCGGGGTATTCGACGTGCAACCTGGAACCATGTTTCCTGAAGCCGAAGGTGGAAATGTCTGGGCGGAATATGATTTTATGAATCAAAACGTCAACTGGAACCGTACCTCAAGCAGTTCAGCTGCCAATAATTCCGACAAGGTAATACGCACCCATTTTATGGATCTGGGCGGGGAATATATGTTCAACCGTTCATGGGGGATAGAAGCGGACATTCCTTACTGGGATCGTTATTTCAAAACCACGGATGATAATGGCAATCTGGCGGGATTTAATCATGATAGTTTTGGTGATGTAAGGATAAACGGGATTTATACGGGTTTTTCATCGGATATGTCCACAGGTCTCACGTTTGGGCTTAAACTCCCCACAGGCGACTGGAAATATCCCAACTTTGACCGTGATACGGAGATTGGTACGGGTAGCACAGACTTATTGCTGGGTATCTATCAGATGGGAAGACTGACTGCTGATAACGCATGGACGTGGTTTGCCAGTGCCAATCTGGATCAGCCTTTTATGATTTCGGATGGCTATCGTCCTGGCAGGGAGTTTGACGGGGGAGCAGGAGTCTATTACGAAAAATGGGCAGTTTCAGGCATCCGGATTACGCCCATTCTTCAGCTTAAAGGCTCGTACCGTTTCAGTGACCGTGGTGTGGAGGCCGATCCGGATGATAGCGGTTATAAACGCCTGCTGGTTTCTCCTGGCATTGAGGTAAGCAAAGATAGCTGGCATCTCTATGCTGATGTTGCTTTACCCGTTTATCAGGATGTGACGGGCAATCAGCTCACCGCTCCTTTATTGCTGAAAGTGAATCTGAGTCATGATTTTTAAAAGCGGGTTCTTTTTACTGTTCGCCCTCTTTGCTACCAGCGTTTTTGCGGATGCAAAGCTGGCAGAAATGTCTCCTGTACTTATCGTACAGGAGACAAACGGCGAGCCTTTTGATATAAGCAAATTGCGTGGCAAGGTGGTGATCGTACATTTCTGGGCGACATGGTGTACTGTGTGCCGTGAAGAAATGGCGGTGCTGGATGCTTTTTACCGTCATAACCATGAAAAAGGCGTTGAAATGCTGGCGGTAAGCATTGAGCGTACGAATAAAAGAGGAAAAATACAGGAAATCATGCGGGATTTTTCGTATCCCGCTGCCCTGCTGGTGGATGCTCAAGCGAACGGTTTTGATACCCCCAAAGCACTGCCACTCACCTATATTATTGATAAACAGGGGATGATAAGGCATATCCTGACACCTGAGACGGAAAAAATGACTGGGCATGGTTTGGATGAGATAGTGCAACCTTTGCTGAAGTGAAGGAAATTTAATGCTTAAGTTTTTTGAGTACAAATTCCTCCAGTGTATTGATCGCCGCATTATGTGAATAATGTTTCAGCAGGGAAACATGGGTATCTTCCAGTCGTGGCAGTATATCTTTGTCAACTTCTTCCAAATCATTGGGAATCATCGTGTGGGGCATCACCGTAATGCCCATGCCTGCCCGTACCGCAGCAAGCGAACTGGCGTAACTCGGGCTTGAAAACACCAGCCGCCAGGTACGAGTGGCATTTTCCAATACTTTAATAGCAGCCGCACGATAGACGCAAGGGGAGGGTGATAATACGAGCGGAACAGGCTTGGCGGGATCAATCAGCTTTTTATCCCCCACCCATTTAAGAGGTTCTGACCATACTTCAAGACCGTTAGGGAAATCTTCAGGGCGGTTCATTTTAACCAGCACGATGTCAAACTCATTCTGTTTGAAGCGATGAAACAGGTTAAGCGTAAGATCGCATTCAATATTCAGCAAAATACGCGGGTGAATCCGTGAAAAATCCGCCAACACTTCCGATAAAAACATACTGGCAAAATTTTCAGGCAGGCCAAAACGCACTTCCCCTTCCAATTCAGGTTCTTTGAATCTGTCCATCGCCTCGTGATGCAGTGCAAACATTTTGCGGGCATAACCCAGAAATATATCTCCTTCTGGCGTAAGGGAGAAAAACTTGCCACGCACCAATAATGGCTTGCCAAGCAGATGTTCCAACCTGGCTATTTGCTGGCTGATAGCAGATTGCGTCCGACCTACACGCTGTGCAGCCTTGGTGAAGCTACCCGTTTCTGCAACGGCTAAAAAACATTGGAGGGTGATGGTATCTATACTCATTAGAACATCTAATAATAAAAATAAGAATTATGCGTTTAACTTATATTAGCAGGACTGATATATTTGGCAAATGAAAACAGACGATCTAACTAGTAAAAGGAAAAATCATGTTCATGTCGCTTTTCAATGTGGATGCTTTATCCCTCATTATGGTGTGTCTGGTAGGATTTGTAAGTCTTACCGTCGCAAGTTTTGCAACACGCTATATGAAAGGTGATACGCACTATAAGACGTTTTTTATTCAGCTATTACTCATCGTAAGTTCGGTTACCGTCATGGTGTGTGCAGATAATCTGTGGCTTTTGCTGGCTGCATTTGGCATCAGCAACCTGTTACTGGTGAGATTAATGATTCATAAAGCAGGCTGGAAAGCCGCTAAAGCATCGGGACTACTGGCTGCCAAAACCTATCTGTTTGGTTTTGCCTGCATCACCATTGCTTTTATGTTGTTTTATGATGCGACTGGACAAAGTTCCATATGGGCAATTATTAACGCTCATAGCAATAGGGATGCAGTCTCTATCGGATTATGCTTTTTGTTGGTGGGGGCGATGACGCAATCGGCTATTTATCCGTTTCATAAATGGCTGATTAGTTCGCTTAATTCTCCTTCACCCGTATCAGCGATCATGCACGCCGGACTCGTCAATGGGGGCGGGTTTCTGCTCGCACGTTTTGCACCGCTTTATGTGAATACGCCCCGTCTGCTGGGGGTGATTTTTCTGGCAGGCTTGGCAACCGCATTGCTTGGTACGTTATGGAAGCTGATGCAACATGATGTCAAGCGAATGCTTGCCTGTTCCACTATGGCACAGATGGGTTTTATGGTAGCACAATGCGGACTGGGATTATTTCCCGCAGCCGTAGCCCATCTCTGCTGGCACGGTCTGTTCAAAGCCTATCTGTTTCTGGCTTCGGGTGGTGCAGCTCAGGAAAAACGCCTTGATCCTGGCTATCCCCCTCGTTTTTCCCATTTCCTGCTGGCATTGACAGGCGGTATTGCGGGGGCATTTGGTTTTTGTCTGGCAAGTGGTAAAACAGGATTCGCAGCAGATACGCATCTTGTATTGATCGCCATTGCTTTTATTGCAGGCACTCAATTTGCACTTACGCTATTGCGTCAGAAGGACATGATCTGGTTGCCGCTTATTCTAATAGTAACCTTTATCATTGGCAATATATACGGTTTAAATGTGCTTTTGGTTGAACAGTTGCTTGCTCCGCTTCATCTCATGCAGCCACAACCCCTTAACCTACTGCATATAGTTGCTATTTCAGCCTTGGCATCGGTCTGGCTCGGCATCCTGTTTTTCCGCCATCATAAGCCAGAGTGGTTACATAGATTTTACGTTTTGGCACTTAATGCAAGCCAACCCCACACCAATACCATCACCGCCTATCGTAATCACTATCGCTACGTTTGAGGATCATTATGAAAACTGCCATGAAAATTCATCAGCACACTATAACAGAACAGGAAACTTCACCGATAACAGATGCTATAACGCAGGCGTGGCAAAAAATCGCACCTTTCTGGCCTCTCAAAAACCTGATTGCAGTCAACCCCTTACAAGGGCTGGAAAATCTGCCGATTGAAGAAGCACTGGTAGAAGGAGCCAGCTATTTTCAGCAGGCAACCATCCCGGAGCCAATGGAAGCGATTAACCGCGAAACCATCAAATGGCTGCAAGCCTTTTGTGATGAGGGGCAGGCAACAATTACGATGCCATGCAGAAATGCAGGGCTTTATGCTGCATGGCGAAATCTGGCAAAATATGATAAACACTTACATGAAAATAATACTAAAAAACAGGACTGGCTCGCAACTTTGCCAGAACATGCTGAACAGGCTATTGCGGAATGTTTGCTGTATTTAGGCATTGCACAAGAGGATAGGACTCAGTTTCTCACGTTGCTACTCACGACGCTTTCGGGTTGGGCAGCACATATTAACTATCGTACCCAGTGGTCAGAAACCTCAAAATACCCCTATCCCGTCACCCAGGCGGATTACCTTGCAGTAAGGCTTGCCATCACCTGTTTGCTATGGAAAGACGCAAAATTATTACTAACGTGGCATAAAGAAGCGTATCACTCTGCGTCACGGCAACCAGGGCCGCTTAAGCAGATAACGGAAAATGAAACACAGTACCGTTTGCCTTTGCTTAAGCAGCTTGCCGCTCATAAGGAGCAAGAGCAAGGCACGGTAGCAGATGCCCAGTTCGTATTTTGTATTGATGTTCGCTCCGAACCCTTCCGCCGTGCGTTAGAGGCTACGGGTAATTATGAAACCTTTGGTTTTGCCGGTTTCTTTGGCGTACCCGTACAGATTGAAAATGCAGTAACAGGCGAGTCTTATGCTTCCTGCCCCGTATTGCTTTCACCCAAACATCGGGTAAAGGAATTACCCCTTTACTCCCCCCGAGACCATAAAGCCAGAGAAAATAAAAGTTATGCGAATAGTCATCTTTTCAAAAGACTTTACCAGTCACTGAAATATAATTTCACTACGCCCTTTGCGTTAGTAGAAACCCTGGGGCTGGCAAGTGGCATCTGGATGGGATTGCGTAGTTTCACCCCTGCCTTTGCTTACACACTCAAAACCCGCATATTATCCACTATTCGCCCACCCTTACCCGTTACGCCCACGCTGGATGACATCCCCTTTGCGGATCAATGTAACTATGCTGAAAATGCACTTCGCATGATGGGACTTACCCAACATTTTGCACCTCTTGTGGTGTTATGCGGACATGGTAGCACCACACAGAATAATGCTTACGCTACTGCTCTTGATTGTGGTGCGTGTGGTGGCAGGCACGGAGCCAGTAATGCCCGTATCCTTGCAACGATTCTCAATACCCAGAAAATACGGGATTTTCTTGCAAAAAATAATATTATTATCCCCCACACCACCCGTTTTATCGCTGCACAACATAACACCACAACGGACGAAGTGGAGTTATATGCACACGAGGATAATCCAGAAATGAAACAACTCAAAAACCATTTAGAAAAAGCCCGCCAGACGAATAGCCAATGGCGATGTGGCGAGATGGGGATTACGGGCAGGGGGGTTATTGGCAGTGCGAAACATACCGTATTGCGTAGCCAAGACCCGGCACAAGTGCGTCCCGAATGGGGATTGGCGGGTAACGCATCCTTCATCATCGCCCCGCGTGCTATCACCAGACCTGTTAATCTGAAAGGGCGTTCCTTTCTGCATTCCTACGATTATCAACAAGACCCTGAAGGCACTTCCCTTACCGCTATTCTCACTGCCCCTATGGTAGTCGCACAATGGATTAACGCACAATATTTATTCTCTACGCTGGATAATGTGGCGTTTGGCGGGGGCAGCAAAATCACGAAGAATATTACGGGTAAATTGGGTATTATGCAGGGGAATGCGAGTGATTTAATGACAGGATTACCACTCCAATCGGTTTATTCCTCTGATACTGAAACCTATCACGAACTGCAACGGCTGATGACAGTAGTCTATGCCCCACGCCGCCTGATTGACAACATCATCGCCACACAGGATGTCCTGAAGAAGCTCTTTGGTAATGGCTGGGTAACCCTTGCCTGCATAGATCCCGTGGATAAACAAACCCTTATATTGGAACGTGATCTTTCGTGGCGTGTTGTGCAGTGAGGAGGTCTCTTCTTCGGACGTTTCGGGAGTCTCCAGGGGGCAGGAATGGGGGATTGTAACTAGGCATTGGACGAAAATAAATACGAATGAGGTATTCAGTCCCATAATCTTATAACCCATTGAAAAATATGGTGGAGCTTGAAGTCTATAACGAACTCGTCTCTATATGTCAATTTCCTTGATCAACAGGGAATTAACAGGGAATTTTATTGTTTTTAGCATTAAAAGTGCAAAATCAATCAAAATATAGTATGTTATTACAGATGGTTATACGAATAATTCCCTGCAAAATCGTAACAGGGAATGTTTTTAACCGAACAGGGAACCTATAATGATTAACAGGGAATCATCAGATGCGGGCAGGGAAATTAGAAAAACTACTTTTAAATTGCCGATTTATTGTAGCCACACCATTTTTATAAGGACTGTTTTCCCAACCATAAGTTATTAGCCTTCTATACTCATTTTCCATATTACTTAGACATCAGTATTATATTTTCCAGGGATTGTGCTGGGTAGTTATTACGGTTTCGCTTCATGGTTCCGAAGGTATTTTCTATAGGGTTCAGATGTGGTGAATAGGGAGGCAGGAAAAGGAGTGTTGCTCCGGTGGCCTGGATCAGTTCTGCCGTTTCGCTGGACTTATGGAACGCGGCATTTTTCAAAGTGTAGAGATGTTTGATGATGAAAACTGATTATAGAGAAATATTTTATTTAATTCAATATTTTAATAATAATCGTATAATATTTCTTATGGAAAAAATTTCTGTTAACTATCTGATATTTATAACATATCCGCAAAATATTTTCTAGTCATTATTTTTAAAATTCACGGAAACTTATTATATCAAGGGGTTATTGCCCATTTTGAGCATCGGTTAGGCATGGCAATCGGAAAAGCTCTGGATGGCTAGATAGAAGGAAGAATAAAAATCTAAGATAGGTTTTCAGAGCTTAAATGAAATTTCCTGTTTATATTCAGACTGTGCTTTGCAATCCATCCAGAAATTTCTTGATATGCGTATTCACTGCACCTGCATCGGTAACATTGATAAGATGCCCTCCTGGCACAGTCGCGTCCGCTTTTATATTTTTGAGGGGAATAATCTTATCTTTCGTTCCGTGAATATGAAATACCGGCACGGATAACGGTTGGCTCAGCTTCCATTCTGTCGCCGCACCGCTTTGCCAGCGTACAAGTTCAGGAGACATTTCCTTCAGCATATGTGCGTAGATTTCCTTGTGCACAAGCCTGGCGGGTGTAAGCCTGTTAACCAATGAAGCGGCAATTTTAAATTGTAGTCTGACTACAGGATTAGGTGTCCGCCGCATCAGTTTTCCGGCCAAGCGATGAACTAGGGAAATGGATTTTGAATCACTGCAGGTTGAAATCAATAGCACCGCTGCCGGCCTAAGTGTTAAAGCTATTTCCTGCGCGATCATCCCTCCCAATGAAACGCCACCGACTATAAAGGGAGAAGATGTGTCGATCTCAGCACTCATGCGTTTCGCATAGGATATAACGGACTCCTTCTTACTTAAAGGCACCAGCCATTGCGGCACGATGAGATGGGGAAACTCCTTGAATTGCTCTGTGAAAAGCCTTTTATCGGTGCCGGTTCCGGGAATAAGATATAATTTCATTTTAAGCTGCCTGATAGAATTAATTTAGAATACTAAACCTGGGAGGAGGACGAACCCTCTTCCCCGGGTTTAAAACAAACTAGCGCTTGTCGCCTGAAGAAGACGAACCTGAACTGTTCTTGTCGTCATGCTTGTGGCTCTGGCGGCCTGCTTCTGCATGCTGTTCTGAAGTTCCGCCGCGCTGGCTGGAATTGTCAGCAGCAGTGCTTTTATTTTGGGCTGAATTAGTCATAAATGTCTCCTTGGCAGAGGTTAAGAACCTGAATGTCTGGTTGAGATGCAAACCTAATGACGCTGGAATAGAATTTATATAGGGATATGGTTTTTGCGTATAAAGATTCCCTCTCTATCTGGCCCCATATTTTATCGACCCTGCTGTTAGGCGTATCAGAAGTATCTCAAATAACTAAGAATGCTGTGGTACTTCGCGTTCCTTTGTGCAGATGAACCCCACGTTATCAGAAACAAAACTGCTGTCAAAAATAGCAATTTCCGGCTTTGCAGCATTCCATGCCGCAACCGTAAACTTGATCAGACCGCCATTTGTTAGAATTTCGATAGAAGCGGAAACACCCAATGTTTTTCGGCCGACAACATGCGAATCCTCGCCAGTTTTTACTGCTCTAAGAATCGCAAATATTGTTGTTTTGCCGTGGCCGTTTGCACCGAATATGAAGCTGTGCTTTGCAAATTCAGGAACACCAGAGGCTGCTGAACTCCGAAACCGGCCGACATTTTTAATTGCTACTATCTTTTTCAGCATCCGTTTTCAGGTAGGACACATCGTCCTAACCAAGCCATAGAAAATTGGAAACGCTCGGCCAAGACGGAAACTGTGGTATACTCTGTTTCCTTTATATGGATAGTAATACGATAATTGGCGTTCATAATACGCCTAAATGCTGCAGTCCGCAGCATTATGAATGCAAACATACTTTTTGTAAACTCTTTAAAATAGGGTACTAAGCACATTCTACTTATGCTTTTGGTGAAAGTACCTGTTGGAAAAATTCCCGGCTCATTAGGAAGGCAAAGAGCCTCCCATGCAATCTTTATAGTAGCATGATAGGCCCTTACATTAATATTATTGTGTTTAAGTATGATTAGTGTACGATAATCAGGTTTGCAATTTCATTATACCGAAAACTATCCTGTCATAAGGATAAATACTATACACCCTATGTCTTTACCTGATAGCCATTCACCGCTTCCTCATACGCTTCGCTGGATTTATGTAGACTTTAACAGCTATTTTGCCAGTGTGGAGCAACAGCTTCGCCCTGAATTGCGTGGCAAGCCAGTAGCGATTGTGGCAGTGGAAACTGATGCTACCTGTGCTATTGCCGCCAGCTATGAAGCTAAAGCTTACGGCATTAAAACAGGCACTCCCATCTGGCAAGCTAAACAGAAATGCCCTGGCCTGATATGTGTACTGGCCCGTCATGATAAGTATGTGGAATATCACCATCGTATTATCCAGGAGGTAAATAATCATATTCCCGTAAGTGCAGTCTGTTCCATTGATGAAGTAGCTTGCAGGCTTATGGATAATGAAGTTGAACCTAAACGTGCTACGGAAATTGCACTTTCTATCAAACGGGGATTGGCCAGGAATATTGGTTCATACCTAAAATGCTCCATTGGTATCGCCCCAAACCGTTACCTGGCCAAGATTGCAACGGATTTGAAAAAGCCAGATGGATTAACTCTATTATCCGGCCAGGACATTACCACACGGTTATTTCCCTTACCTTTGCGTGATCTGCCAGGCATTGGCCGTAATATGGAAAAGCGTCTTTTATTGGGAGGGATAAATACTATAGAAGGCTTATGGAAGCTGAACGCTAAACGCTTGCGTAAAGTATGGGGAAGTGTTTGGGGTGAAAAGGTATGGTACTTATTGCGTGGCTTTGAATTACCTGAAGAAGAAACCACACGTAGTACAATTGGACATAGCCATGTTATGGCACCGGAACTGCGTATACCAGAGAAAGCAAAATACGTGGCACGCCGGTTGACGCTGAAAGCCGCAAGCCGGTTACGGCGTATGGAATATTATGCTTCGCATTTTCATATATCCATCCGGCTGGAAAATGGAAACCGGTTTGAGGAAGCGGAAATGTGCTACCGTGCCCAGGATAATGCCACTTTTTTACATATGCTGGATATAGCTTGGCAACGGCTGATGCAAACCAGTCACAATGCACGTATTAAAAAAGTATCGGTAAACGTGCATCATCTGATTGCTACCCAGGCAATTCAGCCGGAATTATTTCAATTATCGGCTGAAGAACTTAAAGCACGTGAGAAATCTGAAAAAGTTTCGTATGCTTTGGATAAGATCAATCACCGCTTTGGCCGTGATTCCATCCTGGTAGGAATGTTGCCTTCACAAGGCAGAAGCTTTTCGGGCACAAAAATAGCCTTTACCCGTATCCCCGATATAGAAGAGTTTTTGGAATAAAAACCCAAGTTAATAGATACCGTCCTTGAGCAGCAACCTGTACTTCTTTATACTTATAAAGGGGGTAAAAGGTTAGGAAAGGGTCAACCCAACCATAGGAATTTACCTTAACGTAGTTCCCAGCACTTACCTGCTTCTACTGCTCACAGCCAGTTAAAACTACCGGTGTATTAGCAGACAACGTGGAGCTGCCCTGTTTGCACAACCATTGGTCGGCAGGTAAATGGAGATGGCCCGAATCATCGCAAGCCTCCAGGGTTAGGGTTACGGGGTTTCCGGTAAGTGAACGCATAAGTTCCACCTGCCAGCGTTCACGCGGTATACCAGTTACGGGTAGTGCAGGTGCAGGAAGTGAACTAATTTGCCAGCGGGTATGGGTCAGTAGCGGTGGCATGATAAAAGTTGCACTGGATTAAGGAACCGATAGCCTTATGACACTGAAATACTGTTACAGTGAGTGCTGGAAAAAATGGCAGCGAAATAGTAGTATCTGTTTTCTGGTCGAGGGTGAAAGGCTTCTGGCTAAATTATTAATCTGCATTTTTTTAACTATCATTGTTCCTCAGTAGAATACATGGCAGTTATCCCTAAGCTCTGTTTGTTCCTTTCGTACCCAGCGAGTCGGAGCATCATCAGGGAACACTAACAGGCTTATAGTAAGGTCCTGCTTATTTGAGAACACGGTCATTTCCTTTACGGGTTCATCTTTCCACCAGATTCCTTCTTGGTGCTGAACTTCCGCCTTGTTAGCAATGGTGGTTTTGCGCTGATAGGCATAGGATAGTTCGGGTATAGGAACAGGGGACCTACCTACGGTCTTAAAATAGACAGAACTGTTAAACGCAGCTTCACTGGAGCGTGACCATAGAATATATCCGTCTCTGGAGATTACGAGAACCGCGCGCTTAGGGGTAATTTTTATCCATTGCAAGACTGCAGCAGTGAGAGAGACATGATAACGGCGAGTAATATACTCAATCAGATCAAAGCTGATAGAGTGATCCTGTATCTGAGTACGAAAATCATGCGGTGGCATCAGCAGCTGCGAGGCAAATGCATTGGCTTCGGATTCTCTTTCTGCTTTGTCTGTCATACGTGCTATATCTGCGGACGAACATTCAAACTTAATCTGCTCATTACGGTGTAGCAGGTAGTGGCCAAACTCATGGGCAAGGGTAAAATTGATACGCTCAGGTTTTATCAGATGATCATTATACAGAATCAGCCAGCGTGATTTTTCGTTTCTTTTTTTGCCATACAATGCTCCTTCAAATCCAGGCAAATCATCGCCTTTTACATTTTTTATATAATGCTCCGGAAAACGCTGCCTGCTATAGTCAAGAGCAAGAGGTTTAATATCGACTGGATAGCGATCCACACCCAATACTGTATCCAGCATTAAGATGAGATTATTAGCAATTTTGAGTGGATTAGTAGGGATCCTCACTCCTCATCTTCCCATAGCAGGTGAATGGTTTTGCGTATTTTTTCTTTGGTCTCGGGCGGCATCTTCTGGTATTTACGGAAAAACGCTTGATCCACTGCATCTTCTTCTCCCATCCGGGTAGAGCTGTCGATAAGATATTCAGGTGTAACTTCCAGGATTTTAGCAATTGCATTGAGTTTTTCTGCGGAGGGACTTTTAACTCCTTTATTCTCAACTTCCCATATATAGCTTTTCCCCGAACCAATCGCATCCGCGAGTTGCTCTAACGTCATTCCTTTCTTTTTACGCAGCTCCCGTATTTTATCCCCTAATGTGTTTGCCATGTATTTTCCTGTGTTTCTTTTAAAATTAGAAAGTTCATTATAATCATACTTCCGGTACTTGCCAATAAACAAAAAGTTTTATATAATAAACTTATAGTATTGCAATAGCAATTTTTGTACGCATCATTTTTTAAATAGGAAAAACACTCTATGAACATTAAACCTACTTACCAAGCAGTTGAAAATGTTTCTATTTCTTCCCTACGTCCGTGGGCAAAGAACGCCCGCACGCATAGCAAGAAACAGATTAAGCAGATTGCTGAAAGCATTAAGCAGTTTGGTTTCACTAATCCGGTACTGATTGATGGTAATTACACTATCCTGGCGGGGCACGGACGAGTGGAAGCGGCAAAACTTCTGGGGTGGCATGAAGTGCCATGTCTGCGCATTGAACATATGACGCCGCAGCAGAAACGTGCCTATGTATTGGCGGATAATAAAGTAGCGCTCAATGCGGGATGGGATGAAGACCTGTTAGCCGAAGAACTGCAGGCATTACTGAGTACTGAGGACTTGAGCTTTGATATTGGCATTACAGGATTCTCGATTGCAGAGGTGGATAAAATTATCGAAGGCGTGATCCCAGAAGAGGATGCTAACCCTGAGGATGATAACCTGCCTGATATAGCAGAAAACCAGACACGCTGTGCAGTGGGAGATGTGTGGCAATTAGGCCAACACCGCCTGATCTGTGGCAATGCATTAGACCCAGAAGTGATAGCGCTATTAATGCAAGGGGAGCAAGCACAAATGGTGTTTACCGATCCTCCCTATAATGTACCCATTGATGGCCATGTGGGTGGTGCAGGCAAGATCAAGCACCGTGAATTCGCCATGGCATCGGGAGAGATGAGTAGTACACAGTTTATTGATTTTCTGCGGACTTCTTTTGAGAATATGGTTGCCCATAGTATCGATGGTTCCATCCATTATATCTGCATGGACTGGCGGCATATGCAGGAGATGCTTGCTGGAGGCAATGCAACCTATACTGAACTTAAGAATCTCATTGTCTGGGCTAAAGATAATGGCGGTATGGGTACGTTCTACCGCTCACGCCATGAGCTAATATTTGCTTTCAAGCATGGTACAGCGCCTCATATTAACAGCTTTGAGCTGGGACAGAATGGCCGTTACCGCACCAATGTCTGGGAATACCGCGGCGTTAAGACCTTGCGCACCGGTCGTATGGATGAACTTGCCTTGCACCCTACCGTCAAACCGGTACAGATGATTGCAGATGCTATCAAGGATGTGTCTTCACGAAGCGCTATTGTACTTGATATATTCGGCGGCAGTGGTTCTACATTAATAGCAGCGCATAAAACAGGACGCAGAGGCTATCTCTGCGAAATCGACCCCATTTATTGTGAGCGTATTATTCGCCGCTGGGAAGCGTTTGCCAAAGATGAAGCAGAGCGTGTGGTATGTGGTATTACCACACCAGTGAGGGAGGCTGCATATGCGCAATGACGGACAAAAACCTCCCGTGCATTTTCCAGATCATCAAGGCTATGAGGTGGGATACGCAAAGCCTCCTGCCAGCACCCGCTTTCAGAAAGGAAAGTCAGGTAATCCCAAAGGACGCAGGCGCGGGTCTAAAAATAAGCCTCCCGCCCTGAATGAAGAGCGTCTGAAATCTATTATTCTGGAAGAAGCCTACCGCACCATTAAAGTCAATGATAGTAACAAGCAGGTAACAATGTCCATGGCGGAAGCTATTATCCGTTCGGTGGCGGTAACGGCTGTGAAAGGACAGACCCGTGCACAACGCCTCTTTCTGGAAATGCTGGGTGACACCGAACGCAGCGACAAGCAGCTCTATGATGATTATTTGCAAACGATGATTACGTATAAACTCTCCTGGGAGGAAGAGATTGAATATTGCAAGGCAATGGGAATGAAGCCCCCAGAACCTATACCACATCCCGATGACATCATTATTGATCTACGCAACGGAGGAATCCGTATTAAAGGCCCACTTACCAAAGAGGAAAAGGTGAAATGGGATAGATTGCGCGCAAGGAAAATAGATTTCCGTGAATCCATTGCACATTTGCAACAACTCCTGCGCGAAGATCCTGACTGTGCATATAAACAATTAGTGCTGGATGATATTGCCCATGAGCAAAAGATGCTTAGCATGCTCGAAAAAGCAATCCCCGATTGAAGGAAGGAGACACAATGTTGCTGGATAAAATGGAGGAAATAAATGAAGGCCAAAATTTTATAGATTGATATAAAATATTATGCATTTTTACTTTTAATGCAATTTTAAATTGACAAAAGCATAAAATTTGCAATATTAATGCATTATGGAAAAGAAGATGCACATAATTTCGCAATTTTTAGACGTGAAAACTGGCTTTCCCTTACGGTCAGCTGCGCAGCATAATATTCAAGGTGACGCCCTTATTGTCCAAATGAAAGATGTTGATCCTCTCTTGGGCGTAAGCTGGGAAACCGCAATTACAATAAAAACCAAGGGACGCAACGAGCCAGACTGGTTGCGTGAGGATGACATTCTTTTTGTGGGTCGCGGCAGCCGTTTTTTTGCAGTGCATGTATCAGCGCCCCCTAAGCCGAGCGTTGCTTCTCCACACTTTTATGTGCTGCGCGCTGATAGTAGGCAAAAAATTAACCCACACTTCCTTGTCTGGTTGCTTAACGGCAAACAATCACAGAAATTTTATGCTGAACATAGCGAGGGTTCGGCACTGCCTTATATAAGTCGCAAAACCCTAGCCATGTTGCCCATTGATTTGCCTGATATACAAACCCAAGAGCGCATTTTTCGCGCTTATAGGTGCTGGAAAAAAGAGCGCCGACTGCTGGAAGAGCTAATCGAACAAAAAGAAGCCCTGATTGATGGGCTGTTAGAACAATGCATTCAACAAGGAGTAGCCGCATGTGCAACACCCAAATAAGCCAGGATGAAATTAACGGCGTTCTCTGGAAAGCCTGCGACACGTTCCGTGGAACGGTCGATGCCGCTGAGTATAAAAACTACATCCTCGTGATGCTCTTCGTAAAATATATCTCCGATACATGGCAGGAGCGCTATAACGAACTGCAAGAGCACTATGGTAAAGATGATTCTCGTATCCTGCGCCGCCTGGAGCGTGAGCGCTTCGTCCTTCCCAAGGGCTGCGCTTTTCCTGACCTCTATAATGCCCGCGAGGAAAGCAATATCGGCGAACTTATCAACCAAGCTTTAGAACAGATTGAAGAAGCGAATCGCCAGAAACTCCAGGGCGTATTCCGCAACATTGACTACAACAGCGAAGCCAACCTTGGCCAGACCAAAGACCGTAATATCCGCCTCAAGCACCTGCTGGAAGACTTTGCGGATAAGCGTCTAGACCTTCGCCCCAGCCGCATCGGCAGCATGGATGTGATCGGTGATGCCTATGAATATCTTATCTCCATGTTTGCAGCAGGCGCAGGGAAGAAAGCAGGCGAGTTTTACACACCAGCTGCTGTTTCTGAACTGATAGCCGAAATGGTAGACCCACAGCCTGGTGAGCGTATCGGTGATCCAACATGCGGCTCTGGCTCGCTGCTTATTAAGTGCGGCAGCCAGCTCAAAAAGCGCGGCATTAAGGATTTCTCGCTTTACGGCCAGGAGATTACGGGTTCCACCTGGGCGCTGGCGAAGATGAATATGTTTCTGCATGGGATGGATAACGCCCGGATTGAATGGGGCGACACCATCCGCAGCCCGAAGCTGCTGGAAAAAGATACCACGATGAAGTTTGAAGTGGTGGTCGCTAATCCGCCCTTCTCCCTGGATAAGTGGGGTTATGACGATGTAAGCAAAAGTGACCCCTACAAACGCTTCCACCGTGGTTTACCGCCAAAGTCGAAGGGTGACTACGCCTTTATCTCTCACATGATCGAAACCACTACGGCGGATTCCGGCCGTGTAGCAGTGGTTGTGCCTCACGGAGTATTGTTCCGGGGCGCTGCAGAAGGCGTTATCCGCAAAAAGCTGATCGACGAAAATTTGCTGGACGCGGTAATCGGTCTCCCTGCCAACCTGTTCTTCGGCACTGGCATTCCCGCCGCTATCGTTCTGCTTAAGCGCCACAAGACGGATAAGAAGGTGCTGTTTATCGACGCCAGCCGCGAATATGCCGACGGTAAAAACCAGAACAAGCTGCGCGAACAGGATATTGAGAAAATCGTGAAGGCTTACAAGGCACGGCAGACAGTCGATAAATATGCCTACCTCGCCAGCTTGGAGGAAATCCACGAGAACGACTATAACCTTAATATTCCGCGCTATGTGGACACGTTTGAGGAAGAAGCCGAGATTGACATTCAGGCGGTGCAACGGCGCATTAAGCAGATCAACGCTGAGCTGGCGGAGACCGAAGCCGAGATGCAGAAATACCTCAAGGAGTTGGGATATGCAGCATAAGGAAGCCTTTGAACACCTCATTTCTTTCCAAGATGCGCTGAACTTAATTGCACTCATGGAAGGCAAGAAATCCTTGCTGATCGGTAATGGGTTCAGCATGGCTTATGACGCGCAGAGGTTTTCTTTTACAAACTTGCTGGAAACCGCGATTCAGCAGGGGCTAATCAAGGAAAACTCAGAAATTTTGAAAGTTTTTCGGCGTCTCAATACGGCTGATTTTGAGAAGGTAATCCGTTACCTAGACCAAACATACTTAGTTGCAGACATATATTTTCCAGACATTGACAAACAGCAAATAAAACAGGACATCAAAAAACTAAAAAAGTATTTGGTAAATACCATAACCAATAACCATCCTGATAAGTCAACGGATGTAGAAGTATTGCGTTCACAAAAATGCGCCGAGTTTTTTAGCAACTTTGGCCGCGTTTATTCGCTAAACTATGATCTGCTCGCTTATTGGGTAATCATGCAGAACAAAATTAACTTTACTGACGGGTACGGTGATCCCGAAGTAGAGTTTGGCGAAGAAACCCCAAGCAACGATTATGTCGTATATCAGGATACCTCCCACGAACTCCTTTTTTTGCATGGTGGGCTGCATCTATTCGATAACAAAACCGAGACTATCAAACTAACATTTTGTCGAACCAACGAAACCCTTAAGAAGCAAATCTATCTGAATCTGCTTTCTGATCGCTATCCCGTATTCGTCTCGGAGGGTAGCAGCAAGGACAAGCTCGAAAAAATCAAACACAACTACTACCTCAACCACTGCTATAAAGCCTTAAAGAATCAGCCTGGCTCGTTGCTGATATATGGAACGTCCTTAAAATCAAACGATGAGCACATCAAAAAAGCTATTATTGAGAGCAAATTTACCAATATCTTGATTGGGGTATTTTCACCCGATGAACTTCAACAGATTGAAGTTTTTAAGGATAAAATCGAAGCAAGAAATCAAAAGCTCTCAAAGAAAGCGCAAAAAACAGTCACGCTATACAATGCACGAACGGCCGCCCCTTGGGGGACGGTTGGAGTTCCCAAAGCTGTGAACGTTTCCGTTAAGGAGGTGGCGTGATGCAGTTAGATGTAGCAAAGAAGATTGCTAATATTGATGTCATACCACAGGGCTGGAGGCTTGGATTGGTTGGTGTCGATTGCAAAATCTGCAACAATCTGAGGAAGCCGATCAACGAAGCCGATAGAGATTCTATGTCAGGGGACTATCCTTACTATGGTCCAACTGGAATTCTCGGATATATAAACGAATACAGGTTGGAAGGTGAGTATGCGCTGATCGGTGAAGATGGCGACCATTTTCTGAAATACGATCGACAGCCTATGACGTTATTAATTAATGGCAAGAACAACGTAAACAACCATGCACATATTATACAGGGTACTGATAAGTGCTCCGCCGCATGGTTCTATAATTACTTTAAGCACAAAGATTTATCGAATGTTTTAAGCCGTCAAGGGGCTGGCAGATACAAACTTAATAAGGCGACGTTGGAAAAGTTGCCGATTTTACTGCCTCCACTGCAAGAACAGAATGAAATCTGTAAAATGATAGCAGTATGGGATGAGGTTATTATCCATCTCCAAAAAACGATGGAAACCAAGCGCGAACACAAACGCGCTCTCATGCAGCGGTTGCTGACGGGCAAGCTCCGCTTCCCCGAATTCGCTGGTCAGCCGCTTCATATAAAGCAGCTTGGCGATTTTATCGAAGAGGTTACTGACCGTAACAAAAGCCAGTCTATCACGCGTGTCCTCAGCGTAACCAATCATAGCGGGTTCGTCTTGCCAGAGGAGCAGTTCTCCCGCCGCGTGGCGAGTGAAGATGTTTCCAACTATAAAATCGTTCGCAAAGGGCAATTTGCCTATAACCCATCGCGTATTAATGTAGGCTCACTCGCACGGCTTCAACAATACGACGAGGGCATTCTTAGCCCTATGTACGTTATATTTAAGCATGATGTGACCAAGCTAGATTCTGAATTTTTATGGCAGTGGCTGAGATCGGACGAAGCCAAAAAGCGCATTGCTGCAAGCACCCAAGGCAGCGTCCGCGATAGTGTTGGCTATGGTACTTTAGCTAGCTTCAGCCTTAAGATTCCTGAATTACCCGAACAACGCAAAATCGCTGCGGTTCTCTCTGCCGCAGACCGCGAAATCGACCAGCTCACCCAAAAACTCGACGCCTACAAGCAGCAGAAGAAAGGGTTGATGCAACAACTCCTCACCGGCAAAAAGCGCGTCAAACTTGAGCGCAAGGAGGCGGCGTAATGCTTAGTGGAATCGCAAAAACAGCTTTGACCGCCACGGCATTAGCGCCTGTAGCTCTTTGCTATGCCTGGGTAGCTGCTACCGGGGGGCAATATTCTACAGCGTATTATATTATTATGGCCTGCCTAATATTGTTTTTCCTATGCAATTACATTTTAGGTAAGGCCAAAGATTATGTGCCGGACGAAGAGCTTAAAATTGTATCTGCGGAATGTGCAGACGGAGAAGCCATAGCAATGCTTCTTATGTATCTCCTTCCATTGTTTACATCGAAGTTTGGAGACCTTTATTGGGGAGTTTGGGTACCAGCTATGGTGTTGATTGCGTTGATTGTTGGCACAGGTAACTGCTTTAACTTCAATCCATTGTTGCGCCTACAAGGTTGGCACTTCTTCAAAGTAGGTACACCAGAAGGCGTTACATATCTTCTGCTTACAAAGAAGAAAATTAAGAATACTACCGGAAAAATTACAATCATCCCCTTAACCGAATACATAATGATGGACAGTGAGGAGAAAAAATAATGACACAAAATTTTTATGCCTTGTGCCGTAAACAGAATGGAGTTCAGGTAAAACGCATCCGTCTAAATAACACGGTACGAGCAGAGCTAGTTCAGTTGTTTAATACACAAGAGGATGTGTATCTTGATGGCATAGATACAGAAGAAGAATATACGGCTGATTGGGAGCGCGAACCCAATGAAATCTTTATAATTAACAATCATCCTGAGATTGACGCGATTGCGCAGGTTGTTGCGGGCAATGCCCAAGCCATACCTAATCTCAATGTAGGCAATTTTGATAATGAAAACATAAAAGCAGTATTTACCTGTGTAACCATTGGTGGGCACTCAAAATTTCTTTTCCAGAGTTTCTCAGCACGACAGATGCTTGATAGAAAAATGGTTCTGGAGTTTGATCAAAACCATTTTAATAGGCTTACTAATACGGCATTTGTGGTGGATGATAAGCTCGGTTGTATAGTCGAAGATGGAGTGCTGAAATTTAAATCGTATCCCGTGGCACGGGCAATTTTTGATCTGACATCATACTACTTAGAGGCAACGGATGAGGATATTGATAGCTTCTTTGATGCGGCCTCCGCTTTTGCTGTTGAGGATTTGGACGAATTCAAATCTAATACCGCAGACCAAGTCATTAGGAAGTTAATTCACTCGATATTGACCAAGCGAAACATAGATCAATATTCCGATACGCAAATTACCGACGCAGCTGAGAGCGTTGAGTTGGCTCTACAGCAGGACACTAATGGTAAAATTGTTCTGCCTCAGAATAGAAAAGAAGCGAAAAATATACTCCGCTTTCTCGATGATAAACTCTACGAAGCTCCGCTTAGCCGTGAGCGTTATATTACCAATTCTAGTAAGCCATTAGACTAAGGGGGAAGCAAATGGCCGCAACCGAATACCTCGAAGACCTATCCTCCCTTCTGCCAGCTTTGCAGCTTTTGCAGAATATGGGGTATACGTACCTTACACCCTCCGAGGCTTTAGCCTTACGAGGCGGCAGGAAGTCTGTTTGCGTGCTAGAGGATGTGCTATCGCAGCAGTTGCAGAAACTCAATCATATTACCTTCAAAGGGCAGGATTATCCATTCTCCGAGGCGAATATCAAAAATGCGGTGCAAGCCCTCGCACACATGCCATTCGATGCGCTGATTACCAATAACGAGGCGGTTTATGACCTGCTGACTTTGGGCAAGAGCTTGGAGCAAACCATTGAAGGATATACACGCTCTTACTCGCTACATTACATCGACTGGAAAAACCCTGAGAATAACGTCTTCCACGTTTCGGATGAATTCGAGGTAGAGAAGCGCAATAGCAAACAAACCCGCCGACCGGACATCGTGGTTTTCGTTAACGGCATTCCGCTGGTGGTTATTGAGTGCAAGCGTCCCGATATTAAAGACGCGGTGAAAGAAGCTATTAGCCAGCATCTTCGCAACCAGAAATCTGACGAAATCCCTGAGCTATATACGTTCAGCCAGATACTTCTTGGCGTGAGCCAGAATCATGCGATGTACGCCACGACCGATACCCCTATGAAGTTCTGGGCGGTGTGGAAAGAAGATGAAGAACGGCACGATGAGCTGACACTACGAAAGCTCATCAACCTGCCGCTTTCTCCCCAGGCGAAAGCCAAAGTTTTTTCGGAGAGAGAGGATTACCAGAGACACTATATGGAGCAGATAAGGCAATCCGGTGAACGGATGGTGTCTCCTCAGGATTGGGCGATTTATAATCTACTGCGGAAAGACCGACTATTAGAGTTGGTGTATCAGTACATAGTATTCGATAATAAAATCAAAAAAGTCTGCCGATACCAGCAATTCTACGCCATCAAAGCGACCCTTGCCCGCGTAACCAAGCAGCGTGGCGATAGCCAAAGGCAGGGCGGCGTTATCTGGCATACCACGGGTTCAGGAAAGTCGCTGACGATGGTAATGCTGGCTAAGGCGCTTGCGCTGGAGCCGAGCATTGAGAACCCAAAAATTATTTTAGTGACTGACCGCGTTGATCTTGATGATCAGATTTATGGAACATTCAAATCATGCGGCAAGCATGTCATGCAAGCACAAAGCGGGGAGCATCTGGTTGATCTTGTATCCAACAATAAAGCCAACATAATCACCACGATCCTTGATAAGTTTGAAACGGCTACCAAAAAGCAGAAAATCCGCGATGAAAGCAGCAACATCTTCGTGCTGGTGGATGAAAGTCACCGTTCGCAGTACGGCGTTGCTCATGCAAAAATGCACAATGTGTTTCCAAACGCTTGCTACATAGGTTTTACGGGTACGCCCTTGCTTAAAAAGGATAAGAGCACAGCCGAGAAATTTGGCGGTTTTATCCATAAATACACCATGAACCAGGCTGTGAAAGACGGTGCGGTTGCTCCTCTTATTTACGAGGGGCGCATGTCCGAACTGCATGGGGACAAGGAGCAGCTAGATCGTTGGTTTGAGCGCATTACTGCCGATCTTACACCAGAGCAGAAATTGGATTTAAAAAAGAAATTCCGCCGGGAGGAAGAGTTAAGCAAATCAAGTGCGCGGATTTCTGAAATTGCTTACGACATAGCCGAGCATTTTAAGACCAATTTCTGGAGAACTGGCAAGAAAGGCCAACTTGCCGTTTCCAGCAGAGAAATGGCGATCCAATACAAGCAGCTATTGGAAGAATTTGGAATTGAAGTTGCCGTTATTATGTCGCCACCGGATACGCGCGAAGACCACACATCCACAGATGAATCGCAAATCCCAGAAATTCAACAATTCTGGAAGGCGATGCTTGCTAAATACGGGAATGAAAAAAATTATGTGGATTCGATTGTAAATTCTTACAAGCACTCTGACTGGCCGGAGATTATTATTGTCGTTCACAAACTACTCACGGGTTTTGACGCACCGCGTAATAGCGTTCTCTACATAGATAAGCACCTTGAGGAACATAATATTCTTCAAGCAATTGCCAGGGTGAACCGATTGTTAGAAGGTAAAGAATATGGGCTTATCGTTGATTATCGAGGCATTTTCGGCGAACTCAACGAAGCAATAGACACTTACCATGCTTTAGAAAAAGAGGGTTTCGATTTTGAAGATATCGAAGACACCATTACTGATGTAAGCGAAGAGATAAAACAACTTCCCCAGCGCCATACGGACGTATGGGAAGTGTTTAATGGTGTCGTAAACAAGAGTGATATTGAAGCCTTGCAACGCCACCTTGAACCTATAGACGTGCGCGAAGAGTTCTATGAGCGCCTGAGAGAGTTTTCTAAGACACTCCAACTGGCACTTAGTAATTCTAAATTCCAAGATGAAACACCGGAAGATAAGAAGAAAAAATACACTGATGATCTCAAAAGCTTCCTAAACCTGCGAGCAGCTGTAAAACAGCGCTACGGAGAAAGCGTGGATTATTCGTCCTACGAGGCGCAAATCCGAAACATGGTTAATAAGTATATCGGTGCTTCTCAGGTGAAGCAGCTTATAGAGCCAGTAAATGTCTTTGATAAAGAAAATTTTGAACTGGAGCTGGAAAAAATTGAGGGTGACGCCGCAAAAGCTGATGCTATCGCCTCGCGTATGAAGAAAACCATTACCGAGAAAATGGACGAAGACCCGCTGCTTTATAAGCGGTTATCAGAGATAATTGAGGGCGCTATTGCAGAACATAGAGCGCAACGCCTGTCAGATGCTAACTATTTTGAGCGCATGAAGAAGACACTGGAGGAATTACGACAGCAAGGAAGCTCAGAGCTGCCAGCAGCATTGGCAGGGCATGATGATGCTAAAGCCTACTATGGGGTGATCCTAGAATATTTACCCATAAGCAATCCTATTCGTGCCAAGGAAGAAATTGTGGCTGACATTGCAATCCGAACAGAAGAGCTAATTGATAAACATAAAATCAGAGACTGGGTTCATAAGATTGATGTGCAGAACGCCATACTTAATGATATTGAAGATTTCTTATTTAGTATGAAGGGGCGCTATGACCTAGGTTTTAGCGTTGAAGAACTAGACCAAGCCATGCAGATTCTTTTAAATGTTGCGAAGAGGCGCGAAGGACATGGCAACTAATCTATTAGAGAAGCAAGATGATTATGAAGTTATGTACGGAAATACCAGCATCCATTTTCAACTAAACTTCACTACCCGCCGCACGCTAGCAATCCATGTCTACCCAGATACGTCCGTTGTCATAGATGCTCCGAAAAACGCCACGTTAGAGAAAATTAAAAGTAAGATTGTTAAGCGAGCAAAGTGGATACGCAAACAACAGCGTCTTTTTGAGCGATTTCCTCCTCCATTACCTGCAAGGAAATATATCTCTGGTGAATCATTTCGTTATTTAGGCAGGCAGTATGTTCTGAAAGTAGAACAAAATCTTATAAACAAGGTGCGGCTAGAAAGAGGCAAACTTATTGTTTATGTCACTCATGTTAATCAGCAGCGCGTGAAAGAGTTAGTAAATAAATGGTACAGAGTTAAAGCAACCAATATTTTTGCTGAACGCCTACTTGCTTGCCAAAAGTTAGTTGCCAAAGTGAACATTCGATATGAAGGAAATATTTTTCTTCGGACTATGAAAAGTCGGTGGGGGACATGTTCAAAAGATGCTAAAATTACGCTCAATCCCGAGCTTGTGGCCGCTTCAAAAGAATGTATAGATTACGTTATAACGCATGAGCTATGTCACTTGAAACAGCACAACCACGGTCGTGCATTTTTTAATTTGCTAAGCGCAGTTATGCCTGACTGGGAAAAACGAAAAGAAAAACTTGAGATAACCACTGAAAGTAGGTTGCTTTAACTCGTTATTTTGTAATGCAATATAACAATTATGACATCAAAAGAAAATCACTTAAGTGTTCACAATACTTCCTCAACCGTGCTGCATGATATGAAATTGTCCAAACCGGTACAAGATGGGACTATCCTTGCCGCGTAACTAACCTCGCGCTAGTGACTATAACAATAAGCTCAAAACTTCCGTAAATTGACTGGACTTCTTGTGCATAGGAAGCATTAGTGGGATGCGGGCTCAACTCCAAAGCCCACAACCAGCCCGGATTGTCATGCGGGCTTGTGTCAGTACAAGCGCCAGAAAGGTTCTGGTGCAGTACAACAGGAGATATATTATGGCTAAAACTCAGAAAAAACCCGTTACCCAGTATACTGTAGAAATTGTTAAGCAGGCGGTACCCGCGAAGCAGGGACGCAAAGAGCGTGCAGCCAGGGGTGCAGCGGAGGTGATTCCCCAACGCAACTCCCAAACTATTGATGTAAAAGAACCCTCAGCAGTGGATGTTTCCATTAAAATACCTTCACCTTCCCAGCCTGCACCTCATAGTAAACAAGGTATTATGATTACCTTGCTGCAGAGTACTGTAGGGGCAACCATTGAAGAACTGGCGGAAGCTACGGGCTGGCAGCGTCATAGTGTGCATGGGGTAATGTCTGGTGTGCTGAAGAAAAAGCTGGGGCTTAGCATCACCTCTGACAAAGAAGAACGCGGACGCGTCTATCGGATTGCGGGTGCTTAAGTATGAAGCACCGTACACAGGATGCAGGGAGGCTTGCCGGTGAGCTGGCAGGTCTCCCCAACCTCGACCGCGATATGTTGGTGAAGAAATGGAATGAATTATACGGAAATGCACCGCCATCCGGGATTAGCCAACAACTCCTGATAAAAGCCATTGCTTATACATTGCAGGAAAAAGCATTAGGCGGACTGAAGCCAGCAACGCGGCGGTTTCTGATACAATTTTCTCAGAATGTTAAATCTGTGTCCTTACCTCAGCCTCCTCTCAAAACTGGCACACGATTATTGCGCCAATGGCATGGCATTACGCATGAAGTGATTATTCTGGAGAAGGGTGTGCAGTATCAGGGCAAGCATTATAGCTCGTTATCGGAAGTTGCCCGTTTCATCACTGGCACTCGCTGGTCTGGACCAAGATTCTTCGGATTGCATAGTAAGGAAAAGGAGCTATGAATAAAAAACGCTGTGCCATTTATACACGTAAATCATCAGAAGAAGGACTGGAGCAGGATTTTAATTCATTGCATGCACAGAGAGAAGCCTGTGAAGCCTTTATCACCAGTCAGAAGCAGGAAGGCTGGCAGATTATAAAAACTGCCTATGATGACGGTGGGATTTCGGGTGGAACGATGGAGCGTCCTGCGCTGCGGCAATTACTTGCTGATATCCGGAACCATCTGATTGATGTCATTGTAGTGTATAAAGTGGATAGGCTTACCCGCGCATTGGCAGATTTTGCACGCATGGTGGAGTTATTTGACACACATAATGTATCCTTTGTGTCCGTAACACAGCAATTTAATACCACCAGTTCAATGGGAAGATTAACCCTGAATGTCCTTCTTTCTTTTGCACAGTTTGAACGTGAAGTAACGGGTGAGCGTATTCGCGATAAAATTGCAGCTTCCAAAGCTAAAGGGTTGTGGATGGGAGGATGTGTACCACTAGGGTATAAAGTTCACGACAGAAAGTTACTGATTAAAAGCGATGACGCAGAAACGGTAAAACATATATTTGCAACTTACCTGGAGCTAGGCTGCGTACGTTTGCTGTACCATCATATCGCGGATAAAAACATTTATTCTGTCAATGGCAACATCATATCACGGGGGGTATTATACAAAATGCTCTCCAATCCCCTTTATATAGGGCAGGTACGCCATAAGGAAATAATTTACGAAGGGCAACATGAAGGTATCATTCCTCAGGAATTGTGGGATGCAGTTCAGCAGAAACTATCGGATAATCGTATCGGCATCAAAACCCGTTTCTGCAAAAGTAAACCAAGTATACTAAACGGCAAATTATTTGATGTAGAGGGTGAGCGATTGATTACAGTGCATGCCAATAAAAAAGGCAGGCGGTATCGTTATTATATTTCGCAACGCCTTGCATCCAATCCCAAAAATAAAACTGGCAGTGGCTGGAGGTTGCCAGCAGCGGAGTTGGAAAAAATAGTTATAACTACCGCTTTATCTATTATTGGCGATAAAAATAAAATTGCTACCGCATTATGTGAAGCAGGAGTTTCTGCTGAAGATTTACTCATGGCGCTCAAAACAATCAGCACTATAGATGCTGCCAGTGTGGAAGAATATATAGACCGGGTGGAGTTAAGCCCTACTAATTTTCGTTTGACCTTATCACTCACCGTAGGTAATAAACCAATTATTATCAATCATACTATTCCTATGCAATTAAGAAGGCGAGGGGTAGAAATGCGTATAATAATCGCCGAGAATCAGCCTATAGCAATTGACCCTGTGCTGATTAGGAATATTGCGTTAGCACATGTCTGGTTTAATAAACTCCTATCGGGGAAGGTAAAAAACCTCACTGAAATTGCAATGCAGGAAAAAATTGATAAAGGCACCTTAAGTAGAATGATTAATTTAGCATTCCTTGCGCCCTCAATCGTTGAAGGCATTGTTACAGGCCATCAGCCAACCACTCTCACCACTGAAGCACTCCTCAAACAGATTGATTTGCCCTTGGATTGGCAACAGCAAAACCATTTGCTTGAATATATCTGAAACTCCAGTGTTGGTCGGCACAATGACCAACAGAGAAAATATCCGAAAATCTCTACGTAATGCAGGATTATACATATTCTCCCCTCAACTCATTCCACCAACTCCCGCTGTGTGCGGGCAACAGCGCAGATGTATAAACTATTGTAATATATAATATTTTTAGTGGTGGCTCGGGGGTGATTTGAACACCCGACCAAGGGATTATGATTCCCCTGCTCTACCACTGAGCTACCGAGCCTCAATGGAAATATAGTTCAGGCAATTCGTATAAGTTCCTGTAGCCTCTATGTCAAGCCTGTAATGTGAACAGTCTCACTTTTTAAGGCTTAGTGAGCATGAACACACCTTCTTCCCCAAAAAGATTGGCAAAAAGTCCTCTGCCTTTGAAATGATAGGGCATTCCCTTATCATCCACATACACCCGTTTTTTAATGGCAATTTCTATATTTTCACATAAGTCTACAAAATCGGAAAGCGTACAGAAATGAATATTGGGCGTATCATACCATTGATAGGTAAGGGTTTTGGTAACGGGCATATGCCCTAAAAAAGCGAGGTAGGCACGATTTTTCCAATAGCCAAAATTGGGAACGGAAACAATCGCATATTTCCCGATACGCACCAGATCCTCCAGCACTTTTTTAGGGTCTTTCATCGTTTGCAGCGTCTGGCTTAAAATAACATAATCGTAGGCTTTATCGGGGTAATATTGTAAATCCGTATCGGCATCGCCCTGCACTACACATAAGCCGTTCGCAAGGCTTTCATTGACACCCTGCTGGCTGATTTCCAAGCCTCTTCCGTCCACCTGCTTATGCACGGAAAGCCAGGTGAGCAGCTCGCCATTGCCGCAGCCAATATCCAGTATTTTACTGTTTTTAGGGATTAAATCGGCAATCACCTGAAGGGAAGGGCGGAGTATCATAGTTTTTTCGCCTCTGCAACGCTATCAATAAATCCCTTCACGCTGGCGAAAAAATCAGGTTCATCCAGCAAAAACGCATCATGTCCCTTATCGGTAATAATTTCAGAAAAGCTGACTTTCGCCGCAATCGCATTAAGTGAACGTACCAAAAGCTGGCTTTCCGCCGTCGTAAATAACCAGTCTGAGGAAAAGGAAATCACGAGAAAACGGGTTTTCGTATGATTAAATACCTTTGTCAACCCGCCTTCGCTTGCTGTCAAATCAAAATAGTCCATTGCACGCGTAATATAAAAATAGGAATTGGCATCAAAACGCTCGACAAATGCCACGCCCTGATGACGCAAATAGCTTTCGACCTGAAAGTCCGCATCAAAACCGAAGGAAAAATCGTCTCTATTTTGTAAGTTACGTCCAAATTTGCGGTGCAGGGCATTTTCGGAGAGATAGGTGACATGGGCAGCCATACGAGCCACCGAAAGCCCTTTAACAGGCTGTTTTTTAAAATCATAATAACTTCCCCCGCACCAGTCATTATCCACCATAATCGCCTGCCTGCCAATTTCATGAAACGCAATATTTTGAGCAGGGTGACGCGGGGAAGTGGCAATGGGGATGGCGGAAAATACTTTTTCGGGATAAAGTGCAGCCCAGGCAAGTGTCAGCATCCCTCCCATTGAGCCACCAATAACGCAGAGTATGTGCGAAATACCCAGATGTTCCAGCAGCAGGTTTTGAGCCTTCACCATATCAAAAATCGTAACCACGGGGAAATCCAGACCGTAAGCCTTACCCGTTGCGGGATTAATAGACTTGGGCCCAAACGATCCCATACAGCCACCAATGACATTGGAAGCAATGATAAAAAAGCGTTTGGTATCAAGGGGTTTATCTGCACCAATCAGAGTTTCCCACCAGCCTTCCTTACCCGTTACGGGATGCTGGCTGGCAGCATATTGATCACCCGTTAAACCGTGACACACCAGAATCACATTTGATTTATCTGCGTTTAGCGTGCCATATGTCTGATAGGCAACAGGAAATGCAGAAATCACCTCGCCACACTCCAGTTGCAGAGGTGTTTCCTTTGCTAGCATGGCAATGTTGCCAACCTCTACTTCGCGGTATTGTGTCCCAAAAGTAAGGGTGATATGTGTATCCTGTATCGTCACGTTGAATAAGAAAATTACTATTTAGGGTAGTGCGAACAAAATTACAGAAAAAAGCCGTGAAGTCAAACGGCTATTTCCACTTACCTTGCTTTGCTACTTGCATTAACCAGCATTTTTTGTTCATCTATACGATCTTTCCATGTTTCTGCTTTAGGAAGAGCAGGAGATTCCAGATACATTTTTTCCAAATTGTTCACCAATGTCTGCGATGATTTTTCTGTTTCTGCTTTAGCAAGATCAGGAGATTTCCGATATATTTCTTCCAGAATATCGAGTTTTTTAATAGGAAGATAGGTGGTGGAAAGGTTATTGGTATCGACGGTTCCATCCTCCTTTGCAATCACAGCGGGTACAGGCACATCGGTCTGTAAAAATATACGATAGGAAGGATTGGTTGCATCTGGAGCAACCACTTCATAATAGGGATCCGCAAATGGCATCGGAGCCAAATGAATGGCAGCAATATCCCGCAGGCTTTCGGATAATGCAGGATTCATTTTTTCAAGCTGCAAGGCACGCTGATTCAGATGGGCATTCATCTGAGCTTTATCGGCAAGAAAGGCAAAGCCCTTCAACCAGCTATCCTCTTTTAATGGCATCCCTTCAGTATCCACTACCGGTTTGCCTTCAGCATCCACACAATCCCTATCGGCAAAAGTGGCAGCATGGGTAAGGATTTCCTTATTCATTTCTACCAGTTCATTCAGTAAAGCGGAAGGTTTAAGTTTGGCTGTAGCATCAGGATTTTTTTCCGTTGCGTCGGGAATCCCGACCGATAATGACACCACTCCCATGTGTTCATCTTCGGCATATTTTGAAATAGTCAGTGATAAGTTATCAATCTCCTGAAGCTGCTCCGGCGTTTTGCCTGCTTTTTCACCTACGAGCTTTGCATTGGATTTTATCTCTGCCAGTATGGCTTCTTGGCGTTCCAGCAGACTGGCTTCTGCCTGCTTTGCCACATCGCCCTCATTTAGCGGATAATCGGACTGGTTGTTCACAAAACGCCAGGAAAGGCGGGCAGGCTCATTGGGGATATGGGTGACAAGATGCGAACCTGGCTGATGGCGTTCATCTTTTTCGTTATCAATCACACGGTTATTGATAAAAGCAAATTTTAGTAGCGTATTAACTTCACTTTCGGTTAATCCAGCCAGCGGATTTTCATTAATCAGCGAAATGTCTTTATCTCCCGCCAGCACTCTCAGATGATCAATCATCTGCTTTTTCTGTTCCAGTCCATTATAAAAACCATTCACCCATTCCAGTTTGCCAATGACTTCCTGAATTATGACCTGTCCTTCTTCATGCTGGATAGTTTCGGGAAAAGTGACTTCTATATCCAAGCCGCTTTGCTTATGTTTTGGTGATGGCTTCATATTGAGCGTTAAAAACAGTTCGCTTTCGGGCGTGCTGGTAATGTCAGGGCTGCGTTCCGTAATACGCACTTTGACACCCTCAACGCCTGCCTCTGCAAATAAGGTTTCCAGGGTTTTTTGTGATGTTTTGATTAATTCTCCAAAGGAAACATGAATTTCATCCTTTGGATTACCATCGGGTGCAGCTATTGCGATCGTCTCAGTCGTTGCAGGTAGCATTCCCGTTGTTTCGGCTGCCACTATTCCTTCTGCTATCATGCCTGCATTTACTGTTTCCTTTGTATCTTTAACCTCAAGATTTTGATTCTCAACATGAACCTTCATATTCATTTCTATATCTGTTGAAGTTTCACTGGCGTTTAATCCCACCTTTTCCTTTTCTGCTTCTACGGCTGCGATTATTGCTCCACCCACCGCTTCACTAACCTGCTGTTCTATTGTCTCTGGATTAGAAGGCGTTTCTACGGTAGACATACATATATCCTTGGTGTTGAGGTTGTGTCATCAGGGCTTATACTTCCATTACTAGCAGTAAATCATGACAATATTATTACAAAAAGTACCTTTATTTATATTTTCTCTCTTGCCACTGCAAATAAAAATGAGAAATATAAATTAAAAACTTGATTTCTGATGAGAGCTGGTTTAGAGAGAGGCGTTCAATTTGCTATTGCAGGTGCTTAAGAGAAGTGCGTGCAGTGTATGTGTGTTTTTGGAGATTTTGGTATATGAAGAAAAATATTCACCCCGTCCTGCATGAAATTACGATCACGATGACGGACAAGACAACCTATAAATCGCGTTCAACCATGCCGAAAGACCTGGTGCTGGACGTAGATCCACTGGTACATAATGCCTGGACAGGTGGTGGCGGTGCGTTGCGTAAAACAGGGCAGATGGAAAAATTTTCCAATAAATTTGCGTTTTTAAACAATGATACGGGTGCTGCCAAGAAGGCGGAAACCGAAAATGCAGATGATAAAAAATCGGCTTAATCACATTATTGTAAAATTTATAAAGTAGTAGATAATGAATCCTGCAAAGTTTTTTCGTGAAGTGCGTCAGGAAGTAGGTAAAATCATATTTCCAACTAGAAAAGAAACGCTTGTTTCTACCGCTATGGTATTGGTATTGGTAGTGATTTCTGCCACCTTTTTCTGGTTTGTGGATAGTATTATTTCTGCTGCCGTGCGTTTGATCTTGGGGTTGGGAGTATAAAATATGGCGATGCGTTGGTATATTATTCATGCTCATTCGGGCTTTGAAAAGAAAGTATCCCAGACTATCAGGGAACAGGCAGCCCAGCATGGTATTTCTGCCATGTTTGGTGACATTGTCATCCCCACGGAAGAGGTGGTGGAAGTCAGACGTGGGAAAAAAATAAGTGCGGAACGCAAATTTTTCCCTGGCTATATCCTCATAAAAATGGATTTAACCGATGAATCGTGGCATCTGGTTAAAAATACCCAGAAAGTAACGGGTTTTCTTGGTGGAGGTGGCAAACCGCAACCTATTTCCGAATCCGAAGCAGAAAGCATTTTCCGTCAGGTTAAAGAAGGAAGTGATACTACTCGCAAAGGGGTTATCTACGAGATTGGCGAATCGGTTAAGGTTATCGCAGGTCCCTTTGAGTCCTTTATTGGTACGGTGGAAGAATCAGACGAGGAAAAAAGAAGGCTTAAGGTTGCCGTCTCTATATTTGGACGTTCAACTCCCGTTGAGCTGGAATTTGATCAGGTGGAAAAAGTCGCATAAAAATACTTTTTCTTATTATTAATGTGTTGCAAAAAAATAAGAGATGCGTTATGTAACGCATCTATTTTTGAAAAATAAGGCGTAATTTATGGCTAAAAAAGTAACAGGATATATCAAACTGCAAGTGCCGGCAGGCAAGGCAAATCCATCTCCCCCCATCGGGCCTGCATTGGGTCAGCGTGGGCTTAATATTATGGAATTCTGCAAGGCGTTTAATGCGTCTACCCAGGGCATGGAGCCAGGTACTCCCATACCCGTAGTGATTACTGCCTACGCAGATCGTACGTTTTCATTCATCACCAAAACACCTCCCGTTTCTTTCTTCCTCAAGAAATTTTCTGGCGTTGCCAAAGGCTCTACAACGCCTGGTAAAGGTGCAACGGTGGGTACGATTAGCTGGGATCAGTTGCGTGAAATTGCAAAATTAAAAATGAAAGACTTGAATGCTCATGATATTGAAGCAGCCTGCACGATGTTGCGTGGTTCTGCTTTGGCGATGGGTCTGCAAGTGGTAGGAGAGGCATAAGATTATGGCTAAAAAAGAAAAAACTGCTTCTGCAAAAACAGAAAAAAATAGTGGTGGCAAACGCTATGCGTCTGCTGCGAAATTGGTAGATAGAACGAAAAGCTATTCTGCCTCTGAAGCGATTGAATTGTTGAAATCCGCAGCTAAAACCAAATTTGATGAAACGGTGGATGTGGCTATCAATCTCGGTGTTGATCCCAAACAGTCTGATCAGCAGGTGCGTGGTATGGTTCCCATGCCAAACGGTATTGGTAAAGAAATCCGTGTCGCCGTATTTGCTCGTGGCGATAAAGCAGCAGAAGCATTGAAAGCAGGAGCTGATCTGGTCGGTGCGGATGATCTGGCGGAGAAAATCCTTAAAGGGGAAACCAATTTTGACCGTTGTATTGCTACGCCTGACATGATGGCGGTAGTGGGTAAATTGGGTAAAGTATTAGGGCCTCGCGGGCTGATGCCAAATCCGAAGTTGGGTACGGTAACGGCGAACGTGGTAGATGCAGTGAAGCTTGCCAAAAGCGGGCAGGTTGAATATCGTGTTGAAAAAGCTGGGATTCTACATGCAGGTATTGGTAAATTGAGTTTTACTGCGGAAGCGATTGAGCAAAACCTGAAAGCATTTTTTGATGCAGTGGTAAAATCAAAGCCTTCTGCCAGCAAAGGTACTTACGTCAGAAAAATATCCCTCTCCACTACGATGGGTGTGGGTATTAAAATTGATCCTGCCAGTCTTGCAGCAGCATAAGGAAAACATAATATGAATCGTAATGAAAAAGTTGAGCTGATTGAAAATCTGAAAAGCTCTTTTGCAGATTCCAGTATTGTCATCGTAGCCCATTATAAAGGCTTGACGGTTGCCAATATGACGGCTCTGCGTGTAAAAGTCAGAGAAGCAGGTGCAGTCTTTAAAGTAGCTAAAAATACCTTGGTAAAACTGGCATTGGAAGGAAGCGTATTCCAGCAGATTGATAATTTGATGGAAGGGCCAACCGCTATTGCTTACTCCAGTGATCCCGTAGCGATTGCAAAAGTATTGGTAGAATTTGCCAAGTTGAACGAAAAGCTGATTCTGCTGGGTGGTGCATTTGGAGCAAGTTACCTTGATGCCGTTGCAGTAACGGAATTATCCAAATTGCCATCACTTGATGAGTTGCGTGGGAAAATTATTGGTCTTCTTAACGCTCCTGCAAGCCGTATTGCTTCTATTTTGCAAGCTCCTGGTGGACAGATTGCACGCGTTATTGGTGCGCATTCACGTCAGGAAGCAGCATAGAGATTTTCTATACAAGAAGTTTAGAAAGCCCTGTAATTAAGTTGCAGGGCTTTTTTTGTTTATACTGTGGAATTATTATCCTCCGAAAGTGTTAATACCATCATCATCGCATCTTCCACCGTACCGTCCTGATTGTGATAATAGCCCTTACGCAGGGCGATAGTGGCAAAACCCGCTTTCTGATAGAGACGCTGAGCAGCAAAGTTGCCTGCCTTCGTTTCTAAAAATAAAGTTTTTATTCCTTGTTCTATTAAAAAACCCTTTAATACTTGCATGAGCTTAAAAGCTATTCCCTGTTTGCGGGCAGAGGGTAATACGCCAAGCGTGATGATTTCGGCTTCGTCCAGCACCAGACGCACAATCAAAAATGCCTGCTCATTCATAATGGCAAAGGTTTCTGCGGTTGCAAACAACGCCACCAGCTCTGCTTCATTCCATGCTTTTTCAAAGCACACTGCATAGAGAGATGCCAATAAAGCAAAATCAGGTTTCTGCGTAATCGTAAGGTTGCATGTCATGGAATAGTAGCATATAGTTGGTCAAAAAAAGAGTATGTATGTATAGCACAATGGATAGTGAAGATGTAGCACGTTTTTCGCGTATTGCGGAAGAATGGTGGGATGAGAACGGCAAATTTAAACCCCTGCATCGTATTAACCCTTTGCGATTGCGTTATATTCGTGACAAATCGTGTGAACATTTTGGTAAGCAGGCACAAACGCTTAAACCGCTGGAAGGATTAAGCCTGCTGGATATTGGCTGTGGCGGGGGATTGCTGGCGGAGCCTTTTACCCGTATGGGAGCGAGTGTCACCGCTATTGATGCTTCCGACAAAAATATCACGGTGGCTTCGCTTCATGCGGAAAATATGGGACTTTCCATTGATTATCGCTGCACCACCCCTGAGCAGATGGAAGGGAAATACGACATCGTGCTGGCACTGGAAGTGGTGGAGCATGTAGCTGATGTGGCTCTATTCATTAAATCTTGTGTGAAACTACTAAAACCTGAGGGCATTCTGTTTATGTCCACACTCAATCGTAACCTTAAATCCTACGCTATGGCAATTATTGGAGCCGAATATATTTTACGCTGGCTCCCCAAAGGAACGCATAACTGGAAACAGTTTTTAACCCCTGCGGAATTATGCCAGCATCTAAGAAGCGAGCATTTACAGATTAAAGACATGACGGGTATGGCATTTAATCCATTGAAAAACCAGTGGTATCTTGATGAGAAAGATTTGTCAGTTAATTATTTGCTGGCTGCAACTTATTAGTTGTATTTTTTGTTTCTTTAGGAAACATTTGCTTGTAATTTAATGTTTCTTTTGGTAACATAAAACTATGTACAAAATAGTTGTAACCAAAACTTTTGAAAAACGTCTATCCAGACTGACCCTGGACTGGCAGCACCGTATTATGGATAAAATCAACTCTATAGCAGAAAATCCTTACGGCAATCATAAGAATGTGAAGAAGCTGCAAGGATGTGAAGGCTATAGACTACGGGTAGGTGACTGGCGAATTATTTATGATTTGCAGAATGATGCACTGGTTATGCTGGTCATGGAAATGGACACAAGAGGAGGTATATACAAATGAAAGTAGAAACTATAAACAGGGAAGGCAAACTGTTTGTCCTGCTTCCCTTATCTGATTTTCAGAAAATAGCTGAAGATGCAGAAATGCTTGCAGATATTAAAGCATATGACAGGATTAAAGCCCGGATCATGAGTGGTGAGGAAGAAGTGATACCAGCTTCCCTGATTATGCGTCGCCTTGCTGGTGAAAGTCCCTTGAAAATATGGCGTGAATATCGTGACATGACGCAGGAAGTATTATCTGCTGTTTCTGGCGTGTCACGCAGCATGATTGCTGCTATCGAATCTGGTCATAAGAAAGGTAGCATCACCACGCTTAAAAGCCTGGCTGTTACCCTTAACTGTGATGTGGATAGTCTTTCATAAAGGTAACAAATAGAAGGCTAATTTATTTTCTGCAAATTAACCTTCTCACCTTTTTTACGTTCTGAATCCGATTTCAACTGTCCACAGGCAGCCAGTATATCACTTCCCCTCGCTCTACGCACGGGTGAAGAAAAACCTGCTGCATTCAAAATATCCCCAAACGCATGGATGCGGTTGTTGGAGGAACATTCATAGATGGTTCCTGGCCAGGGGTTAAACGGAATCAGGTTGACTTTGGCATGAATGCCGTCCAGCAATTTCACCAGTTCTTTTGCGTCAGCATCCGAATCATTAATGCCTTTAAGCATCACATATTCAAAGGTAATCCGTCTGGCGTTGCTCGCTGCGGGATAGGTACGGCAGGCTTGCAGTAATTCAGCAATAGGATATTTTTTATTAATGGGAACCAGTTCATTGCGTAAATCATCCCGCACGGCATGAAGGGAAATAGCCAGATTCACGCCCAATTCCGCTCCGCATTTTTCAATCATCGGGACTACGCCAGAGGTTGAAAGCGTAATGCGACGTTTGGAAATCGCAATGCTTTCACCGTCCATAATAATGAGTAGTGCCTTGGCAACCTGATCGTAATTATAGAGTGGCTCACCCATTCCCATCATGACAATATTGGAAAGCAGGCGATTTTCCTGCGGAGCAGGCCATTCCTGCAAGTCGTCACGAGCGATTAATACCTGCCCGATAATTTCACTCGCAGTCAGGTTTCGTACCAGATTCATCGTTCCCGTATGGCAGAAACTACAGGTCAGCGTACAGCCTACTTGGGAAGAAACACACAATGCCCCGCGATCTTCCTCGGGAATATGCACCGTTTCTGCCTTGTTACCGTCGGAAAATTTGAGGAGCCATTTACGCGTGCCGTCTTCAGATGTTAACGCACGGTCAATATAGGGGCGTTCAAGTGTGAAATGTTCGCTAAACAATTCCTGCTGTTTTTTGGAAATAGTGGGCATCTGGGCAAAATCACGCACACCGTGAGCATAGATCCAGTTCCAAAGTTGCTTGGCACGGAATTTCTCTGCTCCAATTTTTACGATTTCATGGGTCAGTTCTTCGCGTGTCAGCCCTATGATATTGATTTTAGCGACGCTAGACATCAAGATTCAACACACTTAACGCATTGCTGATGATGAAATCACGCCGTGGTTCGACCACATCACCCATAAGGGTGGTGAATACTTCTTCCGCATCTTCCGCATGTTTCACTTCCACGCGTAGCAAGGCACGGGTTTCAGGGTTGAGCGTGGTATCCCAGAGCTGATCAGGATTCATTTCTCCCAAGCCCTTAAAGCGATTAATGGTAGTGCCTTTTTTACCCACTTCCATAATATGATTATAAAGGCTGGTGGGCGTATGGAGTATGGTTTCCTGAGCTTTGCGAACGAGTTTCAACGGCTTGCTATATTTATCCTTTATTTCGCCTGCAAGCTGATGGAGTTCTTTGGCTTCACGGCTTAAAAAGACTTTTTCGTCCATAATATAGCGTTCATCCACCCCTCTTTGGGTGCGGGATACGACAAAACCGTGCGGCTCCACTTCGGCTTTCCAGCTTGTATGATCATGGGTAATGTTGCCAAGTGCCTTTAGAAAATCAGGAATTTTTGCTTTCGTAGATTCTTCGCTGAAATCCGCTGCGAATAAATCCGCTAAAATGGCAGCTTCCAGAATAGGCAGGGGTACGCGACGAGCGAGTGATTGCACCAGATTGGCAATTTTGGTATTTTCAAGGATGAATGTTTCCAGTTCTTCCCCCTGAATAATAATGTCACCGCTCACGATATGGGCTTCTTCCAGAGCGGATTTTATCAGATAGGCTTCAAGGGCAGCATCGTCTTTCAGGTAGGTTTCATTGCTGCCCCGCTTGATTTTATAGAGTGGCGGCTGTGCAATATAGAGATAACCCCGTTCAATGAGTTGGGGCATCTGGCGGTAGAAAAACGTAAGCAAAAGGGTGCGGATATGCGAACCGTCCACGTCAGCATCCGTCATGATAATGATTTTATGGTAACGGGTTTTTTCAATATTGAATTCTTCCTTGCCAATACCTGTGCCAAGTGCAGTAATCAGCGTGCCAATCTCAGCAGAAGAAAGCATTTTGTCAAATCTTGCCCGCTCGACGTTAAGGATTTTACCTTTAAGTGGTAAAATTGCTTGCGAAGCACGGCTGCGTGCCTGTTTGGCTGATCCTCCTGCGGAATCTCCCTCAACTAAAAACAATTCGGATTTTGCAGGGTCGCGTTCCTGACAATCTGCCAGTTTCCCAGGCAGGCTTGCCATGTCCAACGCACCCTTGCGACGTGTTAATTCGCGGGCTTTGCGGGCAGCTTCACGAGCAAGGGCGGCTTCAATGACCTTGCCAATAATGATTTTGGCTTCCTGCGGGTGTTCTTCAAACCACTCACCCAGTTTTTCCCCCACTAAACTTTCCACCACATGACGCACTTCCGAACTCACCAGTTTGTCTTTGGTTTGCGAAGAAAATTTGGGGTCGGGTACTTTTACGGACAATACGCAGGTTAAGCCTTCTCTGGCATCATCACCAGTAAGGCTGATTTTTTCCTTTTTTGCCAGTCCGCTTTCGGTGGCATAATTATTGACAATACGGGTTAAGGCAGCTCTGAAACCAATTAAATGGGTTCCGCCGTCACGTTGTCTGATATTATTGGTAAAGCACAGGGTATTTTCATGATAGGAATCATTCCACTGCATGGAAATATCAATCGACATGCCGTCTTTTTCGCCATTGATAGAAACGGCAGGGTGTAAAATGTGCTTGCTGCGGTCAAGATAGGCAACATACGCTGCCGTTCCGCCTTCATAGTAAAATTCGTTTGAAACGGGTTCTTCTTTCCGAAGGTCGCTTAAATGAATACGCACACCTGAATTGAGAAAAGCCAGCTCCCGCAAGCGATGTTCCAGCGTTTCATAATCAAAATCAATGACATTGGCAAAAATATCGCGTGATGGCATGAAGGTGATAGCCGTGCCGCGTTTGCCGTCTGCATCTCCCGTAATCGCAAGGGGAGCATCGGCTGCACCGTTGCTAAACCGCATGGAATACGCCTTGCCATTACGCCAGATGTTGAGCTGCAGCCAGTCGGAAAGGGCATTCACCACGGAAACCCCTACGCCGTGCAAACCACCTGATACTTTATAGGAATTCTGGTCAAATTTGCCACCTGCATGAAGCTGGGTCATGATGACTTCCGCTGCGGAGACACCTTCGCCTTCGTGCATGTCGGTAGGGATACCCCGTCCATTGTCGGTTACGGTACAGGAACCGTCGGCATTAATGATGACTTCCACCTTGTCGCAATGCCCCGCCAGCGATTCATCCACCGCATTGTCCACGACTTCATAGACCATATGATGCAGTCCCGAACCGTCATCCGTATCCCCGATATACATGCCAGGGCGTTTGCGGACGGCTTCCAATCCCTTTAATACTTTAATGGAATCAGCACCATATGCAGCATCTTCTGCGGATAGGGAGGTGGTAACTTTTAATTCTGCACTCGACATAATACTACACGGTTTCTCTGGTAAAAATTCAATAGCTCATTTCTAACAGGTATGGCAGGAAAATCCAGTGTTTTTTTATTTATATTGCCCTTGAAGCACTCATCTCAAGTTGCTTGGGTCGCAAGCAGTTAGCAAGTGAATTATGTGACATCTCCAAAGGCTTCTCCAGTCCTAACAGGTCTAAGATTAGGGGAGCAATATTGGCAAGGGAGGGAGCCATAAGGGATTTTTTAAGTTTTTCTACTGCTTTGTCTGCATCCTTACCTTCTTCTAAGGCTTTCTCATGTGTTTCTGCCAAAGCCTTATCAAAACTTGCAACGGTATGATTATCCAGTAGCCCTTCATTAAGGCGATTCACACTTGGATCAAAAGCAAACCTTTCCATTCCTCTCCCTGCTATTATCAGGGGTACAAGATTGGTGGTATGTTTGGTATTAGCGGTATCGGTTAATTCACCTTCTTTCGTTACTTCTTTTTCCTGCTCTGCATTGCCATGGTCAGCAGTAATGATAGCTTTTCCTCCTTTTGCATCAACCGCATCCATTATTCTTTTTAACTGTGTATCCACTTCCTCCACTGCTTTTATGGTTGCTTCCAGATTACCTGTATGCCCTACCATATCAGGATTGGCAAAATTGACAATCACCACATCCTGACCGCTTTCTATCGCTTTAATCGCAGCATCGGCTACGCCTTCAGCAGACATTTCGGGCTTTTCAGCATAAGTATTTACTTTGGGAGAAGGAATGGTTTCACGTGTTTCTCCATCAAAAAGCTCATGCCTGCCCCCACTCATAAAGAAAGTAACATGGGCGGATTTTTCGGTTTCGGCAATACGGGATTGTGTCATCCCTGCGGTTGCAATCACTTCTCCCAGTGTATTAACCAGTGGTTCGGGAGCAAATAGAGGAGGCATATCCTCAACTTCCGTACCATACATGCACATGCCTAATTTTGCAGCCAATGCAGGAGTATTACCACGATCAAAGGAAAGGAAATTTTTGTTCATTGCTGTGGAAATCTGGACTGCACGATCCGCACGGAAATTGGCGAATAAAAAGCCGTCTCCATCTTTCATGCCTTGATATTCTGGATCCGTTACGCAAGGTAAAATAAACTCATCCGTTATTCTGTTATTATAACTTGCTGCAATCGCTTCCTGTGGATTTGTGAATCTTTGCCCCTTTGCATGTGTCATAGCATCATAGGCAGGCTTGATTTTATCTTCCCAGTTATTGTCCCTGTCCATACCGTAGGAACGCCCACCAATCGTTACGATTTTTGCTTTGGCGGTGGAATCAACCAGATTTTCCTGAAATGCTTTCAGCTCGTTTTCAAAGCGATTAATGCAGCTCAGTGCTGTCTTTACTCCCGTATCCCTGCCGTCCGTCATGGCATGGATATTCACATTAATACCTTCTTGCAGCATGAATTTTGCCAGTGCGAGCAGGTGATCCTGATGGGAATGTACGCCACCGTCTGAAAGTAATCCTGATAAATGACACGTTCCCCCCGAGGCTTTCAGTGCAGTCACATATTTTACCAGTTCAGGATTGCTATAAAGCGTACCATTTTCAATCGCTTCTCCAATCGTGTTAAGTCCAGGAATCAAAGGAACACGACCTGCTCCAATCGTCATATGTCCTACTTCGGAGTTACCCATCTGTCCCGCTGGCAGACCGCAGGCAATGCTGGAAGTATTAATGTAAGTGGTAGGGTAGGTTTCGCAGAGTGCGTCAAAATTGGGTGTTTCTGCCAGTGCAATAGCATTCGCATCATGCTGGCGTTCGTCAGGATTATGACCCCAACCGTCCATTATAATCAGTACAACAGGCTTTTCACCAGTAGATAATACAGGTATGGGTTGTTTGGCTTCCACAGGCTTTCTCGGTTGAATAGGAGGTTTTTTAAGATCAAGTATTGATGCCATATAGTATCCTTTTTTGCCCTAATTAACAAACGAAAAATATACTATGGTAGTTGAGGCGGGTAATGCAACTTTTTTGTTCGCCTTGACTGCAAAAATACGTTAAGTGTGAGGCATGACCATCGACCAGCAAATAGCCTCTGATCCCAACCTTTCCGTTTGGGTTGCAGCCAATGCGGGAACGGGCAAGACCAAAGTCTTGACCGACCGTGTGTTGCGACTGTTGCTGGCGGGATCGCTGCCCCATAAAATCCTCTGCATTACCTATACCAAAGCGGCTGCCAGTGAGATGGAGCATCGTATTGAGCAGGAGCTGGGGTTATGGGCAACCCAACCAGACGAAGTAGTAGCAGCAAAGCTGGAAGCACTTATGGATGAAAAGCCTGATAAGGGCTTGCTGGAAAGGGCGAAGGGCTTGTTTGTGCTGCTGGTAGATGCCCCGCAGCGTATTCGCATCCAGACGATTCACGGTTTCTGCCAGTCCATCCTCAAGCGTTTTCCGCTGGAAGCCAATGTAGCACCGCATTTTACCCTGATTGATGATAGAATAGCAGCGGAATTGCTGGTGACTTCCACCCACAGTTTGTTTGAGCGTGAAGACCCGATATTGCAGGCAACCGTGCAGTATTTAAGCGAGCAGGTGAGTGAGTATAGTTTTAATCTGATTATCAGTAGTATTATTAAAGAACGCAGCAAATGGCTTGCTTGGTTTAATCAGCCTGCCGGGTTGGAGTTACTGCTACAGGCTTTGCAAAAACAGACGGGCTATAGTGGGGAGGAGTCGCTGGAAGTATTGCTGGCGAGCCATTTTGCCTATACGCAGTTAGAGCTTGACGCTTTATATGGTGCGTGTGAGTGGCTTAATGAGGGTACGCCCTCTACGGATATAAAAACCAGTAAGGGCATAAAGCAGTGGCTGGAATCACAACGCACTCTGGAGCAGGTGAAAGCCTATAGCCAGATATTTTTGACGCAGAAAAATGAACCCCGCAAAAAGATGTGTACGGCGGAAGTGAAAAAACAATACCCTGATTTAGTCGATATATTGGAAAAAGAACAACAGCGTATCTATGAGTTTATCAGGGCGTTCAAGACGCTAAACAGCGTGATTTTTACCTCAGAAGTCATGAAGTTGGCAAGTTATCTGCTGGGGATTTACCAGCATCTCAAAAACCGTCACTGCTACCTTGATTATGACGACATTATTATCCATACGGTAAGCCTGCTTTCGCAGCAGAAAGCTACCGCCTGGGTACTGTATAAACTCGACGGCGGGATAGATCATCTGCTGGTGGATGAAGCACAGGATACCAGCCCCGCCCAATGGCAGCTTATTGACAGCATTACAGAAGAATTTTTCGCAGGGCAGGGGGCGAGTGATAAAAACCGTACGCTTTTTGTAGTAGGCGATGCCAAGCAGTCCATTTTCAGTTTTCAGGGAGCCAGACCTGATGCGTTTCATGCGATGCAGTTAAAATTACGCAAACGTATTATGCAAAGTGAACGGGATTTTCGCAATGTACGCTTAAATCTTTCGTTTCGCTCCACAGAAGCGGTGCTAAAGGCGGTGGATAACGTATTTGCCAACCCTTTAGCCAGTGAAGGGCTGGTATTTGAAGAAAATGTGATTACGCATGAAGCCTATCGTAAAGGGATGGGGGGAAAAGTGGAGTTCTGGAATCTGGTGGAGGCAGAAGAGACGCAAGAGCTACAAGCGTGGGAAGTGGCGGAAGAAGCCGTTGATTCCCCCGCTGCCCAGAAAATGCTGGCACAGAAAATAGCGGACGAAATCCAGCAGATGCTCAGGCAAAAACGCAAACTCCCTGCTTCGGATAAAATCATTGAAGCAGGGGATATTCTGATTCTGGTACAAAAACGCACAGGATTGTTTGTCCCTTCTTTGATGCGTGCCTTAAACCGTCACCAGATTCCCGTTTCAGGAGCAGACAGGCTATGGCTGAACGAGCATATTGCGGTGCAGGATCTCGTCGCACTCTGTAAATTTCTGCTCTTACCGCAAGATGATATGACGCTGGCTACCGTGCTGAAATCACCCTTTCTTGGCATTACTGAAGAAGCCTTATTTACTTTATCTTACAACCGCCATCCCCATACGCTCTGGCAACGGCTCAACAGCAATTCCGATTTTCAAAAAGAAGCGGAGTGGCTGGGGGACTTGCTCGCAAAAGTGGATTATATGCAGCCTTACGAGCTGTTAGCTCATATATTGGAAACACTGGGCGGGCGTAAAAAACTGATGGATCGTCTGGGATCAGAAATTGAAGACCCGTTAAATGAATTTCTCTCGCTGGCAATTACTTACAGTAACGAACATACGCCGTCACTGGAAGGCTTTATCCACTGGTTTGAAACCACTAATACCGTCATCAAGCGGGATATGGAAAAGGCAGGGAATGCCGTGCGTATCATGACAGTACACGGCTCCAAGGGATTGCAGGCTCCCATTGTGTTTCTGGCAGATTGTGACCGTATTAATACACGCAGTGACAATAGTATTGTATGGTTTGAGGATGATATTCCTTTTCTGACCGCTTCAAGCGAGGAAGAAGACCATTTCATGAACGAACTCAAGGCAAAACGTAAGGCAGAAAAACTATGCGAATATCGCAGGCTGCTTTATGTTGCGATGACGCGTGCGGAAGATGAGCTGTATCTGTGTGGGGTAAGAACGGCTAGGGAGCCTTCGCCTGATTGCTGGTATTCCCTGATTGCTGCATCTATCACGCAGGAGTGGGAAATAAAAGAGGATAGAAAAATACTTTCCTGCCCACAAAGCATCGCACCCAAACGCAAAATGGCATTGATACATCAGAACCCGCATATAGAAATGCCCGAATGGATAGGCAAAGCTGCCCGCCCTGAATCCAATCCCACCCGCCCCCTTACGCCCTCGCATTGGCAAGAACCCGAAGCAAACGCTTCACCCGTTAAGGATAATGCCAAACTGAAAAAAGGATTACTGGTGCATCGTCTGTTACAATATCTGCCTGAAATTGCCCCGTCTCAGCGTGTCGCCGTGCTGGATAATCTATTGAAAAGGGAAGGTGCAGATTTTTCAGCAATACAGCAACGCGAAATCAAAACAGGAGTATTGGCGATTCTGGATAATCCCGAATTTGCCTTGTTGTTTAGCAAAGATGCAGTAGCAGAAGCCCCCATTTGCGGGATTATACAGGACGCAGAAGGCAATCCCGTCACCATTTCAGGACAAATCGACCGCCTTTGCGTGAGCGAAAAAGAAGTGTATATCATTGATTATAAAACCAGTATCAACGTACCAGAATCCCTAACCCAAGTCCCCAAACCTTACCTTAAACAGATGGAAGCCTACCGCAAACTGGTAACCGCTATTTATCCTGAAAAACAGGTGAAATGCGGGCTGCTGTGGACGGCGAATGCCAGTCTTATGATGTTGTAGCCTAGCTGAAAACAGGCATAATTCGCTTCATAAAGCCGTCAAATAAAGGCACGGTAAAAGCCGTATCTCCATGATTTGGGCTATAGATCATGCCTTTTTTAATCAGCAGATGACGCATAGGTGCAGTGGTGGAAACTTCTTTTGCCAGCAGATTGGCAATATCTCCTGAACGATGCGGGCCTGCTCCCAATTCTGCCATAGCTCTTACATAGCGTTTTTCAGTGGGAGTTAAACGGTCAAACCTTACCCGAAAGAAACTCATATCCAGTTCTGCCAATGCAGCGTCCGTTGCATCAATGGCATCCTGCCTGCTGATGAGCGGTGAGTTGGCAATATTCCAGCTATGCTTGCCCCATTCCTGCAAAAAATAGGGATACCCTTGCGTTTTCTCCAGAATATGCTCCACCGCATCTTCAGTATAATCTGCACCTTCTTTGATAGCAGGTTTAATGAGGGCGTTGCGGGCAGCATCCATATCCAGCCTGTCAATCGCTATAAACTCGAATAATCGTTCTGCGTAGGACTTCGCATGTCCCATGCGTGCCAGCAGTTGGGGCAATCCCGCAGCGATAAGGGTGATGGGTAGTTGTTTCTGGTTGGTGCGGTGCAGTGCGGTAATCAGGGCAGCAAGCTGATTTTCGGGAATATATTGTAATTCATCAATCGCAATCACCACTACCGTATTAGTTTCTTTCGCTGCTTCGCCAACCGTGATGAGCAAATCCATTAAATCATTGTCCAAATCCCCGCTATCGGCAACACCCGCTTCTTTTTCCCAATCCAGACCAATTTCAATGTCACTATATTTTACCTTAAGTGCCGCTGCAAATCCACCCAATGCACGCATGGCTCTCGAAATGGCTTCCTTCAAAGCCGTTGTTTTACTCATTTTTAGCAGGGTGGAACGAATAATCGGAATCATTATGGCAGGTAACGAGCGGGCTTCAGGCGATTCTATCAGCATCACATGAAATTTTTTAGCTTCCGCTTCCAAGGCTATCTTATTCAGCAGGACGGTTTTACCTACCCCTCGCAAACCATACAGTACAAAGCCACGAGCCGAACGGTTTGCCTTTATCCTGTCCAGTTCCACATCAACACGTTCCACTATACCATCCCTACCTGAAAATTCGGGAGGAATACTGCCCGCTCCTGGCGAATAGGGGTTATGTCTTGGATCCATATATAGCGACCTTACTATAGTTTATCTTTTTTTGATAAACTAGCATAACATTGCTATAACTGGCAAGTATATTTATTTTTCTGCCAGCAACTTCTCAATTTCCCTGGTAACACGCGAAGCATCAGGGGCAGTGGTGGAGTTGAAATAATCTACCAGTTTGCCGTGTCTATCAATCAAATATTTATGAAAATTCCATTTGGGGGCAGTGCCAAAGCCCAAGGTTTTCTTCGCCCAGATATAGAAAGGATGGGCAGCATCGCCACTTACTACTTCCTTAGACGCCATCGGGAAATTCACGCCATAATTGGCTTTGCAGAACGTACCAATTTCTTCATCCGAACCTGGCTCCTGGCTGCCAAAATCATTACTGGGAACCCCTACAATGACAAAACCCTTATCTTTGTAAGTATCATAAAGTTTCTGCAACCCCTCATATTGGGGCGTGAAACCACATTCCGAAGCGGTATTCACCACCATTATCACCTTGCCTGAAAATTGCGACAAGGGCAGATTTTCTTTTTTCCCCAAGGTTTTGAAAGCGAAGTCATAAGCACTCCCACTTTGTTCTTCCGCATTGGCTGGTCTGCTGTTTATCATGATAACTACTCCCACTATACAGGCGATGGATAAAAAGGTGATAAGATAAGTGTTCATAAAAAATCCTTGGTTTTTGTTATGGGGTTTAGGATTAAAAACGCATATCTGTTTCTATTACAAATAATCATAATGTGCAAAGATTTAATGGTTGCTTTATGCTTGTATAGGGATAGTATGGTTCGCCAAAAATTTTAACAACAGCTTACAGGTACTATTATGTCACAAGAAAAGTCACAAAGAAAAGCACATTTTGATGAATTTATAAATAATAATGGAGGGGCGGGTTATCAAAATAGAAGCCCTTTCACTGCTACATTACATTACCTTTTCAATCGCAATAATTTTGGTCTAGCTAATGAATATGAGGAAAAAGACTATATCAAATCAAAGCTGGAGATGCTTGATCGTGCGTATCTTGCGAATTTTTTAAGATTCTTAGGTAATAAACGAGTAGAATTATTAGTTGATAAATTGGTAGAAAAAGAAAATAATTTTGAAGAGAGCCATAATCATGCAATAAACGGTAATCTTAATAAAAACAATATTCAAATAGTAATTGATTGTGTAAAAAACCTTGAAAATATTTTAAGTCAAGCTGCTTTAGAAATTTATAATACAAACCTTCCAGAGGATTCAGAAAAACGTAAAAATAAAAAGCGTAAAAAAATGGGGGCGTTATCGTTTTCTTCAAAATATTTGTTTTTTCAACATAAAATTGTTCCTATATTTGATAGCAGAGCATTGAAATCTCTAAGAAAAATTTATGGATTACAAGGAACGGTAACTTACGAAAAATATGTAAAAGTCTTTTTTGATTTTCTTAAAGAATGTTATGGTGAAAATGAAGCTGGATATACTTCTGATCAAATTAAAGATTTAGATTATTATTTATATAAGCATGATGGAAAATTCTAACCCACTGAAAAATATATGGTTCAACCGTCATTGCGAGACTGCGTAGCAGGCGTGGCAATCTCAGGCAAATTAGTCCGAGATTGCCACGCTGTCTGCGACGGCTCGTGGGTGACGGCAGGTTGAGAAATGAGAAGTGAATAGCCCTGATACTCTTAAACTCTCATACTCTTAACACTTATCTCACCCAATCACTTCCCTTTTCCCCACATGATTCGCCTCACTCACAATGCCTTCTTTTTCCATACGGTCAATCAGGCGGGCGGCACGGTTATAGCCTAGTTTTAGCGTGCGTTGCAGATAACTGGTGGAGGCTTTGCGATCACGCAGGACAATGGCTTTTGCCTGACGATAGACTTCACCGTCATCCCCTTCTTCGCCTCCGCCCATGTCTTCTTCATCGCCTTCTTCAGGGTCACGCGTGACATCCTCGACATAATTCGGGCTGCCCTGCAATTTGAGATGGGTCACAATTTCTTCGACTTCTTTGTCATTAATGAAAGGCCCATGCACGCGGGTGATTCTGCCACCACCTGCCATATAGAGCATATCACCCTGTCCGAGTAGCTGCTCCGCTCCCTGTTCTCCCAAAATGGTACGGCTATCAATACGCGAGGTTACCTGAAAACTGATGCGGGTAGGGAAGTTTGCCTTGATTACGCCCGTAATCACATCCACGGAAGGACGCTGCGTTGCCATAATAATATGGATACCTGCCGCCCTTGCCATCTGGGCGAGGCGTTGGATGGAAGACTCGATGTCCTTACCTGCTACCAGCATCAAATCCGCCATTTCGTCCACCACCACGACAATAAAGGGCAGGGGATTCATATCGAGTGGGACTTCTTCAATAATAGGCGTACCCGTATCAGGATTAAAGCCCGTTTGGACGGAACGCGAAAGCACCTCATTTTTGGCTTTTGCCTCATGGATACGCTTATTATAGCCGTCCACATTACGCACCCCAAGACTGGACATGAGGCGGTAACGGTTTTCCATTTCCTTCACCGTCCATTTAAGAGCCACCACCGCTTTTCCCGGCTCCGTCACCACGGGCGAAAGCAGATGCGGGATATTGTCATAGACAGATAATTCCAGCATTTTAGGATCAATCATGATGAATTTGCATTGATCAGGCGTGAGTTTATAGAGCAGCGAGGCAATCATCGTATTAATCGCTACGGATTTACCCGAACCCGTCGTACCCGCCACCAGCAAATGCGGCATTCTTGCCAGGTCCACAATGACAGATGTTCCGCCAATATCCTTGCCCAATGCAATAGGAAGGCTGGCTTGCGTATTGGTGAAACTTTCGTCTTCCAAGAGTTCACGGAAATACACCATTTCACGCGTCTGGTTTGGCATTTCAATCCCGATGACATTTCGCCCTGGGATCGTTGCAATACGGGTGGACAAGGCACTCATGGAACGGGCAATATCGTCCGCCAGCCCAATCACCCGCGAGGATTTGGTTCCGGGAGCTGGCTCCAGCTCATAGAGTGTGACCACGGGGCCAGGGCGAATTTTGACAATTTCGCCGTTCACGCCAAAGTCTTTCAACACCGTTTCCAGCATCCTTGCATTTTGAGCTAATGCGGTTTCACTAATTTGTTGTTTTTTCGCTTTTTTGCCGGGTTCTGAGAGTAATTCCAGCGGTGGGAGCTGATATTCACCGACAGGCTTTAAATCCAGTGAAGTCTGTTTGGGTTTATTCAGTGTTTTCTTGAAGGCAGGTGCGACAATGGCTTTTTTCTTTTCCGCTTCATCATAGACATCATCATCCTTGTCTTCGGCTTCTTTTTTGCTAAAAAGTTTTTTGAAACGCGAAGGTTTGGCTTCCACTTCGGTTTCTTCCTCTTCATAGGAAGGTTTGGCAGGAATTAAGAGAGCAAGGGTTTTGAGCGAGAGTTTGAAACTATGCAACACTGCTTTGCTAATATGTTTCCACTCTTTTAGCGTTAATCCCAACGCATAAGGTACTGTAAATAATAATAAAAACAGGGAAAAGGCGAGGTAGCTATTGCCAATGAAATAATGCTTGAGCAAGGTTCTGGTTTTACTGCCAATCGCACCACCCAACCCGCTATCCCACGAAACGGGACTATCAAAGGCAGCAAAAATAGCCGCCAGCAGAATAAGGCTGAATAAAAACAGGCTGATGCGAATCCCCGCTACGGAAGGCATTTTTTTATTCACCAGTAATCGCCAGCCCCACGCTGCAATCATAATCACCACAAAAGCGGAAGCAATGCCTAAAAACTGCATCATGGGATTGGCAAGATATGCTCCCCATTTTCCCGTATAATTCAAAACAGGATGGGAAGAAGCAAGGTTGGGGGAAGGATCCGCATTGTTGAAACTTAGCAACGCCAAGGCAAGAAACAGGGAAAATGCGAGCATGAGGATGCCAGCCAGCTCTCTTGTCAGTCGCCTTGACCACGGCATTTTGGGATTCATTACGGCTATATTACTCATTGTCTGTTTTCCAGGGTATGGCTTAAATCTCCCGCCTCAGCATCCCTTTTGCCGAGTGCTTTAAGATTAAAGCGTGTTTCAATCAATTTGGCAATAGAGGCGGTGTCATATTGCGTATTATCCACAAAATTGTGTTTGGCGAAGGGAGAAATAATCAGCAGCGGCACGCGTTCACCTGCTCCAAAACGATCCAGCCTTGGGGGCATGACGTGATCATAAGCTCCGCCTGCATCATCAAACGTCACCAGTATCAGCGTTGTTTCCCATGCCTTACTTTGCTCGATTTTTCCAATAATATCAAATACATGTTTTTCACCTTCCACCAGATTGGCGTAATGGGGATGCACATCATACTGCCCTGAAGGTTTATAAAAAGCAACTGCTGGTAAGGTGTTGTTTTCAATAGCAGTAATAAAATCCGCTTCATCTTTCAGGTGTTCTGCCCTTGCCTTGCTATCAGGGGCGTAATTGGCAAAATAGACAAATGGCTGGTGGTGATAGATAAATTCGTCTGCAACTTCCTGTTTTTTCAATGCTTTATTCCAGCCACCTGCATACCACACCCAGGAAATATTTTTTTCGTTCAACCTATCTCCTATAGTGGCTTGCGTTAAAGGAGGCAGGCGTTTGGTGGCATCCTGCACTTTGGGGTTATAAGGAGGATAAAAAGGCTCTATCGTATTGACCGCATAGCCATCAGGCGTAAGCGGAGCATCTTTTATCAGCTTGCCATTAGCATCCAGCTCGGCTTTTAGTGCATCAGCGGCATGTTCATAGCGGGGGACACAGGCACAAATCATAAAGAGGTGATTGACGAAAGACCCACCCCATACACCCGTAAAATAATTATCTGCCAGCGTATATTTCTGTGCGTATTGCCAGAGTGGAGAGTTTTTATTTTCATAATAACCCATTGGCAAGGCTCCCGAATTGCCCTCTAATACAAATTTATCCATTTTGCCGTTGTTCATTTGTGCCTGTAACTGGTAAAAACGATGCACCAGATCGCCCGTATTTTCATTTTCAGGGACATAATTTGTGATTAAAAAGGGCTGGTTGGGTAGGTTATCGGGAAAGCGTTTGTCTTTTACTACAGGCGGCAAGGTGGCATAAGGTTTATTATCCTTGTCCGTCTGTATCAACCTGTCGCCTGCCTGTGCAAAGCCGTTGGCATTGGGGAAATTGCCAAACAGATTATCAAAGCTATGATTTTCAAGGTAAATCACGACGATATGCTGGATGTTTTGCAGAGGCTCCTGTGCCGCAGCATTCGCTAAAACGGGGAAAAATAATAGGAGTAAGAATAGTTTAACATTTAAGGATATTTTTTTCTTTAACCTATTGAAAATCCTATGGTTCGTCATTGCAAGTAAGCGAAGCGACTGTGGCAATCCAGAAAATGCTTGCCAAGTGGTAAGGCTGGATTGCTTTGCATTCGCTCGCAATGACGGCGTGGGGATATTTTTTATTTTACTCATCGAATACTCGTGTCTCTTTAGGTCTGATAAAAACCTCATCATGCTTTTTTATATCCAGCATGTCAATAATCTGCTTTGGCACTTCCGCTGTCAAGCCCTGTCCGCTGAGCCGCTCCATTTCTATTTTTACCAATGCACCTGCGGGGTTGATGTGCAGCACCTTTGCCTTGATATATTCATGTTCGTCCCGTGTTTTGCTCACAAATAATTCATGCGGGCGGGCAAATACCTTTACGGCTTTACCGGGTAATTCCGTAGCAAACCTCTTTTTCTTTAAGGGACTGGCAGGAGCGTTGGGGATAAAGCTGGGGATAATACGCCCTAACAGCCCTGTTATTTCAGGATAACGCGTTGCCCAATGCTGGCGTGGGGCAGGGGCTTCTATTTTTTCCGTCACTTGTGTTTCCTCGGCATCATATTCTAACAGATGCACGGTGCCTGCTTCATCTTTCCAGCCTTCAAACACATTATAATTGCCCAGAAAATCATAGACAAAGGCGTTGCGGGGGTCGTGATAGACTTCACCCGGGGTTCCTACCTGTTCAATCGTGCCGTTGCTCATCACTACTACACGGTCGGAAACTTCCATTGCTTCTTCCTGATCGTGGGTGACGAAAATACTGGTAATATGAATATCATCATGCAGCCTTCGCATCCAGCGTCGCAGTTCCTTTCGTACCTTGGAATCCAACGCTCCAAAGGGTTCATCAAGCAGCAGCAGGGTAGGCTCAACTGCCAATGCCCGTGCCAGAGCCACACGCTGACGCTGCCCGCCTGAAAGCTGCGAAGGGTAACGGCTATGGAAATTATCCAGATGCACCAGCTCCAGCAGTTTCATAACCTTCCGCCTGATGCCAAAGTCACTTAAGCGTTCATGTTTGGGACGCACCCGCAAACCAAATGCTACATTCTCAAATACGGTCAAATGGCGAAACAGGGCGTAATGCTGAAAGACAAACCCTACCTTGCGTTCATTGGCTTTTTGGCGAAGGGCTTCGTTGCCATCCAGTATCACCGTACCCGAATCAGGCGTTTCCATACCCGCAATAATACGCAGTAACGTAGTCTTGCCTGAACCCGAAGGCCCCAGCAACGCAATCAGCTCCCCCGACTTCACCTCCAGATTGACATCCTTTAATACCGCCGTATTGCCGAATTTCTTGTTGATATTGCTTACACTGATGCTCATTTTCTACCTTTAAACAGAGTATTAGAGTATTAGAGTATTAGAGTATTAGAGTATTAGAGTATTAGAGTATTAGAGTATTAGAGTATAAGTGATTTTTTCTTCCAGACTCTCATACTCTCATACTCTTAACACTTTTCTTATACTCTCATACTCTTAACACTTTTCTTATACTCTCATACTCTCATACTCTCATACTCTCATACTCTTAGACTCTTCCCTACGCTCCATAGCCAGTTTAATCATGAGCGTCAACAAAGCAAGGATTGTCAGCAGTGAAGCGAGCGAAAAAGCAGCTACCGTATTATAGTCATTGTAAAACATCTCAACCTGTAGGGGAATCGTACTGGTGACGTTCTGTATATGCCCTGAAACCACGGAAACGGCTCCAAATTCTCCCATCGCACGGGCATTACAGAGTAACACCCCGTAAAATAACCCCCAGCGAATATTAGGCAGGGTGATATGCCAGAACGTCTGCCAGCCATTGGCTCCCAGCATGATAGCGGCTTCTTCTTCCTGATTGCCCTGATCTTCCATGAGCGGGATTAATTCCCGTGCGACAAAGGGAAACGTGACGAACATCGTAACCAGAACCAGAGCAGGTGTGGCAAAAATAATCTGGATATTATGCTGTTCCAGCAAATGCCCTATTTTACTATTAGCTCCGAGCAGCAATACATAGACCAGCCCCGAAATGACGGGAGATACGGAAAAGGGAATATCAATACAGGTGATAAGCAGTTTTTTACCCCGAAAATCAAACTTGGCAATCGCCCAGCTCGCCATGATGCCAAACACCATATTGCACGGCACGGCAATCACACATACCAGCAGCGTTAAACGGATTGAATATAAAGCAGATTCATTTTTGAATATGCTTAAATATGCCCATATCCCGTCCCTGAATGCTTCCATGAATACCACCAGCAAAGGCAAGGCAACAAACAGGAATACGAAAAACACCCCCAGGCTTATCAGCAATAGCCTGATGAATAGGGGATCGTTTGGATGTCTATTCGTTTTTACATTCATATTAATGCTATAAACCAGATGATAAGGTTGTTCAATATTAATATGAAAACCAATAGCAAATCAACGGCTTCTTCCGCCTTTACTATCTGGTGGAATGATGCTTCTAAAATCATCATCCCCATTGGGAGTATGAACTGGCAATCCTTTTCTCCCTAGCTCTTTATCTAAAAAAGTGGAATAGGCATCACCCCCTTCACTACCACAGTGCCAACCAATTCGTTGAGGAGCATTTTTACCTGTAAGCGTTCCTATTGCAGGCTCTGCATCAAGCATTATGGCAGAGGGTTCTGTTCCTTCACGGGCAAGCTGCATGATAATATTTTTTAAGTCGCTTATATCTTTGGGATAAAAAGCATTTTCACCCTCTCGAACTATTAATACCTGTTCTGCCTCATTTTTATTATCAGTAGCACGATACGATGCCTTTAGTTCAATGCCCACTTCTTCACTCTTTTTGCCCTCTTTGGCTAACTGCATCAAAATCTCTTTGGTTTCTTCCCGATCAGCAGGATAGACTTGCTTTCCGTCAGGCAGATGGATAATCGTAATTTCTTATTTTTAACCCTTCCCCTAACCCATCCCGCAAGGGGAGGGGTAATACAGTACTTTTAGAATTACTGATTTTTACACTCGCCAGTTTCTCTTTTACAATCTTCGATGTCTGGCGTATCCAGTGGATTATCAAAGCAGATGCCCCCCCCTCAAGACGTTCTATGGAACGAATCCCAACCCCTTCAAAATAGCACTGCAATACCTTCATTTGGTTGGGTTTTTCTTACCCATAGCAGAACCTAAATCCCCAAATCAAACCACATGGGTGAGGCAGGGTAAGTGTTTGGTGCCCCATATAGCGACAACGAATATGGAGTGGATGAAGGTGGAGCAGGAGTAGAAGCAGAAGCGATATAATAGTTCAAACAGTTAATATAGGAATAACCAGATGCGTACGCACCCACTGCACCCGTTACGGGCATACCGTCATCCACTTTATGATCTATCAATGAGATGAAATTGCAGGCAACCCCATTCCCATTTCCTACACCATAAAAGCTGCCATTATGTATTGTATCCATTACAATCTGATTACGCCCCGAATGGTTGACAATGATCCAAGGCTGACTTGGTTCACAACCACTCGCTATAGGAGGACAGGGAATATCATAACTGAAGTAGATCCCCAACTGATGAGTACTGGTATTGATTCCCGCATTTGCCTGCCCCTGAAACCAGGCATAATTCGGCGTATTATAGCCAGGTACAAGATTCACTTGCGTACCATTATTATACATAGTCCCCGCATAATTGCCTTCAATCAACCCTGCTTTGCTCAAGGCTTCAAAAGTACGCGTCAAGGCTTCAAAATTCTGATCATATTGACCATTACCGTTTCCATCAGGAGGGTTATAAGTTCCGCCAGCATATTCAGCTGGTGCCATATTCAGGAACGAGGATTCATTACTACAGTCCCCTGGCAGGCAATCATATTTCACTCTGAATGTTGCAATTGCAGTTTTGAGTTTATCAATGTCACTCACCTCTTTACGCAGCATGGCAGATTGTATCATGTCCTGCCCTACCAGCACACCACCCACAACCAAAGCGATGATTACCAGCACAATCGAAAGTTCGATTAATGTAAAACCCTTTTGTTGTCTCATATGATTGATACTTTCCATTATGCAATGTCAAAAAACGCAGATTCAAGCCTGAAGTGCATAAAATAATGATATAAAAATGTGGCATTGTCAACCAAAGATATCTAGAGCGATATTTTTGTAAATGAGTAGTGTTATTGCGGTAATAATTGGCTCTATGGCTTTACTGTAGCAGAAGGTTTTTCTGTGTAGTCTTGCGAGGTAGT